>Ga0308159_1001608_pt1 | contig 31044 bp, 26 predicted proteins | sample PhyCR1_FD_201040 | JGI IMG/M metagenome (GOLD analysis project Ga0308159, IMG submission 201040) | Phyllosphere microbial communities from UC Gill Tract Community Farm, Albany, California, United States - DLSLC.R1 | ecosystem: Host-associated > Plants > Phyllosphere > Unclassified | place: USA...
ATGAATATGCAGCAGGTGTTTGCCGTCGGGAATAAAACGCATATCTATGAATGCCCGCGCTATAACAAACGTAAAAAGTTTGTCTTTGCCGATTACGACGCCTTCTGGCAAACCCTCGGCGCGCATCAACACAGCAACGGCTATTACCATTTTCCCCTTCAGGTGGCCCACAAATCGCTGGACGATATCGCCAGCAAGAAACGCGCAGAATACCGCCGCCGCTATCAACTGCTCGACGATATGGAAATGCAGATAAGGGAGAAATTCTGATTTTCAAGTGTGAAGCATAGGCTCTACACCCGAAGTTAGTGAACAAATGGGATAGGCAAAGTAGTTGAAGTTGTAGCAAGGCGGCAAGTAAGCAAATCCCCAGAGCTGACATAAGTCAGTGACCGGGGTGCGCGGGCGTAGCCAACACCGCTACAGCTTCAAATTCGATAAAATAGGCAAAGTAGTTGAAGTTGTAGCAAGGCGGCAAGTAAGCAAATCCCCGGGAGCTGACATAAGTCAGTGACCGGGGTGCGCGCGCGTAGCCAACACCGCTACAGCTTCAAATACGAAGCCTATTAGTCTGCACGCCCACGCGCGAGCCAAGCTACACGCGAAAACATCTGCTTCAACACCGTTGGCACTGCACCTCCGCCGCGCCCTGCCGCCGCCATCGCGACTTCTATTGCCAGATCCGGCTTTGAACTGCGACGTACCGCGTTTTCAATGATTTGTCGTGTCGAGACATTCGCGTGCTCCGGCGTGCCTGCTGCGCGTCGGTATACTTCTTCGAAACCATGGCGATAAAGATAATTTTCGATGTCCATTGCGGGCAATGCCGTCAATCGATGACGCAGCATTTCGTCGTTGTTCTCGACCATGCTGGAAACGGTTGCAGCATATTTCTTGCCTGCTTCATCGCCGTCCACCAGCACGTGCCACTCGATACCCATCTGACGGGCAAAGCGCAGCAGCGGTTTTAATCCGCTTTGCGCGAACTCGATAACCTTGATGCCCTCCGACTCGAAATTGTAGCCGCACTGACGCGCCAGCTGGTTTAACAGCCAGACCTCCGTTTCGCCCTCAACCAGCAGCCAGCAACGGGCAAACAGCGACGACGGACGACTGTAGCGAATGTGAAAGGCTATGCGACGGCTGTCTTCCGAACTCATGCCCTGCGGCCCGATGCGGTAGGCGGCCACCTTGCCGGACTCTCTGACCAGTCGGCAAATCTGCTCGACCGGCACCAGCGACAGCAAGTCGCCGGAGTTGGTGGTGGTAATGCGTTGCAAAGGGAGCTGTTCGAGCAAGCCCCACGCCACCGACAGCATGATCGGGTGCAGGCGGGTTTCGGGGTCTTCTATCAGCAACAGCGGTCGCGCGTCGGGATGCAGGGCTACGGAACCCTTGGCCTGCAACAGCGTCGAGAACATGGCGAGCAGCATTACGCGCATACTGCGGCTGTTGGGTTCGGCAATCATTTGGTTGATGTTATTCAACGAACGCCACGCCTGACGGCTTTCGGCCCTGCCCTGACGTTTCTGCTGCCAGGTATGCCGGTTGCGACGCCGCTCTTCGGCAAGTCCTGTGGCGCTCCCTTTATCACTTCGCATTTCAGGCAGGGTCGACAGAACTCCTTTTGCCCCGCCGCCCGTGGCTTCGAGGTGAGTGACGGCCTGTTTGTCTGCGCCGAAACTGCCGGGGGTAAAACTGTTCATACCAAAGTAGTGCTCGAGCAGTTGCTGCATCGCCGCCAGACCCTGACGCAATTCGGCGTTGGTCAACAGCTGCGGATTGTGAACCAGCCCCTGCGTCAGTTCGTCGAGCTGACGCGCCAGACTGGCGTTGTCCTGCTGCAACTGCGGCGCGAGATCTTCCTTGCTTATCCGGCGGATGAAACGGGCATCGCGCAGGCGCAGTACCGGGTGCAGTCTGATCAGGGCTTTCGCCAGAGGATCGATGGTGGTCAGTGCCAGCGGCTCACCGTTTGCCGACAAAAAGGTTCGCCAGGTGGCCACGCTGCCGTCATCGTCCATTTCGCCTTCGAGACGATAATAGATGCGGTTCAGTTTATCGCTACAGCGCACCCACAGCGGCGACAGCGGATTGAAACGCGGCGACATGTGGTTGCCCGGCTGATTCTCGCAGAAAGTAAACACCACATGCAGGTAGCGCTGCTTCTCTTTCAGCTCACCGGCCGGAAAATGGAAATCCTGTTCCTGAAAACAGTAGAGGTCGGATTCGGGCGACAACAGCAGGCTCAGCGCGTCGAGCAGGCTGGATTTACCCCATGCATTCTCGCCCAGCAGCACCGTATTGGTGTTGAGCGTGCCCTGATGCGTCGTCGGACGCGCAGTGCTGAGTGCGTCAAGTGCCACCCCGCGCCGGTCAGGCTGGGTCAGAGTCAACGAGAGGCGGTTTATCCCCCGGAATCCGGCGATATCAATATGCTCAAGATACATTGGCACCTCCCGTGCAGCGTTTATTCCCGTTCGGGTTCCTCATCCGAGGATGACGACAAAATGGGGTGTTGGTCAAGCAACGATAAGAAAACGCGCGATGCCCTGCTACCGAACTTTACTCTACAGGGCATTTTCGCTAGGTTGTGGCACGTTTTCTTCCTCTATCAATATGGACGTTGTTTTTCTATGTATTCTGGACTGCTCATCATTCTTGTTCCCCTTGTTCTGGGGTATCTGATCCCGGTCAAAAATCGCGGGCTTCTGCATCTTGTGAATCAAATGCTGAGCTGGATGGTCTACGTTATCCTGTTCATTATGGGCATCAGTCTGGCGTTTCTCGACAATCTCGGCACCAACTTATTAATGATTTTCCGATACAGCTCGGTCTTTTTTGTCTGTATTTTTGCCATCAACCTTTTCGCTCTGTGGTTGCTTGAGCGCCGCAAGCCGTGGAAATCGAAATATCAACAGGAAGCCCTGCCGTCAAGATTGCGCATGGCGCTGGATTCGCTGCGCCTGTGCGGCGTGGTGGTGGCCGGATTCATGCTCGGCCTGACGCAATGGCACTGGCTGACCTACGCCGGAGAAGCCAGCGAAGCCGCGCTGATTTTCCTGCTGGTGCTGGTCGGGCTGCAACTGGGCAACAGCAGCATGACGCTGCGCCAGATTGTGCTTAATCGCCGCGGCATGCTGGTGGCCGGCGTGGTGGGTATTGCCTCGCTCGGCGGCGGCCTGATTGCCGCCCTGCTGCTCGGCCTGCCGCTGAAAACCGGACTCGCGGTCGCTTCGGGGTATGGCTGGTATTCCCTGTCGGGCATCGTGCTGACCGACGCGTTTGGACCGGTCATCGGCAGCGCCGCCTTTTTCAACGATTTGGCCCGCGAACTCTGCGCCATCATGCTTATCCCGACGTTGGTGCGCACCAGTCGCTCCTCGGCGCTCGGGCTTTGCGGTGCGACCTCGATGGACTTCACCCTGCCGGTTCTGCAACGCAGCGGTGGACTCGATATGGTCCCGGCCGCCGTGGTACACGGCTTTGTACTAAGCCTGATTGCCCCGATTTTAATGGCCGTCTTCTCGTCCTGAAAAACTTATCGTCTATGCTTACCCCCAGTGCTTTTAAATTTATTGAAACCGCAGGCCTTTTTCCTGCGGTAATAAAAACAGTAAACACCGGAGGGATTCATGAAACAAACCGTCGCGGCATTCATCGCAAAAACGCTCGAAGAGGCTGGAGTCAAAAGAATTTGGGGCGTTACGGGCGATTCGCTGAACGGCCTGAGTGACAGCCTCAACCGCATGGGCACCATCGAGTGGCTCGGGACGCGTCACGAAGAGGTGGCGGCCTTTGCCGCCGGTGCCGAAGCGCAGATTACCGGCAAACTCGCCGTGTGCGCAGGCTCCTGCGGACCGGGCAACCTGCATTTAATCAATGGCCTGTTCGAATGCCATCGCAGCCACGTGCCTGTGGTCGCCATTGCCGCACATATTCCTTCCAGCGAAATCGGCAGCGGCTATTTTCAGGAAACGCATCCGACCGAACTGTTTCGGGAGTGCAGCCACTACTGCGAAATGGTAACCAACCCCGAACAGCTGCCGCAGGTGCTGGGCATCGCGATGCGCAAGGCGATTCTGAACAAGGGCGTTTCAGTCATCGTCGTACCGGGCGATGTGGCGCTGCTACCGGCTCCGGAAGGGGCAGACACCACGTGGTATCAGCCTCTGCTGCCGGTGGTTCATCCGCCACGCTCGGAGCTGGACAAGCTTGCAGAACTGCTCAACGGCTCGGCCAACATCACGCTGATGTGCGGCAGTGGCTGTGCGGGCGCGCATCAGGAAGTGGTTCAGCTTGCCGAAACGCTGAAAGCGCCGGTTGTTCACGCCCTGCGCGGCAAGGAATACGTGGAATGGGACAACCCGTACGACGTCGGCATGACCGGACTGATTGGTTTCTCGTCGGGATATCACGCGATGATGAATGCCGACACGCTGGTGCTGCTCGGCACGCAGTTCCCCTATCGCGCCTTCTATCCGTCCGATGCCAACATCATTCAGATTGATATTAATCCGGGCAGCATTGGCTCGCATTGCCACGTGGATATGGCGCTGGTCGGCGACATTAAATCGACCCTCACGGCGCTGCTGCCGAGTCTGGCGGCCAAGAGCGACACCCGCTTCCTCGACAAGGCGCGCAAGCACTATCTCGATGCGCGCAAAAGTCTGGACGACCTCGCCACCGCCAATGACAAGCAGGCGATTCACCCGCAATATCTGGCGCAGCAAATCAGTAAGTTTGCCGATGAAGATGCGATTTTCACCTGCGACGTCGGCACGCCGACCGTCTGGGCCTGTCGTTATCTGCAAATGAACGGCAAACGCCGTCTGCTGGGCTCCTTCAACCACGGCTCCATGGCCAACGCCATGCCGCAGGCTATCGGTGCACAGGCTATCGACAGAAACCGTCAGGTCGTCGCGATGTGTGGCGACGGCGGCTTTGCGATGCTGATGGGCGATTTCCTGTCTATCGCGCAGCATAAACTGCCGGTCAAACTGGTGATTTTCAACAACAGTTCACTGGGTTTTGTGGCGATGGAGATGAAGGCCGGTGGCTATCTGACAGACGGCACCGAGCTGAACAATCCCGATTTTGCCGCCATTGCCGAGGCGACCGGCATCAAGGGCATTCGTCTTGAAAAAGCCTCCGACGTCGATGCCGCACTGCAGGAAGCCTTCGCGCACGACGGCCCGGTGCTTATCGACGCCCGTACCGCCAAGGAAGAACTCGCCATGCCGCCGCAGATAAAAATGGAGCAGGCAAAGGGCTTTAGCCTCTATATGCTGCGCGCCATCATCAACGGTCGCGGTGATGAAGTCGTTGATTTGGCGAAAACTAACTGGCTGCGTTAGGGAAAGCGCTCTGCTTTTTGGCAATTTAGAGGTATATAGTGGAAGTCACATTCCCGGGGAGGCGCGTGTCGTCTCCTGTCTTTTAATGCCAAGAGTGAGAGGAAGCAACGTTGATCGATTTACGTAGTGACACCGTTACGCGCCCGAGTGAGGCGATGCGCAAGGCCATGTACCAGGCCGAAGTCGGCGATGATGTGTACGGCGATGACCCGACCGTCAACGCGCTGCAGGCGCAGGTTTGTGAACTGACCGGCAAGGAAGCCGCGCTGTTTTTCCCGACCGGAACTCAGGCCAACCTGGTTGCCCTGCTCTCTCACTGCCAGCGTGGCGACGAGTATATCGTCGGTCAGAAGGCGCATAACTACATGTACGAGGGCGGCGGTGCGGCCGTGCTCGGCAGTATTCAGCCTCAGCCGCTGGATATGGCCGAAGACGGCACAATCCCGCTCGACAAGGTCGCCGCCGCCATCAAGGCCGATGACATCCACTTCGCCCGTACCCGCCTGCTCAGCCTCGAAAATACCCACAGCGGCAAAGTGCTGCCGCTCGACTATCTGCAACGGGCCTTCGCCTTCACGCGCGAAAAAGGTCTGGCGCTGCATATCGACGGAGCACGCATCATGAATGCGGCGGTCGCGCTAGACGTTCCGCTGGGCGACATCACCCGTTATTGCGACACGCTGACAATCTGCCTGTCGAAAGGGCTGGGTACGCCGGTAGGTTCGGTGCTGTGCGGCAGCCGGGAGTTCATCCAGCGCGCCAACCGCTGGAGAAAAATGACCGGCGGCGGGATGCGCCAGTCGGGTATTCTGGCCGCAGCCGCGATTTATGCGCTGGAAAACAACGTGCAGCGCTTGCAGGAAGACCATGATAACGCCCGCTGGCTGGAACAGCAGCTGCGCGCCATCGGCCTCGACATCGTGGCACCTGGCGCGCAGACCAATATTCTGTATCTTCGCCAGTCTGCCGAAATGGCGGCCCGACTGGGTCCGTGGATGCGCGAACGGGGCGTGCTTATCTCCTCCGCTCCGCTTACCCGTTTGATTACGCACATTAATATCAGCCGTCAGGATCTGGAGAAGGTTGTCGAACTGTGGCAGCGTTTCCTGCGCGATCCGGGCTAAACTACGGCCCGCAGAGGGAGCGAGTCGGGAGTTGACTCGCCGCCTGCGGGCATTTTCCTTGTCACTTTGAACGAGCAAAATGGAAGATGCCTTTATCTCACTTACAGACACGGGCAACCTCGGAGACACGCGTCGTCGTTCTCGGTGCCAGTGGCTATATCGGCCAGCATCTGGTTCCGCTGCTCCGTCAGCAGGGTTATCAAGTCACGGCCGCCGCAAGACGCCGTGACTGGCTGGTTGCACAGAAATGGCCGGGCGTGCGCTGCTGCTTTGCCGATGTCTATCACAATGCCAGCCTGCGTGACGCCTTTGCCGATGCCGATATCCTGATTTATCTGGTCCACGCCATGAGCGATGACGACGAGCTGTTCGAAAAAGAGCGTCAGGCGGCACAAAATACGCTGCTGGCGCTGAAAGATTCCTCTATTCAGCAGGTTATCTATCTTGGCGCGATGCAGCCCGAAAAACCGTCTTCGACCCATTTGCAGGCCCGCAAGCTGACCGGCACGCTGTTTCGTATGGGCAGCATTCCAGTGACCGAACTGCGGGCCAGTATGGTTATCGGTCCGGGGTCCGCCGCCTTTGAAGTCATGCGCGACATGATTTACAACCTGCCCGTTCTCACACCGCCGAGCTGGGTGCGCAAGCACGCCTCGCCGATTGCGCTGAATGACCTATTGTATTATCTCGCCGGACTGGTCGAGCATCCGGCCGAACAGCATCGGATCTTCGAGGCCGCCGGTCCTGAATACCTGAGTTATCGTCAGTTGATGGAGCGCTTTATCGCGTTGAGCGGCAAACGGCGCTGGCTGGTGCCGGTTCCCCTGCCGACGCAGCTGCTGACGCTGGCCTTTCTCAACCTTCTCACCTCGGTGCCTTCGCCGCTGGTGAAATCGCTGATTCAGGGGTTACGTCAGGATTTACCGGCCAACAGTGACGCGCTGCGTCAACTGCTGCCCCGGCCGCTGACCACGATTGACGAGGCGATTAACCACACACTCGCCACCGAAGCGCAGCAGGTATTGAATACGCCGGAATGGGCCAGCTCTCCCGATGCCCATCGGCGCTGGCGGCCGGGCTATGCCTTTTACCCGAAACAGGTCGGATTTCGTCTGGAAACCTCGGCCTCCACGCAGGCGATGTGGTCCGTGCTGCAACAGCTGGGGGGCGAAGAAGGATTCTTCTATGCGCCCGCCCTGTGGCGTCTGCGCCAGCGTCTCGACCGGCTGGCGGGCAACAAGACTCGCCTCGGCCGTCCCGCTCGGCCAAAACTTGCGGTCGGTGACAGCATCGATGGCTGGACGGTCATAAGCCTGGTGCCGGAGAAATCCCTGACGCTGCTGTTTGGCATGAAAGCCCCCGGCCTCGGCAGGCTCACCTTTACGCTGAAAGATCATGGCGAACGGCGCAGTCTGGACATCAGTGCGTGGTGGCATCCGGCGGGCGCTCGCGGACTGTGTTACTGGTACGGCATGATGCCCGCCCATCTTTTCCTGTTCCGCGGGATGGCCAAACGAATCGCCAGTCTGGCGCGTCAAAAAGACCGTCGTGGCCACTGAAAACGGGGCCGGGCTATTTTGCAGGCAAACGCACTCCGAGGCTCACAACTTTCCCTGTTTCTCATTGCATAGAGTCTGATTTCACGAAAGAATGAGCGCCTATTTGCCCGTAAGGCAGGATAGCCTGCCGGGCAACGACATTTTTACGGAATTCGGATATTTATGAAGGTATTGGTTACCGGCGCAACCAGTGGTCCCGGCCGCAACGCAGTAGAATATCTGCGGAAAAAAGGCATCAAGGTGAGGGCCACGGGCCGCAATGCCGCGATGGGGCCGCTGCTTGAAAAACTGGGCGCAGAATTCATTCATGCCGACCTGACCCATCTGGTTTCCTCGCAGGCGAAAGTGCTGCTTGCCGACGTCGATACCCTCTGGCATTGCTCCGGCCTTAGCGCACCGTGGGGCAGTGAACAGGATTTCGAGCTGGCCAACGTTCGCGCCACCCGTCGTCTGGGCGAATGGGCTGCCGCCTATGGCGTCGAGAACTTTATTCATCTCTCGTCACCGGCTATTTATTTCGATTTTCACCACCATCGCAATATCAGCGAAGACTTTCGCCCTGCGCGCTTCGCCAACCAGTTTGCGCGCAGCAAGGCCGCCGCCGAACAGGTGATAACAACGCTCGCGCTGTCGAATCCGCAGACACGTTTCACCCTTTTGCGTCCGCAGGGGATTTTTGGTCCGCACGACAATGTGCTGCTGCCCAGACTGCTGCAAATGATCAAATACGGTACGCTGATGCTGCCGCGCGGCGGCGAGGCACTGGTCGACATGACCTACGTGGAGAATGTCGCGCACGCCATGTGGCTGGCGACCGAAAGCCAGAACCACGCCTCGGGGCGCGCCTACAACATTTCCAACATGCAGCCGCGCCCTCTCAAGTCACTGATTGAACAGCTGATGAGCGGGCTTGACGTCAAATACCGCATTCGCTCGGTGCCGTATCCCCTGCTCGACATGATGGCGCGCGGCATGGAAAAACTGGGCCGCAAGCAGCACCACGAGCCGATGCTGACACACTACAGCGTCGCGAAGCTGAATTTTGATGTCACTCTCGACACGCAGCGCGCCGAAACCGAGCTGGGCTATCGCCCGATTGTCTCGCTCGACGAAGGGATCCGCCGCACCGCCGTCTGGCTGAAAGATCATGGCAAACTGCAAAAACAGCAAGGCATTGTCGGCCACCCGAACTAATCGCTGGTGGTCGGATACTGCTCAAGCAGCGCATCGACGATAGCCTCGCTCTCTGCATCCGCATTTCCGCGATAGTCCTGTTGCCTAAAATGCATCTGGAAAGCCGCAATCACCCGACGCTGCGCCTGCGGCGTCATATTTTCCGTGACCGGATATCCGTAACGCGCCAGCCTGTCGAGTAATCCCCGGGTATCGACCGGTTGCAGCGGCGCACGTCCCGCCAGCAAGACTCTGACGCGTTCGGCGTTCGGCCACGCCCCGATGCCGTGTTGCGCGAGTTGCTGCCACGGGAACAGCGGGCCGGGGTCCTCTTTGCGCTGCGGCGCGATATCACTGTGCGCCACCACGTTCTGCGGTTTTATCTGATAACGCGCGACGATGTCGCGACCGAGCGAGGTCAGCAAACTCATCTGCGCGGCCGGGAACGGATAGAATCGCCTGCCGAGAAGGCGGCGGGTATAGCCTTTATTGACCAGCTCGATGCCAATCGAGGTGTCATTGAGATTGGTTCTGCCGCGCCAGAAGCTGGCCCCCGCCTGCCACGCGCGCATCGATTCCGGCACCAGCTGCCAGGCGACCGGTTTCCCTTCGGCCAATGGCGGTTCTTCGGGAATCAGATAGTGGGCGCTCACGTGCTCGTCGGTCAGAGTATTCAAGGCACTGTGAAAATCTTCGGCCGTGTAATGAATCACCAGAAAACGAATCCGCTGATCCGCCCCCTGCGCCTGACGAGATTGTTCCAGCACATAGCCCGCGAGAGGTTTTTGCGGGTTATGTGACTGACATCCCGCCAGTAACAGGAGGCTTGGCAAGATCAAATGCCGCCAATATGGTAAAAAGTTCATCGTCCTGCCTTTGCTGAATGAGCGCTTTATGTCTGGTAGAAGTGTAACGGGTGATGCAACATTAGAAATCGCTTTTATACTTATTCTTTCAACGCATTCAACGTTGGGCCATCAAGGATGAGGATGATTGAAAAGGAATTTTTTGCGGTCGGAGCTGAATTCCCGCATTTATTACGCATAAGTTAAGCATGCCTGTAACAGGGCGTTAACGAGATCTTATGCTAGCTTTATGATTCAGTCCGCACACAAATAAATTTTAACCCTCCTTTGTTGCATAACTATGCTACAGAGGGTACCCTCTGCGGCATTAATGGCTATTCAGTATTTGCGCATGAGTATTCAACTAAACAGTATCAACTGCTTCTACGGAGTCCATCAGGCTCTCTTTGACATCCAGCTCGAGTGCCCTGCGGGTGAAACTCTGGTGCTGCTCGGCCCAAGCGGCGCGGGTAAAAGTTCGCTGCTGCGCGTGCTTAACCTGCTTGAAATGCCGCGTTCAGGCATGCTGCACATCGCCGGCAATCAATTCGACTTCCAGAAGAAGCCGGAAGAAAAGGCCATTCGCGAACTGCGTCAGAATGTGGGCATGGTGTTCCAGCAATACAACCTGTGGCCGCACCGTACCGTGCTCGACAACCTGCTCGAAGCGCCGTGCCGCGTATTGGGGTTAAGCAAGGAGGCCGCCCTCGCGCGTGCCGAGAAACTGCTGACGCGCCTGCGCCTCAACGACTATGCCAAACGCTATCCGCTTCACCTTTCCGGCGGTCAGCAGCAACGTGTGGCGATTGCCCGCGCGTTGATGATGGAACCGCAGGTTCTGCTGTTTGACGAGCCGACCGCCGCGCTGGACCCGGAGATTACCGCACAAATCGTCAGCATCATTCGCGAGCTGTCTGCAACCGGCATTACACAGGTTATCGTCACGCATGAAGTCGACGTTGCCCGCAAAACGGCAACCCGCGTGGTGTACATGGAAAATGGCCGCATCGTTGAACAAGGCGATGCCAACTGCTTCGCGCAGCCGCAGACTCGCGAGTTTGCCAGCTATTTATCCCATTGATTCATATAAAATTCTAGATTACCTAATGGAGTAGTTTGCAATGAAAAAGCTTATTATTGCGGCCGTTTTAGCCGGTGTCAGCCTGTCTGCCAGTGCCGCTGATACCATCCGCTTCGCGACAGAAGCCGGTTATGCTCCGTTTGAGTTCGTGGACTCGAACAACCAGATTCAGGGCTTTGATATCGATCTCGCCAATGCCATGTGCAAAGAGATGCAGGCGACCTGTACCTTTACCAATCAGTCCTTCGACAGCCTGATCCCAAGCCTGAAATTCCGTCGTATCGACGCGGTTATCTCCGGCATGGACATTACAGCAGAGCGTCTGAAGCAGGTGGCTTTCACCAACGCCTACTATGACAACTCCGCCATTTTCTTCGCGCAGAAAGGCAAATTCGCCGATCTGGCCGCGCTGAAAGGCAAACGTGTCGGTATTCAGAACGGTACGACCCACCAGAAATTCCTGATGGACAAACATTCCGAAATTACGGCCGTGCCTTACGACAGCTATCAGAATGCCGTGCTGGACCTGAAAAACGGCCGTATCGACGCCGTCTTTGGTGATACCGCCGTGGTCCAGGAGTTCCTGAAAAAGAACCCTATCCTGTCTACCGTGGGCGATAAAATCACCGACCAGAGCTACTTTGGCAGCGGTTTAGGTATCGCCGTTCGTCAGAACAACACCGAGCTACTCGGCAAAATGAACGACGCGCTGGCCAAAGTCAGACAAGACGGGACCTACAAGGCGCTGTATACCAAATGGTTCCAGCAATAATCTGAACAGTGATGATTGACTTTCAACCTCTGCTAAGCGCCGCCGGCATGACCGTCGGCCTTGCCCTTTGCGCGCTGGTCCTCGGCCTGTTTCTGGCGATGCTGTTTGCCGTGTGGGAGTCCGCGCCCTGGAAACCGCTGAGCTGGCTGGGTACCGCGTGGGTCACTATCCTGCGCGGCCTGCCCGAAATTCTGGTGGTGCTGTTTATCTATTTCGGCTCGTCGCAGCTGCTGCTGACGCTGGCCGATGGATTCAACATCAATCTGTATTTCGTGCAGATTCCGGTCAAACTGCCCGTCGACAACGTCGAAGTCAGCCCGTTTGTCTGCGGCGTGATTGCGCTGTCGCTGCTGTACTCGGCCTATGCGTCGCAAACGCTGCGTGGCGCGCTGAAAGCCGTACCGCACGGCCAGTGGGAGTCGGGTCAGGCGCTCGGGATGCGCAAAGTCGCCATCTTCTTCCGCCTGATCATGCCGCAGATGTGGCGTCATGCCCTGCCGGGTCTCGGCAATCAGTGGCTGGTGCTGCTCAAGGATACCGCGCTGGTGTCGCTTATCAGCGTCAATGATCTGATGCTGCAAACCAAGAGCATTGCCACGCGCACGCAGGAACCCTTTACCTGGTACATGACGGCGGCGGCGATTTATCTGGTTGTGACGCTAGTTAGCCAGTTCGTCATTAAACGCATCGAACTCCGTACCACCCGCTTTGAACGGAGTGCTTCCTGATGTGGGAATATTTGCCTGAAGTGCTGAAAGGTCTGCATACCAGCCTGACGCTGACTCTGGCGGCGCTGCTTGTCGCGCTGGTATTGTCCGTGCTGTTTACCATTGTGCTAACGCTCAAGGTGCCGGTGTTAAGCCCGATAGTGCGTGCTTACATCACCTTGTTTACCGGTACGCCGCTGCTGGTGCAGATCTTCCTGATTTACTATGGACCGGGGCAGTTTCCCTCGATTCGCGAGATCCCGTGGCTGTGGGAGACGCTGTCGCAACCCTGGCTCTGTGCGATGTTTGCGCTGGCGTTGAACAGTGCGGCCTATACCACGCAGCTCTTTGTTGGCGCGGTGCGGGCCATTCCGGGCGGTCAGTGGGAATCCTGCCAGTCTCTCGGGATGTCGAGAAAGCAGTCGCTGCGCATTCTGCTGCCGTTTGCCTTTAAACGCGCGCTCTCTTCCTATTCCAACGAAGTGGTGCTGGTATTCAAAAGCACCTCGCTTGCGTACACCATTACGCTGATGGATATCATGGGGCACAGCCAGTTGATGTATGGCCGCAGCTACGATGTGATGGTCTTTGGTGCGGCGGGTGTGGTGTATCTGTGTGTCAACGGGCTGCTCACGCTGATGATGCGCCTGATTGAACGCCGTGCGCTGGCTTTCGAACGTCGAGACTAACACGGCAGCAGGACACATCATCGATGCATGATGATGTGTCCTGTTCCCTGCCTTTTCAAACGGTTAACTTCCCTTCTTGTCCAGCTCGTCCGCATGCTCGGGCGTAGCCACAAAGCCATTCTTCCTTTCCGTCAACCCGCCTTGTTGCCAATGGCTCGGGATCTTGGTGCCGTTTTCGAAATAATAGCGATATAAATCAACCCAGTTACGGACTATCTCCCACTTGCCTTTATTCACAAAGGCGATAGGGAATTCCCCCATTCTTGCCACCACGCCGAGGTAACCTCCGCTTTTAACCACGTTGTCTTTTTCATGATTCCACATGTGGGGAACAAAGTTGACCTGTGGCCCGTGGCGCACGACATTTTTTTCGATGAAGTCATAAGGTCTGTTGGCATCAAGTTTTGATACCTCAAGGTTGATCAGATTCTTCACCTTCTCCTCTTCACTTTCATCCGCCACGGGCACATGCCCGCCTTTGCCCCCTTTGTCGAAGCTGATGATATCGTGCATGTCGTAATCGCCCGTATATGGAATTATTTCTTTATTTTCAACAGCCTGCTTATATTGACCAATCTTGGCGTCGTCATCTAAATCCAGTTCAAACACGGTATCCATTTTGGCTTTGGTGTCATAGATATATACACCCGTGATCTTTTTGGTCTCTTTGTCCCAACGGCCCACCATGCCAATCAGGCCCTTATCTCTCGCCAACTGCAAAATATTGCCGCTTTCTGCCGCGCCATAGGCTTTTTCTACCGAGGCTTTCTTGATGGTTTTCTCGAGGATGTTGTGCCCTTTGGCGGCAGCGCCCTGATTCAGCGCATCGAGCGTCGGCCCACCGGCAGAACGGAAACTCCCCGCAAAATTACCGGTTCGCGATGCGTTTTCCATCGCCGCCATATGCTGTTCCGTCACGAACTCGATTTTTACCTGATTCGCGGCATTGACCCGGTTGACGATAGCCCTCATTTTCTGTTTGTCCAGATACGTCTCCAGCCGGTTTTGGCTCTGCTGACTGGCGGACGAATAGCCGGAGGTCTTGGAAGAGTTGGAGGAATCCGTGGAATTTGAAGAGCCGGAAGAGAGCTTACGGTCACCCTGAGTCAACGGTAAGTTCTGGTAGATTTTTCCTATAGGCATAATCCATGTCCAAATTTTATGGTCAGATACGTGATTATAGGCTTGGTGAATAGGTTGATTAGGTGGAAAAAAGCCGCCAAGGCGAATGGATAAGGACGCGATAACGGCGATACCTCTCGCATTCTCGAGATTTATTGCAGTGATTACATAAACAAAGTGATTGTTGTCACACTAAAGAGGCAAAAAGCCCCTTAGAATAGCCTGCCATAACGTTTTCAAGGATGTCTCCATGCACACTCGTTTTATCGATGCTTTCGCCGGCCTGACCGCTTCACTGCAATCTGCCCTTGAGCCGATACTCCGCCATGATGACTTCCCCGCGATGCTCACGGCCACTCAGGTCGAGTCGATAAAGACCCTGACAGGACTGGACGACGCCGCGCTGGCCTTTGCGTTACTGCCCCTCGCTGCCGCCTGCTCCGTCGCGCCCATTTCAAGATTTTATGTCGGTGCCGTGGCTCGCGGCGTTAGCGGCAATCTCTATTTCGGTGCCAATATGGAGTTTCGCGGCGCATCGATGCAACAGACGGTTCACGCCGAACAATCGGCGGTGACGCACGCCTGGATGCGGGGCGAAGCGCGCCTTGCTTCAATCACGGTCAACTACACGCCGTGTGGCCACTGTCGACAGTTTATGAATGAATTGAATAGCGGCACCGAGTTGGCTATCCATTTGCCGGACAGAGCGGTCGCCAGTTTGGGGGACTACCTTCCCTACTCCTTCGGACCTCGTGATTTGGACATCGCGACGCTGCTGATGGACGACGTCGATCACGGCTATTCGCTTCCGGCCGACACGCCACATCACGACGAACTAGCGCAGCAGGCACTGATTGCCTGCAACCAAAGCCATGCTCCCTACAGCCAGTCTCACAGCGGTATTGCGCTGGAAAGCCGAAACGGCAAGCTGTTTACCGGCCGCTACGCCGAAAACGCCGCGTTCAATCCGAGCCTGCCGCCTTTGCAGGCGGCGCTGGTGGTGTTGAATCTTGCCGGAGAAGACTGCCTGAAGATTACCCGGGCGGTGCTGGTCGAGCGTCAGGATCCGCTGGTCAGTCAGTATGACGCCACGCGTGCCACGCTCGCTGCGCTTGGCTGTCTGGCACTGGATCACATCCCTCTTTAATCGACCCGAACAGGCCATCGCGGATGGCCTGCTCCGCGGTTCTCTTCAACAAAGCATCAACTGCCCGCTTCCCGACAGGGAAACCATTGAGTTGCGCCTTTCTCCTCTGCTAAAGTCCTTGGGTCACACAGGCCATTATAAAATCGATGTGATCATCTACACTTATTCACTTTGCCTTTTCTGCCCTTTCCGAGACCTGAAGAGTAAAATCAATGGAACTAGAATACGAAAGTAAACGCCCGCTTTATATTCCGCATGCAGGCCCTATCCTGCTTGAATTCCCCTTATTGAACAAAGGCAGCGCCTTTAGCCAGGAAGAGCGCGCCAACTTCAACCTGCACGGCCTGCTACCGGAAACGGTTGAAACTATTGAAGAACAGGCCGCGCGCGCCTATCGTCAATTTCAGGATTTCAAAACCGATATCGATAAACACATTTATCTGCGCAATATCCAGGACACCAACGAAACGCTGTTTTATCGGTTGATTGACGAGCATCTAAGCGAAATGATGCCGGTCATCTATACGCCGACGGTCGGCGAAGCCTGCGAGCATTTCTCTGAAATCTATCGTCGCGCACGTGGACTGTTTATCTCCTACCCGAATCGCGAACACATCGATGACATGCTGCAAAATGCCACCAAACAGCACGTTAAAGTTATCGTGGTGACAGACGGCGAACGTATTCTCGGCCTCGGCGATCAGGGCATCGGCGGAATGGGTATTCCTATCGGTAAACTTTCCCTCTATACCGCCTGTGGCGGCATCAGTCCGGCCTACACGCTGCCGGTCGTGCTCGACGCCGGTACCAACAATCCGCAACTGCTCAACGACCCGCTGTACATGGGGTGGCGTCATCCGCGTATTACGGGCGATGAATACTATGCGTTCGTCGACCAGTTCATCGAGGCGGTCAAGGTCCGTTTCCCGAACGTGCTGCTGCAATTCGAAGACTTCGCCCAGAAGAACGCCATGCCGTTGCTCAACCGCTATCGTGAAGAGCTGTGCTGCTTCAATGACGATATTCAGGGCACCGCTTCCGTCACCGTAGGCAGTCTGCTGGCCGCCAGCCACGCCGCCGGTAGCCGCCTGCGCGATCAGACTGTAACCTTCCTCGGAGCCGGTTCTGCGGGCTGCGGCATTGCCGAGCAAATCATTGCGCAGATGAAATCGGAAGGATTGAGCGAAGACGAGGCCCGTTCACGCATCTTTATGGTCGACCGTTTTGGTCTGCTGACCGACAAGCTGACCAACCTGCTGGATTTCCAGAGCAAACTGGTGCAGAAGAGTGACAACTTGCAGGGCTGGGACGTCAACACAGACAACATTTCGCTGCTGGAAGTGGTGCGCCACGCCAAGCCGACCGTCCTGATTGGCGTTTCCGGTCAGCCGGGCCTGTTTACGGAAGAGATCATCCGCGAGATGTACAAGCACTGCGAACGTCCTATCGTGATGCCACTGTCGAACCCGACCTCGCGCGTGGAGGCGCATCCGGCCGACATCATCAGCTGGACCGACGGTGCAGCGCTGGTCGCGACCGGCAGTCCTTTCGCGCCGGTGAGCTACAAAGACAAGGTCTACCCGATCGCCCAGTGCAATAACTCCTATATCTTCCCTGGCATCGGCCTTGCCGTGATTGCCTCGGGGGCCAGGCAGGTGACCGACGGCATGCTGATGGCCGCCAGTCGCGCACTCGCCGAATGCTCACCGCTCGCCACCGACGGCGTAGGCTCCCTGCTGCCCGATGTAAACGATATTCAGGGCGTTTCGAAATGCATCGCAATGCAAGTAGGCAAAGCCGCGCAAATCGAAGGCGTTGCACAGGTCACCACCGAAGAGGCGCTGTCGAAAGCCATCGAACACAACTTCTGGGCGCCGCAATACCGTAGCTATAAGCGCACCTCGTTCTAACTCGTCATTCCGGGGCGCTGTCGCGCCCCTTGATGTTGTTTAAGTGAGTGAGCTTACATTGGTAAGTGATTCGGGTGAGTCAGTGCAGTCAACGCAGTCATCACGTCAACGACGCCGGGTGTAATCCACAGACGTTGGCGTTAGGACAAGGCGGCAAACGCGCGAATCCCGATGAGCTTACACAGGTAAGTGATTCGGGTGAGTCAGTGCAGCCAACGCAGTCATCACGTCAACGACGCCGGGTGTAATCCACAGACGTTGGCGTTAGGACAAGGCGGCAAACGCGCGAATCCCGATGAGCTTATATTGGTAAGTGATTCGGGTGAGTCAGTGCAGCCAACACAGTCATCACGTCAACGACGCCGGATTTAGCTGAAAAATACAGCGGACGTGCCGCATTAAGTCCCATTTTATTGCGTCAGCCCCGCAGGTAAAGTAGCCTTGAATCTTCTGTAACTCTTCTGTGACTTTAAGGCAATTCCATGATTAAGCGGCTAATAGTGGGCTTCATCGGCATTATCGTGTTAATGCTGATTGTCGCTATTGGACTTGACCGCTGGATAAGCTGGAAAACCAAAGATTATATTTACGACGAGGTGCAGGAGTTGCCGCATCGGCAGGTTGGCGTCGTGCTTGGCACTGCCAAGTATTATCGTACCGGCGTGATTAATCAGTATTATCTTTACCGCATTCAGGGTGCCATCAACGCCTACAACAGCGGCAAAGTGAAATACCTGCTGTTGAGCGGCGACAATGCGCTGCAAAGTTACAACGAACCGATGACCATGCGCCGTGACCTGATGGCGGCTGGTATTCCTTCCAGCGACATCGTGCTCGACTACGCCGGTTTCCGCACCCTCGATTCCATCGTCCGTACCCGCAAGGTATTCGATACCAACGATTTTCTGGTGATAACCCAGCGTTTCCACTGTGAACGTGCGCTGTTTATCGCGCTGCATATGGGCATTCAGGCGCAGTGTTTCGCCGTGCCGTCACCCAAAAACATGCTCAATGTGCGCAGCCGCGAGATCTTTGCCCGCCTCGGCGCACTTAACGATCTCTATATTCTCAAGCGTCAGCCGCGTTTTCTTGGCCCGCTTATCCCTATTCCTGCCGTTCACCGCATTCCCGACGATGCCCAGGGTTATCCTGCCGTCACGCCGGAACAGGTGGTTGCGCTGCAACAAACGCTGGCAGCCGAGAAGAAAGCGGCCCAGAAGAAGCGGCTAGCCGCGCAGCCTGACAAGGTCGAGCGCCCCGAAGCCGCATCGCAGGATGTCATCCCGCCCTTTCCCGCCAAATAATGGGCATAAAAAAGCAGAGTACAATCCTGTACTCTGCATAAAGGGCTTCTGCTGACTCATCGCGCCGGAAACTGCACTTCCGTGACGTTGAGCGTGGCTATCGATAAGTTTTAACTTACTTCTTCTTGGCGTACTTAAGTGAATCGAGCGCAACGGCGAAGATGATGATCCCGCCCTTGATGATGTATTGCCAGTAAGGGTTCACACCGATATAGGTCAGACCGTAGTTGATGACCGTAAATATCAGTACCCCCGTTACGACGCCTGCTACCGACCCCACGCCTCCCGCGAACGACACGCCACCGACCACACAGGCCGCGATGGCATCGAGCTCATACATGAAGCCGAGGTTGTTGGTGGCGCTGCCGATACGTCCGGCTTCAAGCAGGCCGCCGAAAGCATAGAACACACCGGACAGGGCATAAATCATGATCAGGTTGAGCGGAACGTTGACCCCCGAAACCTTCGCCGCTTCCGGGTTGCCGCCGATGGCAAAGATATTTTTGCCGAAGCGGGTTTTATTCCACAACACCCAGACGAAGGCGATGGCAATAATCGCGTAGAAGGTAATATAGGAAAGCTTCAAGCCGCCGACGTTGATAAAGCCCTGCGCAAAATGCGAGAAATGAGAGTCAAATCCGGCAATGGGTGAAGCCCCCACGAAGTCGTAATACAGCGAGTTTATCCCGTAAACGATAATCATGGTACCGAGCGTGGTAATAAACGGCGTCACGTTGAGATAGGCGATAATAATCCCGTTAATCAGGCCGATAATGGCACCGATTAAACATACGGCCAGAATCACCAGCGGGATTGGCACAACCTCAAGATGCGGGAAGACCTTGTTGACGTTGTCCATTCCCTGCAACATGGTCGCTGCCACTACTGCCGCAAGCCCTACCTGACGCCCTGCGGACAGGTCGGTACCCTGCGTGACAATGAGTCCGGCCACACCCAGCGCAATAATTACGCGCACGGAAGACTGGGTTAAAATATTACCCAGGTTAATCAAGCTCAGGAATGTCGGATCCTGGAAGATAATAATCGCCAGCAACACAAACAGCACCACATAAATCCCGCCCTCTTTGAAATAAGTGAGCAGGCTTTTCTTATTTAATGCTTTCATAATAAGAACCCTTAAAATTAGAGGTGCAAAGAGGCAAGGCGTAATATTTCATTCTGCGAGGTCGTTTTGGTTTCAACGATCCCGGCAACCTGTCCATTGCTCATGACTAAAATTCTGTCAGTAATTCCCAGCAGCTCGGGCATTTCGGAAGAGATAATAATGATCCCTTTCTCTTTCTTCGCCAGTTCTGTCATCAACTGATAGATTTCAAATTTCGCGCCAACATCGATACCGCGTGTCGGCTCGTCCAGCATTAATATTTCGGGCTGGGTCAGCAGCCAACGGCCGATAATGACCTTTTGCTGATTACCGCCTGACAATGAACCAATACTGGTGTGGTGCCCCGGTGTTTTCACCCGCATTGAATCGATAACCCATTGGGTATCACTTTTCATGCGGTTATTATCCAGCAGACCGATTTTATTTTTATAGCTGCGAATATTGGAAATAAGCGAATTGAAGCCGATATCCAGATAGGCATAAATACCGGTTGCCCGCCGCTCTTCCGTCACCAGTGCAAAACCGTGGTTAATGGCTTCGTTGGCGCTGTGATTATTTATTTTCTTGCCATGCAGTTTGATGGTGCCCTGCACTTTTTCGCGAATACCAAACAGCGTTTCGACGATATCGGTACGTTTGGCGCCCACCAGCCCGGCAATGCCGAGAATCTCGCCTTTGTGCAAATCAAACGACACATCGCGAATGGAAGGCTGGCGCAAAGACGTCAGATTGCGTACCTCGAGAATCACTTCACCCGGCGTATTCAGGCGATCCGGGAAACGCTGGCTTAACGAACGGCCCACCATCATCGAGATGATTTTGTCCATGTCCAGCCCTTCAAGCGGCTGGGTCACAATCCACTGTCCGTCGCGCAGTATCGTGATTTCGTCACACAGCTGGAATATCTCTTCCATCTTGTGGGAAATATAGACAATGCCGCAGCCGCGCTCCTTTAATTTACGAATAATCGTGAACAGATGATTAACCTCTTTCTCGGTAAGAGACGAAGTCGGTTCATCCATAATCACAATTTTTGCGTTATAGGAGAAAGCCTTGGCAATTTCAATCATCTGCATTTGCGAGACGGAAAGCTTGCCGACTTTTTCACGGGGATCGATATCGATATCAAGCTCATCAAAGATAGCTTTGGTGTCCTGATACATTTTGTCCTGATCGACAAAGAAACCTTTGGTCGGATAACGCCCCAACCACATGTTGTCCATCACGGTACGTTGCAACACCAGGTTCAATTCCTGGTGAACCATCGAAACGCCCTGTTCCAGCGCCTCTTTGGAGCTTTTAAAATTAACTTCCTTACCCTGAAAAAGAATCGTCCCCGAGTCTTTACTGTAAATACCAAACAGGCATTTTAATAATGTCGATTTACCGGCCCCGTTTTCTCCCATCAAGGCATGGATAGAATGCGGACGCACTTTTAAATTCACATTGTCTAACGCCTTTACGCCCGGAAACGATTTATTAATACCGCTCATTTCCAGCAGCCACTCGCGGGGCTGTTCCGTACCAAGATCGGCCATAGCGCTACCTAATTAAATGAAATCTGGCTAATGATTAAAATCGCCGGCCAGAACGTTCCTGACCGGCTGACCTAAGCGACATAACGCAGAGTCTTTATTACTTAAAGTTTTGCTTAAAACATGCCACTGCTTTAGCTTATTAGCCGTTTGACTTTTTTCTTTAAATATAAAGGTCGAAACTTAATAACTTTTACAGCGTTCGGTACTCCAAAACATTATTTTACGTAGTCGGACAAGTTGTCTTTATCGACCGGCTTATAGGCAACGCGTACGACTTTATCAACCACTTTCCACTGGGTTCCGTCTGCCGCCGGTTTGCCTTCGGCAAGATTTTTCGCCAGATCAAAGGTCGCTTTCGCCTGGTTTTCCGCATCGTTCAATACGGTACCGGCCATCGCACCGGATTTCACCAGCGCCAGCGCTTCTGACAAGGCATCGATACCGAATACCGGAATCGCCGTTTTGTTGTGGGCTTTCAGGGCTTCGATAGCTCCCATCGCCATGGCATCGTTGTTGGCGATAACCACTTCAATCTTGTTGGCGTTGGGGCCGGAGAACCAGGCGTCGGTTTTATCTTTCGCCTGAGCGGTGTCCCACATTGCGGTATCAAGTTGCAGCTGCTGGGTCTTGATACCCTCTTTCTCGTTCAGCGTCTTGATGACATAAGAAGTACGCGCTTCGGCATCAGGGTGACCCGGCTCGCCTTTCAGCAACACGTACTGGATTACGCCGTCTTTATTGAGGTCCCAGGCCGGATTCGCCTTCCAGTGTTTGCCGATAAGTTCGCCCTGAATGACGCCGGACTCTTTGGAGTCGGTGCCGACATAATAAACTTTGTCATAGCTGTCCAGCGCCTTGCGGGAAGGTTCTTTGTTGAAGAACACCACAGGGATATCTGCGCCACGGGCTTTTTCGATAATCACAGGCGCGGCCGCCGGGTCAACGAGGTTAATCGCCAGCGCTTTAACGCCCTTGGCAATCAGCACGTCAACCTGATCGTTCTGCTTGGACTGGTCGTTTTGCGAGTCATTCATCAACAGCTGAATATTTGGCGCGGCCTTGGCATCTTTTTCGAGGTCTTTACGCAGACCGGACATGAAGTTGTCATCGTATTTATAGATAGTGACGCCAATGCGCGTGTCGGCAGCGTGTGCGGCAGTGCCAAACATCATGCAGGCAGCCAGAGTCGCCAGGGTGAAAACCTTCTTATTCATTTGTATCTCCGGTTTTATGTAGGGGGTACTAAGTTGGCATCCGCCGCTCCTGGGGAAAGAGTGACTGGATACCTGCCTTCCTTGACCAGGATCTTCCGGAATTGCTTATCATCAATAGTTATTATTTTTGGCTCGATTCATCGTCTGTTTTAAAAACCCTAATCAGACGATGCAATCTCACTGCTGCCGTGTAGCCAACGGGATGACACATCATGAATCATCCTGAAAACGCCTGAATCATAATCGGTGCCCTGTTAATAAACTGTGAAAGTTCTCACAGATTGAAAACGGTTACATGATAATAAATACTCATTGAGTGACGGGTGCCACACTTTGAAACGGCGCGACTGAATGGCGTTGAACGAGGGTAGGCATAAAGCAGTGGGACACACCCGCCGTCAGCTGATTGGCAGCCCCCTGCAAGGCCAGTTCGGTAGCCAGCGTCGCCATTGAAATGATGGGATAACGCACGGTAGTGAGCTTGGGACTGGTATAGCGGGCAATGGGAATGTCATCGAAACCAATCAGCGAGAAATCCTGAGGTACGCTGATTCCATTCTCTTTTAGAACCGCAAGCGCCCCGGCCGCCATGGAGTCGTTATAGGCAAAGATGGCGCTGAGGTGCAGATTACGGCCAAGCAGTTCGACCATTGCCGCCTCGCCGCCCGCGAGATCGGGTGAACCTACGGCGTGCCAGCTTTCCGAAGGGAAATGACGTGTCTGCTGCATCGCGGTCAGGTAACCTTCCAGCCGCTGCTGCTGATCGGCGATAGGATGACTGGAACCGATATAGCCAATGCGCTGATGTCCCTGCATTATCAGCAATTTAGTGGCCATTTCGGCCCCCACGACATTGTTTAGCGAGACGCAGCGATGCTCGTAACCGGTTACCATGCGGTTAATCAATACCATGCCCGGCACCTGATCCATAAACAGTGCCAGCTCCGCATCGCTCAACGCTTTGGCGTGCACAATCAACGCGTTGCATCGCTGGCGAATAAGCACTTCAATGGCGTGACGCTCTTTTTCAGCCTGATGATAACTGTTGCCGATCAGCACATATTTGTTGTGCTGCTGGGCAACGGTATCAACCGCTTTCACCAGCGCGCCAAAAAAGGGATCAGACACGTCCATGACGACCACGCCAATGGTGTCGCTGCTTTGCGTCGCCAGCGCCTGCGCGTTGGCATTGGGCCGATAACCCAGCGTCTTGACCGCTTTCAGCACCTGTTCGCGCGCCTGTTCGCTGGCAATGGCCGGATTGTTCAGAACGCGGGAGACGGTAGCGACGGATACACCGGCGAGTCGTGCGACATCACGAATGGTGACCATAGGCCGCTCCGTGGGTCATCAACAGCGGCCGACAGGAGTAGGAAGAAGAGAGATCCCGGGGATAAGAGGCGAAGTCTGACAAAGGGAGAAGTACAGTGATCATGGGTGTTTCCTGTTTTTAGTTAAGCGATCGGCTTACTCTGCACGACCGCTATCCTAAACGCTTTAACGAAGGTTCAGCGTGAATCTCGTCACAGCATAGAAAACGTTTACATACAATTTTTCAACTTTCCCTGAAAAGTCACAGAATGCCTCGGCCTCGATGCATCAGGTGGGGCTGCCCGCCACTTTCGCAGTCAGTCTGCGCCATAGCCATTCCAGCGGTCCCTGCCTGAAATACCGCAGCCATAATAACGTGACCAGTAAATTGATGGCCCACACCGCAGGCACCAGCGCGACGAGTTGCAACCGGTTGAAATGCTGATAAAAACCAAGGCTATTGAAGAAGAATACACAGATCAGGGTTTGCAGCAAATAGTTGGTCAGCGCCATTCGCCCGACCTGCGATATCGCCCATACCCAGCGACGACTCACCAGTAGGGGCCAAAAGCCGTAACATAGCGCCAGATAGCCGACGGCGAGCATCAATGCGCTTAACTCACGTGGAATCTGCAGGTAAAACCCGCTCCAGCGATAGTCCCAGCCGGTCTGCCAGGCGGTGGTCGCTGCGGCAATCTGCATCAACCATGAAAGCGGTAACAACAAGCCCGCGAGGCGCAGATAATGCCGGGGCGCAAACTCGCCGCGAAGCCAGCCGCTGCGCATCAGGCTCGCTCCAATCAACATCGCGCCGCCCAACTCCCAGCCATATTGCACCGCAATCGAAATCAGACTCGAGGACAGCAAATCAAGTCGATTGTCGATGGCCTGCAGGCCGCCCTGAATATGCCATAAACGCTCGTACTGAATTTCGGCGTAACCCGGCGTCCAGAAACTGCCGGGTTTGGTTGAAGAGATAAGCCCGAGCAGCAGCAACACGCCTACGCCGATGAGATAGAGCACAATGCCGGTGCGCAGCAGCGACGCCGTGTTTTTCGCCTCTCCGACCAGTCGCCAGAACACCAGCCCAATCAGGCCATAGGCCAGCAGAATATCGCCGTCCCAGAAAAAAATGGCATGGACAAGGCCACAGAGGACCAGCAGCGACAGCCGTGACTGGATCCAGGCTTTGCCGCGCGGCAGCAGCAGTTGCAGCCCTGCCCCGAACAGCATCGCGAACATCATCAGAAATTTGCCCTGCGCCAGCACGTCGAGCACGGCCCAGGTCCAGGCATCAAGCGACGAAGGTTGCCCGGCGTAGGCAGGATTCAGATAGGCGGCTTTTGGCAGGCCGAAGGCGCTGATGTTAAGCAGAAGAATGCCGAAAATGGCGATACCACGGGCGAAATCCAGCGTGGCGATACGTGGGCGCATCGATGACGTCCTGTAGCGGAAAACAGATAGACTAACGGCACCCATAAGGTGCCGCAAGTGCTGAAGTTTAGTTTACTTCTTTCAATCAGTTATGACGGATGGTGCGGATAGTGCGCAAGAATTCCTGACGGGTATTCTGACTGGTCTTGAACAGGCCGCCCAGTGACGTGGTCGTGGTGGCGCTGGTGGCGTCACGAATACCGCGCGCCTTCACGCAGTAATGCACCGCGTCGATGGAGACCGCAACGTCTTTGGTGCCCAGCAACGTTTGCAGGGCAATCAGGATCTGCTGAGTCAGTCGCTCCTGCACCTGTGGGCGCTGCGAGAAGAACTGTACGATACGGTTGATTTTAGACAAACCGATGACCGCATCTTTCGGGATGTAGGCTACCGTCGCCTTGCCGTCGATGGTGACAAAGTGGTGCTCGCAGGTGCTCACCAGCGTGATGTCACGCACGGAAATCATCTCGTCAACCTTCATCTTGTTGGTGATGACGGTGATTTTCGGGAAGTTGGCGTAATCCAGACCGGAGAAGATTTCGTCGACATACATTTTGGCGATGCGCGTTGGCGTCTCGGCCAGACTGTCGTCGGTCAGATCAAGATTGAGCAACTGCATGATACCGGTCATGTGCTCTTTAATACGCTGCTTACGTGTCTCGGCGTCCAGCGATGGCTCTTCACGCAGCGGGGTTTCAAGACCACGGGCCATCAGGGCCTCATGAACCAGTACAGCTTCTTTACTCAATGTTGCCATTCTCTTCTTCTCCAGCAGTTAATACCACCCTGGTGCCAAGCACACCAAAATGAGGTGGCTTACTGTAGTGGAGTCTGCCGTCAGAATCCAGTGATTGTCCTTCATGATGGGTGAAATAGCTGCAAGTTATCGACCGCGTCGAATCACCAATGCCCCTGCCACGCAAAATCCGGCCATTGCCACGTAAAGCGCCGGTTCGAGCCGGTGTGTCAAGGCAGTGGAAATCGCCGACAGCAGCGGGCCCATCAACTGCCCGACCGCATATCCCGTGGTCAGCAATCCGGCCATGTAGCGACTGTGGTTCGGAGCCAGTTCGCGGCTGTATTGCAACGCCAGCTGCACCACACACAGGAAACCGCCGCCGGTCAGCAAGGCCCCCAGAATCAGGCCGTTCACACCCGGCACCACCTCGGCACACAGCACGCCGCAGCCCTGCAACCACAAGGTGATCGCCAGCCGCTGATGCGTGGTCAGAAGATGACGGGTCAAAATACCGATAATAATGCCGATAATCGCCGCGCCGCCAAATACCGGCCAGACAAACTGGGCAAACAGGCTGTCGGGGAAACGGGCATTCGCCATCTGCGAGAAAAAGGTCGCGGGAAGGATATAACCAAATCCGGCGAGGCTATAAGACAGCAGCAGGCGCTTGAGCGCGGGCGTCATGACCAGCGGCTCGGCAACGGTGTTGGCGCGATGCAGTTCACCGACGCGCGGCAGATTGCGGGTAATAAGCACCACCAGAATCAGGGCCAGCACGCCATACACCGCCCAGGCTTCGGCCGCACTCAGAGCGGCACCGTGGATAATCACCGCCAGAATACCGCTCAGCAGAATCCCCGCGCCCGGCCCTGCAAATACGGCCGCGCTCAACGCAGGACGACCAAAGTGCGCGAGGCGTTCATTGCACCAGGCCGACACCAGCACCATCGCCCAGCCGCTGGTCCAGCCAATCGCGAAACGTATTGCCGAGTGCCACACTTCGCCGGTGACGGCGGCAGACAGCAGCGTCAACACCACTGCGCCCCAGACGCCAATCCACAAGCGGCGCTCGACGTGGCGCGTTGATTTCATGGCATCATAGGCGCCGAACAGATAGCCGAGATAGTTGAAAGCCGCCACCAGCCCCGCGCCCGTCAGGGTAAACTGGTGCTCGGCTATCATCAGGGGAACCTGAGGCGTAAAGGCAAACCGCCCGATGCCCATCGCCACCACGAACGCTAGAAATCCCGTCAATGCCACTCGAAATGCCATACCTGCCCCTTTTGAATTGATAGGCCGCGAAACTTCTGTCGTCGGCGGCTGGAATAAATGCTTTCCATCATCATGGTCCAAAGATAGAATCACGAATAGTGAATAATTAAAACCAACTTAGTGACGATAAGAGAACATCTATGGATCTTACCCAGCTCCGCATGTTTTGTTCCGTGGCAGAAACAGGATCGGTGGCCCGCGCGGCCGAACTGTTGCACCGCGTGCCTTCCAATCTCACAACCCGCCTGCGCCAGCTTGAACAGGAGCTGGGCAGTGACCTGTTTATTCGTGAAAAGCAGCGTTTGAGGCTGTCTGCGCTTGGACGCAACTTCCTTGATTATGCGCAGCGCATTCTGGCATTGAGCGAAGAGGCCATGGCGCTGACCCACGCCGGTGAACCCGCAGGCCAGTTTTCTCTTGGCGCGATGGAAAGCACGGCCGCCACGCGGCTGCCTGCGTTACTGGCGACCTATCATCAGCATTATCCGCAGGTTGCCCTCTCCCTCGTTACCGCGACATCCGGTGAAACGATAGAAGGCGTGCGGTCGGGTCGCCTGGCGGCCGGACTTGCCGACGGCCCGATAGACTATGATGATTTAAGCGGTTGCATCGCGTTTCATGAAAGAATGGTGATCATATCTCCCCTGGGTGAAGCGCCGATGGTCGATTTGCCGGGCCGCCCCGGACACACGGTATTTGCGTTTCGCCCAAGCTGCTCGTATCGTCAAAGGCTGGAAAACTGGTTGAAACATTCCGGTTTGCAGGCCAATAACACGATGGAGATTCAGTCTTATCACTCGATGTTGGCCTGTGTCGCCAGTGGTTCGGGCATCGCCATGCTGCCGCGTAGTCTGCTGGCCCAGTTGCCGGGTGCCGAGCGCGTGCAGGTTAATGAAATAGACGATGCCTTTGCCGAAGCGACTACCTGGCTGTTCTGGCGACGCGATGCGTTTGGTCCGAACGTGCGGGCGCTCAAGGCACAGATTCTGGAGCAGCAGGCCGTCGCGGCCACGCCCGAGCTGTTGCCGAGCCACTGATTGTCATAAACGCAATCCATTGATAATAAAGAATTAAAATACCAATACTCAAGGAGCAATAGATGAGCACATCATTGGAACTTCTGGAAGAACACCGGATGTTTGACGGCTGGCAGCAGCGCTATCGATATTTTTCCAGCAGCTTGCAGAGCAGCACGACTTTCAGCATTTATCTGCCGCCGCCCCGCGATGACAACCCGCCGCCGGTGGTGTACTGGCTGTCCGGCCTGACCTGCAACGATGAAAACTTTACCACCAAAGCCGGCGCCCAGCGCGTAGCCGCCGAGCTGGGGATAGTGCTGGTCATGCCCGATACCAGCCCACGCGGTGACGACGTCGCCAACGATCAGGGGTACGATTTGGGTCAGGGCGCAGGATTCTATCTGAACGCCACCCAGGCGCCCTGGTCTGCTCATTATCACATGTATGACTATCTGGTGGACGAACTGCCGCAATTGATACAAAGCCATTTCAATATCAGCGATCGCCAGTCGATCATGGGGCACTCGATGGGCGGCCACGGCGCATTGATGCTGGCCCTACGCAATCCGCAGCGCTTCCGTTCAGTTTCGGCCTTCGCGCCTATCGTCAATCCGGCGCAGGTGCCGTGGGGTCAAAAAGCCTTCACCGCGTATCTGGGTGAAGACGAAAGTCAGTGGTTGCAGTACGACAGCTGTCATCTGCTGAGCGTATTGCCTTCGGATCAGGCCACGTTCCCTATCCTGGTCGATCAGGGCGACAGCGATCAGTTCCTGCCGGATCAGCTGCAACCGTCGAAACTCGCCGAAATCGCCCGCCAGCGCGGATGGCCGTTGCAGCTGCGTGTGCAGCCGGGTTATGACCACAGCTATTTCACCATTGCGAGTTTTATCGACGATCACCTGCGTTTTCACGCCGAGAATCTGCAGTAATCCCCCGCCCGTCGAATTGGCGTCGAGCAGGCCGTTGCACCCTGCCCGACGCCCGATCCGCTAACTTTTGAGTTTGGGGTCCAGCGCATCGCGCAGGCCATCGCCCAGCAGATTGAACGCCAGCACCGTCAGGAATATCGCCAGACTCGGGAAGATGGCGACGTGCGGAGCCATCACCATGTCGGCGCGGGCTTCGTTCAGCATTGCGCCCCACTCCGGCGTTGGCGGCTGCGCACCCATGCCGAGAAAGGACAGGCTGGCGGCAGTGATTATCGACGTGCCGATGCGCATGGTGAAATAGACCACCACGGACGACAGGGTGCCGGGCAGAATATGACGAAAGAGAATCGCAGTATCGGACGCGCCAATGCTGCGCGCGGCCTCGATATAGGTCAGATTCTTCAATACCAGCGTGTTGGCGCGCACCAGTCGGGCAAAGGCCGGAATGCTGAAAATGGCGACGGCGATAATCACGTTGGACATGCCGCTGCCCATAATCGCCACCACGGCAATCGCCAGCAAAATCCCCGGAAAGGCAAACAGCACATCGCAGATGCGCATGGTGATTCTGTCCCACCCGCCTTCGTAATATCCCGCCATCAGCCCCAGCACCGTGCCGATAGCCGCGCCGAGAATAACCGACAGCACGCCCGCCGCCAGTGAAATTCGTGCGCCCATCAGAATGCGGCTGAAGATATCGCGTCCGAGCGAATCCACACCCAGCCAGTGCATCGCCGAAGGCCCTTCGTTCAGACGGTCATAATCAAAATAGTTCTCGGGATCGAACGGCACCAGCCACGGCGCAAACACGGCGGCGGCTATAAGCAGGCAAACGAACAATCCGGCGGCCAGCGCGACAGGCTGTCTGCGAAAGCGCCGCCAGAAGGCGCGCCACGGCGTGCGCACCGGCGTTCGACTTAGTGTGTCTGGGGTGACCAGCGGCATGGATGCCAGCGCGGCCTTGCGTCGCCAGTTTTTCATGCGCTCACTCACTTGTATCGAATGGAAGGGTTGATGACCGCGTAGAGCATGTCGACCAACAGGTTAATCAGGATAAACTCCAGCGAAAACAGCAGAACTTCGGCCTGAATCACCGGATAGTCGCGCATCTCCACCGAGTCTATCAGCAGACGTCCGAGTCCGGGCCAGTTGAAAACCTTTTCGACCACTATGGAGCCGCCCAGCAGGAATCCGAACTGCAATCCCATCATGGTCACCACGGGGATCATGGCATTGCGCAGGCCGTGTTTCACCACCACGACCGACTCGCGTACGCCCTTCGCGCGCGCGGTGCGCATGTAATCTTCCTGCATGACTTCGACAAAAGAGGCACGGGTAAAGCGCGCCATGATTGAAGCCACCGCCGCGCCGAGCGTCAGTGACGGCAGAATATAGTTACGCCAGCCGTCGGCCCCGACGGTCGGCAGCCAGCCAAGCTGCACCGAGAAGACCTGCATCAGCAACATGCCGAGCGCGAACGCCGGAAACGAAATGCCGGAGACGGCCAGCGCCATGCCGAGACGGTCGGGCCAGCGGTTGCGCCATACGGCGGAAACCACGCCTATCACCAGCCCCATTATCACCGACCACAGCATGCTGGTCAGCGTGAGATAGAGCGTTGGCATAAAGCGCGAACTTATCTCTTCGCTTACGGGGCGTTTCGAGACCATCG
>Ga0308159_1001610_pt1 | contig 31022 bp, 26 predicted proteins | sample PhyCR1_FD_201040 | JGI IMG/M metagenome (GOLD analysis project Ga0308159, IMG submission 201040) | Phyllosphere microbial communities from UC Gill Tract Community Farm, Albany, California, United States - DLSLC.R1 | ecosystem: Host-associated > Plants > Phyllosphere > Unclassified | place: USA...
GGGGATCAGGTTGACGTAGGACTCGCGCACCACGGCGCCTTCCTCGGTCCAGGCCACCACCCAGGAGGCACCTTCGCCCTCGGCGAAGCCTTCGGCATCCTTGCCGGCGAACTGCTCGCCCTCGAACAGCGGGATCAGAGTCTCGCCGCTGCCGCTCTGGGCCAGTTGTTCCATCAGGTAGCCGCGCAGGCCCTGGTCGTACTGCCAGCTCTGGCTGTCGCCGGTCCTGGCGTTGGTGAAGGTCACCTTCACGCCCGGCAGCAGCACTGCCTTGGACCGCAACAGGCGTTGCAGCTCGCCCAGCGGGATGGTGGGCGAATCGAAATACCTGGCGTCAGGCCAGACCGTGACGCGGGTGCCGGATTTCTTGTCTTCGCGGGTGGCGGGGCGCGACTTGAGCTTTTCGATGACGTCGCCGCCGGAGAAGGCCAGGGTATGCACCCCGCCTTCGCGCCAGACCGTGATTTCCAGACGCGTGGCCAGGGCATTGGTGACCGACACGCCCACGCCGTGCAGACCGCCGGAGAAGGCATAGGCGCCGCCGGAGCCCTTGTCGAACTTGCCGCCCGCGTGCAGGCGGGTGAACACGATCTCGACGGTGGGCACCTTTTCTTCCGGGTGCAGGCCGACCGGGATGCCGCGGCCGTCGTCTTCCACGCTGACGCTGCCGTCGGCGTTCAGGGTGACGATGATGCTCTTGCCGTAGCCGCCCAGCGCTTCGTCGGAGGCGTTGTCGATCACTTCCTGGAGGATGTGCAGCGGGTTCTCGGTGCGGGTGTACATGCCCGGACGCTGCTTGACCGGCTCCAGTCCCTTGAGGACACGGATCGATGATTCACTGTAATCGGACGGGGATGTTTTTTTGGTTGCCATGCAGATGAGTGGTCGTGGCTGATGCCGGAGGGTTGTTCTATCTCTGTTTGCCCAGCGCTGAAGCCCCGTGGGAGGGGCCGTCTTGCGCTGCAAAAGCGCATTCTAATGAAAATTCCAGGGATTCGGCGCCCGGGCCGTGGAAATGTTCCCTTCCGCGTGGGACTTGTCCGTAAATGCGCTTAAATGCTGTTAAATATGCATTTAAATGCGGCAATGAAAAAGGCCTGTGCATGCACAGGCCTGGTTGATGTGTTGCAAGCACGCCGGATTTCAGCTGGCCAGCAAGCCCTCCACGGCCAGCGCAATGGACAGCAGGCGCCGGTCCTGGCCACCAGGAGCCGCCAGCGACAGGCCGACCGGTGCGCTGCCTTCTGCGTGGCAGGGCAGGGAGACCGCGCAGCCGTCGAGGAAGTTGATCAGCGTGGGGTTGCGCAGCATCTTGCCGTTGGCGCCGTAATAGGCGTCGTCGCTGGCCAGCAGTTCGGCAATGCGTGGTGCGACGATGGGCACGGTGGGCATCACCAGCGCATCGTAGCCGGCCAGTTGTGCCTCGACCTGGGCGATCCAGGGCGAGCGGGCGTGCAGCACATCCAGCAGGTCGGCCGCGCTCATGTCCTTGCCGCGCAGGATGCGCGAGACCACACGCTGGTCGTAGCCGGCAGCGTTCTCGGCAATCAGGGCGCGGTGCCAGGCATAGGCCTCGGCGGCGGTGAAGCCACCCTTGCTGTTGATGGCGGCCAGGCCGTTGAAGGCGGGGACTTCTTCCTCCACCACCACCGCACCGGCTTGCGTGAGCCTGGACAGGGCGGCACGGTAGGCCTTGGCGACGCTCTCGTCCATGCCGTCGAGCACGACATTGGTGGGTGCCAGCAGACGCAGGCCGCGCAGTGGATGGGCCGGCAGCGGGCGATAGGTTTCACCGGCCAGCACGGCGTCCATGATGGCGCAGCACTCCACCGAGGCCGCCAGCGGGCCGATCGAATCCAGGTAGGCCGACAGCGGCAGCACGCCCTCCATGGAGACCCGTGCGGCGGTCGGCTTGAAACCGGTCAGGCCGTTCAGTGCCGAGGGGATGCGCACCGAACCGCCAGTGTCCGAGCCCACCGCGGCGAACGCCATGCCATCGGTCACCGAGATGGCCGCGCCGGAAGACGAGCCGCCGGGAATGCGGCCTCCTTCGACGCCACGTTCCCACTGGTTTTGCGGGGTGCCATAGTGCGGATTGATGCCCAGCCCGGAATAGGCGAACTCGGTCATGTTGGTCTTGCCGATGACGATGGCACCCGCCTTGATCAGCTTCTGCACCACCTCGGCATGGGCGCTGGCGACCGGCTTGCCGCGCAGCACCACGGACCCGGCCAGGGTAGTCTCACCGGCCACGTCGAACAGGTCCTTGACCGAGACCGGCACGCCTTCCAGCGGCGAGCGGCGCAGACCGGCGGCGCGCAGGGTATCGGAGGCACGGGCGGCGGCGCGCGCCTGGTCGGCATAGACGCTGGTGAAGACGCGCGCGCCTTCGCCGGCCGGGTCGGCGATGCGGGCCAGGGCCTGTTCGGTCAGTTGCAGGGAAGTGATGCGGCCGGCATCGAGGTCGGCGGCCAGTTGGGAAAGTGTGCTCGGCATGATGGAAAAATGGGGTGGTCGACAGGAGCGGTGCAGCGAAAAGAGCATAAGGGCCAATCAAGCCGGCAGTATCGCATTGCTTGCCGCATCAGACAAAAATGGCCAGCAGGGCTGGCCACGGGATCAGGCGACTTCGGCCAGCGACTGCGCGACATAGTGATGACGCAGCGCACGCTGACGGCGTGGATCGTAGAGCTCCATCGTGAAGGAGGCGGCCGGACGGATGCCGCCGATGGCGCCCACCGTGCCGCAGGTCATGCCGCAGCCCTCGGGCAGTGTCGCGCTGCCGTCGGTGAAGCGGGCGATCAGGTCGGACGGGGTGCGCAGCGAGGCCAGCGGACCTTCCTGGTACAGCACGGTGGCACCGTCTTCTTCGATCCAGGAGCGGATCACCAGCTCGTCCCAGTAGTCGGCCACGTCCGCCAGTTTCCAGGCAGCGGCGCCCACCGGCTTGACGCAGGCCTGCTTGGAAAAGGCCACGCTATGGGCTTCCAGCTTGCGGTCGGTATGGTCGGAGGCGATGGAGACATACAGTTCGCCACCGGCATTGAAGACGAAGGTCTCGACTTCGCCGGAGGAGGCCTCGCCCAGTACCTGCACCTGTTCGGCCTGCGACAGCTGGTTGGCCGAGACGCGGTAGAACAGCGGCACTGCGCTGGGACGGGAGATGCCCAGGGCTTCCAGTTCTTCGATGTGATGTTCGATGGCCGCCATGTCGCGGCCGGCCCAGCCGGCGATGACCAGGCTGTCGATGTCGGCCTGGAGGGCAGATTGGTCGGGGAGGGTAAAGGTCAGCTTCATGATGTCTATCCTGCAGGTGATTCAAGGGTGATGTGCACTGCGCTTGGGGGAGTTGGTTCAGTGGGGTGTCAGTGCTTCCTGACGAACACCACCACCAGGAAACTGGCCAGGAATTCCAGCGCTGCCACGAAGTACAGGCCCGAGGACAGCGACCCGGTGCTGGTCTTCAGCGCGCCGATCATGTAGGGCGCCACGAAGCCGGCCAGGTTGCCAATGGAGTTGATCAGGGCGATGCCGCCGGCGGCTGCCGTGCCGGCCAGGAAGGCGCCGGGAATCGACCAGAACACCGGGAAGGCCGCCAGGATGCCGACCGCCGCCAGCGTCAGCGAGCACAGCGCCAGGGTGGCGTTGCCCAGGCTCATGCCGGTGGCGATCAGGCCGATACAGGCGATCAGGGTGGCGATGGCGCTGTGCATGCGGCGTTCGCCGGTCTTGTCGGAGTGGAAGCCGTTCCAGATCATGGCCAGGGTGCCGGCCACGAAGGGGATGGCCGAGATCAGGCCGATCTGCAGATTACCCTTGACGCCGATTTCCTTGATGATGGACGGTGCCCAGAAGGCGATGGTGGCGTTGCCGCTGACCACGCAGAAATACACGGCAGCGCAGATCCAGACGCGGTAGTTGCTGCAGGCGTCCTTGAAGGAGAAGTGCTTGCCCGGTGCGCTGTTTTCGGCAGCCAGTACCTGGGTGACGGCGTTCTTCTCGGCCTCGCTCAACCACTTGGCGTTGGCCGGTTTTTCCGGCAGCCAGGCCAGCACGGCGAAGCCGGCCAGCAGGGAAGGGATGCCCTCGATGATGAACAGCCACTGCCAGTTCGCCAGGTGACCCACGCCTTCCATGCTGCTCATGATGAGGCCGGCAATCGGACCGCCGACCGCACCGGCGATGGCGAACGAGGTCATGAACAGGCCATTGACGCGGGCGCGGCGCTGCGCCGGGAACCAGTAGGTCAGGTACAGCACCACGCCGGGGAAGAAGCCGGCCTCGAAGATGCCCAGCAAAAAGCGCAGGATGTAGAAGCTGGTGGGCGTGGTGACGTAGGCCATCGCCATCGAGGCCAGGCCCCAGAGGATGGTGATGCGGGCCAGGGTCTTGCGGGCACCGATCTTTTCCAGCAACAGGTTGCTGGGGACTTCGAAGAGGAAGTAGCCGATGAAGAAGATGCCTGCCCCCAGGCCGTAGACGGCTTCCGAGAACTGCAGGTCCTGCAGCATCTGCAGTTTGGCGAAGCCGACGTTGACGCGGTCGATCCAGGCCAGGACGAACAGGAAGACCAGGAACGGGATCAGGCGCCAGGCGATCTTGCGATAGGTGACATCCATGCTGGATGGCGCGCCTGCCGATGCCGCCGCTGTGGCGGCGGCGGATGGGGAATAAGACATGAAAACCTCCTCAAGTAGTGCCGGCGTCCGCGTGGCGGCGCCGTGCTGTGTTCGGCATGGGATGGACTGGGTGCAAGGATGGGCAAGCAGGACCGGCCATGCTGTTGTTGTAGCCCGAAGGCAGCGGTCTTAAATCAGTATGGGGATGCGGAGAGGGCGCTGTCCAACAAGAAAATCTGAACGGGCTTGATTGAAAAATCTTATGAGCAAAAGCGGGGCGGCGGCTGCTTCAGGTTGGTGCTGCGCCGCATGCGGCGGTTGTGGGTGCGCAGCCAGCAGCGGCGCGGCATTGCGCCCGGCTCAGTTGAGCGGCGCCGGCAGGCGGGCGATCTCGTGGCCCCAATTGAGTGCGAAGTCGGACGCGGTTTCCTGGGCGATGCGGGCCACGGTTTCGGTCAGGGGATTCTCATGGTCCGAGCGGAAGCAGGCGATCAGCGCCAGGGCCGGGAACTCGGTATCGACCCGCAGAAGGTGCAGGCTTTCCTCGTTGAGCTCGCGCTGGATGATGGCCGGCGGCACGGCGGTGATGCCGAAGCCATCGGTGGCCAGCCGGATCATGGTCGCCACCGAGGCGATGCAATTGATGTGCAGCGTGCGCTCGCTACGTTCGCTGCCCGAGAACAGGCGCTCGATCACCGCATGCGGCCCCGAGTTGCGGGCGAAGCTGATGATCGGGAAGGCCGCCAGGTCGGTCAGCGACAGGGTCTCGCTGCCGATGTCGAGCTTGGGACTGCCGACCCAGCGCATGGGGAATTCGCACAGTGCGATATTGCTGACCTGCGGGCCGATCACCGGTTCGGCCTGCAGCACCAGGTCCAGGTTGCTCTTGCTGAACTGCTCGTGCAGGTGGATGGTGGTATCGCTGACGATCTCGATCTGCAGGCGCGGGAAGGTCTTGTGCAGCCGCCCCAGGAAATCCGGGAACCAGCTGTGGACGATGGATTCGATCACGCCGATGCGGATCACGCCGGCATAGACTTCGCGGTCGGACATGTCGTCCTTCATCTCGCGCATGAGCTTGACCATGCGCTCGGCATACACCAGCGCCTTGCTGCCGTCGGCGGTGAGTGCCACCTCGCGCGCGCTGCGGTCGAACAGGCGCACGCCGAAGTCCTGTTCGAGCGAGGCGATGCGGCTGGAGACGGCAGCCTGGGTGGTGTGCAGGCGCTCGGCAGTGAGCCGGAAATTGCGCAGCCGGGCCAGCCAGACGAAGGTTTCGAGGAAGCGGATATTCATGACGAGCAGGACGTGGAGAAGAGGCGTATTTTATCGCCAGGACGTGTCAACTCCCGTTGTCATTTTTGGTGCGCTGCGCAATAAAGTCGGTCCCGTTCGGCGCACATCTGGTGCATTTCACAGGGTAAGTTGCGTGCTTCTGGTGCGTTATATCGATATTCGGAATTTGAAAGTATTTTTTCTTTACTCCGGATTGAAATGAAAATATATTTACATTTTTCGCGCCAGGGCTGGTCGTCATATCAAGTCCCGCGACAGGATAAAAATGGGTGAGGCCCGCGTTTTCGTAAACGATATAAATCCAATCAATGATATGGAGCGTTTGCAGGCACGGGGCGATTTCTTCAGCACAGACGGGGCAGCGGACGGTGACACAACAACCGAAGAACATCAGCTTGCAGGGAGCCGGCGCGGTCGCGCAGGCCGTGGGCAAGCTGTATCCGCAGTTGTCCAAGTCGCACCGCAAGACCGCCGACTATGTGCTCGGCAACCCCTTTCGCGCGGCTACCATGACCATCGACGAACTGTCGGAGGCCGCCGGCATTTCGGTAGCCACCGCCAACCGCTTTGCCCACGCGCTGGGCTTTGACGGGTATGCCTCCTTCCGCGCGGCCCTGGTGGCGGACTTTGCCACCACGCTGGCGCCGGTAGAAAAGCTGCGCGACGAAGTGCAACGCGCCGCCACCAGCGCCGAGATCATGGCCGCTGCCTTCGATAGCGACATCCATAACATCGAGGCCACCCGCCGCATGCTCACGCCCGAGCATTGTGAACAGGCAGTGGACATGATTCTTGCCGCCGAACGCATCTTCATCACCGGCTTCGGCGCCTCGGCCTACCTGGCTGGCCTGATGGCACATGCGCTGGAGCCCTATGTGCGCACCGTGTCCTCGGTGGCGCTGGCTGGTGGTCCTTCGCAGGCGGGTCGGCAATTCTTCAAGCTCGATAGTCGTGACCTGGTGATCCCGATGGTGTTTCCGCGCTATGCCGCCGATACTGTCTGGCTGACCCAGCGCGCAGTGGAGAAGGGCGCCCGTATCCTGGCCATCACCGATACTCCCGGCTCGCCGCTGGTGCCGCTGGCCGATGTCACGATCTATGCCCAGACCGATCGCAAGCTGTCTCCCACGTCCGATGCGGCCGCGCTGATCTTGATCCAGGCCCTGTGCGATGCGGTGGCGCATCGCGCCCGGCGCTCGGTGCAGGCTGCTTCGCAGATGACCGAATTCGTACTGCCCTGGCTGTATCTGCCGCAACAGCACCAGCGTCCGGCCATGACGCCTGTCGCCAAGCCGGCCAGGGCCGCTCTCAATAAAGGAAAGACCAAAGCATGACCACTCCGGTAATTGCCATCCATGGTGGCGCAGGCACCATCACGCGCGCCTCGCTGAGCGCCGAGGACGAAGCCCGATATCACCAGGCGCTGGCTGACATCGTGGCCGCCGGCCAGGCCGTATTGAATGCCGGTGGCTCGGCACTGGAAGCGGTGACCGAAGCAGTGCGCCTGCTGGAAGACTGTCCGCTGTTCAATGCCGGCCATGGCGCCGTCTATACCAGTGAAGGCCGGCATGAGCTGGATGCCTGCGTGATGAATGGCGCCGACCTGGCCTCCGGCGCGGTGGCCTGTGTCACCAATCTGCGCAACCCGGTGCTGGCGGCCCGCGCCGTGATGGAAAAGAGCGAGCACGTGCTGCTGGTCGGTCCCGCTGCCGAAGCCTTTGCCGCTCGCAACGGTGTGGCCACGGTCACGCCTGACTATTTCCATACCGATGCCCGCCACGAGCAATGGCTGCGCGTGCGCGGTCAGTCGCGGGCCATGCTGGACCATGACGCCTCCTCCTTTGCCTTTGCCGAAAAGACCGCCGCCACCGTCGAGCCCATCGACCCCGACCACAAGTTCGGCACCGTCGGTGCGGTGGCGCTGGACCAGTTCGGCAACCTGGCTGCGGCCACCTCGACCGGTGGCATCACCAACAAGCAGCCGGGCCGGGTAGGTGATTCACCCATCATCGGTGCCGGCTGCTATGCCAACAATGCCACCGTTGCGGTTTCCGCCACCGGTACCGGCGAGGCCTTCATGCGCACCGTGGCCTGTTACGACATCGGCGCGCGCATGGCCTATGCCGGCCAGTCGCTGGAAGAAGCCAGCCGCGCCGTGGTGTTCGATACCCTGCCCAAGGTCGGCGGACGCGGTGGCGTGATCGCCATCGATGCCCAGGGCAACCTGGCCCTGCCGTTCAATACCGAAGGCATGTACCGCGCCTATGGCTGCGGCGAGCTGGCGCCGGTCACCGAAATCTACGCAGCACCGGCCTGAGTCGGCCGAGCAGGAGGGAATCAAGATGCAACAGTCACAACGCGTGCTCGATGTCAGCCACCTCAACGTCCGCTTCGCCACCTCCGAGCGGACGGTGGATGCGGTGCGCGATCTGTCCTTCCATGTCGATCAGGGCGAGACCCTGGCCATCGTCGGCGAATCGGGTTCGGGCAAGTCGGTGTCCTCGCTGGCGATCATGCGCCTGATCGAACACGGCGGCGGCAAGATCGTCGGCGGCCGCATGCAGTTCCTGCGCCGCAGCGGCCAGACGCTTGATCTGGCCCAGGCCGACAATGCCACCATGCGCGGCATCCGGGGCGCCGAGATCGCCATGATCTTCCAGGAACCGATGACCTCGCTGAACCCGGTCTTCACCGTCGGTGAACAGATCGCCGAATCGATCCGCCTGCACCAGGGCATGAGCCGCGCCGCCGCCCAGGCCGAGGCGCTGCGCATGCTGGAGATGGTGCGGATCCCCGAGGCCAGGCGCGTGCTGGGCCGCCATCCGCACCAGTTGTCGGGTGGTATGCGGCAACGCGTGATGATCGCCATGGCCTTGTCCTGCAAGCCTTCGCTGTTGATCGCCGATGAACCGACCACGGCCCTGGACGTGACCATCCAGGCGCAGATCCTGCAGCTGATCCGCTCCCTGCAGGAAGAGATGCACATGGGCGTGATCTTCATCACCCACGACATGGGCGTGGTGGCCGAAGTGGCCGACCGCGTGGTGGTCATGTGCCGTGGCGAGAAGGTGGAAGAAAACGCCGTCGAGCCGCTCTTCGCCGCACCCAGCCATCCCTATACCCGTTCCCTGCTGGCCGCCGTGCCGCGCCTGGGCTCCATGCGCGGTACCGATATGCCGCTGCGTTTCGGTATTGCGCCACAGGCCGAGGTGCGCCCCGACCTGATCGCCAGCGAGCTGCAGACCCAGCAGGAGATCGCCGCCCAGCGCCAGCCCATCCTCAAGGTGCGCGACCTGACCACCCGCTTCGACGTGAAGAGCGGCATCTTCGGTCGCGTCAAGCAGCGTGTGCATGCGGTGGAAAAGGTCAGCTTCGACCTGTTTGCCGGCGAGACCCTGGCCATCGTCGGTGAATCCGGCTGTGGCAAGTCCACCACCGGCCGTTCGCTGTTGCGCCTGGTCGATATCGCCGGTGGCCGCGTCGAATTCGGCGGCCGCGACCTGGCACAATTGCCGCGCACCGAGCTGCGCCAGTTGCGGCGCGATATCCAGTTCATCTTCCAGGACCCGTTTGCCTCCCTCGATCCGCGCATGACGGTCGGTTACTCCATCATGGAGCCGATGCTGGTGCACGGCATGAAGGAGGGCGCCCAGGAACGCGTGGATGCACTGCTGACCCGCGTGGGCCTCACCCCTGAACATGGCCAGCGCTACCCGCATGAATTTTCCGGCGGTCAGCGCCAGCGCATCTGCATCGCCCGCGCTCTGGCCCTGAACCCCAAGATCGTCATCGCCGATGAATCGGTGTCGGCACTGGACGTGTCGATCCAGGCCCAGATCGTCAATCTGATGCTGGACCTGCAGGCCGAGCTGGGGATTTCCTTCATCTTCATCTCGCACGACATGGCCGTGGTGGAGCGCATCAGCCACCGGGTGGCGGTGATGTACCTGGGCCAGATCGTGGAGATCGGCCCGCGTCGCGCGATCTTCGAGAATCCGCAGCATCCCTATACGCGCAAGCTGATGGCGGCCGTGCCGGTGGCCGATCCGACCTTGCGCCAGCCGGGCAAGAAGTTGCTGACCGATGAAATTCCCAGCCCGATCCGGCTGGTGGGCGATGAGCCCAAAGTGGAGCCCCTGAAGGAAGTGGCTCCCGGGCACTTTGTGGCCCAGCACCGTATTGCCGGCGCTTTCTGAGCGCGGGCGGGTTTCCATGTTGTAAATGCTTCAGTGCAGTAATTCCCACTACGTCGTACCAACCTCGCTTTACTGATCAGGAGAGACTACATGACTACCACTGCAACCCGGAAGGGCATGACCATTGCCAAATGGCTGGCCGTCGGCGCCCTGGGCACCTCGCTGCAATTTGCAGCGGCACATGCGTTCGCGGCCAAGACCGTGACGCTGGCGGTGTATTCCACCTTCACCACGCTGGACCCCTATGACGCCAACGACACCCTGTCGCTGTCCATGGCCAAGTCCTTCTACCAGGGCCTGTTCGGTTTCGACAAGGACATGAAGCTCATTCCGGTGCTGGCCGAAGGCTACCTGGTGAGCAAGGACGGTCTGGAATACACCATCCGCCTGAAGCAGGGCGTGAAGTTCCAGGACGGTACCGTGTTCAAGGCCGATGCCGTGAAGGCCGTGTTCGACCGCGTCACCAACCCGGACAACAAGTTGAAGCGCTACAACCTCTTCAACCGCATCGCCAAGACCGAAATCCTGAACGACTACACCGTCAAGATCGTGCTCAAGGAGCCGTTCTCGGCCTTCATCAACGTGCTGGCCCACCCGTCGGCAGTGATGATTTCGCCGGCTGCGCTGAAGCAGTACGGCAACAAGGACATCGCCTTCCACCCGGTCGGCACCGGCCCCTTCAAGTTCGTCGAATGGAAACAGACCGACTACGTCAAGGTCGAGAAATTCGATGGCTACTGGAAGCCGGGCTACCCCAAGGTCGACGAGATCATCTGGAAGCCGGTGGTCGATAACAACGCCCGCTCGGCCATGATGCAGACCGGCGAGGCGCAATTCACCTATCCGCTGCCCTACGAGCAGGCCGATCTGTTGAAGAGCAAGTCCAACCTGGATGTGGTGGCGGCACCATCCATCATCCAGCGTTACATGTCGATGAATACCAAGCAGAAGCCTTTCGACAACCCGAAGGTGCGCGAAGCCATCAACTACGCCATCAACAAGCAGGCGCTGGTGAAGGTGGCCTTCAACGGCTATGCCACGCCGATGGAAGGCGTGGTGCCGCAGGGCGTGGACTACGCCTTCAAGACCGGCCCCTGGCCCTATGACGTGAAGAAGGCCAAGGCCCTGCTGGCCGAAGCCGGTTATCCGAATGGTTTCGAGACCGAACTGTGGTCGGCCTACACGCACAGCACGGCACTGAAGATCATCCAGTTCCTGCAGCAGCAACTGGCGCAGGTCGGCATCAAGGCCAAGATCCAGGCCCTGGAGTCCGGTCAGCGCGTGGAACGCGTGGAAAGCTGGCAAGACCCTGCCACCGCGCCGGTACGTCTGCTCTACATCGGCTGGTCCTCCTCCACTGGTGAAGCCGACTGGGCACTGCGTCCGCTGCTGGCTTCCGAAGCCATGCCGCCGCGCCTGTACAACACCGCCTACTACAAGAACGACAAGGTCGACGCCGACATCGCCAAGGCCCTGACCCTGACCGATCGCAAGGAAAAGGAAGCCCTGTACAAGGATGCCCAGCAGGAAATCTGGAAGGATGCACCGTGGGCCTTCCTGGTGACCGAAAAGCTGCTGTACGCGCGTAACAAGAACCTCAAGGGCGTCTATGTGATGCCTGACCAGGCGATTGAATTCGAGAACATCGAACTGACGAAGTAAGCAGGCAGCACCAAGCGGCGGCGCAGCAAGAGCGCGCCGCCGCTTGCATTCTTCGGTGGACGTCTGGTCCATCGCGCAACAAGAAGGGCCCGATCCATCGGCGACGAGCGGCCTTATTCAGAGAGCATCATGTTTTCCTTTGTCATCAAACGCCTGTTAGGCCTGATTCCCACGCTGCTGCTGGTGGCGGTCCTGGTATTTCTGTTCGTGCACTTGTTGCCGGGCGATCCGGCACGCCTGGCGGCCGGCCCCGACGCCGACGACAAGACGGTTGCGCTGGTGCGCGCCGACCTCGGCCTGGACAAGCCCCTGCCGGAGCAGTTCGTGAATTTCTTCGTCAATGCCGCCAAGGGTGACTTCGGTCGTTCCATCCGCAGCAAGCGCCCGGTGTCCGAAGAGATCGCCGCGCGCTTCTGGCCCACGCTGTGGCTGACGGTGGTGGCCATGATCTGGGCCGTGATCTTCGGTCTGATCATCGGCATTTCCTCGGCGGTATGGCGCAACAAGTGGCCGGATCGCCTGGGCATGACGCTGGCGGTGTCCGGCATTTCCTTCCCGGCCTTCTCGCTGGGCATCCTGCTGATGCAGGTGTTTTCGGTCAACCTGGGATGGTTGCCCACGGTGGGCGACGACACTTGGCGCCACTACATCCTGCCATCGATCACGCTGGGCGCTGCGGTGGCGGCGGTGATGGCGCGCTTCACCCGTTCCTCCTTCATCGAGATCCTGCAGGAAGACTTCGTCCGTACCGCCCGCGCCAAGGGCCTGACCGAGACGGTGGTAGTCATCAAGCACTGCCTGCGCAATGCCCTCATTCCGGTGGTCACCATGATGGGCCTGCAGTTCGGCTTCCTGTTGGGCGGCTCGATCCTGGTCGAAGTGGTCTTCAACTGGCCGGGCATGGGGCGCCTGCTGGTGGACGCGGTCGAAATGCGTGACTACCCCATCATCCAGGCCGAGATCCTGCTGTTCTCGCTGGAATTCATTTTCATCAACCTGGTGGTAGACGTGCTGTATGCCGTGATCAACCCCAGCATCCGTTTCAAGTGAGGGGAATCATGTCGCTCTCCAATTCGCCTCTGGCAACCACCTCCGAAACCGGCGCGCCCTTGCCGCCGCCCGATCCCGCCGCGGTCACGGCCTCCGGCCAGAAGATCCGCACCCCGTGGCGCGAATTCTGGCGCAAGTTCAAGAAGCAGCGCCTGGCCGTCTATGCCGGCGTGTTCATCCTGCTGCTGATCCTGGTCGCCATCCTGGCCCCCTGGATCGTGCCGTTCGATGCCGAGAACTTCTTCGACTACGACGCCCTGAACTCGCCGCCGACCTGGACCCACTGGTTCGGTGTGGACTCGCTGGGCCGTGACATCTTCAGCCGCATCCTGATGGGCGCACGCATTTCGCTGGCCTCGGGCTTCTTCTCGGTGGCCATCGGCGCCGTGATCGGCACCGTCTTCGGCCTGCTGGCCGGCTACTACGAGGGCTGGTGGGACCGCATCACCATGCGCATCTGCGACGTGCTGTTCGCCTTCCCCGGCATCCTGCTGGCCATCGGCATCGTCGCCATCCTGGGTGGCGGCATGATCAACGTCATCATCTCGGTGTCGGTGTTCAGCATCCCGGCCTTTGCCCGCCTGGTGCGCGGCAATACCCTGCAATTGAAGAACCTGACCTATATCGAGGCTACCCGCAGCATCGGTGCGTCCGACACCACCATCATGTGGAAGCACATCTTCCCCGGCACCATCTCGGCCATCGTGGTGTATTTCACCATGCGCATCGGCACCTCCATCATCACCGCCGCCGGGCTGTCCTTCCTCGGCCTGGGTGCGCAATCGCCCACGCCGGAGTGGGGCCTGATGTTGAACGAAGCCCGCGCGGACATGGTGACCTCGCCGCACGTGGCGCTGGTGCCCAGCATCGCCATCTTCCTCACCGTGCTGGCTTTCAACCTGCTGGGCGATGGCCTGCGTGACGCGCTCGATCCCAAGATCGATCAGCGTTGATGGCGATGGGCCTGCCGCTTGTGACGAGGTCGTCGATGTCGACGCTACCGCACATTGGCCGGCTTGCCGCCGGCCCGCGTAACAGCATCACCGACGTGGCCGGCGTGACCGTCGGCCATTGCACCCTCGATGACGGCCCGGTACAGACCGGGGTGACCGTGATTGCGCCGCATGGCGGCAACCTGTTCACCCACCGCCTGCCGGCGGCCGCGGCGGTCATCAACGGCTTCGGCAAGAGTGCCGGACTGGTGCAACTGGAAGAGCTGGGCCTGCTGGAGACGCCGATTGCGTTGTCCAACACCTTCGCCGTCGGCACGCTGCTCAACGCCCAGATCGCCCACACCCTGCGTGCCAACCCGCAATGCGGGCGCAGCCTGCCCACCGTCAATCCGCTGGTGCTGGAATGCAATGACGGCTATCTCAACGATCTGCAGGCGATGGCGGTGCAGCCGGCGCATTTCGATGCGGCCCTGCAGGCAGTTTCATCTGAGGTGGCCCAAGGATCGGTGGGCGCCGGGCGCGGCATGTCCAGCTTCGGCCTGAAGGGCGGGATCGGGACGGCTTCCCGGGTAGCCGTCGTCGGCGCCGCCGGGCAGGGCTACACCGTGGGGGCGCTGGTGCTGTCCAACTTCGGTCGCCTGCCCGAGCTGATCCTGGCCGGCGATCCACTGGGCGCGCGCCTGGCCGCTGCAGAGCCGCCGGATGTTGCCCCCGAGAAGGGCTCCATCATCATCATCCTGGCCACCGATGCGCCGCTGGATGCGCGCCAGTTGAAGCGCCTGGCCGTACGGGCCGGCGCCGGGCTTGCGCGTACCGGATCGGCCTATGGCCACGGTAGCGGCGATATCGCCCTGGCGTTTTCGACCGCGCAGCAGATCGAGGCCGAGGCCGAGTGCGTGCACATGGCGCTGCTGGCCGATCATCTGCTGGATCCGCTGTTCCATGCCGCCGCCGACAGCGTGGAGCAGGCCATCGTCCATGCCCTCTTTGCCGCCGAGACCGTGTACGGGCGCGACGGCCATGTGCGTGTCAGCCTGCGCGAGCGGTTGGCGGCATTGAACTGAACGACTTACCGTAGCGAGATTTTCATGACTGGCAAACGCGCCAACATTCTGGTTTCCGTCGATATCGAAGGCGTGGCCGGGGTTTTTCACGTCGAGCAGACCCGTGCCGGCAACGGCGAATATGAACGCGCCCGGCGCTGGATGACCGAAGAAGCCAACGCCGTCATCCGCGGTGCCCTGGCGGCCGGTGCCACCGCCATCAAGGTCAACGACTCGCATGGCGGCTTCCGCAATCTGCTGCCGGACCTGCTGCATCCGCAGGCCCGCATGGTGCTGGGCAAGCCCCGCGTGCTGGGCATGATGGGTGGCGTGGACCAGGAGATCGATGCCGTGATGCTGGTGGGTTACCATTCGCGCGCCCAGGGGCGCGGCATCCTCGCGCACACCACCAACAGCTTTGCCTTTGCCCGGGTCTGGCTGGGCGGGCAGGAGATGGGCGAGGCCGGTCTCTATGGCGCACTGGCTGCCGAGCACGGCGTACCGGTGATCTTCGGCAGCGGGGACGATGCCTTCATTGAGGAAAACCAGCCGCTGTATCCCCACGCGGTCTTTGCCGAGACCAAGAAAGCCTATGGCGCCAACAGTGGCGATTCGCTGACCCCTCAACAATCTTGCGTGTTGCTGGAAGAGCGCGCCCGGCAGGCAGTGACCAGCCTGCTGGCGCAACCGGCGTCGATGCCGGTACTGCCCCTTCGCGGACCACTGCGGTGTCGCTTGCAGGTGCAGACCGTGGCGCTGGCCGACCTGTTCAGCCAGTTGCCCATCCTGGAGCGCAGCGACAATGTCACCGTGGAGTTCGATGCGCCGACGGCGGAATACGCGGTGCGCGTGCTCAACAGCTTGTCGGCGATGTCGGCCATGCTGCGCTGATGCGATAAGTTATTTCACCTTGCTCTCGATCAGCTTGACCAGCGCATGCACGGTCAGGTTGACCGGTGTGGACAGTCCATGGGCCTGGCCGCGCCGGACGATGAAGCCGTTGAGATGGTCGATTTCGCTGGGCTTGCCGCGTGCCAGGTCCTGCGCGGTCGAGGAGAACTGGGAGGGCATGGTCTCGATGATCTTGCGTACGGCGGTGTCGACGTCGCCGGCCAGGGTCACCCCTTCGGCAGCGGCCACGGCCTTGCATTCGGCCACCAGATGGGCCATCACCTCCGGCACGCCCACGCCTTCCACCAGCTTGCCGTAGGGCAGTTGCGTGATGGCGGAGAGGGCGTTGTAGGCGCAGTTGATGATCAGCTTCAGCCACAGGGCGCCACGCACATTGTCGGAAATCTCGGTGGGCACGCCAGCGGCGATCAGGGCATCGGCGGCAGCCCGGCTGCGGGCAGCCGGTTCGATCACCAGTTCGCCGCGTCCGTGGTGCTTGACGTGGCCGGGGCCGGCCATTTCGGTGGCGACGTAGACCACCGCCGCCGACACCGGTTGCGGGATCACGGTGCGCAGGCGCTCGGCATTGTCGGTGCCGTTCTGCAATGTCAGCACCAGCGTATCGGCGCCCAGGTAGGGGCGCAGTTGCGCGCCGGCAGTTTCGGTATCAGGAGACTTGACGCAGAACAGCACCAGCTCGGCGCCGGCGACAATGGCGGGATCGGTGCTGGCCTTGACGGGGATGGTCTCATCGAAGGTTTTGGCTTCCAGCCGCAGGCCACGGGTATTGAAGGCCTCCACGTGCTGGGGGCGGCCCACCAGGACCACCTCATGTCCGGCGCGTGCCAGCATCCCGGCAAAATAACAGCCCACTGCACCCGCGCCCATCACTGCAACTTTCATGCGTGTCTCCCCGCTCGGTAGATTGATGACGAAGCGGAAAGCCTAACACAGGCGGGGCGTGCTTTCAGTGTCGGTCAGCGCTGGTCAGGAGCTTGAGTGGTTCTAAGTGCCTTTCCGACGGGGCCTGGTCGTTACGACGATATTGCTTGCTCTTCCTGCCTACATCACCCGGCGCTTTTCCAAAATATCTATCCTAAAGTTCAGGTTCGAGACCTATTTTCAGATAGCAAAATGGCGCGCTAGTTAATACCCGATAATTGATACGCCTAAATGCAAAAAACCGCCGAAGCGGTTTTTTGAGAAGAAAGTGCCTGCAAAGATAGCGAGCGATCGACGATTATCTGCAGATGACCAGTCCATGAGTAAATCAGGTGGAAAATCTACCGTCTGAACGGAGATGGCGCGGGCGGTGCCTGCTTATTGGTGGCAGGTGGACGACTATCACGCACATATCGGATTGGTGGCGGCGGCGGTGGCGGCGGCGGGTTCTTTTTGGCTTCACTCATTTATTTCTCCAGTGATATAGGCGCAGTTATCAGTACGCGCACGGGCGAATCCTTTACCTGCCTATCCAATCCGGAAAAATGAAATACCAGAAAGGCAAAGGTGGCATACATCCCGGCTTGAATGAGAAATTTTAGCGTCAAGTGCAAATTATAAGCTCTCGTATCGTTGGCAATCGCGTTCGCCGAAGATGTTCGACCGTATTGCTCAGATAAGGTAGAACGAAACGCCTCTTTGGCCAGCTCCTCAGAGTTTTCGAAATCCTTATATAGATCTTGGCATTCGTGTTTGTAATCTGTCCAAAATGCTCCTGGTGCCACAAATTGATACTCCGTCCCCCACGCTGCCTTGACGAAATAATAGGTACTAAGAAAGATGAACGATCCAGAGAAAAAATAACACGCGTAGAAAACATAGAGCCATATACCAGAAGCTGATCTATCGAGATTCTGCAGCATGAAGCTCAAGATGCCCACCATTGCAACCCCGATTGCGAATGGCATCTGGAGCCGTGCATTGACCTTGTCTCGAACGTCCACCTCGTGAAAATATAGCTTCTCGCAAAGTCCGAATAATTCGTCATTGATGCTCTTTTTCTTATCATCAGCCGACATAATCAGACCTCATATTTTCGACTATTTCCTACGGACATAAGCTCCAGCAAGGTTGCCTAGCTTCAACTGCGCCCATCATATCGATTTTCTCGGAGTGTTCCCATTCAACCCAAGGGCAAATCGTACAGGAGAGCCTGTCAGGCGCATCTTGCGTCGTCAATACTTGACGATCTCTCGCAGATTAAATGTGAACAGGCCCTAGCTAGAACGAGCGCCGCACCCGCACCGATACATAGGCCGGGGGCTTGGTGGTGGCAGTGGCCCGGGCGCTGTGCAGGCGGTGCAGGGTGATCTGGTTGACCTCGGCATGGCTGCCGTCGATGTGTTCTCCCATGATCTGCTGTGCCGCGTCGGCATCGCCGGCTGCGATGCAGTCCAGGATGGCGGCATGTTCCTCGTAGGTCGAGTGCAGGCAATCGCCATAGAGGAAATCCAGGCGGCGCACGATGCGGATGCGGTCGGTCAGGCGGTCGAAGGTATCGGCCATCTCCTGGTTGCCGGCCGCGCGCACCAGGGTCTGGTGGAACACTTCGTCGAGCTGTGCGGCCTTGGGGCCATCCAGCTCGCGGGCCTGCTCCGGCACGCACCAGGAGGCACGCAGGCCGGCCAGCACGCTCTGGTCGCCGGCCTGGGCGCAAAGGCGGCGCACGGCATGGGTCTCGATGAGCTTGCGCATTTCGTAGAGGTCGGAAAAGCGCTTGAAATCGATCGGCACGATCTCCCAGCCACCGCGCACGTAGCCCTGCATCAGGCCATCGTTCTGCAGGCGCTGCAGGGCTTGCCGTACCGGCGTGCGCGAGACCTTGAAGTAGGCGGCGATTTCGGTCTCGGTGATCTGGTCGCCGGGCAGCAGCCGCATGTCGAAGATGTCCTGCCGCAGCTGGGCGTAGACATACTCGGGCAGGGAGCCGCTGCGCACCAGCGCATCGTCGCCGTCGGGCTCGGCCACGTCGATGGCCTCGGCCGTCGGCGGCAGGGGGGAGGGGGCAGCCACGCTCTTCACGATGGTCGCATCCTCACCAGGCCGCTACGCAGCCATCGGTGCGCGGTTCGGTACCGCCGCACAGGACACCTTCGTCATTGCGCCAGATGATCTGGCCACGGCCGAAGCCCAACTGGTTGCCCGACCACGAGACCTCGTGACCAAGCCCGCCCAGGCCACGGAACAGGTGTTCGGCGGTGCTGTGTTCGATGGAGACCTTGTTGCCCTTTTCCCATTCCCAGCGCGGCGCGTCCAGCGATGCCTGCGGGTTGAGGCCGAAATCGACCGTGTTCATCACCATCTGCACATGGCCCTGGGGTTGCATGAAGCCGCCCATCACGCCGAAGGGACCGACTGCCTGACCGTTGCGCGTCATGAAGCCGGGGATGATGGTGTGATACGGGCGCTTGCCCGGCGCCAGCACGTTGGGATGGCCGGCTTCCAGGGTGAAGTTGTTGCCACGGTTGTGCAGGGCGATGCCGGTACCCGGCACGACCAGGCCGGAGCCAAAGCCCATGTAGTTGCTCTGGATGAAGGACACCATGTTGCCCTCGGCGTCGGCGGTGCACAGATAGACCGTGCCACCGCGTGAGGGATCGCCGGCCACCGGCAGGGTGGCGCGTTCGCCGATGAGCTTGCGGCGTTCGTCGGCATAGGCGTCGGAGAGCAACTGCTCCACCGTCACCTTCATGTGGGCCGGGTCGGCGATGTGCGCCAGGCCATCGGCGTAGGCCAGCTTGATGGCTTCGATCTGGCGGTGATAGGTGGCCAGGGTGTCGCGCTCGGAAAAGTCGTAGGCCTTCAGCAGGTTCAGCGCCATCAGCGCCACCATGCCGTGGCCATTGGGCGGGATTTCCCAGACGTCGTAGCCGCGATAGTTCACGCCGATGGGGTCCACCCATTCCGGCTGGAAGGCGGCCAGGTCGGAGGCTTGCAGGTAGCCGCCGGCTTGCTGGATGAAGGCGGCGATCCGGCCAGCCAGTTCACCGCGATAGAAACCTTCGGCGCCGTCCTCTGCGATGGATTGCAGGGTCGCGGCATGGCCGGCCGAGTGCCACAGCTGGCCGGCTTGCGGTGCTCGGCCGTCGATGCAGAAGGTGTCGAACCAGGACTGGAAATGGGCGTCCTTGAATTCACGCTTGAAGTTCTGTTGTGCCACCTGCCAGGCGTGCGCCACCATCGGCGAGACCGGGAAACCTTCCTGCGCCAGGGTGATGGCACCGGCCATCGAATCGGTGAGGGCCAGCTTGCCGAAGCGCTTGGCCATGGCAGCCCAGGCGCTGGGCGTGCCAGGCACCGTCACCGGCAGGGCGCCGTACTTGGGGACTTCCTTCAGGCCGGCGCCGGTGAGCTTGTCGGCCGAGATCGATTGTGGTGCCGGGCCACTGGCGTTGAGGCCATGCAGCTTGCCACCATGCCAGACCAGGGCGAAGGCATCGCCGCCGATGCCGTTGGCGGTCGGCTCCACCACCGTCAGCGCGGCGGCTGCGGCGATGGCGGCGTCGATGGCATTGCCGCCGCGCTGCAGGACTTCCAGCCCGGCTTGCGCGGCCAGCGGCTGCGAGGTGGCGACCATGCCGCGCCGGGCATAGACCGCACTGCGGCGCGAGAGGTAGGGATAGTGGTTGCTGCTGAAGTCGGGGAAGGCAGGCATGGCGGTCTCTCGTTCTTGGGTCAGGTGTGTATTTTAGCGATACAGGTGGCAGGCCACGGTATGGGTGGGGCTGAGCTTGATCGGGGCCGGCACTTCGCGCTGGCAGACTTCCATGCAGGACGGGCAGCGTGGATGGAAGTGGCAGCCGGCGGGCGGCGCGGCCGGGTTGGGGATGCTTCCCTGCAGCACGATGCGCTGGCGCTGCTCGCGTGGGTGTTCACGCGGGATGGCCGAGAGCAGGGCTTGTGTATAGGGGTGGCTGGGCCGGGCATAGATGTCTTCACGCGCGCCCAGCTCCACCATGCGGCCCAGGTACATCACGCCGATGGTGTCGCTCACATGGCGGATCACGGCCAGGTCGTGCGAGACGAAGAGATAGGTCAGCCCCAGTTCCTGCTGCAGTTCGCGCAGCAGGTTGAGGATCTGCGCCTGGATCGAGACATCCAGTGCCGAGACGGCTTCGTCGGCCACCACCAGTCTGGGGCGGGTGATGATGGCGCGGGCGATGCCCACGCGCTGGCGCTGGCCGCCGGAGAATTCGTGCGGATGGCGCGCCGCATAGGCCGGGTTCAGACCCACCATGTCCAGTGCCTCGGCCACCTTGCGCTTGCGGGTGGCGCGGTCGTGCAGGCCATGCACGATGAGCGGTTCTTCCAGCACTTCGCCGATGCTCATGCGCGGGTTCAGCGAGGCATAGGGGTCCTGGAACACCATCTGCATGTGGCGGCGCATGGCGCGTAGCGGGCCGGCCGGCAGCAGGGTGATTTCCTGGCCCATGAAGCGCACGCTGCCTTCGGTGGGTTCGATCAGGCGCAGTACGCTGCGTCCGGTGGTGGACTTGCCGCAGCCGGATTCGCCGACCAGGCCCAGGGTCTGGCCTTCGGCGATGCTGAAGGAGACGTCGTCAACGGCCTTGACGGTGGTGCTGCCGGCAGCAAAATGTTTTTTCAGTCCGTGGACTTCGAGCAGGGGAGGGTTCATCGTCATTAGCCTTGCTTCAATGCGGATACCAGCAGCGCACATGATGGCCGTCGCCCAGGTCTTCCAGTGGTGGCATTTCCTGGCGGCAGATGTCCTGCGCGCGGGCGCAGCGGGCGGCGAAGCGGCAGCCGCTCTTGACGGTGCCGGGCGGCGGCACGCTGCCGGGAATGGCATTCAGGGGCGCGCCGGGCGTGGCGTCCAGTGCCGGGCGGGCGCGCATGAGGGCGTGGGTGTAGGGGTGGGCGGGGCGGTCGAAGAGGTCCTCCACGCTGCTCTGTTCCACCACCTGGCCGGCATACATCACTACCACCCGTTCGCACATCTCGGCCACCACGCCCAGGTCGTGGGTGATCAACAGGATGGAGGTCTGCTGCTCGCGCTTGAGGTCACGCATCAGGTCCAGGATCTGGGCCTGGATGGTGACATCCAGGGCGGTAGTGGGTTCGTCGCAGATGAGCAGCTTGGGCTTGCACAGCAGTGCCATGGCGATCATCACGCGCTGGCGCATGCCGCCGGAGAGGCTGTGCGGGTATTCGTCCACCAGTTGCGCGGCCCGTGCCAGGCCCACGCGTTCCAGCATGGCCAGCACGCGGGCATCGATCTCCGGGCGCGCCAGGCCGGTGTGGATGCGCAGCATCTCGGCCAGTTGTTCGCCGATGCGGTGCAAGGGGTTCAGGGAAGTCATCGGTTCCTGGAAGATCATGGCGATCTCCTTGCCCCGGATGCCGCGCAGGGCCTCATCCTCGGCCTGCAGCAGGTCGCGCCCGTCGAAGCGGATCGAGCCTGACAGGCGGGCCTGGCTGGCCATGGGGAACAGCCGCAGGATGGACAGCGCGGTCACGCTCTTGCCGCAGCCGGATTCGCCCAGCAGGCCGACCGTTTCGTCGCGCCCCAGCGAGAAGGAGACACCATCGACCGGCGCCACGCGCCGGCCGTGGCTCAGGAATTCTATTTTCAGATTGTCGATTTCCAGCATGGGTATTCCTTGGCGGCTCACTTGGTGATGCCATCAGCGGCTCAGTTTTGGATCAAAGACTTCGCGGATGCCATCGCCCAGCAGGTTGAAGCCCAGCACCACCAGGAAGATCGCCAGCCCCGGCCACATGGCCAGCATCGGTGTGGTGTTCAGGTAGCCCTGGGCGATGTGCAGCATGGAGCCCCAGCTCGGATCTTCCGGCTTGGCGCCCAGGCCCAGGTAGGACAGGCCGGCTTCGGCGATGATCGCGGTACCCATGGCGAAGGTAGCCTGGATCACTAGCGGCGCCAGCGAATTGGGCAGGATGTAGCGCCACATGATGCGCAGGTGGCCGGCGCCGATCGAGCGGGCCGCCATCACGTAATCGAGGTTGCGGATGGTCATGGCCTGGCCGCGCGCCAGGCGCACGAAGGAAGACGTGAAACCGATACCCACCGCCACCATGGCATTGTAGAAGCCGCCACCCAGTGCGGCCGCCAGTGCCAGCGCCAGGATCAGCGAGGGGAAGGCCTGCAGTGCATCGACCACGCGCATGACGATGGCATCGACCGCGCCACGGTAGTAGCCGCTGACGATGCCGATGGGCACGCCCAGGGAAAACGCCAGCCCCACCGAGATCAGCGCCGCCTGCAGCGAGATGCGCGAGCCGAAGAGCATGCGGGTGTAGATGTCGCGGCCGAGGTCGTCGGTGCCCAGCCAGTGTTCGGCGCTGGGGCCGGCCAGCAGGTTGCCGTAGTCCTGGTCGAAGATGGGGTCGTAGTGCGCCAGCAGTGGCGCGGCCAGCGCCAGTACGATCAGCAACCCGATGATGAGGGCGCCGATCAGCGCCAGCCGGTTGCCGGCGAAGCGGCGCAGCGTGCGCCAGCGCGGCAGTTCGGGCAGGGCCTGGGAGGACGTCGTGTTGGTCGTGTTGGTGGAGGAATTCATGGTCGGGCCTGGCAGGGTGGGCGGGGATGCATGGTGCTCATCGTGAAATACGCGGATCGATCACGCTGTAGAGCAGGTCCACGCCCAGGTTGACGATCACCACCATGACGGTGGCGGCCAGCACGCCGGCCTGCACGGTCACGTAGTCGCGCTGGAAGATGGCGTCCACGATCATCTTGCCCATGCCGGGAATGCCGAAGATGCTCTCGGTGATCACCAGTCCACCGAGCATGCCCGAGACCATCAGGCCGCTGGCGGTGAGCACCGGGATCATGGCGTTGCGCAGGGCGTGGCCCAGCACCACCTGCCAGTCGCGCAGGCCCTTGGAGAAGGCGGTGCGGATGTAATCCTCGTTGAGCACTTCCAGCAGGCTGCTGCGCACCATGCGCATGAGGATGGCCGATTCGCGCAGGCCGGTCACCACCATGGGCATGATCATGGCGATCAGGTTGGCGTGCCAGTCCACGCTCAGTGGCACGAAGCCCGAGGCCGGCAGCCAGCCCAGCTTGACCGCGAACAGGATGATGAACAGCATGCCCAGCCAGAAGTGTGGCACCGACATGCCGAACAGCGCGATCAGGGTGCCGATGGCATTGGCCCAGCCACGCGGTCGTGCGGCCGAGAGGATGCCGGCCGGCACGGCGATGATCACCGCCACCAGGAAGCTGCCGATGGCCAGTTCGATGGTCACCGGCAGGCGTTGCCACAGGGCGTCGGCCACCGGTGTGTTGTCGATGAAGGAGCGGCCCAGGTCGCCGTGCAGCACGGCCCATAGCCAGCGCCCGTACTGCACCAGCAGCGGATCGTCCAGGCCCAGTTTCAGGCGCAGGGCGGCCGCCGCTTCCGGCGTGGCTTCCATGCCGAGGATGGCGGCTACCGGATCGCCCGGTAGCACCGCCAGCAGGGAAAACACCACCATGCTCACCAGCAGCAGGGTGGGGAGGGACAGCAGGAGACGCTTGAGCAGCTTGGGCATGGCTTGTTTTCGAAACGACTTGAGACGACTTGAGACAGGCTGCAATGGCGGGCGATGGCGCGCGACTACTTGGACACGGTGGCAGTGCGGATCACGCCGTCGGGCACGTACTGGAAGCCCTTGACCGACTTGGCGATGCCGAACAGCACGTTGTCGTGCACGGTGTAGATGTAGGGCACTTCCTTGACCAGGATGGCCATGGCCTGGTCGTAGAAGCCCTTGCGCTTGGCCTGGTCGCCTTCCACCCGGGCCTGCTGCAGCAGGTCGTCCACTTCCTTGGCGCCGAAGTGGGAGTAGTTCAGCGAGCCATTGGTGGTGACGAAGTCATAGATGTTCTGGTCCGGGTCGGGACGTCCGCTCCAGCCCACGAAGAGGCCTTCGAAATTGCCGGCCTTGCCGGCCTCGATCTGGGTGGCCAGTTCGGTCTTTTCCAGCGTGACGCTGATCCCGGCCGGACGCAACATGCCCTGGATCATCTGGCCGACCTGCAATTCATCCGGGGTGGTGGGCAGGGTCAGCTTGAAGCTGAAGCCGCCTTCCTTGCCGGCTGCCTTCAGCAGTGCCTTGGCACGCGCCACATCGACCTTGGGCGGGACATCGCTGGGACCGTTGGCGAACTGCGCCTTGGAGAAGGGGGAGTGACCGGCGGCGACGGCGTTGTTGTAGACCACCTTGGCGATGGCGTTGCGGTCGATCAGGATGTCCACGGCTTCGCGCACTTCCTTCTTGTCGAAGGGAGGCTTGCCGGTATTCATGTAGAAGCCGCGGAAGCCCAGCGAGGGCTTGTTGAGCACGGTGTAGCTGGCGTTGGCGGGGACGTTGGTGATTTCCTTGTAGGGGAAGCGATTGGTGATGTCCACCTGGCCGCTGCGCAGGTTGTTGAAGGCCACGTTGACGTCCGGCATGATCTTGTAGACCACCTCGTCCACCTTGGGCAGTCCGGCGCGCCAGTAGTCGGGATTCTTCTTCAGGGTGATGGTGGCGCCCTTGAGCCGACCTTCATAGCTGAAGGGGCCGGTACCGACCGGATGGTTGACGTAGTCGTCGCCGTATTTCTTCACGGCCGCCGGCGAGGACATCATGCCGGCACGGTCGGTGAGGATGGAGAGGAATGGCGCGAAGGGCGTGGAGAGATCCAGCTTGATGGTGTGATCGTCCACCACCGTGATCTTGCTGACGTACTTCAGCTCGTTACGGCGCAAAGAGGTCTTTTCCTGGCCGCGCAGCAGGTTGAATTCCACCGCCTTGGCATCGAAGGGCGTGCCGTCCTGGAACTTCACGCCCTTGCGCAGAAAGAGGGTATAGGTCTTCTGATCCTCCGAGACAGTCCAGCGCTCCGCCAGCATCGGCACGATCTTGCCTTCGCCATCCAGGTCCACCAGCTTGTCGAAGATGCTCTGGTAGACGATGCGCTCATTGAGCATCGAGGACTGGGTCGGATCGAGCTTGCCGGGATCGGCGTCCAGCGAGATGTTCAGGGTCACTGCCAAGGCCGGCAGGGAACAGGCGGCAAGTACCGCCGAGGACATCGTGGACAACAGGAAACGGGAGACGCGCTGGTTCATTCGGTGTTCCTTTCAAGGGTCATCACGCACTGGTCGCAGCCGGCTGGCGTTCCCACGCCGCTCGGCGCCGGGGAATGTCGTCAGGCCATCGCGGCAGCTTAAGCGATGAAAACGGTGAGGGCAAGGACGGATACGTCAATGTATACAACAAAGAAGACATGCATGAACCGTGCCATGTCTGCCCGGATCGGGCGCAACTTGCGGGCTGCCTTGCAGCACTTGCCTGATCGGCCTGAGAGGCCTCCGGGCGGTGCTTCGTGCCGTGATTCATGGCAGGGCGTAGTGAGGTTTGCCGATGGGGCAATGCCCTGCGGCGGTGCGCGTGGCGCTATCGGATGGGGGCAGGTTGTGGGGCAAGATCATGTGGCGGAATGACCTCGCAAGAGCGCATTAAAAGATTTTTCATTAAATCGCTTGCTATTTAATTTTGGCCTCGTTAAACTGCGTCCATGAATTCGAAAACAGACAAACGCAAGGCGGCCCCGCTACTGGATGCCCAGTTGTGTTTTGCGCTGTACTCGACTTCGCTGTCGATGAGCAAGCTCTACCGCAAGCTCTTGCGCAACATGGGCATCACCTATTCGCAGTACCTGGTGCTGATGGTGTTGTGGGAGCAGGACCAGTTGACGGTCTCCGAGATTGGCGAGCGCCTGGTGCTGGATTCGGCCACGCTCACGCCCTTGCTCAAGCGCATGGAAGCGCAGGGACTGCTGACCCGCGAACGGGCGGCCAGCGATGAGCGCCAGGTGGTCATTTCCCTGACGCCCGAAGGCGACGCACTGCGTGAGCAAGCCGTGGAGCTACCGAGGGAAGTGTTGAGGGCGACCGAGTCCACCGCCGCCGAACTGATGGCGATGAAGGAAGAATTGATGGAGCTGCGCGCCCGCTTGCACAAGAACACGGGCGAGTGAGCGAGAGGGATGTAACGGCGATGCCGACGTCCCTTTTTTAAGATGATATAAATAGTGCGCTATATAATAGCGTGATAAATTGATTGCATCGGCAATCTAGGTGGTGATCGGTGGTGATTGATGGTGAGCAAGGTCAATATCGCCCAGGTTTGCAGGCCACGCTGTTATACGCAGAGCCAATGGTTTTAATAAGTAGTTTGCTATTTAATAGTGATTTAGTTGTATGTGTTTTCCATGCAGTTTTCGACCCTTGGGGTCAGTGTTTCGAAGTAGCTGGTTGTTGTTCCCTCGTTGAAATTTCCCGGTGCAGATGCACCAATCCGACCATAGAGAAAAGGAAGAAGATCATGAAATCGTTCAAGCAACTCGCCGCCGTCGCCGCCATCGGTCTGGTATTCGGCAATGCCTACGCAGCTGGTGACGCCGGTGTCGAGCCGACCACCCAGTCTTTCCTGCAAGCCCTGGAAGCGGGCGGTGGCAAGCCCCTGGAACAGCTCTCCCCGAAGGATGCGCGTGCCGTGCTGGTGGGTGCGCAAGCCGGCGTGAAGCTGGAACTGCCCAAGGCGGATGTGTCGGAAAAGACCATCACCGCCGACGGCCAGGAGATCAAGCTGACCATCGTGCGTCCGGCCGGTTCGGCCAAGAAGACGCTGCCGGCCTTCATGTTCTTCCACGGTGGTGGCTGGGTGCTGGGCGACTTCCCGACCCACGAACGCCTGGTGCGTGACCTGGTGGCCAACTCCGGTGCCGTGGCTGTCTTCGTGAACTACACCCCGTCGCCGGAAGCCGGTTACGGTGTGGCGATCAACCAGGCCTACGCCGCCACCAAGTGGGTGGCCGCTCATGGCAAGGAAATCAACGTCGATGGCAAGCGCCTGGCCGTGGCTGGCAACAGCGTCGGCGGCAACATGGCCGCGGTCGTGGCCCTGATGGCCAAGGACAAGGGTGGCCCCGCACTGCGTTCGGAAGTCCTGATGTGGCCGGTGACCGATGCCAACTTCGAGACCGGTTCCTACAACCAGTTCGCCAATGGCTACTTCCTCACCAAGAACATGATGAAGTGGTTCTGGGACAGCTACACCACCGACGCCGCCAAGCGCAAGGAAATCTACGCTTCGCCGCTCAATGCTTCCCAGGCTGAGTTGACCGGCCTGCCGCCGACCCTGATCCAGACCGCCGAAAACGACGTGCTGCGTGATGAAGGCGAGGCCTACGGTCGCAAGCTGCAAGCCGCCGGTGTGGCTGTGACCAGCGTGCGCTACAACGGCATGATCCACGACTTCGGCCTGCTGAACGTGCTGGCCAAGGTACCTGCCGTCCAGACCGCAATGCGTCAGGCTGGCGAGGAACTGAAGTTCCGCCTGAAGTAATCGCCTGACCGGAAGTGCCGGACCGCTGCACAGGCAGCGTCCGGCTTCAAGCCCAACGCCCCCGAACGACAGCGTCGTCCGGGGGCGTTGTGTTTTCCGTCGCCGTCGCGTTCAGCGCGGCATCAGGGGACCAGAACTCAGGGCCGGGGACTTCAGGCCAGGATCTTGGTCAGCCAGGCGCCGATATCGGCCACTTCTTCGCCACACACCGAGTGCTGCATGGGGTAGTCATGCCATTCGACCTTGTGGCCCAGTTGCGTGAGCAGTTCGCGCGATTTGACGGCGCGTTCCAGCACCACCACCGGGTCCATGGTGCCGTGCGCCATGAAGATCGGTGTGTCATGGTTGGCGCCGTGGCGTTCGGCCTCGATGGTGGCCGCCAGCGGCAGGTAGCCGGACAGGCACATCAGGCCGGCCAGTCGCTCCGGATGGCGCAGGCCGGTCTGCAGGGTCATGGCGCAACCTTGCGAGAAGCCGGCCAGCACGATGCGCTCGGCCGGAATGCCACGCGCCTTTTCGTTGGCGATCAGCGCTTCGACGGCGGCCTGCGAGGCGCGCAGGCCGGGTTCGTCTTCGCGGCGCACCAGGTCGGGGGCGAAGATGTCGTACCAGGCGCGCATCACGTAGCCACCGTTGATGGTCACCGGCATGGTGGGCGCGGTGGGGAAGATGAAGCGGATCGGCGGGCAGCCGGAGAGGTCCAGCTCGCGCACGATGGGCACGAAGTCCGAACCGTCGGCACCCAGGCCGTGCAGCCAGATGACGGCAGCAGTCGGGTTGGGGGCGGTTTCGATCTGTATCGTTTCGAGTTGGGCAGCCATGGGCGAGGTTTCCTGATTGCTTGTGAGTTGACGGTTGGCGCTTGACGGCACAGAGCAGGCAGTGGATTTGTGTCTGCCGCCGGGGCGGCGCACAATACGGTGTTGTCCGTCGTCCAGTGTCGCTGCGAGCCAGTCATATTGCGATGGGCTCACATCATACGATGAACACCGCGCAAATGCTGCCGCGCCGAACGAGGATGCTTCCATGAATTGCCGACCATTGATCCGCCACCTGCTGGCCACCTGCGCCGCATTGCTGATGCTGGCCCCCGTGCCGGGGCATGCCGAGGCCGAGGGGCGGCTGTTCCAGCCCGTGGGCGAAAACCTGATGATCGCACCGCCGCCGGGTTGGCGGCTGGCCTACATGAATGGTGATCCGGAGGGCGATTATGTGGTCGACTTCCTGCCCGCCAACGAGGCGCACGATTCCTGGCGCGAGGGCTATATGGGCGTGCAGCGCCGCAGTTTTCCCGACGCCGGCCTGCTGGCCAATATCCGGGCGCGCAATGTGACCGTGCCGCAGGTGGCCCTGAGCGAGGTGATGCAGGGTGCCCAGCGCAATTGCCCGGGGCGCTTCGTGCCGATGTCGCAGAAGGATGGCAGCACCAACAATATCCCGCTGTCGGTCAGCGGTGGCTTCTGCGACCGCGTCGGTCCCTCTGCCCCGTATGGCGAGGGGACGGTGCTGGCGGTCTATCAAGGCAAGGAACGGCTGTTCGTGGTGCAGTTCAGCTGGCGGCCGCCCACCGAGAACGCATTGAAGCAATACCCTTACCGGATCAGCCCGGCGGGCCTGCAGCAGTTCCTGGATTTGCTGAATGCGGCCACGCTGTGCGGCGGGCCGGATGAGGGGAAGTGTCCGAACTAGCGCCTGTGCGCACTGAATCTGCTCTCGCAGATTCAGTGTGAACATGATGCCCTAGGGTTTGACCGCCGGCCGGATCGCCGACTTGGGACGGAAGGCCTTGCAGACGGTGTCGTTGGTCTCGATGTAGGGGCCACCGATGAGGTCGATGCAGTAGGGGATGGCGGCGAAGATGCCCGGTACCTTGACCTTGCCATCGGCTTCCTTCAGGCCTTCCAGTGTTTCGCGGATGGACTTGGGCTGGCCCGGCAGGTTCAGCACCAGTGCAGCGTGGCGCTCGGTCTCGCGGATCACCGCCACCTGGCGCGACAGGATGGCAGTCGGCACGAACTGCAGGCTGATCTGGCGCATCTGCTCGCCGAAGCCCGGCATTTCCTTGGTGCCGATGGCCAGTGTGGCTTCGGGCGTGACGTCGCGGCGCGAGGGGCCGGTGCCGCCGGTGGTGAGCACCAGGTCGCAGGCAGCGACATCGACCAGTTCCATCAGGGTCTGTTCGATCTGGGCGCGTTCATCGGGGATCAGGCGGGTTTCGATCTGGAACGGGGTGGTCAGCGCGCTGCGCAGCCATTCCTGCAGGGCCGGGATGCCCTGGTCCTGGTAGACCCCGCCGGAGGCGCGGTCCGAGATCGAGACCAGTCCGACCCGCAGCACCTCGCGCTGGCCGGCCTGGGCGTCAACGCTCATCGTCGTCCTGCTCGTCCTGCTGGTCCTGATCCACGACCGCTTCGCCCTTGGCCAGGTTGGCCTGGGTCTGCAGCTGCTTGAGGATCTGGAAGATTTCGCGGTAGGCCTTGGGCGGCTTGTGCTCGGCCTGTTCCTTGCGGGCATTGCGGATCAGCGTGCGCATGTGCTGCGCGTCGACCTCGGGATGGCGGTTCAAAAGTTCGGTCAGGGCCTGGTCGTCGGCCAGCAGCTTTTCGCGGCGGCGCTCCAGGGCGTGCATGGCGGCGGTTTCGGCCTTGGAGGCGCCGTGCCAGCTGTCGATGGTCTTCTGGATGATGGCCAGTTCATCCGGCTCCAGTGTGCGCATCTTCTTGCCCACGTACTGCATCTGGCGACGACGGCCTTCGTGGTCCTTGATCTGCTGGCATTCGAGGATGGCATCGCGCACGTCTTCCGGCATGGGGACGCGCTTGACGCGGTCGCGCGGTTCGGCGACCAGCGATTCGCCCAGTTTTTGCAGGGCATCCATCTCGCGCTTGAGTTGGGACTTGGAGGGGCGGTCGTATTCCTGTTCGAATTCGCTGGACTGGAATCCGACAG
>Ga0308159_1001611_pt1 | contig 30994 bp, 25 predicted proteins | sample PhyCR1_FD_201040 | JGI IMG/M metagenome (GOLD analysis project Ga0308159, IMG submission 201040) | Phyllosphere microbial communities from UC Gill Tract Community Farm, Albany, California, United States - DLSLC.R1 | ecosystem: Host-associated > Plants > Phyllosphere > Unclassified | place: USA...
GCCGTGCGTTCATAGACCATCTCGCGCACGCGCTGGTCGGTGAAGTCGGCGAACTGAGCGCGCTTTTCCAGCGCGAAGACCTCGCCCACCTTGTCGCCCGAGTGGTCGAGATAGGCCAGCACCGCGTCGAACATGTCGCCCGAGGTCCGGCCGGGCTTGCCGATACGCGGGGCGATGTCGGCCACCGTCAGCTTCATGCCGTCGACGAACTGGCTCTCGAAGCGGCCGTGGACGGTGCGGTCGGTGGTGTAGCCATGCGGGTTCGGCCCACGCCAGCCATCGCTGCTGACCGAATCGTGCATCGGGTTGGCCCCGTCGCCGATGTAATGGCCGAGGCGGATGACGTCGAAAGCGCAGTTCTGCTCGGCCACGGAGGCGTCCTTGCCTTCCGCATTCGCCGCGCGGATGCGGCGCATGCACACGACGATGCGGTCATAGGCCTCGATCGCGGCATAAGGCAGCGTGCCGGTCCAGCGCACATTGGTGCGCGCGGCGGTTTCGGGATCGCTGTCCTTGATCTTCTCGTACTGCTTGTAGAGCGCGATCACGAACTCGTAGCGCGAGCGGGGGATGGGCTTGAGGAACGTGAACTGCTCCCGAAACCAGCCGTGGTTGGGGTCTTCCTCGATCTTGGAGAAGTTCTCGGAGTTGCCGCGCCAGCTGTCGGGGAGCAGCGAGGAGGCGCCGATATAGTCCTCGTACTTGCGCAGGAACACCGGGCCGTCCTCGGGGATGGCCTCGATCGCGGCGCGGTCGATGACGGTGTGGGCAGTGCCGCCCCAGGCCAGCGCGGCAGTGGGACTGAGGCCGAGTGCGGCGATGGTGGCAAGGAGGATGTTACGCATGGGGAACGGCTCCGATCAGGGATCCAGCGGATCGCGCGGGTCCACGCGCGCAGAAAGGGCGGATGGGCGAAATTCCAGCTCGGTCGGTGAGACGCGCGCACCGATGGTGCCGGGCTGATAGCCCAGTTCGCGGTTATTGCGCGCCGCGAATTCGGGGTTCTCGATCATCGCGCTCTGGTCCGGGTTGCAGACGATCAGCGTGTCTTTGTCCAGCGGGGTGCCCATGGCCATCAGCAGGCGCGAGGCATTGCGCAAGTTGGTGGTGGTGTGGCGCGCATGCGGCTCGATGACGATGGCCTCGGCGGGGACGCCGTAGCGCTCGATCAGGGCGCGGCGCATTTCCTCGGCTTCGGCGAAGGCGGTGGCGCGCGGGTGGGCATGGCCACCGGTGAGGATCAGGAACGGCGCGTCGCCTGCCGCGAAGCGCTGCGCGGCAAGGCGCACGTGGTACTTGCCGTAAGGGCTGAGCGGCATGCCCGCGACCTCAGGCCCGACGCCGGTGACGATCAGTGCGCTGTAGCGGTAGCGCTTCCAGTCGAGGCCCTTGGCACGCCTGAAGGCCGGGGTGTTGAGGCCGCCGGTGAGCGGCTCGTAACTGATGGCATCGCGGCGGTCGGCGGCATCGAGCAGCGCCAGCGCATAGTCCAGGCTGGGATCGAGCGCCTGCACCGAATTCGCACGCACCGTCTGCGACAGCCATGTCGCCGCCTGCAGGCGCGAGCGGGCCTCCTGCGGGTCGACCATGCCGGCACCGTCGATGCCGGGATAGGACGGAACCTGCCCCAGCCCATACGTGCGCACGATCGTGTTGATGCCCGCGATCTCGCGCCCGGCCTGCGCGGCAGGGCCGTCGTCTGCGGCCTTCCCCGAGGCAGCAGCGGCGAGCACTTGCGCCTCTCCGTCAGTCCAGACCATCGCCTGCGCCACGCAGCCGAGGTCGGTGCCGCAGGCCGCCCGCCGGTCGAACCGGGCGCGCAGCATCGCGGCTACTTCGGGGCGAGCCTGCAGCGCATTGAGCGCCGCAGGATCGCGGCCCAGCGCGTCGAACAACGGGAACAACCGCTGCGACAGGCTCTCCGTCACCGTGTCCCTGACGGCCTGCGCCCTAGCACCTTGTGCAGATGCGCAGACCGTCGTGAGCGAGAGTGCCGCAGCAACGGCAACCGCTGCCATGCGCGCCGGACCTTTCCGCATTACCCCGCCCTTACCAGGACTTGCCGATGACGAGGCGGAAGTTGCGGCCGAAGATCGGACGCCCGTAGATCGCCTCGGCGCTGCCTTGCCCTGCCAGCGAGTCGGTGCGGGTGTTGCCTTCGGTCAGGCCGTGGGCGTTGAACAGGTTGTCGCCGACGACCTGCAGCTGCCACGTGCCGTGCTTCACCGTCACGCCCGCGCCCACGGTGCCGTAAGCGGGCAGCGCGGTGTTGTTGTAGAGGTCGACGAAGCGCTTGCCCATGTAGGTGTAGCGGCCATAGATCGACACGTCGGTATCGCCGGTGGTGAAGTCGAAGCTGGGGCGGATGTTGCCGTAGACCTTCGGCTGGCGGACGATCTGGTTGCCCTCGGCCTGCTCCGGGTCGGCGCCGGTGCTGCTCTGGAAGTTCTTGTACTTGGGATCGCTGACCGTCAGCGCGCCGTTGAGGGTGAACCACGGGGTCACGCTCCAGGCGCCGTCGAACTCGACGCCCTTGACCTGCGCCTCGCCGATGAAGGGCACGTTCACGTCGTTGCGGCCGGTGGTCGGATCGTAGGCCAGGAACGAGGCGTTGAGCGGGTCGAAGTTGGTGTAGAAGCCCGTCACATAGAGGTACGAGCGGCCCATCGACAGCTTGAGGCCCGCCTCGAACTGGTCGGCGACGGTGGTGATGATCGTCGGGTTGATGCTCATCACGGTCTGGACGTTAGGCGGCGTCTCGAGGTGCGAGGCGCGGCCGTAGACGCCGATGTGGCTGGAGAAGTCGTAGTTCGCCCCGATCGTCCAGTTGGTGACGTTGGGCTTGAGCTTCTGGTTCAGGATCACGCCGGTGAAGGCGCGGGTGCTGTCGTCGGCCAGCGTGGTCATGTCGCCAAGGTTAGCGGCTTCGGTCAGCGCGGCCCAGCCCTTGTAGCTGTAGCGTTCGTGGCGGATGCCGCCGTCGATGCGCAGGCCAGGCACGATTTCCCAGGTGTCGTTGGCGTAGAGCGCGAACATCTTGGCGTCGCTGTCGCCCTGGTTGAGCGTGGCGGCGTAGTTCAGCACGCCGTTGTCGGTGACGCGGCCCAGTTCGGTGCCGGCGGCGTTGTACGCGACGAGGTCGAGGGTGCGCGGCTTGCCGGACACTTCGATCAGGTAGTTCTGGTAGAGCGTGCGGCTGTCCTCGCCATAGAGGCTGCCGTAGACGCCCAGCTTGATGTCGTGGGTGCCGAAGCCGGTGTCGAACTTGCGTGCGACCGAGAGGTTGGCCTGACCCGAATAGAACTTCGAGTGGATGTCGCGGTACTGGCCCTGCATGACGAGGCCCGACGCGGCATAGGGATCATAGACGGTGTTGGTCCCCGCCAGCGTGTAGCCGAAGTGGTCGATCGCACCGAAAGCCGTGGTGGCGCGGGCGAGGTAGCCTGCCGCGAAGGCGTTGCCGTCGGCCGGGTTGGTGGTCGAGTAAAATGCGGTGAAGTCGTTCTTGCCCTGCGTGTAACCGGCAGCGGCGGTCACAAGCCACCCGTCGAAGTCGCCTTCGTAATGCGCGCCGAAGTTCACCATCTGCATGTGGCGACCGTCCGAAAGATCGGAATTGCGGCTCTGCACCACGCCGTTGCCGTCACGGTACTTGAGGTTGACGTTGCGGAAGGCGGGCGAGTTCATCGTGCCGTCGAAGTAGTCGATGTACTGGTTCAGCGACGCGCCGGTCAGCGGATTGTTGGTCGGGATCGGCAGATAGAACGTGTTGTGATCGTTGACGTAGTTGAAGTTCAGCTTGATGAACCCGTTGTCGGTCACATGCTTGATGTTGGCGCGGATCTGGCCGCCCTTGTCATTGGGGAAGCCGTTGTCGCGGTAGCCGTCGTGGTAGCGCATGAAGCCACCGACCGCGTAGTAGGTGTCCTTTGCCAGCTTGCCCGCCTGATAGGCATCAAGGCGGTAGAGGCCGGTATCGCCCAGCGTCACTTGCGCCTTGCCGCGCGCTTCCTCGCCGCCGGTCACGGTAATCGCATTGATGATCGCGCCCGAGTAGCTGGCGTAGACCGGGGCCGGACCGCCGCGCACGACTTCGACGTGGTCGGTCATCAGGTCCTGCTTGAGGATGGCGTCGCCGCGGAAGAACACGCCGTCGTTCTCATGGAACAGCGGCAGGCCGTCCTGCTGGAAGCTCACGAAGCCGCCGTCGTTGGGGAGGCCGCGGATGCGGTAGATGTTCTGCACTTCGCCGCCGGTGATCTCGGTCTGGAAGCCGGGAAGCTGGCCGATCAGGTCCGCGAAGTTGACCGGGGCGATCTTCTCGAAATCTTCCTGCGAGATCGTGTTGACCGCATAGGACACGTCGAAGCGGCGCTCGGCGCGGGTCGAGCCGGTGACGATGATGTCATCGCCGGTCGATTCGTTCGAAGCGGTGGGCGCGCCAGCGGGCGCCTCGTCGGCGTAGGCGGGCGTGAAGGCGGTGGCGAGCGCGGCAAACGCCGCGCCAGTGGCGAGAACGGACTTGAGCATGACGGCCCCTCATGAATCTGGGTCGCCGGGGAGGCGGCGACGGGGGCGCTCTGGACGCGGTGTGTGACGTTTTTAATTATTGTTGTGAAAATAAATAAAACACCATACGGCGCCCGGCCATGGCCACTCCCGCATTCGACAAGGACCAGCGGCGCATCATTCATGAACTGCGCAAGGCGGGCGCGCTGTCGCGCTCGGCGCTGGCGGAGCGGCTGGAGATCAGCCACACCGCCCTCACCCGCATCTCGCGCGAACTGCTGACGCTCGGCCTCGTCGAGGAAGTGACGGAGGGCGGCGCACAGGGGCGCGGACGCCCGGCGATCCCGCTGCGGCTGGCGTCGACGGGCGGCTATGCGGTGGGTGCGACGGCGCACAAGGGCCTGCTCGACATCGCCATCGTCGACTTCGCGGGCCAGACCATCGCCACCCACCGCGAAGACAGCGATCCCATCGACCCTCGCCAGTTCGCGCAGCGCGTCCGCCGCGTGACGCACGACCTTGTCGACCGGCACGGCCTGCTCGGCCAGCGCATGCTCGGCATCGGCGTGGCGGTGCCCGGCCCGGCGCTCTCGCTGGAGGGCGAGCGGTGGAGCGTGGTCGAGGACATGCCCGGCTGGCGCGGCACGCCCTTGCGCGAGATCCTGAGCGCCGAACTGGGCTGGCCGCTCTGGCTGGAGAACGACGCCAACGTCGCCGCCATCGCCGAGTTCTACATGGGCGGCCTGCTGCGCGAATTCTCGACCGTGGTGGTGTTGCTGCTCGGCTACGGGATCGGCGCCGGGGTCATCGTCGATGGGCGGCTGGTGCGCGGCCAGTTCGGCGTGGCCGGGGAAGTCGGCTGCCTGTTTCCCGGCGACCGCCCGCGCCCGAGCCCGCTCGACCTGCTCTCCACCTTGCGCGCCAGCGGCTGCGACCTCACCTCGGTGAGCGAGATCGACCTTGCCTCCGAAGCCCAGCGCCCCGCGATAGAACAATGGATGGACCGCGCCGCGCGGCAGTTGGAGGTCGTCGCCGACACCGCCTTCGCCTGGCTCGATCCCGGCGCCATCGTGCTGGCGGGTGCGGTGCCCGGCGACGTGCTGGAGGGTCTTGCCTCGCGCCTGCGCGCGGCCTCGCTGGTAACGACGGTGGACGGGCGCGGCCCGCCCGTGCGCGTGTCCGGGCTGCGCGGGTCTCCGGTCACGCTGGGCGCGGCGCTGCTGCCGATCCACGCGATCTCCGCGCAGAGCTGAGCGGCAACGTTTTGTAAGAATAGGATCGTGGCGCAATTGCGGGGTTTTCGCTAATGCGAAGCCCTCGCATATGATCCCATCCCTGTCACCCAACCTCCTGCTCGTCCTGGCGATGCTGCTCAAGACCAAGAGCGTCAGCGGCACGGCGTTGATGCTCGGCATCAGCCAGCCGAGCGTGAGCCGTTCGCTGTCCAAGTTGCGCGGGGCGCTCAACGATCCGCTGCTGGTCCGCTCCGGCGCCGGGATGATCAGGACCCGGCGCGGCGACGAACTCGTCGGAAGGCTGGCAGACTGGGTAGCCGAAACGTCCAGCCTGCTGGTAGAGAAGCGCTTCGACCCGGCGCAAGTGAAGCGCCGCTTCCGTATCGCATCTACCGATTTCGGCGTACTCGCGGTCGTTCTGCCAGCCCTACCCCGGCTTCGCGAAATCGCGCCCGGCATCGCCATCGACGTGCTGCCGCTGGGTCATGCCACGCACCGTTCTCTGGCCCAGGGCGACATCGACCTTGCCATTTCCGGGCTGGAGCACGATCCCTCCCAGCTCCACCGCCTGCACCTGTTCAGCGACCATTTCCTTTGCGTGACCCGTCCCGACCATCCGCTGGCAGGCGAAGGCGAGGTGCCGATCAACGATTTCCTCGATCACGACCACCTCGGCCTGACCGTCAGCGATGCGGAGCTGGATCGGGTAACGACACTGCTGGGCACCGGATCGCGCAAGGTCGTCGCAAGCGTCCCCTACTTCAGCCTCGCGCCCGATCTTCTCGCAGCCGGAGACTTGGTCATGGCCGTGCCTTCGCGGCTGATGCGCAGTTGCCCGCGCGATCTCGCCACTAGACCGGCTCCCGCTGTAATCGGGGACCTGAACTACTGGCTGCTCTGGCACGAGCGCAGCCACCGCGACCCTGCCGCCGCATGGCTGCGCGACCGGCTGCTCGAGGCATGCCGCGAGGGCGAGGCAGCCCCGGCGGAATAATCGCTATCCGATATTGAGTGTTGGCCCGAGGAGTGCTCCCCGCCAATGGCACTAATGCAATAAATTCGCATTAGCATACATCTAGGGGGTATCGTGATCTACAAATCCAGGCTGCGCGGCAGCGCGGCGGCGCTGACGCTCGCCACCGCACTTTACACCGTTCCGGCGCTCGCTGCCGACGATGCGGAAGGCGCCACTGCCGCCTCCACCATCGTCGTTACCGCGACCAGCCGCGAGCAGGAAGTGAAGGACGCGCCCGCATCGATCAGCGTCATCACCCGCGAAGACCTGGAGCGCCTGCCCTACCGCGAAGTCACCGACGCGCTGATGGAAATCCCCGGCGTCACCGTGACCCCCGGCGAGGGCAACAGCCGCGACATCTCGATCCGCGGCATGTCGCCGCAATACACGCTGATCCTCGTCGACGGCAAACGCCTGAGCAGCCGCGAGACGCGCACCAACGGCGGTAACACCTCCGAAGGCGGCATGCTGCCTCCGCTGGAATCGATCGAGCGGATCGAGGTGGTGCGCGGCCCGATGTCCTCGCTCTACGGCTCTGACGCGATGGGCGGCGTCGTCAACGTCATCACCCGCCGCATCGCCACCAGCTGGCGCGGCAGCGTGCGTATGAACGGCACGATGCAGCTGGGCGACGACTACGGCAATTTCTACGACGCCAACTTCTACCTCTCCGGCCCGATCACCAAGGGCATCGGCCTGCAGGTTCAGGGATCGCTGAACCGCCGCAACGAGGACCATGTCGTCGGCGGCACCCCCGAGCGCAAGGACGAGAGCCTGGCCGGCAAGATCGGCTTCTCCGCCGGACCGGACCACGACTTCATCGTCGAGGGCGGCTTCTACAGCCAGAAGGTCACCGCAACCGCAGGCAAGACCGTGGAAGTGACCGCCACCGTCCCCGAAGGCACCCTCGATACGCAGACCCAGGAGCGCTATGTCGTCGCCCTGACGCACTCCGGCCGCTGGGGCTTCGCGAACTCGGAAAGCTACGTGCAGTACGAGGACGCCAAGAACCTCGAGACGACCAAGCGGATCAAGAACACCGTCGCGCAGTCGATCTGGTCGGTGCCGCTTCCCTCGAACATGCTCAGCATCGGCGGCTTCTTCCGCAACGAGGATCTCATCGACACGGTCGGCAACCTGTTGAACGGATCGACCCGCACCGGCGCCAGCCGCACCAACTGGGCGCTGTTCGCCGAGAACGAACTGTCGATCCTGGACACCCTGCGCCTGACCGGCGGCATCCGCATGGACAACGACGAGCAGTACGGTGTCCACTGGACGCCCCGCGCCTACCTGGTGTGGAACTCGACCGATCGCCTGACCCTCAAGGGCGGCTATTCCAAGGGCTTCCGCGCTCCGAACCTGCGCCAGACCCTGCCTGACTGGGGCCAGTCCAGCCGTGGCGGCACGATCTACGGCAACCCGGACCTCGAAGCCGAAACCTCACGCACGATCGAGGCGGTGGCGATGTACGAAGGCAAGGGCTTCCAGGCCAGCCTGACCGCCTACGACACGCGCTTCAACGACAAGATCACCCGCGTCACCTGCGAATCCGCAGGCGCATGGTGCATCGACGAGCCGCTCAGCTCGATCGGCCGCCCGCCGACGACATACGTGAACATCGACAAGGCGAAAGTGCGCGGCGTCGAGGCGACCATCGACCTTAACCTCACCCGCACGCTGCGTTTCAATGCGACCGGCACGCTCACGGATTCCGAGCAGCTGACCGGCACCAGCGCGGGCATGGCCCTGAACGACACACCCAAGCAGCAGGCGAGCGCGTCGCTCAACTGGAAGCCCGACAATCGCCTCTCGCTCTATGCCCGCGCCGTCTATCGCGGCGAGGAAGCGGTGACCGAGGCGCAGATCAGCGGCAACAACCTCGTGGTCGAATCCTACACCACGGTCGATCTGGGCGGGTCGTACAAGCTCTCGTACGGGTTTATCTTCAATGCCGGCGTGCAGAACCTGTTCGACAAGCGCCTGAACTACGACGAGGCCGGCTACATGATCGACCCGGCACGCATCTGGATGGGCGTGACTGCCCGGTTCTGAGCTTGTTCGCGTGGGTTGCGCCCGCCAGCGCATCCCACGCGGGCATCGGTTCAAGCCTCTCGTCATCGGCGCTCACTCCCGCTAGAGGAGACCGCCGAGCGAGGGGAGCACCACGAAGCATGAACGTCTACCGCCAGAACGCCCGCGTCCTGACCGCGAGCCTCGTGGGCACCGCCGTCGAGTTCTACGACTTCTACATCTATGCGACCGCCGCCGCGCTCGTCTTCGGGCCGCTGTTCTTCCCGGCCGAGTCCGCGACCGTCCAGCACCTTGCCGCTTATGCCAGCTTCGCCATCGCCTTCATCGCGCGGCCGGTGGGGGCGACGCTGTTCGGCCATTTCGGCGACCGCGTGGGACGCAAGTCCACGCTCGTCGCCTCGTTGCTGCTGATGGGCGGGGCGACGGTACTGATCGGCGTGCTGCCGACGTATGAAAGCGCGGGCTGGATCGCCCCTGCCCTGCTGTGCCTGATGCGCTTCTGCCAGGGCCTGGGCCTTGGCGGCGAGTGGGGCGGCGCGGCGCTGCTGGCGGTGGAGAGCGCGCCCAAGGGCTACGAAGCGCGCTTCGGCATGTTCCCGCAGCTGGGCGCGCCGGTCGGCTTCTTCGCGGCCAACGGGCTGTTCCTCGTGATCAGTTCGGTGCTGAGCGATGCGGAGTTCGCCGCCTGGGGCTGGCGCATCCCCTTTCTGCTGAGCGCGGTCCTCGTCGGCCTCGGCCTGTGGATCCGCTTCCGCCTTTCCGAAAGCCCGGTCTTCGCAAAGGAAGACGACCACCACCGCGCCATCCCCGTGGTCGAGCTGTTCCGCACCCACATGCGCGAGACAGTGGCGGGCACTTTCGCGGTGATCGCCTGCTTCGCGCTCTACTATCTCGCGACCACCTTCGCACTGGGCTACGGCACTGCGACGCTGGGCTTCGGCCGTCAGCAATTCCTTGGCGTACAGTTGTTCGCGATCCTGTTCATGGCGGTCGGTATCGTCGTTGCGGGCTATGCGGCCGACAGGCGCTCCTCGCGGTCGGTGCTGATGTTCGGGTGCTTCTGCGCGGTGCTGCTGGGCACGGTGATGGGCCTGATGTTCTCGACCGGATCGCTGTTCGTGATCGGTCTGTTCCTGTGCGTCGCGCTGTTCACCATGGGCCTCGTCTACGGCCCGATCGCCGAGCTGCTACCCCGGCTGTTCAAGGCGCGGGTGCGCTACACCGGAGCCTCGATCGCGTTCAACGTGGGCGGCATCGTCGGCGGCGGCTTCGCGCCCGCCGTGGCGCAGGGGCTGGCCGACAGCGGCGGCGTGCTGTTCGTGGGCCTCTACATTTCCGGCGCAGCGTTGCTGAGCCTGTTCGGGCTGATGGCGGTCCGGGCCGAGCGGGTTTGAGCCCACCTCGTCATTGCGAGCGAAGCGAAGCAATCCAGGGCGGTTTATGCTGCCCTGGATTGCTTCGCTTCGCTCGCAATGACGACCGTTCGGATTACAGCCGCGCCAGCATCTGCAGCGATGCGCTGAAGTAATCGCTGTCCAGCGCCACCGGTGGAGTGGATCCGATCAGCCGCGCCGCGATTGCCGCGCCGCCGCTGGAGAGCGCATAGTTCGCCTCCTCGCCGGTCACCACATCGACCCACGCCGGGATCGAGCGGTGCTGCGCGATCCGCGAGCGCCACCAGTCCGCCACCGGCTGCACCAGAGTGGAACGCCCCCCGACCGCAGCGTAAAGCGGAATACGGATCGCGTCGTAGCCGAAGCGCGGCGGCTTGCCGACCGCAGGGGCGACGGCATTGTAACCGCTCACCGCCACCCAGTCGCTCGGCAGGGAATGCATGCCGAAGCGCGCCAGCGTCGTGATCGCCTCGGAGTCGCGGACCACACCGCCCCAGGTCGCAGCGCCGTCCACCTTGGCGAACTGGTCGAGCGCGGGCCACACGAAGTAGGAGGGGTTGAGCATGACTTGCGCCCCTTCCGCGAACCCGACGACGCCGGGCAGCAGCAGTTCGCGCCCGAAACGCGAGATCACGCAGTGCTCGCGGATCGCCTTGCGGACCTCGCGCGCGCGGTCGCTCCACTCGGAGCGCTTCCACCGCTGACCGGCAAGCGCCAGAGCCCAGGCGATGACGAGATCACCATCCGTCGCATTGTTGGGATCGGAGACGGGCACCGCCGCCGTGGGATCGTACTTCCACGAATGGAGCGCCATGTCCTCGCGCCCCAGGGTGTCCTGCGTCCACTTGGCGATGCGTTCGAAAGCCTCGCGGTCCCCGGCGCGCAGGGCCAGGATCATGCCGTAGCTCTGGCCCTCGGAGTGGCTGATGCGGCCGTTTCCGGTGTCCACCACGCGGCCCTCGGGCGCGACGAAGCGGTCGCGCCACTGGGTCCATAGCGGGTCGTTGACCTGCTGGGCCCGGCCCTGGCTGGGCGCGGTATTGCAGGCGGCAGTGAAGGCCATCAGCGCCCCCAGCGAAAACGTGCGACGATCGACCTTCGGCCGGAAAATGGAGTCAGCGGCCATGACGAAGCTCGAGCGTCTCCCCCTTCCATTCCGCAGTGGTGCGCAGCGCCGGTCCGCTGCCGAGGACGCGGAACCAGCTGTCGTAGGCCCCTTCCAGAACGCCGAGCAGCATGCGTGCCCAGTGGCCCGCACGGTCGGGCGAGATCTCGGTCGGCAGGTCGCGGTGGCGCACGATGATGGCCTCGCGGCCGACCGCCAGTTCGATCTCGCCCCAGTCCAGCGCCTGCCAGAACGCGTTGATCCGCGCGCAGAGCACCGATGCGTCGTTCACGCCGTCAAGCGGTTCCAGCGCGGCCATGCGGCGGCCGATGGCGAGGAAGAAGCCGTGCGCCTGTTCCTCGGGGATACCCTCGGACACTTCCGAGGCGGTGGCGATCGCCAGCAGCGCGAGGCCGCCGACGGCATTGTCCGAAGGCCCGCTGCGGGGCTGGGGAAAGGCCTGCATCTTCATTTACCAGTGCTCCCGAAGCTCTGCCGCACCCCGAGGATGGAGCGGAACTCGTCATAACTGCCGAACGTGTTGTACCCCAGTTCGCCGCCGATGCGGGTATTGGGCGTGATCTTGTAATAGAGCGACCCTTGCGCCGAAAGCGCGAAGCCGGTCTTGCTCAGGCTGTCGAAGTAGGAACGCACGTCCGAATTCTCGGCCTTGAGCGCGTTGAGTTCGGCCTGCGCGGTATCGTCAGTCGGGTAGATCGCCGTCTGGTCTTCCTTGTAGCTCTGGAAGCCCGGGGTAAACGAGGCGGCCACATCCCAGCGCGCGTCCTGCATGGTGTAGTTCACCGGGAAGCCGACCGAGATGAAGTTCTGCGGGCTGAAGTAGCCGCCGTTGCCGAACGTGAAATAGTTCTGGCTCTTGTCGTAGGCCTGATAGTTCACGTTGAGGCCCACGGTGACGCGTGAATTGCGGCCCTTGTAGGCTTCCAGATAGCCGCCGACGTTGGCCTCGATACCATCGTTGTTCGCCACGTTCTCGCCGCGCAGGCGGTAGTAGCGTGCCTCGGCATAGACGCCCGAGCCGTTCTCGTCGTAGCTCAAACCTAGGCCGCCCGCCGTGCGCATCACCTGCCCCCAGCGCTCGCCGGTGACGGGATCACGAGTGCCCGCGTAGGAGACGATGGAGTCGGTGACCGGCTTCTGCTCGACAAAGGCGGTGGCGCGCACGTTCTGGCCCAGCTTGGGAGTGACGGCGGCGCGGCCCGCGAACTTGGTCTTGCCCATGCCGATGGGCGTGGTGCCGCCCTCCAGCTGGACCCAGTCGTTCTCATAGCCCGCCGACAGCGCGACGCCCGAACCGTTCTGGGTATCCGCGTTGACGAGTGCGGACGGCTCCGCCGCAACGATGCCCTGCGCCTCCGGCGTGGCGTTGCGACCGAAACGCGCGAGGCCCGAGCCGGTCGGGCGGCCCGCGTCGATCACCACGGCCTCGGCCTTGGCGAAGACGCGGCCACCGGCGGCGCCGGTCGAGAACTTGGCCGAGCCCTTGATCTCGTCGAGCTTGGAGAGGCCCGTCTCGCCCGAGCGGCCGCGATAGCCGGTCTGGACGTCGACGCGCGGGCCGGTGTCCTGCGCCAGCTGGTCGATCTGCGACTGGATCTGCGTCATCACCGGATCGCCGGCGTAGGCGACCGGGACTTGCGGGCCGTCATAGCCCGGTGCGCTGGCCGGGGCGGCCCATGCCGCTGCCGGAGCGGTGCTGCCGCTGGGCGAGGCGTAGCGATCCGGGGCGGAGTAGCTTGCCTGCGGCGCCGCGTAGGCCTGCGGCGCTTGTGCTCCGGCGAACCCGCCGAAGCCGCTCTGCCCCGTTCCAAGCCCGACCGGCGCGGCGCCGAAAGCGCTTGCCTGCTGGGGTGCCGCGTAGCCGAACCCGCTCTGCGGGGCCTGCTGCGGATAAGCGGCCGGAAGGCGCGTGCCACTGCCGAGCGCGAACGGGTTCACCTGCTGCGGTGCGGCCTGCATCTGGTTCCGGAACGGGTTCGCGCCGCCTGCGGTGCTTATGCCCGCGAAGGGATTGCCGCCCATCGCCACGCCGCCGCTCTGGCGCGCGTAGAGGGCACGCGCGTCCTTGAGCAGCGCCACGGCAGCACGATCATTGCCGCGTGCGCGCTCGACGTTGGCAAGGCCCATGCGCACCTGATAGTCCTGCCCGTAGAGCCGCAGCACCTGCTTCTGGGCCTGTTCCGACAAGTCGCGGTCACCCGCGCCCTGTGCGGTGTCGGCAAGGCCGAGCAGCGCGTCCTTGTCGTTGGGCTTGCGCGCCAGCACCAGCTGGTAGGTCTGCGCCGCCTTCGCGGGCATCCCGCCGGTCTGGTAGAGCCGGGCGAGGCCGGACATGATCTCGGTATTGTCCGGCGCGGCGGCATAGGCCTGCTGGAGAATGTCGAAGCTCTCGGCATAGCGACCGCCCATGCGGGCCTCGTCGGCCTGCCCGACCATCATGCCTGCACTGATGCGAGCGTACGCCTTCTGCCCCTCGGCACTGGAGCCCGCCAGCTGCGAGGCGCGCTGGAGCGCCTGCTGGGCAAGGTCGCTGCGGCCGGTGCGGGTGAGGACGCCGATCAGGCCCTCGTAATCGGCGATGTTGTCGATGCGTCCCGTCGCGGCATTGGCGGCGACTTCGGCCGCACCCTGCGTATCACCGAGGTCGAACAGCGCGTTGGCGACGGCGGCCTGCTTGCCCGCGGGGATCGAGGCCATCGCGCCGAGCTGGCGCAGCCCGCCCACCGCCTGCGCGCCCTGCCCGCTGGCCGCCATGGCCTTGGCGCGGGCGATGGCGGCGTCGGTCTTCACGCTCAGCGCAAGGTTGCGCATCGGCGCGGTGCGCTGCGTTTCGGGGATCATGGTGATGAGGCGGTCGGCCTCGCTCGCCCGGCCGAGGTCGTTGTTGAGCAGCGCGGCGGCATAGAGCGAGTCGGCATTGCCGCTGGTCGCCAGTGAACGGATCAGCGATTCCGCTTCGGGCACGCGGCCGCGCTCGATCTGGAACTGGGCGAATTCGTAGCGAATCCACGGATCGCTGGGGTCGATGACGAGGCCCTGCTGGAATTCGCGCACGGCGCCGAAGTCGTCACCGCGCTCGGCGGCGGCGAGCGCACGGCCACGCGCGGCGCGCAGTTGCAGGCGCTTGTCGTCGGCAGCGGTGCCGCCCTGCGCGGCCTGACGGTAGAGGTCGGCAGCGTCGGCATAGCGGCCCTGACGCTCGTAGATGTCGGCCAGCAGTTCGAGCGCCGGGCCGGGTTCCTTGTAGCCCGAGCGCGCCAGCTGTTCGGCGCGGCTCTGCGCTTCGGCGAGGCGGTTCTGGGCAATCAGGCCCTTGGTCTCGTCCACCCCCGCGAAGAAGCGCGCAGCGGACAGGCCCTCGGCCCACTGGCTCGCCTTGCCATTCGCCGAAGCCTGTTCGAGCAGGCTGGCCGCTTCGGCGAACTGCCCTTCACGCAGCCGCACGAGGCCGAGACCGCCGAGCGCATCGGGATCGCGGCGGTTGACGCCAAGCGCGCGCTGGAACTGCGAGGCCGCCGAGCCGAGGTTGCCGTCGTTCAGCGCATCGAAGCCGGAGACACGGGCACGCCCCGCGCGGTCGGCGGCCGAGACGGGAGCGGGCGTCGGGGTCGGCGCAGGCGTCGGCTTGGGCGCAGCGGCGCGCGCCGGGGCCGGGGCTGCCTTGGGCGCGGGTGCGGGCTTCGCTGTGGCAGGCTTGGCCACCGGCTTCGGCGCGGGCTTGGGAGCGGCCGGCTTGGGCGCCTGTGCCGGAGCCTTGAGCGCCGGGTTGTTCGGATCGAGTGCGCGGGCACGCTTCAGCGCCTGCTGGGCGAGATCCTCGCGCCCCTTCGAGCGCCAGTACTGGGCCTGCTTCACCAGCGCCTCGACGCCCGCGCTCTGCGCCTCGGCCACTGCGGGCAGCGCCCCAAGAGTCAAAGGCGCGGTCGAGAGCAGCAGGGCGACACCGAACTTGGAGGTACGCGAAATCGTCATGCGTGATCGTCCTGGCGCGCGAGGCGCTTCTGGGCCTGTCGGCGGAAGAAGATGTAGGCAGGTCCGGCAAGGGCCAGCGCCAGCAGCAGCGTGAACACACCCAGCATCATCGGGCGCTGGCTGACGTAGTAGGCAAGCTTCATCCAGATCGGCAGCGAGCCGACCCAGTAGCGGTTCGAGAGCGCAAAGCTGGTCATGCCGTCGCCCCGCGTGACGGCAAGGTCACCCTGGATCGCGGCGTTGATCTTCACGTCGGCCATGCCGTCCACCAGTGCGGGCAGCGCGGCGCCATCGTCCGACAGCAGTGCGACGACCGTGCGGTCCGAGGCGTAGGGCGACTGGAAGCTGACGATGCCGGAGAACCCTTGCGCGTTGTAGACCACCGGCGCGGCGGCCATCGGGTCGTTCTCCTGCGAACCGCCGAACAGCGCCGTCACGTACTGCAGCGGGGAGCGTTCGGACACGCGCAGGCGGCCGTTCTCGTAGCGCACCGGCGCATCGGCGAACATGTCCGCCTCGGCCAGAGCGGTGCCGCCGATGACCAGCACGTCCTGGCTGGCGAGTGCATCACCGTCGATCGAGGAGGTCACCGTCACCGCCGTCACCGGAACGCCGGTCGAGTCGCCGAAGCGGCCCATCAGCGTCAGGAACGCCTGCACCGAGGCCATCGACGGGTTCGGCGCGACGACCACGGTGGTCTGCGCCAGGTCGGGGCTGGCGGTGAAGGGGAAACCGGCACCCGCGAACGTCGCGAGGTCGGGCATCATGATCGCGTGATAGGCGCTGGTGAGGTCGATGGTGCTCTTCGGGTCGACCGAGACGCGCACGTTATCCGGCAGGGTGCCGGTGCACTTCTTCTTGTCGGCGATGAGCAGGTTGTAGTCGTAAGTCAGCTCGTTCTGGCCGAACAGGTTGTAGCGCGGCAGCGTGACCGTGGCGTTGGAATCCGCGCTCTTGGCGCCGGCCGGGCCGAACAGCTGGCTCCACCAGGCGGCGCCGAGCGGCAGCGTCTTGAGGTACTGGCCGTTGATCGAGACGTCGAGGCGCGAGGCGCGCTTGTCGAGCCACTGCGCAACCGGATAGCGGTAGCCGAGGTTCAGCTTGCCGCCTTCGCGCGGCCAGAAGAACAGGTCGGGCGCGACGCGGAAGCGGGTGGTCAGCGGGCCGGGCGGGATGCCCATGCCCTGCAGCGCGTAAGGCTCCATGATCGAGCCGAGCTCGACCGGCTTGTCGGTGGTCAGCCAGCGCACCGCGCCGTAGCGCGGCCATGCCGGGATGCGCACGCCGTCGAAGCTCATGCGCTGGCCGCCGAACACGCCGCGACCGAGCGCGACGGCAGCGGCGGCGAGGCGCAGGTCCTCGTCGTTGCGGCCCATGATGACCAGCAGAGTGCCGTTGGGATCGTTGGGATTGCGCACGGCAGCGGCGACGGGGCCTCCGGCGGGCGCGATGTCGAGGCCGGGGATGCCCTGCGTGCCCTTCAGGAACACGATGGCATTGCCGCGCGGGATCGAGCCGACGACCGGCTGGAAGCTGAAACCGCGATAGCTGGCCAGCGAGCCGAGCCAGCTGGCGGTCGCGGCGGCGGCCTGAAGCTCACCGGCGCGCGGCTGCGTGGCGAAGACGAAGGGCATGCGCAGCGGCACGTTCTGGCCCTTGTCGAAGAACGGCAGCGGCAGGCGCGACAGGTCCGGGCCGAAGGTCAGCGGCTGGTAGCTGAAATCGAACCACGAACGGGTGTTCGAGATGTTCGCCCACAGCGAGGAATGGAACGGGTCCTCGCAGTCGCGCGCATAGTGGCCGATCAGGCGCAGGTTGAGCTGGTTGTCACCCGGCAGCAGCAGCGCAGGGTTTACCGGGACCTCCAGCACCTGCCCGGCGGCATTGGCGCGGGTCAGCGGCACCGTCTGCGCGACTTCGCCGTTGACGATGACCACCAGCTGGCTGAGGTCGTCGAGCATCGAGGGCGACCAGGCCATCTGCAGGCGCAGCACGGCGCCGGTGGCGATGCGGTCCTGGCGCATGCCGAAGGGGATGCCCATTTCGCCCTGCGTCCCGCGCAGGCGGATCGGCTGGGAGACGCGCAGGTCCTTGAGGGTCAGGCGCTCGCTCATGCCGCCGGTGTTGGTGGCGGCAGCCGGAGTGGCGGCGGAAGCCGCCGTCTCGGGCGCCTTGGCCGTCGGCTGGGCGTGGACTTCGGAAGTGCCGAACAGCAGCCCGGCAGCCCCCAGGGCGACGGCACCGGCCAGCATCGCCGCCTTGGCGAGCGGCAGGCCCTTATTCTTGGGGTCGTTCTTCTCGGCTTCCTTCGCCGCCTTGGCCATCGCTGCGCGCTTGGCGCCGTTGGCGGCCTTCATCTGGCGGCGTTCGGCGAAATTCAGACGCAGCATGCGCTTCAACGTTACCATATCCACCCTGAGAATGTCGCCGAACGAACGGGCCGTGCCGACCATGGCCGGCGGTCCCCACGGCTGCCACGCATCGGCGCGGCCCATCACCGCGCGCACCAGATGGCGGCCGGCGAGAATGTCGAGCTTTTCGAAGCGCACGTAGGAATTGCGCTGGTTCGTACGCATCGTCGTGACCGGGATCGAGAGCACCTCGTCGCCCATGGCCATGGTGATGTGGCTGACGGTGCGATCCTTGGTCGGCAGCTCTTCCGGCAGACACAGCGCCGCGCCGCCCATCGAGATGTCGATGGTTTCGGCCGGAACCGTGTGACCCGAGGCGAGGTAGGCGGTGACCGGCAACTGCACCGGGATGCGGATGTCCACGCGCTCCTGCCGGGTCTCGCGCGCCACCGAGACGGCAGCGAGCAAGATCGCGAGGGAGAACAGCGCCCAGGCCACGTTCAGCACCAGCGTATCGGTCTGGATGTTGAACATGTACGGGAAGAACGCCCATTTCACGACAGCCATGGTGATCCCCAGGATCACGAAGCCGATGCAGATGAGGTGCGGCTTGACGATCGCCCAGTCGAAGTACGTCTGGTCGAGCAGCGAGCCCTTGTCGGTCACGTTGAACTTGCCCTTGCGCGGCTGGAACCAGGTCATGACCGTGGGCTTGACGAGATGGAAGGCCAGGATCGTCTCGTAGACTTCGCCCCAGTACGGACGGCGCCAGCCGCCCTGCGTCTTCTCGTTGGCAACCGACGAGCAGAACAGGTGCGGCAGCGCATAGGCGAAGATCAGCCCGGCGGACGCCTGGATGATGTTCTGGCCGAAGATCAGGTAGGCAAGCGGGCTGGTCAGGAACACGATGCGCGGTACCGGATACTGGAAGTGCATCATCGCGTTGAGGTAGCAGAGGCGCTGCTGCCAGGTGAGGCCGCGGCCGAGCAGCGGATTGTCGATGCGCAGGATCTGCGTCATGCCGCGCGCCCAGCGGATGCGCTGGCCGACGTGGAGGACGAGGCGCTCGGTGGCGAGACCGGCCGAGAGACGCGCCGAGATGTACGCGGTGTTCCAGCCGGTGCGCTGCAGCTTGAGCGCGGTGTGCGCGTCCTCGGTCACGGTCTCGCCCGCGAAACCGTTGGTCTCCATCAGCGCCTCGCGGCGGATGATCGCGCACGAACCGCAGAAGAAGGTGGCGTTCCACAAGTCGTTGCCGCCCTGCACCGGGCCGTAGAAGAGGTCGCCCTCGCCCGGCATGTCGCCCATCGTCTGCGCGAGGTTGCGCTGGACCGGATCGGGCGAATACATGTGGTGCGGGGTCTGGATCAGCGCCAGGCGCGGGTCCTGCTGGAACCAGCCCACGGTCAGCTGCAGGAAGGCGCGAGTGGGGACGTGGTCGCAGTCGAAGATCGCGATCAGTTCGCCGTCGGTCTTCTTCATCGCCGCGTTCAGGTTGCCCGCCTTGGCGTGCAGGTTGTTGTCGCGGGTGATGTAGCCGCAGCCCGCTTCCTTGGCGAAGGCGCGGAATTCGGGACGCTTGCCGTCGTCGAGGATGAAGACGCGGTAGCGGTCGACCGGATAGTCGAGGTCCATTGCCGCGAAGACCGTATTGCGCACGATCTCCAGGCTCTCGTTATAGGTCGGGATGTAGATGTCGACGGTCGGCCAGGTGTCGGGCTCGCCCTCGGGTTCGATAACCGGGCGGTCGAGCGGCCAGGTAGTCTGCAGGAAGCCCAGCAGCAGGATGACCCAGGCATACAGTTCGGCGAGGTAGAGCACGCCGCCAAACAGGAATTCGAGCGGGGTGTTGAACGCGATCGTCTGCGTCGTGCGCCAGAACAGGTAGCGGGTCGAGACCAGCACCGCCAGGATGCCGAGCGCGACCGCGCCCATGCGGCCCTTGATCCGGCGCATCACCAGAGCGCCCGCCATCGTGACACCGGCGCAGACCCACTGGGCAGTGCCGTCCAGCGGCACGCCGATAACGACTGCGGCGATCCCGATGATCACGGCGACGGAGGCATAGCGGGCGAGCCGGTTGTCCAGCACGCGGGCGGCCAGTTTCTCGATCATGCGGCGCGGCTCGGAGATGACGAGGAATGGGACGAAGCGGCGGGATTGGAACCACGCGCCACCCACGGGCGCCCGGGAGTCTCGAGCGCCGGAACCAGCGCAGTGCCGATCATCTTCACGTCGGCCAGCGCCGCGCTGGAGGGCGCATACTTGCCGAGCGGCTGGAGCATCGCGATCGCCTCGGGCACCGATTCGTCGAGGCGGACGCGGCCGAGCAGGCGCGCGCCCACCAGTTCGCGGATGAACGCCGAAGAGTGGCGCGAAAGGCGGCGCGTCTCGTCCAGAGCGTTGATCACGAAGCTGGTCGAAGCGATGTTCTCGGGGCTCGCCTCGTCCAGCACCTGCGGCATCAGCGCGAGGGTATCGGGCGCGGCGTTGATCACGCAAACGTTGGCGCTGGCGTGCGGCACGACGCGGCGCGCGAAAGCGAACTCGCTGGCGGGCACGTCGATGACCATCACCTTGTCCTGCCCGGTTTCGAGGAAGCCGAGGTCGCGCAGGGCGGGGACAAAGTCGTTGTCCTCGGGCGCGGTGGTCAGGCTGCGCAGGTCGATACCTGCGGCGAGCACGGCATCCTCTGCCGGCGCGAACAGCGAGGGCAACGACATCGCGGGCTGGAGGCCGAAGTGCAGCGGCATGGTGTCACGCTGGGTGGTCGTCAGCACGGTGACGTCGGCGCCCGCCTCGGACAGCGCCATCGCGATATGCGCGGCGATGAAGGTGGTTCCAGCACCGCCCTTGAGGCCGTGGGTTACGATGACGGGCATCAGATCTTCCCCTGCGAGCCGAGATCGGACAAGTGGCGGAGCATGGCGCGTACGTCCTGCTGCTGCGCACCCCCGCGCCGATCGGCGGGGATGCTCGCGGCGGGGCCGTTGCCATAGCGGCTGAACAGGGAACTCAGACTTTCGCCGGAATAAGTCTCGACCACTTCGGCGGGAGCGGGTTCGGGCTTTGCCGCCACCGTCGCCTCGGACTGATCGATCGCCTGCAGGCGCGGATCGCGCAGCAGTGCTTCGAGGATCGGCCACAGTTCCAGTTCGCTGAAACGATCTTCGAATTCCTTGTAGGCGAAGTCGTTCTTGCCAAGCCGGTCGAGCAGATTTCTGGCATCGATGCGCATAAGAACCCCTGTATGAACACGTAAATTCTGCACAAAGAATGGTTAAGAAACCGTATGTCGCAGCTAACGGATCATCGATTCCCCCGGCTCTAAGGCGGGGAAAGGTGCCATTCCGGCAACAGTGTTGCGCAAAACAGGCGAGAGAGGGGTTCAGGTGGTGCAATCCTTTGCAGATTAACCATGTCTTATAACCGCTGAATTGCCCGCGCCAACACATGATTCGGGGAAAATACGCATTGCTCTGGAGGGCACTGCCGCAAGGATTTCAGGGTTATAGCAGCAGCGTCACGGCCGGACGATTGCTCCGGTTAACTATCCCGGAAGGACCACTCGACGATGCCGGAGCCAAGTCCCGCGACCGAAGCCCCGGCGCCCGCGATCATGGGCGTCGATGCCCTGCCCGTTCCCGATTCGCCTGATGGCGACCGGCGCTTCGCCCGCGAACGGGTCGAAATGCTTGCCCGTTTCCGCCGCGACCTTGCCAGCCATACCATCGTCCTCAAGGACCTGACCCCGCTCGGCGCGCGAATCGAGAGCGTCGGGCCACTGGAGATGGACGAGGTGATCACCCTCACCCTGCCCGAATGCCGGCCGATGATCGCCTTCGTCGCCTGGGCCAACGGCAATGGCGCAGGGCTGGAATTCGTCCACCCACTGCCGGACGATCTTTTCGCTGAACTAGTCTCGCAATACGGTCTCACCAGCGAAGACCCCGCGCGGGCCTGATCAGCTGACCGCCGGCTCCAGCAGCCGCAGGGTTCCCGCATCGGCGTCGATCTCGGCCATGGCGCCTTCGGGCACGCTGATCTGGCCGCCGACGTGACCGATCATCAGCCCCTGGAACGCGGGCACGCCGAGCGACGCGAATCGCTGGTCGAGCACCTCATATACGGTGAAGTTGGAGAACCCGCCGTCAGGGTTCTCGCAATGGGTGCATTGTCCGAAGACCACGCCCGCCAGCCGCTCCAGCAGCCCGGCCAGCGCGAGTTGGGTGAGCATCCGGTCGATGCGATATTCTGCCTCGTTGGTCTCTTCCAGAAACAGGATCGCGCCGTCGAAGTCGGGCAGGTAGGGCGTCCCCACCAGAGCGCTGAGTACCGCGAGATTGCCGCCGATCAGCCTCCCCCGCGCCTTGCCGCCCCGGAAGGTCCTCACTGCCGGTCCCCGTCCGCCGAGGTTCGGCCCGGCGTAGCTTGGCACCGCATAAGTCGGCATCGCCCCCTCGAAAGCCAACTGGCGGAACGACTCCCACGACGCGGGCGACCACGAAGTCGCGGCGGTGGGGCCATGGATCGAGACCACTCCGGCCCGCGCCAGAGCGAGGCACAGCGCGGTATTGTCGCTGAAACCGGTGAACAGCTTGGGGCTCTTGCGGATCGCCGCGAAGTCCAGCAGCGGCAGCAGCCGCGCCGAGCCCCAACCGCCCCGCACCGCCATGATCGCGCGCACACCCTCGTCCGCGAACATCACCTTGAGATCGCCCGCGCGCGCCGCGTCGGAGCCCGCCAGATAGCCCTCGCGCGCGGTCAGGTGCGGGGCGAAGCGCGGCTCCAGCCCCATGGCCCGGACAGTCGCGCCGATCTCGTCGAGGCCGAAGCGGTCGGCCACGAACCCTGCCGGAGCGACCAGCCCGAGCACGTCGCCGTTGCGCAGGCACGGCGGGCGCACCATATCCCTGGCCTGAGCAGGGGGAGCCGCCAGCGCCCGTAATGCAGGAAGAGCGAGAGCCCCGCCTCCGATTCCCATGAGGGCTGCGCGCCGCGTGAAGGCCGATCCGTTCATCATGCCCGCAGCCTAGTTCCTGTACGAATGCGTGCAACAGTGCGCACACATATCCGTTCTCGACGCGCGCCCCGCGTCATGCCTAAGATGAGCCAATGACTGAAAAAGAAGACAAAGACCTCACCGAACGCCGTTTCTACAAGGCCGAGCAGGAAGCCGGTTTCGCTGAGCAGCAGGCCGACACCATCCAGACCGGCCACCCCGCATATCGGCTGGCCTTCCGCGACACCGACTTCCTTTTGCGCGACGAACTGCGCCCGGTGCGCTTCCAGCTCGAACTGCTCAAGCCCGAGATGCTGCTTGAGGAAGCCAACATCGGCTCGACGCTGGTGATGTACGGCTCCGCCCGCATCCCCTCGCCTGGCAAGGCCGATGCGGTGCGCGCCGCTGCCGTCACCGACGAGCAGAAGAAGGTCGCCGACCGCCTTGCCGACAAGGCCAAGTATTACGAGGAAGCCCGCAAGCTCGCCCGCCTCGCCAGCCAGTGCGCCATCGTCGAGAAGGGCATGCGCCAGTTCGTGGTCTGCTCGGGCGGCGGTCCGTCGATCATGGAAGCGGCCAACCGCGGCGCCGCGGAAGTCGGCGCGGAATCGCTGGGCCTCAACATCGTCCTGCCGCACGAGCAGGCGCCCAACCGCTACGTGACGCCGCGCCTCTCGTTCCAGTTCCACTACTTCGCGCTGCGCAAGATGCACTTCCTGCTGCGCGCCCGCGCGGTGGCCGTGTTCCCCGGCGGTTTCGGCACTTTCGACGAATTCTTCGAACTGCTGACGCTGATCCAGACCGGCAAGATGAAGCCGATCCCGATCCTGCTCTACGGCCGCGAGTTCTGGGAACGGGTCGTCAACTTCGAGGCGCTGGCCGAGGAGGGCGTCATCAACGCCAAGGATCTCTCGCTGTTCCGCTGGTGCGAGACCGCCGAGGAAGGCTGGGGCCACGTCCAGCAGTTCTACGATCTCGACTGCGGATGATGGTCGTTCGAAAAATCCGAACACAATAAGCGAACTTATCCGAGTGCCTTGAACGGGCGATTCGGTGCATCTGCGTGTTCACACCGAGCCCCCCGCAGGACACCCGCCATGAGCCAGATCATCGAACCCCTGAACGACCGCGCCCGTGCTTTCGCGGACTATGCCCAGCCCGTGATCGTGGCGCTCAGCACCGCCGGTCTTACCGGCGGTGCGATGGCGGCGGTTGGCCTGCTGGCGGATACCGCGCTGCGCCGTCGTTCGCGGCTGAATTGAAGAAGAAGAGCCCACCCCCGCCCCCTCCGCGCAAGCGGGAGGGGAGAAGGAGATGCCATCGCCCTCCCGCTTGCGGGAGGGCCGGAAGGCTTGAGAGCGCAGCGAACTAGCCGGACGGGGTGGGCCTTGCCCCCCCAAGCCAAGATCACCGAACCGCGTGGTGCCCCATCGGCCCATGCCCTTCGCCGAAGCCCGGCGCCGCCAGCAGCGCCGCGCGCACGAAGTCCCGTGCATCCTCGATCGCCTCGACCAGCGGAGCGCCCTGCCCCAGGAACGTCGCGATGGCGCTCGACAGGGTGCAGCCGGTGCCGTGGGTATGGCGGGTATCGACACGCGATGCCGTCCAGACCACCGGCTTTTGGCCCGGCAGGACCAGCCGATCCTCCACCACCTCGCCCGGCGCGTCGCCGCCCTTGGCAATATAGGCGATGCCCTTGGCCGCCAGAGCCGCGTCCCCGCCCAGCGCGGCGAGTTCGTCGAAGTTGGGCGTGGTGAGGCAGGCTAGGCCCATGAGCCGCTCGAACGCCGCGATCGTCGCCGCATCCGCCAGCACCGAACCGGCGGTCGAGACCATGACCGGATCGAAGATCACCGGCACGCCCAGCCCGTCCAGCCGATCGGCGACGACACCGGCGATCTCGGCGCTGCCAAGCATGCCGATCTTCACCGCATCGACGCCGATATCACTGACGCAGGCATCGATCTGCGCGGCGACCATCTGCGCCGACAGAGTCGTAACATCGGTGACGCCCTTGGTGTTCTGCGCGGTGATCGCGGTGATCGCGGTCATGGCATAACCGCCGAGCAGGGTGATCGTCTTGATGTCGGCCTGGATGCCGGCACCGCCGGAACTGTCCGACCCGGCGATGGAAAGAATGCGAGGAGCCTGGTTCATGACCGCGCTCCTTACCCGCTCAACGCACCCCGAGTCGAGTATCAGCCCTGATAGTGCCGCACTTTCGACGGCGGGGCGGAATCGTGGTGTCGCTTCGCCCGCGTCGGACGGTCCACGAGTTCCCCGCCGCAGTTGGGGCACATGTCGTCCAGCGCATCGGCACATTCGGCGCAATAGGTGCACTCGAACGAGCAGATGAACGCGCCGGGCGCCTCGGCCGGGAGGTCGGTGCCGCAGCGTTCGCAGTCGGGGCGCATTTCCAGGGGCATCAGGCGGCAGCCTTCTCTACGGCGTGGCAGATCGAAGCGACTGCGGCCTCCACTTCGCCCGCATCATCGCCCTCGGCCATGACGCGGATCACCGGCTCGGTGCCGGACGGACGGATCACGAGGCGGCCGCGCCCATCGAGCGAGGCCTCGGCATCGGCGATCGCCGCCTTGACGCTGGCGGCCTCCAGAGGCTTGCCGCCTCCGAAGCGCACGTTGCGCAACAGTTGGGGCACAGGGTCGAAGAGGTGCAGCAGTTCGCTCGCCCGCTTGCCCGACTGGACGAGCGCGGAAAGGACCTGCAGCGCCGCGACGGTGCCATCGCCGGTAGTGGCATGGTCGAGCAGGATCATGTGGCCGGATTGTTCACCGCCCACGTTGAAACCACCCGAGCGCATACGCTCCAGCACATGGCGATCGCCGACGGCGGTACGCTCCAGCGAAAGGCCCTGACCGCTCAGGTAACGCTCGAGGCCGAGGTTGGACATGACCGTCGCCACCACGCCGCCGCCGCGCAGTTCCCCGCGCGCGGCCAGCTGACTGCCGATCAGCGCCATTATCTGGTCGCCGTCGACCGTCTGGCCCTTCTCGTCCACGACGATCAACCGATCCGCATCCCCGTCCAGCGCAATGCCGATGTCGGCGCCGGAAGACACCACGGTTTCCTGCAGCAGCTCCACATGCGTGGAGCCGCAGCGCTCGTTGATGTTCTTGCCGTTGGGCGTGACGCCAACCGCGACGATCTCGGCGCCCAGTTCCCAGAAGGCGGATGGAGCGACCTGATAGGCCGCGCCATTGGCGCAATCGACCGCGATCTTGAGCCCGTCGAGCCGAACAGTGCTCGGCAGCGAGGCCTTCACCGCGTGGATATAACGCCCACGCGCGTCCTCCACGCGGCGGGCACGGCCGATCTCGGGCGAGGCGGCAAGGGCAAGGTCCTCGCCCACCAGCATCGCCTCGATCGCCAGCTCGTCCTCGTCGGAGAGCTTGAAGCCGTCGGGACCGAACAGCTTGATACCGTTGTCCTCGTAGGGATTATGGCTGGCCGAGATCATCACGCCCACGTCCGCGCGCAGTTCACGAGTCAGCAGGGCGACGGCAGGGGTCGGCATCGGGCCGAGCAGCACGACGTCCATGCCGACGCTGGTGAAGCCCGCGACCATCGCGTTCTCCAGCATGTAGCCCGACAGACGGGTATCCTTGCCGATCACCACCCGGTGGCGGTGCGTGCCGCGCAGGAAGCGCGCGCCGGCGGCCTGCCCGACCTTCATGGCCATGGCAGCGGTCATCGCCCCCTGATTAGTGCGGCCGCGGATGCCGTCGGTGCCGAAGAACTGCTTACCCATTACCTGTCCTCTTGCGCGCAAGATTCGAATCTCTCGCCTGCGCTGTGCAACCGGAGGCGTTACCGCCCTCTGAACGCTGCCTTACAGCCAGTTTAGAATTCCGTCGAATGGCGATTCTTGCCCTCACTGCGGAGTTGAGCAACGCCAAATTGCCAACCGCATCGCCCCCGCCTATTTGTCGAGCCGCATGACGTCCCCCGATCCCGCTCCCTCCGGCGCCTCGCGCATCCCCGAAATCCGCGTGCCCGGCGCGCTGACCCTGATCGGCCTCGTGGCCGGACTGGTCATCGGGCTGTTGATCGCAGGAAAGCCGATTGCGGATACCGCGCTGAAAGTGACAGGTCCGATCGGCTCACTGTGGCTGCAGGGCCTGCAGATGACGATCCTGCCGCTGGTCGCCGGGCTGTTGTTCTCCGGCATCGTCGAGACCGTCGCCGCCGCCCGCGCAGGCGCCATGGCGCGCCGCACGCTGGGTATCATCGTCGGCTTCCTGGCGTTCAGCGCGATCCTGGGCGCGGTGGCGATGCCGCTGCTGCTCGAACTGTTTCCGGTGCCCGCCGGGGTCAGCTTCCCGCACGGCGCAGATCCGGGCAAAGTGCCGGGAATCTCGGAATTCCTCGCATCCCTGCTGCCCGACAACGTGATCTCGGCGGCAGCGGCAAGCGCCATGCTGCCGGTAATCGTCTTCGTCGGCCTCTTCGCACTGGCCTCCACGCGCCTCGCCGACGAGCCCCGACGCGCGCTTGCCGTGCTGTTCGAGGCGCTGGCGGGTGCGATGATGGTCGTGATCGGGTGGGTGCTGATGCTTGCCCCGATCGGCGTCTTCGCGCTTGGCCTGACACTGGGCGTACGCAGCGGCGGCGCGGCCTTGGGCGCACTGGCGCACTACATCCTGCTTGTCGTCGCGGTGGGAACGGTCGTGATGATCGCGGGCTACGTGATCGCGGTGATCGGCGGCAAGCGCAGCCTGCCCGCCTTCGCGGCCGCGATGCTGCCTGCACAGGTCGTCGCCATTTCCACCCAGTCCTCGATCGCGACCGTGCCAGCCATGCTGGCGTCGAGCCGTAAGCTGGGTGTCTCGTCGACGACTGCGGAGTTCGTGCTGCCGCTCGCCGTCACGCTTTTTCGCGCCACCGGCCCGGCGATGAATATGGCCGTGGCGGTCTATGCGGCAAAGCTAGCAGGACTGGAACTCACGACCGGAGCACTCGCTGCCGGCGCCTTCGTGGCCTTCGCGACCACCTTCGGCGCCGTCTCGCTGCCTGGCACGATCAGCTTCGTGTCATCGATCGGACCGATCGCGGCAGCCATGGGCGTGCCGCTCTGGCCGCTGGGCGTCCTGGTCGCAGTGGAAGTCCTGCCCGACCTGATGCGGACGATCGGCAATGTCACCATGGACGTGGCGGTCGCCGCGGCCGTCGATGCCGGGATCGACGAGCAGCCTGCAACAGCTGAAACCATCCACTGAACGGTTCATCGCAGTAAAAAGAAACCGAAATGGATGTAATTCGCTGAGCAAGGGCCACTCCAGCGACAGGAGCCCCCGATCTTGGCCACATCGCCCTTGCTTGCAGCAGAGCGCTTCGAAAGCATCCCCGCCTCTCGTGCCCGCCAGTTCCTCGAACCCGGGCCGGTGGTCCTGCTGACCACCCGCCACGCGGGGAACGACAATGTCATGACGGTGGGTTGGCACCAGGTCCTCGAACGCACGCCGTCGATGATCAGCTGCATCGTTTCACGCGGATGCCGAAGCTTCGACATGCTTTGCGCCTCAGGCCAGTGCGTTCTCAACGTTCCCACCGGCGACATGCTCGATGCCGTAGTGCGCGTCGGCAATTCCTCCGGCGAGGAAATCGACAAATTCGCCGCATTCGGCCTCGAAAAGGCTGAAGCGCAGGACGTCAATGCCCCGGTACTGCCGCAATGCCACGCGCAGCTGGAATGTCGGTTGCGGGACGACCGCGCGATAGAGCGCTACAACCTGTTCATTCTGGAAGTAACGCACATCAGCGCGCGTCCTGCGCCAAAACAGCCGGAATACCTGCACTACGTCGGCGACGGAGTGTTCATGCTTTCAGGCAAACGCGTATCGCGGCGGCGGCTGTTCCGACCGGAAATGCTCGGCTTCTGAAGCCTTATTCTTCCAGTTCGATATCCCAGTAGAGCCAGTCGCGCCAGGTTTCGTGCAGATAGTTGGGAGGGAACCCGCGCCCGCGCTCCTGCAACTGCCAGCTGGTCGGGCGGATCGGTGGCACCAGCGGCGGCATGTTCGCCTGCTTGGGCGTGCGCCCACCCTTCTTGAGATTGCAGGGGGCACAAGCGGTCAGGATGTTCTCCCAGCTCGTCCGCCCGCCCAGACGACGCGGAACGACATGGTCGAAAGTGAGATTATGCGGGCTGCCGCAGTACTGACAGGAGAACCGGTCACGCAGGAACAGGTTGAAGCGGGTGAAAGCGGGAAATTCGCTCGGTTTCACATACTGGCGCAGCGCGATGACCGAGGGAATCTGCATCGTCCAGTTGGGCGAATGCACCGCGCGTTCGTAGCTGGAGACGATATCGACCCGCTCCAGCACCACCGCCTTGATCGCGGTCTGCCAGGGCCAGAGGCTGAGCGGATAGTAGGAAAGCGGCGTGTAATCCGCATTCAGCACGAGAGCAGGACAGTCGGAAAGACTTCGGGAGGGATCACCCTCCGCGCTGCGGAACCGGGCCGCGCGCTCGATCAGCTCCGACTTGAGCATGGCCTCCTGTCGCAGGCCGGGATTGCGGTTTGATGGCAGTCCATGCGTTAGTTCCAGCACTTGACGGAGTCCGCGTCAAGATGGCGGATTCGCGAGGGCCTTCCGCAATCCACAGGGATGTTTGCGGATGGCACGGCGAACGCTAGGACAAAGCCGATGCGCACCCGCTTCGCCCCCAGCCCCAACGGCCCGCTGCACCTCGGCCATGCCTATGCCGCGATCGTCGCGCACGACACGGCAAAGGCGCGCGGCGGCGAATTCATCCTGCGCATCGAGGACATCGATGGCGAACGCAGTCGCCCGGAGTTCGTGGAGGAATTCTTCCGCGATCTCGCATGGCTGGGCCTCGAATGGGACGGCGAGGCGGTGTTCCAGTCCCACCGGCTGGCCAGTCATGCCTCCGCCGGAGAGCAGTTGAAGGCGATGGACCTGCTCTACCGCTGCACCTGCACCCGCGCCGAAATCGCCGCCGCCGCCACGCAGGTCGGACCAGACGGCCCGGTGTATCCGGGAACCTGCCGACGCCGGGAAGTCGATCCCGAGAATGCCGCATGGCGCCTCGACGTAACCAAGGCGATGACACTCACCGGCCCGCTCGAATGGCGGGACGAAGGCGCCGGATCGCAGGCCGCCACCCCGCAGATTTTCGGCGATGTCGTACTGCTGCGCAAGGACCTTCCCGCCAGCTACCATCTCGCCGCCACGCTGGATGATGCGACGGATGGCGTAACCCTCGTTACCCGCGGCATGGACCTGTTCCCGGCCAGCCACGTCCACCGGCTGCTGCAGGCCCTGCTTGGCCTTCCCGTGCCGACCTGGCTCCACCATCCGCTGCTGATCGAGCCCGATGGCCGCAAGCTCGCCAAACGGCGCGGCTCCCCCTCGCTCGGCGACCGCCGCCGCGCCGGAGAGGACGGCCGCGCCATCGCCATGGCACTGCGCGAAGGGCGCTTCCCCGCTGGCCTTTCGCTGTCACAGGGCGTACATCAGGCGCCATGAGCTACATTCTCGTCCCCGTCATCATCGTGCTGGTGATCATGGTCGTCGTCAGCCTCGTGCGCGGCATCGTGGCCTTCATGAACAGCACCCGCGATGATCTGAACAGCGACCCTAACGGCACCGGACCGACGGCTAACCAGTTGCTGCAGAACAAGATGATGTTCAACCGCATCAAGTATCAGGCCGCCGCCGTGGTGGTCTGTGCGCTGCTCTTGGCGATGGCGCGCTGATCCATGGTCCGGCTCAACAAGATCTACACCCGCACCGGCGACGACGGCACCACCGGCCTCGTCGATGGCTCGCGCCTGCCCAAGCACGCCGCGCGCATGGAGGCGATCGGTGCCGTGGATGAGACGAACTGCGCGATAGGGGTGGCCATAGCGGCACTCAGCGGCACTCAACATGCCCACACGCTCACGCACATCCAGAACGACATGTTCGATCTGGGCGCCGACCTCGCCACACCGGGGGAGGACTTCACCCCCGGCGAGATGACCCTGCGCATCGTCCCCGCACAAGTCGTCTGGCTCGAAAATGCCATCGACGCGATCAACGAAAACCTTTCCCCCTTGCGCAGCTTCATTCTGCCCGGCGGGAGCGAGGCCGCCGCGCGCGTCCACGTCGCCCGCGCCTCCGCCCGCGCCGCCGAACGCCGCGCCACCGCGCTCGCCGCGACCGATGCCGTCAACCCCGCCGCGCTCGGCTATCTCAACCGGCTGAGCGACTACCTCTTCGTCCTCGCCCGTGCGGTCAATCGCGACGGCGCCGATGACGTGCTTTGGGTGCCGGGACAAAACCGCTAGGTTCCCTCCGCGATCCCGAGGTGTTAAGCGCCCGGTTAAAC
>Ga0308159_1001612_pt1 | contig 30989 bp, 24 predicted proteins | sample PhyCR1_FD_201040 | JGI IMG/M metagenome (GOLD analysis project Ga0308159, IMG submission 201040) | Phyllosphere microbial communities from UC Gill Tract Community Farm, Albany, California, United States - DLSLC.R1 | ecosystem: Host-associated > Plants > Phyllosphere > Unclassified | place: USA...
CCTAAGGAAGAAAATCCGCAAAAACCTATGTTCAAATAATATGAAGAGGAAATTTTGGACAGAACCGAGGATTATGCCACAAAACCCCCATAAGGGGCCGGGTTTTGTGTCCAAAATGCTAGCATTTTGGACGAACTTACGCGACGGCCTCCAAAACCTTCGACAAATCCACGCCCTTGATTGACTTGGTCATCGCCGGTTTGTTCTAAAATACCGGGTTAGTTTTCTGAATGGGTCGATATGCCTAGAACCTCTGCCGCCTCCGGCGCTGCCGCGACCGCCGCCTTGCCGGCCTCCTTCGAACAAGCCATGGAAGAGCTGGAGCAGCTGGTGGCGCGGATGGAAGCCGGCGAACTGCCGTTGGAAGCCTCGGTGGCCGCCTACAAGCGCGGCTCGGAACTGGTCAAGTTCTGCGCGGCCCAACTGGAGAAGGTGGACAGCCAGGTCAAGCTGCTCGAAGGCGACATGCTCAAGCCCTTCCAGGCGACCGACGCGGGCAACGAGGACGATTGATGAATGCACCTATCACCGCCGCTGGCGCGCAGATGTCGCTGGCCTCGATGGCATTCGCGGACTGGATGAACCAGGTCCAGGTCGGCATGGAACACGTGCTGGACCGTTTCCTGGCGCCGACCACGGTGGTGCCGGCGCGCCTGCACGAGGCCATGCGCTACACCGCCATGGATGGCGGCAAGCGCGTGCGGCCACTGCTGGTCTATGCCGCCGGTGATGTGTTCGATACGCCGCCAGCCCTGCTGGACCGGGCTGCGGCAGCAGTAGAGATGATTCACGTCTATTCGCTGGTGCATGACGACATGCCCTGCATGGATGACGACGCGCTGCGCCGTGGCAAGCCTACCGTGCATGTGAAATACGACGAAGCCACCGCGCTGCTGGTCGGCGACGCGTTGCAGGCGCAGGCCTTCGAAACCTTGTCGGCACCGCTGGAAGCTGAGTTGAAGACCGACGCCGACCTGCCGGCACGCCAGTTGCGCATGCTCAACCTGCTGGCCCAGGCTTCGGGCTCGGTAGGCATGTGCGGCGGCCAGGCCATCGACCTGGCCAGCGTGGGCATGACCCTGTCGCTGGCCGAGCTGGAACAGATGCACCGCCTCAAGACCGGTGCCCTCTTGCGTGCGGCGGTGATGCTGGGTGCGCTGGGTGGCAAGGCGCTGACCCGGGACGAAAGCGCGGCGCTGGATGACTATGCGCGCGCCATCGGCCTGGCCTTCCAGGTGGTGGACGACATCCTCGACGCCACCGCCGATTCGGCCACGCTGGGCAAGACCGCGGGCAAGGACGCCGCCGACAACAAGCCGACCTATGTGTCCATCCTGGGCCTGGCCGAGTCGCAGGCGCTGGCCGAAAGACTGCGCGGCGATGCCCACCAGGCGCTCGCCCCGTTCGGCGACAAGGCACGGCGCCTGCGCGAGCTGGCAGACCTGATCGTACACAGAAAGACCTGAGAGACGTAATCCAAGGCATGAAGACGGACCACGCGGCAAACTGCCAAGCGCGGCCTTCAGACCCCAACACGGTAACAACAGATGCTCCTGAACACCATTAACGACCCGGCTGACCTGCGCCGCCTGTCCCGTCACCAATTGAAGCCGCTGGCTGAAGAGTTGCGCGGCTTCCTGCTGGATTCGGTGTCCAAGACCGGCGGCCACCTGTCCTCCAACCTGGGCACGGTCGAGCTGACCATCGCGCTGCATTACGTCTTCAACACCCCGCAAGACCGCATCGTCTGGGACGTCGGCCACCAGACCTATCCGCACAAGATCCTCACCGGACGTCGCGAACGCATGGGCAGCCTGCGCCAGCAGGAAGGTATTTCCGGCTTCCCGCGCCGCATCGAGAGCGAATACGACACCTTCGGCACCGCGCACTCCTCGACCTCCATTTCGGCCGCACTGGGCATGGCCCTGGCGGCCAAGACCCAGGGCTCGGACCGGCACGCCATTGCCGTCATCGGCGACGGCGCCATGACTGCCGGCATGGCCTTCGAAGCGCTCAACAATGCTGGCGTGCATGAAGACATCAACCTGCTGGTGATCCTCAACGACAACGACATGTCGATCTCGCCCCCGGTGGGCGCGCTGAACCGCTACCTGGCGCGCCTGATGTCCGGCAAGTTCTACGCCAAGGCCCGCGACGTGGGCAAGTCGGTGCTGCCCGGCCCGGTGCTGGAACTGGCCAAGCGCCTGGAAGAGCATGCCAAGGGCATGGTGGTGCCGGCGACCATGTTCGAGGAATTCGGCTTCAACTACATTGGCCCCATCGATGGTCACGACCTCGATTCGCTGGTCCCCACCCTGCAGAACCTGAAGCACCTCAAGGGGCCCCAGTTCCTGCATGTGGTCACCAGGAAGGGCCAGGGCTACAAGCTGGCCGAGGCCGACCCGGTGCTCTACCACGGCCCCGGCAAGTTCAACCCCAGCGAAGGCATCAAGCCCAGCGCCGGCGGCAAGCTGACCTATACCCAGGTGTTCGGCGAATGGCTGTGCGACATGGGCGCAGCCGACGACAAGCTGGTCGGCATCACCCCGGCCATGCGTGAAGGCTCGGGAATGGTCGCTTTCGAAAAGAAATTCCCGGAACGCTACTACGACGTCGGCATCGCCGAACAGCACGCCGTCACCTTCGCCGCCGGCATGGCTTGCGAGGGGATGAAGCCGGTGGTGGCGATCTACTCGACCTTCCTGCAGCGTGCCTACGACCAGTTGATCCACGACGTCGCGCTGCAGAACCTGGACGTCACCTTCGCCCTGGACCGTGCCGGCCTGGTCGGTGCCGACGGCGCCACGCATGCAGGCAACTACGACCTGGCCTTCCTGCGCTGTATTCCGAACATGGTGGTCATGGCCGCGGCAGACGAAGACGAATGCCGCAAGATGCTGTCCACCGCCTACCAGTACCCCGGCCCGGCCGCGGTGCGTTACCCGCGTGGTGCCGGCGTCGGCGCCAGCGTACAGAAGACACTGGACACCCTGCCGCTAGGCAAGGGCGAAATCCGCCGCCAGGGCAAGGACATCGCCATCCTCGCCTTCGGCAGCCTGCTGGCCCCGGCCCTCGGTGCCGGCGACAAGCTCAATGCCACGGTCGCCAACATGCGCTTCATCAAGCCGCTGGACGTGGAACTGGTCCGGCAACTGGCCGAGAGCCATGACGCCCTGGTCACGGTGGAAGAGGGCTGCATCATGGGTGGCGCTGGTGCCGCCGTCTCGGAAGCGTTGGCCGCAGCCGGCATCAGCAAGCCCATCCTGCACCTGGGCCTGCCGGACCGCTTCATCGACCACGGCGATGCGGGCCAATTGCTGGCGCAATGCGGGCTGGATGCGGACGGCGTCGCCCAGTCCATCGTGCAACGTTTCGGCAAGGACCAGCCTAAGCTGGTAGTCAACAACGGCTGATTTCACCTTCCCGAAACCGGGGGGGCAGATAAAACGCCTCGCTGGAATTCTCCAGCGAGGCGTTTCGTTTCCTGCTTCTGTTAGTGGGGCAAACTAACGCTCCCGCCCCTTCTGCCACAACACATCCTGGCCGCCGGCCTCGCGGTTGAGCACCCGGGCCAGCACGAAACACAGGTCGGACAGCCGGTTCAGATATTGCCGGGCCGGCGCATTCACGCCCGACTCGGCCTTCTCCAGCAAGACCACGCTGCGCTCGGCGCGCCGGCATACCGTGCGGCAGACATGCGCCAGCGCGGCGGTACGCGAGCCACCGGGCAGGATGAATTCCTTCAGCGGCGGCAGCGTGGCGTTGTATTTCTCCAGCAGGGCGTCCAGCCGCGCCAGGTGGGCCTCGGCCAGCACCGTGTAACCGGGGATGCAGAGTTCGCCGCCCAGGTCGAACAGGTCGTGCTGGATCGAGACCAGTTCCTCCCGCAAGGCGTCCGGCAGGGCCTCGCACAACAGCAGGCCCAGCTGCGAATTGAGTTCATCCACATCGCCCAGCGCCTGGATGCGCAGGCTGTCCTTGCCCACGCGGCTGCCATCGCCGAGGCCGGTGCTGCCGTCATCTCCGGTGCGGGTGGCGATCTTGCTAAGTCGGTTGCCCATCGTTGCTCCTTGATAATGCGCGCCAGCTTAAGCGCAAGCCCGATGCAAGGCAAGCGTCCCGCCGGATGCGAGAGGACGCGCCAGCGACGCAAGAATCACGTAAATAATTCACTTGATTTGCCCGCCTTGCCGCGACGGCATGGGAGATTTGCCCGATCTCCCGCCCGCAAGAGAGTAAAATTCATCGATTGGATCAGTGGTCAGTCCACTGCAGCGGCCGGGGTGGCTACTGCAACGGCCCTGCATCCTCCCCCAACAAGACCTAGAACAACGACCGAGACACAAGACTCCAGAGAGAAACCGAGAAATCGCATGAACCATCTAGTTGACGCCCGCAAACTGAAACGCCCCGTGCCGCAGGCCTTGCTCGACGAGCTCAAGACCCTCTTCGGTGAGCGTTGCTCCACCACCCTGGCCATGCGCGAGCACCACGGCCGCGACGAATCCTCGTATGACCCGATGCTGCCCGACGCTGTCGTGTTCGCCCACAGCACCGAGGAAGTCGCCGCCTTCGTGAAGCTCTGCAGCCAGTACGACACCCCCATCATCCCCTACGGTGCCGGTACCTCGCTGGAAGGCCACGTGCTGGCCCTGCAGGGCGGTGTGACGGTGGACCTGTCGCAGATGAACCGGGTGCTGGCCGTCAATGGCGAAGACCTGACCGCCACCGTTCAGGCCGGCGTCACCCGCAAGCAACTGAACCTGGAGATCAAGGATACGGGCCTGTTCTTCCCCATCGACCCGGGCGCCGACGCCTCGCTGGGCGGGATGGCCTCGACCCGTGCCTCCGGCACCAATGCCGTGCGCTACGGCACCATGAAGGAAAACACCCTGACCCTGACCGTGGTCACGGCCCAGGGCGAGATCATCAAGACCGGCACCCGTGCCAAGAAATCCTCGGCCGGCTACGATCTGACCCGCGTCTATGTCGGCAGCGAAGGCACGCTGGGCATCATCACCGAAGTCACCGTGCGCCTCTATCCGCAGCCCGAGGCCATTTCTGCCGCCATCTGCTCCTTCCCCAGCGTGGCCGATGCGGTCAATACGGTGATCCAGACCATCCAGATGGGCGTGCCGCTGGCGCGCGTGGAGTTGCTCGATGAAAACGGCGTGCGCGCCATCAATGCCCACGACAAGCTGACCCTGCCGGTCAATCCGCTGCTGCTGTTCGAATTCCACGGCAGCGAAAATGGCGTCAAGGAACAGGCCGAGCTGGTACAGGACATCGCCAACGAAAATCACGCCCTGGGCTTCGAATGGGCCACCCGCCCGGAAGATCGCACCCGCCTGTGGACCGCCCGTCACAACGCCTATTTCGCGCTGCTGCAACTGCGCCCGGGTGCGCGCGCCATCTCCACCGACTGCTGCGTGCCGATCTCGCGCCTGGCCGAATGCGTGCTGGCCACCAAGGCCGACTGCGAAGAGCAGGGGCTGATCCACGCCATCATCGGTCACGTCGGCGACGGCAATTTCCACGTGCAGATGATGGTGGACCCCAATGACCCGGCCGACATCGCCCGCGCCGAAGGCGTCAATGAACGCATGGTCGCGCGCGCCCTGTCCATGGACGGCACCTGCACCGGCGAGCATGGGGTGGGCCTGCACAAGATGGACTTCCTGATCCAGGAGCACGGCGACGGCGCCATCGCCGTCATGCGCGCCATCAAGCACGCGCTGGACCCGAAGAACATCATGAACCCGGGCAAGATCCTGCGCTGGGAACAGTAAACCTTGGATCAAGTATCTTGCTTGCCGTTGACTTCATCGGCCGGCCATTCGGACTGAGTAGCGGCATTGCCGCGTATCGAAGGGGCGCCGTCAGTACGTCTTCGATACGGCCCAGAGGGCCTGCTCAGTCCGAACGGTAGTTTTTTGATGTTGACGACAGTAGCGCAGTTTTGTCAGCGCTGATTTGTTGGTTTTCAGCAGTTTGTTAGTTGAACAAAGAGCAGGGCGTTTTTGCATGCCCTTCTCTAAAGCAGCAGGAATCCATCACCCATGGCCACCCGCCTACCGCCCGTCCATGCCTTGTCCGCCTTCGAAGCGGCAGCCCGTCACAACTCCTTCGCCATCGCGGCCGAGGAGCTTTGCATCACGCCATCGGCACTGTCGCACCGCATCCGCCTGCTGGAAGAATTCGTCGGCGAGCGCCTGTTCTATCGCGATGGCCGCTCCATCGGGCTCTCCGAATTCGGTCGCCGCTATCTCGACGTGGTGCGCTCGGCACTGCGCACGCTGACCGATTTCCCCATGCCGCATCGCAATGCCGCCGTGCAACCCAAGATCAAGGTGATGCTGCCGCCGACCTTCGCGCGCCACCTGCTCATGCCGCGCATCGCCGACTTCACCCAGCGCCATCCCGAGATCGTGGTGGAGTTGTATCTCTCGGTGCCGCTGTACGACCTGTCGCTGTCGGAAAGCGATGTCGAGATCCGCTTCGGTGCCGGCAACTACCCCAACATCATCACCGAAAAGCTGTTCGAGGAACCGGCCTTCGCCGTGGCCAGCCCCGGCTACCTGAAGACCCTGCCGCCAATGAAGTCGCCGGCCGACCTGCAGCATGCGACCCTGCTGCGCTCGGCGCTGGAGCCCTGGCAGCCTTGGTTCGAGGCCGCCGGTCTCAAGGACTGGGTGGAACCTTCCGCCGGCCTGCGTGTGGACGACCTCGGCCTGCTGCTCGAAGCGGTGCGCCATGGCTACGGCGTCGGCCTGACCCGCCAGCATTTCGCCGAAGAACTGCTGGCGCGGGGCGAGATCGTCGAATTGTTCGACGTACGCCTGCGCACCCCGCCGCATGCCTACTACGTGGTCTACGAGCGCGCCGTGCGCGAACGGCCCGAAGTGGATACCTTCATCAGCTGGATGCAAAACGCCTTCCGCAATATCTGAGCCCACGCCAGCACTGTCACGCTGGCCGCCCTGAAAATAATTCACGGCGGCCGGAAATTCTTTTCAGTGGCCCAACGGGCAACATCGCCCCGTGCGGCGCGGCAAAATTCGTTACACTTGTCGGACTGAAAAAGCCCGCCCCATGCGGGCTGACAACAAACGAGACAGCGTGCGCCGTGCCGCCGGACGCAAAGAGGGACGTCCACACCCACACGCCTGCCTAGCCCAACGCCGAGGTCCAGCATGAATGCTCCCGTCCAACCGTCCTTCGCGCCGGCGCGCCAGCGCGAAGTCGTCGATGCCCTGCGCCGGGTCCTGCCCACCCATTGCGTGCTGTTCGACGAGGAAGACACCCGCCCCTACGAATGCGACGGCCTGGCCGCTTACCGCCAGCTGCCGATGGTAGTGGTATTGCCCGAGACCGAGGCCCAGGTGGTAGCCATCATGCAGACCTGCCACGCGCTGCAGGTGCAGATCGTCCCGCGTGGCGCCGGCACCGGCCTGTCGGGCGGGGCCATGCCGATTGCCGACGGGGTCGTGGTCTCCACCGCCAAGTTCAACAAGATCATCAAGCTGGACAAGTATTCGCGCACCGCCGTGGTCCAACCGGGCGTGCGCAACCTGGCCATCTCGGAAGCGGCTGCACCGCATGGTCTCTATTACGCGCCGGACCCGTCCTCGCAGATCGCCTGCACCATCGGCGGCAACGTGGCCGAGAATTCCGGCGGCGTGCACTGCCTCAAATATGGCCTCACGGTACACAACGTTCTGCGCGTGCGCATGGTCACCATCGAGGGCGACGTGGTGGAACTGGGCAGTGGCGCGCTGGACGCCCCGGGCCTGGATCTGCTGGCGGTGTTCATCGGTTCCGAAGGCATGCTGGGCGTGGTCACGGAGGTAACCGTCAAGCTCGTGCCCAAGCCGCAGGCCGCGCGTGTGATCATGGCGTCCTTCGATGACGTGGTGAAGGGCGGCAATGCAGTCGCCAACGTGATTGCCGCCGGCATCATCCCGGCCGGCCTGGAGATGATGGACAAGACCAGCTCGCGCATGGTGGAACCCTTCGTCAAGGCCGGTTACGACATCGACGCCGAAGCCATCCTCCTGTGCGAGTCCGATGGCACCGTGGAAGAGGTGGAAGAAGAGATCGGCCGCATGACCGCCGTGCTCAATGCCAGCGGTGCTACCGCCATCGCCTGCTCGGCCTCGGAAGCGGAACGCCTGCGCTTCTGGTCCGGTCGCAAGAACGCCTTCCCGGCCGCCGGCCGCATCTCGCCTGACTACTACTGCATGGATGGCACCATCCCGCGCAAGAAACTGGCGCAGGTGCTGCTGGGCATCGCCGAGATGGAAAAGAAGTACGGCCTGCGCTGTGCCAACGTGTTCCACGCGGGCGACGGCAACCTGCATCCGCTGATCCTGTTCGATGCCAACCTGGCCGATGAATTCGACCGCGCCGAACTGTTCGGCGCCGAGATCCTGGAACTGTGCGTGGAAGTCGGTGGCACCATCACCGGCGAACACGGCGTGGGCATCGAGAAAATCAACTCCATGTGCGTGCAGTTCTCGCCCGCCGAGCGCGAGGCCTTCTTCAAGTTGAAGCGCGCCTTCGACACTGCCTTCCTGCTCAATCCGGACAAGGCCATTCCCACCCTGCATCGCTGTGCCGAGTACGGCAAGATGCACGTGCAGCGCGGCCAGCTGCGCTTCCCCGACCTGCCGAGATTCTGATCATGCAAGAGCACGCCCAACCCGACTTCGATGCCGTGCTGGCATCCTTCCGTGAACGCATCCTCTCCGGCCGCGCCTTGCAGATTCGCGGCGGCGGCACCAAGGAATGGTATGGGCAGGTGCCAAGCGGCGACCTGCTCGATACCCGGCCCTACAGCGGCATCATCGATTACGAACCGACCGAACTGGTCATCACCGCACGCTGCGGCACGCCGCTCTCCGAGATCGACGCCGCCCTGGCCGAGCACAACCAGATGCTGGCCTGGGAGCCGCCGCGATTCGGCGGCGCGGCCACCGTCGGCGGCATGGTAGCCGCCGGACTTTCCGGGCCCTCGCGCGCAGCCGCTGGTGCCGTGCGCGATTTCGTGCTGGGTGCGGTGTTGATGGACGCCCAGGGTGAGCAACTGCATTTCGGTGGCCAGGTTATGAAGAACGTCGCCGGCTATGACATCTCGCGCCTGCTGGCGGGCTCGCTGGGCACGCTGGGCCTGATCCTGCAGGTCTCGCTGAAGGTCTTGCCGCGCCCCTTCGCCAGCAGCACCCGGGTGTTCGAGATCAACCAGGAAGGCGCGCTGCGCCTGTTGAACCAGAGCGCCGGCCAACCGCTGCCGCTGGTGGCCAGCGCCTGGGTCGGCAATGTGCTGACCCTGCGTCTGGCGGGTGCGCAGGCTGCGGTGGATTCAGCGATCAAGAAGCTGGGTGGCACCGAATTGAGCAATCCGGACGATTACTGGACCGACCTGCGCGAGCAGACCCATCCCTTCTTCGCCAAGCCCGAAGCACCGCTGTGGCGCCTGTCGGTGCCGTCGGTGGCACCACCGATCGACCTGCCGGGTAACCAGCTGATCGAGTGGGGCGGGGCGCAGCGCTGGTTGCGCCCGCAGGGCAATGTGGATGCGGTCGCCATTCGCGCCGCCGCCCTGGCGGTGGGCGGGCATGCCAGCCTGCATCGCGGGGGCGACAAGGCCATCGGTGTATTCCATCCGCTGCAACCGGCGGTGGAAAAGATCCATCGCAAGCTCAAGCAGCAATTCGACCCACGCGGCATCTTCAATCCCGGCCGCCTGTACGCCAGCCTGTAAGCGAACTACTTAGCCAGCGACCCTCCATGCAGACCAACTTAGCCGATTTCATCCGCAACACCCAGGCCGGCGAGGAAGCCGACAGCATCCTGCGTTCCTGCGTGCATTGCGGTTTCTGTACCGCCACCTGTCCCACCTATCAATTGCTGGGCGATGAACTGGACGGCCCGCGTGGTCGCATCTATCTCATCAAGCAGGTGCTGGAAGGCAAGCCCGCCACTGCCGCCACGCAGTCGCACCTGGACCGCTGCCTGACCTGCCGCAACTGCGAATCCACCTGTCCGTCCGGCGTGCAGTATGGTCGCCTGGTCGATATCGGTCGCAAGGTGGTGGAGCAGCAGGTGCCACGCCCCCTGTCACAGCGCGTGATGCGCACGGCCTTGAAGGAGCTGGTGCCGCGCAAGTGGATTTTCCGTCCCGCCATGAAAGCAGGCCAGCTGGTGCGCCCGCTGTTGCCCAAGCTGCTGCAGAACAAGGTGCCGCTGCCGCAGGATGCCGGCATCTGGCCCACGCGCACCCATGCGCGCCAGATGCTCTACCTCGAAGGCTGCGTGCAGCCCTCGATGTCGCCCAATATCAACAGCGCCACCGCCCGCGTGCTCGATGCCCTCGGCGTTCAGTTGTTCGCGCCCCCCAAGGCGGGCTGCTGCGGCGCCATCCGCTATCACATGAATGACCAGGACGGCGGCCTGGACGACATGCGTCGCAACATCGACGCCTGGTGGCCCTACATCGAAGGCCGGGATGGCATCCGGGCCGATACCATCGTCATGAATGCCTCCGGTTGCGGCGTCACCGTCAAGGAATACGGCCATCTGCTGCAGCACGATCCGGTCTATGCCGAAAAGGCGCGCCGCATCTCGCACATGACCCGCGACATCAGCGAAATCCTGCCCGAGTTCGAAGACCAGTTGAAACACCGGCTCAAGGACTTCAACGGCAAGCGCGTGGCCTACCACCCGCCCTGCACCCTGCAGCATGGCCAGAAGATACGCGGCAAGGTCGAGGCCATCCTGCGCGCGGCCGGGGTGGATGTGCAGTTGTGCGCCGACAGCCATCTCTGCTGCGGGTCGGCCGGCACCTATTCGATCCTGCAACCGGAGCTCTCCTACCGCCTGCGCGATGACAAGATCGGCAAGCTCCAGGCCACCGATCCCGACATGATCGTCACTGGCAATATCGGCTGCGTCACCCATCTGCAATCCGGCACCGAGACTCCTGTACGGCACTGGATCGAATTGCTGGACGCCGCGCTGGTGGCGGTTTCCTGACGATTTGCTGACGGCTTGCTGAGGCATCGCCGGGCGCGCCCGGATGCCCTTCGAGTTGCTTTGAAAACAACCCAAGCCCCGCTCTGCGGGGCTTTTTTGTGGCCATTTTGATCATGACCCGGGCAATTTGACCCCATTTATCCAAACCGGCTTGACGGCAGGGGGCATAAGTCAATAAGCTTCGTCCTTTTTTCCGCACAGCGGGAAAAAACCGGTCCCCGTTTCTCATCGGAAACAGGTGATTTCCGACAATCCCGACGATCGGCGCAGCGTCCCGCCACGGCCCCGCGCCCAGACAATCAGCCCCCACCATCATCGTCCTCGCACCGGCGCCATGCCACTTGCGATCGAGGGGCAGGAGAACCCATGAAAAAACGCATTCCGCCGGCCATCTTCATCTTCATTGCGATGCTGCTGGGCATCCTGGTCGGCTACCTGATCTTCAGTCATCTGGACAAGGCCCAGGCCAAAGAGCTGGCCGGTTACATCTCGATTGCTTCCGACCTGTTCCTGCGCCTGATCAAGATGGTCATCGCGCCCCTGGTGTTTTCCACCCTGGTGGTGGGCATCGCCCATATGGGTGACGCCAAGTCGGTCGGCCGCATCTTCGGCAAGTCGCTGGCCTGGTTCTTCATCGCCTCGCTGGTCTCTCTGGCACTGGGCATGATCATGGCCAACCTGCTGCAACCGGGCGCGGGCGTGGCACTGCCACCGCCTGACGCGGCTGGCGCCGGCCTGGCCACGGGCAAGTTCACGGTCAAGGAATTCTTCAACCACCTGGTCCCCAAGTCCATCGTCGAGGCCATGGCCCAGAACGAAGTGCTGCAGGTGGTGGTGTTCTCGATGTTCTTCGGTATCGCCCTGGCGTCGCTGGGCGAGCGTGGCAAGCACCTGCTGGCGGTGATCGACGATCTGTCGCACACCATGCTCAAGATCACCGTCTACGTCATGAAGTTCGCCCCGGTGGCGGTGTTTGCGGCGATGGCGGCGACTGTGGCGGTCAATGGCCTGGAGATCCTGGTCAGCTTCGCCGTCTTCATGCGTGACTTCTATTTCTCGCTGGTACTGTTGTGGGCCATCCTGATCGCGGTGGGTTTCGTGTTCCTGAAGAAGCGCATCTTCCGCCTGCTGGCGCTGATCAAGGAAGCCTTCCTGCTGGCCTTCGCCACGGCCAGCTCGGAAGCTGCCTATCCCAAGCTGCTCGATGCGCTGGACCGCTTCGGCGTCAAGCGCAAGATCTCCAGCTTCGTCATGCCGATGGGGTATTCCTTCAACCTCGATGGCTCGATGATCTACTGCACCTTCGCCACGCTCTTCATCGCCCAGGCCTACGGCATCCACCTCCCGATCTCGACCCAGATCACCATGATGCTGGTGCTCATGCTGACCTCCAAGGGCATCGCCGGCGTGCCGCGTGCCTCGCTGGTGGTGATCGCCGCCACCCTGCACCAGTTCAATATCCCCGAAGCGGGCCTGCTGGTGATCCTGGGTATCGATACCTTCCTCGACATGGGACGCTCGGCCACCAACGCCGTAGGCAACTCGATTGCCTCGGCCGTGGTCGCCAAGTGGGAAGGTGGGCTGCTGAGCGAAGAAGAAGCGGCGCGTGCCGAAGCCGAGATCGAACAGGAAGCCGAAGCCACGCTGCACAACGAAGCCTGAACAGGCCCTGGTGATGTGAATGCAATGCCGTCCAGTCTGTCGCTGGACGGCATTGTTCGTTTCAGGCCGGCACGGCTTCCTGCTGCTTGACCGCGACCCACTCCTGCAGGGTGATCTCGATGGTGATGAAGGACAGGTTGGCGCCGCGCACGAAGCGGCCGGCGAAGATCTTGCCGTCAGTGTCGGCCACCACGCCCTGTAGGGGATGGGGATTGCCCTGGCCATCGGAAAAGCCGATCTCGCCGAAGACATTGAGGATTTCCACGCCCGGTCCGTTGATCTCCATCTCGCGTGGGCCGTTCGGGGTGGCGTATTGCAGGTGGGCATCGATCAGGCTGCCGATGGCGCCGCGCACGATGGCGGTCTTCATGCCGTGCTGGCGGCACAGCGCTTCCACGCTTTCAGTCAGGTCCTGGTTGGGTTTGAGGCGGGCCATCACGAGCTTGCCGAGGCGGCCTTCTTCTACGTGGATAGGGGGGGTATGGTCGTCGCGTGTCGTAGTGTCGTTGGCGTGGAGAGTCATCATCATTCCATGGGTGTCGGATGCAATAGACTGAAGTGCGTCTCTTCATCGCTGTTGACGACGAAGGCGCCCCGGGAGAACAAGCAAAGGCGGATGATGAGCGGATCGTCGCCCACTTCCACCGTATCGAGCAGGAGATGGCCGCCGTGGAGGGCGCCGTCACCGTCGATGAATCCTGAATGGCAATGCAGTAAAACCTTTCCGTCCTGGTTCTGGCCCACCGTGATGGCGCCGGTGATGAAGGTGATCACCCCTTCGAGCACATGCGGCGGGCCGTAGTCATAGGGACGGCTGGCGTCCCCGGTATGTTCGATGCGGTGATAGTGCAGCCGCCGTGCCGTGCCACCGCACATGCGGCCCACGCCGCCGCGCTGGCCATAGCGCGCCAGCACGCTTCGCAGCGACTCGCCCACGGAGCTGCCCGGTTGCAGCGTGATGCGCAGTTCCTCGGCCGGGTCGGCCTCCAGGTCCAGCGTGCGCGGATAGCTTTGCTGGCCTGCGTGCAGGAACTTGCGTACCTCGACGAAACCGGTGCCGGCCGCGGCCTGGGCGGTCTTGTTCGTCAGCTTCATAGGCGGTATTCCCCCTGTTCTTCCAGCAGTGCCTTGATCTGTTTCTTGACGATCTTGCCGTAGCCGGACTTGGGCATGTTGTCCCAGTAGACGAAGCGGCGCGGCCACTTGTACTTGCCGATGCGCTCTTCCAGGTGCGCCAGCAAGGCGGCGCTATCGACCTGCTGGCCGGCCTTGCAGACGATCACCGCCAGCCCGCTCTCGCCCCACTTGGGGTCGGGCACGCCCAGCACGGCTACCTCCGACACGGCTGCGTGCGTGAGCAGGGCTTCCTCGATCTCGCGTGGATAGACATTGGAACCGCCCGAGATGTACATGTCCGAAGAACGCCCGGTGATGTAGAGGAAACCATCCTTGTCCACATGACCGAGGTCGCCGGTATGGAACCAGTCATGCTTGAAGGCCTTGGCATTGGCGTCCGGATTGTTGTGGTATCCCATGAAGACGGCCGGTCCGCGCACGCAGATTTCACCGGTCTCGAAGGGCGCCAGTTCCTGGCCGTCGTCGTTGAGGATGGCGATCTGCATGCCGGTACGCGGCATGCCGCAGGTGCCGACCCGCGCCTGCGGATGGGCGTCGTCGTCGAAGTGCAGGTAGGGCGGCAGGAAGGTGATGTTGCCGGTGACTTCGCCCAGGCCGTAATACTGCACCAGCACCTTGCCCAGTTTTTTCAGCGCATACACCTGGTCGGCGCGGTACATGGGTGCGCCGGCGTAGATGACGTGCTTCAAGGATGAGTGGTCGTAGCGATCCACCGATTCATCCTCGACCAGGATCTTGACGATGGTGGGGACCGTGAAGAGATTGTCCACCTTGTATTTTTCCACCAGCTGCCAGGCTTCCTCGACCACCAGCCGTTCGGACGACAGCAGGATGCTGGCCGCGCCACGTGCGGTGTTGATGACGGCGTGGATACCGGCACCGTGCGACAGCGGTGCCACCACCAGCGAACGCGATTGATGGTTCAGGCCCGGCATCAGGTCGGCCAGGTGGTTGGTCACGACGAAGGCCATCTGGCCGTGCGAGAGCACGCCTGCCTTGGGATGACCGGTGGTGCCGGAGGTATAGAAGAACCACATCGGGTCTTCGTAATCGACTTCCACTTCGCGGAAGCTCTCCTGGCCACCCTCGGCCACCAGTGCCTCGAAATCCAGCTCGCCGGGGCGCGCATCGGCCAGGGCGATGACATGCTCCAGCGCCGGCGAGGCCGCCTTGACGGCATCCACGTAATTGGCGAAGCCCCGGTCGTAGAGCATCACGCAAGCGCCGCTGGACTGGCCCAGGTAGGCCGCTTCAGGCGGTGTGATGCGGAAGTTGGTCGGTACCCAGACCATGCCCATCTTGAAGGCGGCCCAGGCGCTCTCGAAAATCTGCTGGTTGTTGCGCGAATGGACCAGCATCTTGTCGCCCTTCTTCACACCCCGGCGGGTGAGGGCGTGGGCCAGCGCGTCGACGCGGTCGTTGATCTGCTTCCAGGAGATGAGCCTGTCGCTGCCATCGGCATTGCCCTGCGACAGGATCAGACCCGGCTCATCCGGAAAACGGCGCGCCACGTCCGACAGCAGGCGGCCCAGGTTCATCACTTTCGTTAACATCGTCTCACTCGTCCCGATTCGTTCTAATGGAAATTGGCGTGGCGCTTCGTTCTTGTTTTTGTTGATACTTCGTGTTCCTGCGCGTCGTTCGCTGGTGCAGCGAACGACGCGCTGTTACAAGCTGCAATTTGCAATTTGCAATTTGCAATTGCAATCAGTTCACGCGCTCCAGAATGCTCACATAGTTGGCCACCGCTGCGCCGCCCATGTTGAACACACCCGCATAGCGCGCATTGGCGATCTGCATGTCGCCAGCATCATGGGCCGCCTGCATGGCCGCCATCACGTGCATCGAGACACCGGTGGCGCCCACCGGATGGCCCTTGGACTTCAGGCCGCCCGACGGGTTGACCGGCAGCTTGCCATCCTTGGCGGTAATGCCCTCGGCAATCACGCGCGCGCCCTGGCCGTGCGGGGCCAGGCCCATGGCTTCGTATTCCAGCAGCTCGGCCACGGTGAAGCAGTCATGGGTTTCCACCAGCGACAGATCATTGAGCGACAGTCGGGCCTGGCCCAGCGCATTCTTCCACGCCAGTTCGGCGGCTTCGAAGCGGGTCGGGTCGCGGCGCGACAGCGGCAGGTAGTCGTTCACATGCACCGCTGCGCGGAACTGCACGGCACGCGGCATGGACTTGGCCACGTCGGCGGCACTGATCACCAGGGCGGCGGCACCGTCCGAGATCAGCGAGCAGTCGGTACGCTTGAGCGGGCCGGCCACGAACGGGTTCTTCTCGGAAACGGTACGGCAGAAATCGAAGCCGAAGTCCTTGCGCATATGGGCATAGGGATTGGACAGGCCGTTCTTGTGGTTCTTGGCGGCGATCATGGCCAGTGCATCGGACTGGTCGCCAAAGCGGTCGAAGTAACTCTGCGCGATCTTGCCGAACACGCCTGCGAAACCACCGGGGATGCCCGCTTCTTCCTTGGCGTAGCAGGCCTTGAGCAAGACCTCGCCCACCTGTGGGGTCGCCAGTTCGGTCATCTTCTCGAAGCCGATCACCAGCACGTGTTTCGATTCACCCGCCTTGATCGATTGCAGGCCCGAGTGGATTGCCGCCGAGCCGGTGGCGCAGGCATTCTCCAGGCGCGTGGCCGGCTTGAAGCGCAACTGCGGCAATGCATTCATGACCAGCGACGAAGGGAAGTCCTGGTACAGGAAGCCGGCATTGAAGGTGCCGACGTGGATGGAATCGATATCTTCCGGTTGCAGACCGGCATGTTCGATGGCGGCCTTGGCGACCTGGCCGATCAACACTTCCGGATCGATGCCGTCGAGCTTGCCGAATTGGGAATGGTGCCAGCCGGTGATGCAGGGTGAGGATGCAGAAGCAGTCATGGTGTGTCCTTGTAAGACTTGGTCGGTGGAGCCTGGTCGCTCCGGTTCATACGGGGGCAATATGCAAATTCGGTGCCAATGTCTTCCACTGCAGTGCCAATGCGATTGCCACGTGCAGCAAGCTCGTCGCCATCGCCATGCGATTGCCACAAGAGTGAGGCGCCACTGGTCGCCGACGGTCGCAGGCGGGGTGTGCCCCTGCCCGGGCCGGCATCTTGCCCGTCTCCTGAAAGCTCGACGCAAAGGCGCGCCGGCTCTCGCTTTGTTGTTGATTCTGATGCGGTGTTGCGTCGTCAATAAGATCGACCACGGGGCGGTGCTGAATCCTGCAGGGCAGGAAACCGCTACGCCAGCGGCCGACCGGATGAAGATAGCATGGACTTTACGTTAACGTAAATCATTGCGCTGCAACACAAAACAATTGCCCGGCAGCAGCGTCTTCGGGTGTCGACACCTGCGACATCCCTGCGACAGGTTGGCGACAGCGGATGCGACAGGTGTCGCAGCAGGACGGCATCAAATAAATTGCAGGCCGTGCCGCCCCTGCCCTTGTCCTGTGCAGCCTTTATCGCAGAGAATACAGGCGCAATGCAGATGACCATGAGGGACATCGCCATCGCGTCGGCCTGCTCCGACGGCTTGGCATCCTAATTGCTCTATCGATGCATGGGCAGTGTTGACAACCCGGATACAGGGGGCTGCACGCCAGGATTTCGCGGCAGCTGAGTGGCACCGGAATCAGCAGATTCATAAATACAAACAGACAAACAGGAGACAGACAGATGGATCAATCCACTGGTAAATTCACGCGCCGTCATTTTCTGAAGACCGCCTCGGTGGCCTCGGCCGCTGCCGCGACCGGCATGGTGAGCACTTCCGCCCATGCGGCCGAGTTCACCTTCAAGTATGCCAACAACCTGCCCGTGACCCACCCGATGAATGCACGCGCCAAGGAAATGGCCGCTGCCATCGCCGAGCAGTCCAAGGGGCGCATCGAGCTGCAGCTCTACCCCAACAACCAGCTGGGTACCGATACCGACATGCTCTCGCAGGTGCGTGCCGGTGCCATCGATTTCTTCACCCTCTCGCCGCTGATCCTGGGTACCCTGGTGCCGGCCGCGCAGATTTCCGGCATCGGCTTCGCCTTCAAGGATTACAGCCAGGTCTGGCCGGCCATGGACGGTGAACTCGGCGCCCATGTGCGCAAGCAGATCGAAGCCAAGTCCACCCTGTTCGCCTTCGAGAAGATCTGGGACAACGGCTATCGCCAGATCACCAACAGCACCCGTCCCATCAAGGTCGCCGACGACCTCAAGGGCATGAAGCTGCGCGTGCCGCCGAGCCCGCTGTGGACCTCCATGTTCAAGGCCTTCGATGCGGCGCCGACCTCGATCAACTTCGCCGAAGTGTATTCGGCCCTGCAGACCAAGATCGTCGAAGGCCAGGAAAACCCCATGGCCATCATCTCCACGGCCAAGCTGTACGAAGTGCAGAAGTACTGCTCCATCACCAACCACATGTGGGACGGTTTCTGGTTCCTGGGCAACAAGAAGTCCTTCGAACGCCTGCCCAAGGACCTGCAGGACATCGTCACCCGTGCCATCAACGAAGCCGGCATGAACCAGCGCGCCGACGTGCGCAAGCTCAACGACTCGCTGGTCGAGGAAATGAAGGGCAAGGGCCTGGCCTTCAACAATGCCGACGCCGACTCCTTCCGCGCCAAGCTGCGCAGCGCCGGCTTCTACGCCGAATGGAAGAAGAAGTTCGGTGACGAGCCCTGGGCGCTGCTGGAGAAGTACACCGGCAAGCTGGCCTGACGCACCGTCCGGCCTGAATGGACGACGCCACCGCCCATCCCGGGCCGTGGCGTCGTCCGCCCCGACTTTTTTCGCTGGAGCTTGATGATGGAAGCTGCAATGACTTACCGCGCCCCGGTCAACATGAATCCGTTTGCGCGCGCACTGGTGGGCTTGAATCGCATGGTCATGCATGTGGTGGGCGCGCTGGCCGCCTGCCTGGTACTGGCCGAGACGATCGTGCTGCTGACCGGCGTGATCTACCGTTACGCACTGCATGACCCCCTGGTCTGGTCCGATGAACTGGCCTCGATCCTCTTCATCTGGCTGTCCATGCTGGGTGCCGTGCTGGCCCTGGACCGCGGCGAGCACATGCGGCTCACCGCCATCATCAACAAGTGTTCCGAGAAAGGCCGCATCTGGCTGGAAACGGTGGCGGCGCTGGTGGTCTGCATCTTCGTATTGATGGTGATCCACCCGGCACTGGACCATGCGGTCGAGCAGATGCCCATCACCACCCCGGCCCTGGAAATTCCCGACGGCCTGCGCGCTGCCGCCTTGCCGGTGGGCGCCATCCTGATGCTGCTGGCGGCCGTCTCGCGCATGGCCGCCCTGACCACCATGCGCCTGCTGCTTTCGGCGCTGGCGGTGGTGGCCGTGATTGCGGGTGCGCTGTGGCTGGCGCAGCCGGTCCTGATGGCCATGGGCAACTACAACCTGATCGTGTTCTTCGTGCTGCTGATTGGCGTGTGCGTGGCTGGTGGCATCCCCATCGCCTTCGCCTTCGGTACCGCCACCATGGCCTATCTCGCCCTGGCGACCAATGCGCCGCTGATGATCGTGGTCAGCCGCATGGACGAAGGCATGTCCAGCCTGATCCTGCTGTCGGTACCGCTGTTCGTGCTGCTGGGCTCGCTGCTGGAAATGTCGGGCCTGGCCAAGACTCTGATCGATTTCATGGCGGCCCTGCTGGGCCATGTGCGCGGCGGCCTGCAATACGTGCTGCTGGGCGCGATGTTCCTGGTCTCCGGCATCTCCGGTTCCAAGGCAGCCGACATGGCGGCCATCGCGCCGGCGCTGTTCCCCGAAATGAAGAAACGCGGCTCCAAACCGGAAGAACTGGTGGCCCTGCTGTCGTCCTCCGGCGCCATGACCGAGACCATCCCGCCCAGCCTGGTGTTGATCACCATCGGCGCGGTCTGCAGCGTCTCGATCACGGCGCTGTTCATCGGTGGCCTGATGCCGGCGGCCATCGCCACCATCGCCATCGCCGTGGTGTGCTGGATGCGCGCCCGCCGCGAGCCGATGCCGGACGTGCCGCGCGCACCCCTGTCGCTGATCATGAAGACCCTGATCGCCGCCATTCCCGCCCTGGCGCTGCCCATGCTGATCCGCGTGGCCGTCATCGAGGGCGTGGCCACGGCCACCGAGGTCGCCACCATCGGCGTGGCTTATACGGTCGTGGTCGGCCTGATCATGCACCTGTTCATGAAGCACCTGAACTTCAAGCGCCTCTATCCGATGCTGATCGAAGCCGCTGCACTCTCCGGCGCCATCCTGCTGATCATCGGCATGGCCACCGCGATGGCATGGGCGCTGACGCAGTCGGGCTTCTCCTCCAAGCTGGTGGCGTTGATGCAGGGTGTGCCGGGTGGCGGCGCCGGTTTCCTGCTCATCACCATCGTCATCTTCATCGTGCTGGGCAGCCTGCTGGAAGGCATCCCCGCCATCGTGCTGTTCGGACCGCTGCTGTTCCCGGTGGCGCGTTCACTGGGCGTGCATGACGTGCACTATGCGATGGTGGTGATCCTGGCCATGGGCATCGGCCTGTTCGCACCGCCCTTCGGCGTCGGCTTCTATGCCGCCTGCGCCATCGGCAAGGTCTCGCCGGACGGCGTCTTCAACCGGGTCTGGGGCTATCTGGCCGCGCTCGTGGTGGCGCTGCTGGTGGTGGCCTTCGTGCCCTGGATTTCCATCGGCTTCCTCTGATCCACTCACCGGTCATGCGAGCGATCAGGGACTGCCCATGATTGATTTGCCAACGACGACTTAGAACACGGCGGCCCCTTACCCCATCCCTTCCCGGGGCCGCCAACATCCACGGAGACAATATGAATCGCAATGATAGCGGCGCCCGCGTGGCGCTCGTGACGGGCGGAGCCATGGGCATCGGCGCCAGCATCTGCCAGCAACTGGCGGCCAAGGGCCACACCGTGCTGGTGGCCGACATCAACCTGCAGGCGGCCCAGCAGACTGCCGACGCGCTGGTGGCCGCCGGTCACCGCGCAGCCGCGCTGCAGATGGACCTCGGCAATCCGGAATCCATCGCCGCGGCCTTCGCCCACATCGAGAAGGACTATGGTCGCTGCGACGTGCTGGTCAACAATGCCGGCGTGGCGCGCACCTACTCCTTCCTCGATTACCCGCTCGACAGCTGGCTGCAGACCATGAACGTCAATGTCACCGGCGTGCTGCTGGCGGGCCAGCATGCGGCGCGTCTGATGGTCAGGCAGCAGTGGGGGCGCATCGTCAATATCTCGTCCATCTCGGGCATCCGCGCCGGGGCCGGCCGTACCGCCTACGGCACCTCCAAGGCCGCCGTCATCGGCCTGACGCGCCAGATGGCGATCGAACTGGCGCAATACGGCATCACCGTCAACAGCGTCGCCCCCGGTCCGGTCGATACCCCCATGACCCAGGCCATGCATTCCGAGCAGACCCGCGAGAGCTACTACCGCCTGGTGCCCATGCGGCGCTACGGCACCACCGACGAAATCGCCTCGGCCGTGAGTTATCTGGCCTCCGAAGAGTCGTCCTACATCACCGGCCACGTTGTACCGGTGGATGGCGGCTTCGTCGCTGGCGGCGTGCTTGAGATCTGAGGAGCGCCACCATGAACAAGCTGATGGAAGGCAAGGTCATCATCGTGACCGGCGCCGGTTCGGTGGGCGAAGGCTGGGGCAACGGCAAGGCCGCTGCCGCGCTGTATGCCCGTGAAGGCGGGCGGGTGCTGGCGGTGGATCGCAGCATCGAAGCCGCGTTGCAGACCCGCGAAATCATTCGCAGCGAGGGCGGGGTCTGTGAAGTGCTGGCGGCCGATGTCTCAAAAAGCGCCGACGTGAAGGCCATCGCCGATGCCGCGATGGATCACTTCGGCCGGGTGGATGTGCTGCACAACAATGTCGGCATCGCCGAAACCGGCGGACCGGTGGAGACCAGCGAAGAGAGCTGGAACCGGCTGGTAGCGGTCAACCAGACCAGCCTGTTCCTGACCCACAAGCATGTGCTGCCCATCATGGAAAAGCAGAAGAAGGGTGCCATCGTCAACATTTCCTCGCTGGCGGCACTGCGCTGGATCGGCTTTCCCTACCTCGGCTATACCGCGACCAAGGCCGCCATCCTGGCATTTACCAAGAACGTGGCAATGCAGTACGCGCCCATGGGCATCCGCGCCAACTGCGTGCTGCCGGGCATGATGGATACGCCCATGATCCGCGAGCCGCTCAAGGCCGCCTATGGGGGCGACATCGAAGAGATGCGCGCCAAGCGCAATGCGCAATGCCCGATGGGCTTCATGGGCGACGCCTGGGACGTGGCGCATGCCTCGCTGTTCCTGGCATCTGATAACGCGCGCTACATCACGGGACTGGACCTGATCGTGGATGGCGGGCTGTCGCTGCGCTGCGCCGGATGAGTTGAGCAGGTTTGTTTGTTGGCCGCAGGCGGGCGGGCGTGGAAGCCGACCTGCCGCGGTTTGAACCCGGGCGTCCAAGAGCGTCCGGGTTTTTTTATGCGCCTCATCGTTGTGGTCCGTGGCGAGCTCGGCAGACTTCCGCACCCGCTGCCCGAGTGCATTCTCTCCCGCCTCAAACCTCTCTTCAAATCTCGAAGCATTTCAACAGACTTGACCTGACCGTCATGCAAACATCTGCGCTTTTTCCTCGAAGCCATCACGACCTCGCGCATTGCGACGCTTGTTGTGCCCGAGGTCTGATCATGCGACAGGAGCGGCGCGATGTTGAACTGCAATTACTGCGACAAGAAGGGCTTGTTGATCTACCCGGTCCGCTATGCCGTAGCCAGCCCCTATGGCGCGGCTGGTGTACCTGGCCTCTCAGGCAATTTCAGGATTGAAAACGGGCCGCAGCAGATCGGCGAAGCAGGCTACACTCTGCGCGCCTTGCGTGCTGGCTATCTCTACACCTATGACGAACGGCGGGGAAGGTTCAAGGCCTACGTGGTGACGCCCACCGGCCATCTCTGGAATTTCCCGCTCCACTATCGGCCCCCGCATCCATCCCATATTCCGTTCTCCTGTGTCGAACCTGGCGAAATTGTGCGGGCCTATTGCCTAGACATCGCGCATACCCCCCAGGACCCTGCCACGCGCATATGGATAGGCTGGTCCAATACGGAGTGGACCAAGGCTTTGCAGAAACGGGTCGGCGACCTGGGTTGGCGCAGGAAGCACATGCAGTGCATCGACGTGGAAGCCATGCTGGCAGGAAGCGCGGCGCATACCGGGGAGTTCGGTGCCAGTGTGAATATGCTGGCTCACTTCGCGGCGGATCACAGCGCAATGGACAAGGCCTTCTCGTTCAGCAATACGCCGCCTACCGAGGAGAAAAAGCGTCACGCCTGGGCCGGCAAGATGCGCGACGTCATGGCGGCCCAGATACCGCATCACAAAGGCTTTGTGGTGGCAGTCAACGATCCTGTGGGTATCACCAATGACTTGAGCGAATTGACCATTCCTGGCCTGGATGCGGGTTTCGATGAAAAGCTCTACCAGTCCAAAATCGTCGCCGATATCCTGGCCATGACTGAGCAGCGCGTACGTCAGGAGGCTAGCGATGACATTGATTTCCGTGACAAGGTTGCCGAGATATCGGAGAACAACCCCGACGGTGACACCTACAACAGTATCAAGACCATGCTCGCCATGATCAAGGCAGGGGGACCAGGGCGCTATGTCCGGAAACAGGGCGAGCGCAGAAAAAAATACGGCGATGCCAAAGCCGCTCGCCAACAGGCCGCCGCAGACGAGGCATGGCATGAACTGACGCATGACAATGACAAGCCCATGCTGGACATGCAGAGGCTCAAGGCCTTTCCCACCACCTATGAGGCAGCTCAGAAAGCATTCGAACCGCGTTTCCTCAAGCTGCTGACGGCGCATGTCAGTTGGCTCAGAAGCGAGCAGCTGGCGAACTGGATGGAAGCTGTCCATGACGTCAATGACATCCGCAGTGGCTACGCCTATAGCGAATCGCTGGCGCAATGCATCGGCAAGGCGGTGTCCTCCGCGCCCTGCATCGATCAACTCACGCTCTGGCTCTCCAGCGACAAACTCTCCGATACGCGCAACTTGTATAGCCGCGCATTGCTGTTGAACCAATCCGATCTCATCGCCGCCACCGAGGCGCAGCTCAAGGGCAGCGATATCCAGTACGAAAACATCCTCAACATCTACAAAGGTGCCATCGCCAGACTCGACGATCCTACCCAGGCGGCGCAGTTGATCGATCGGTTGGCGCTCACCACTGCCAATGTCATCAACAAGGGCTTTAGTGAAAGTGCGCAGAGCGTGGCGCGGGCGGTGGCGACGGTGCATCTGTATCTGCTGGCCGGAGGACGCATCAAGGCCAGCAAGATGAGCGCGGAAGACGTAGCGCGCTGGGCGATTGCGCAAGCGCAAGAGCAGGGTATCAAGCTTGACACTCATCCCCGAACAACCAAGAGCAACGCCTACCGGGAAGCCCGAAGTGCGGTCAATCGGCATCGACCCGACAAATACCTGTTTGCCTATGAACTTGATATCGCCAGATTGGAGAGTGAAGGACACATCGCACCGGGGAGCATCAAGGGTATCGGCGTGCCCGGCATCGCGCAGGCGCAGAAGTGGCTGGGATCATCGGTGCCTCGAGAATTCAAGCTTGGCGCCGTGACCGCGCTTGTGCAGATGCTGGCGTTGACTTTTGCAACGAAGGATTTGGCCAACAATGATCAATTCAATGAAGATGAAACGCGGGTGAAGGCGATCACGGCGATGGTCAGCTTGGGGGCGACCATAGTCGAGACGGTAGCGGTATCTGTCGAAAAATCTGTGGAGCATCCGTTGGGGGCTTTCATCCGGCGACAATGGGCGTATCCACAGAAAATCGCAGGGAAGATAGTTCTTGCGGCGCGCGCAATGGGGATGTTTGCCGGAATGTTTGCCGCTGGCTACGATATTTTTGTCAACGCGTGGAATGCATTGGAAAGAAAAGAGAAGATCCTGGGATTGCTTTACCTCGCTAACGGACTATGCAGTACAGGCATCGCACTTGCGGCCTTTCTGTCTGCTGGTGCGCTGTTTTGGCCTCTACTTGTTGTTTCCTTTCTGCTTGGAATTTCTATCGCGTTTGTCAACAACAGCGGCTTGAAAAATTGGATAGCGCATTGTGAATTCTCTATTGGTGAAAAATATAAGTCGTTCGAAGAGCAGATGAGAATCTACGGCCAGGTTGTCGGAGCTTGAATATGGACGAACGTGTATTCCAATTTAAAGAAGGAAAGCCCATCCCGAATTGGGACCTACAGCATCGCTTGCCGATTTCCGAGCCTGTGGGACCCGAATGCCAGGATGCAAGTACCGTATTCAGGATTAACTCCCTATTCATGGATGTGACCGATCAACCATACCGTGAACGCCAGTGGCAAAGCGGTGGTGTTCTGATCGCCTGTTTCGGAGCTATCGGGGGGATGTGGGGTATCTACCTCACCAGATTCGTTTTTCCAAGTGCTGGGGCAATACCTAGTGATCTCTTTTTGTTGAGTGTGATTTCTGCCTTTGCTTACCTCGCCTTCAAGTTTGGTCGAGATGAGTTTTTTTCGCTGAGGCGCCGTCCGATCCGATTCAATCGTAGGGAGAGGAAAATCCATGCCATCCGCCGTCGAAGATTTTTTGCCAGTCCATCTCAGGGCGACGTTACATGGGAAGTTCCTTGGGATGAAAATGCAATTTTCTGCATTCACAGAGGTTCGGCCAACCACTTACACACTTACCACATCCGTTACTACGAAGTCGATGAATGCGGAAATGTCACACGTGCCTTCGCGATCGGCCGGAAGTGGGAGGGACAGGAATGCCTGGAGAGCTTGCTGTCGCAATGGAACTATTGGTGCTGGTATATGAATCACGGTCCGGCGGATTTGCCGAAGCCGCTACTGTTCTTCAAGGAAAAGGAGGACACGCTAGAAAGCTTCCTGTTTTGTATGTATGACTTTGGGATGCGCGCGAGTGCAGCCTACCGAATTGTGATCATGCCGCTCATTTTGATGATGACCACTCTTCGCCTGCTGGCATTGTGGACTTGCCGCGATCCCGTCTGGCCGGAAGCGGTGGTCAAAGCCAGTGTCATTGATCCTGACGACCCTTTTGACGAGCCACGAGGTAATACACCGGTAGGCTGGGCCGAAACGGCCCACGCGCTGGATCGCCATGAATATCCAGATGGGGCGAAATGCGCCATGAAAGATTGGCGTGGCGAAAAGGATCCGACGATGAATGCATTACTCTGGGCTGAAGATACGCCTCCAATGCACAAGGAAATCTGATGGATGAACGCGTATTTCCTTACAGAGCAGGCCAACCCATTCCCGAATGGGATCTGCGGCATCGGCTCCCCATCAACAGGCCGGTCAGCTCTGAGTGTAAAGACACAGGCACCATTTTCCGTATCAACTCCACTTACATGGATGTAACCGACCAACCGTTCAGAGAGCGGCAGTGGCTGGCCGGAGGTGTTCTTGTATCTTGCTTGGGCATGGCTGTAGGGGTGTGGGTCTATTACGTGACGCGAGTACTCTATCCGAATGCTGGAGGGGTGCTAGGTGATCTGCTTTGCCTTTCCATCACCTACGCTCTCGGTTACTCCGCCTTCAGATTTGGCCGAGATGAATTCATCTCGCTCAGGCGTCGTCCCATTCGTTTCAACCGAAAAGAAAGGAGACTTTACGCCATCCGTCGTCGCAGATTCTGCGCCAAACCGGGGCAAGGTGACATTACTTGGGAGGTTCCATGGGATGAGGATGCGATCTTCTGTATTCACCGAGGATATATCCACCATCGACCGGTCTATCACATCCGCCATTACCAAGTGGATGAAGATGGTAACGTGGTTCGTGCATTTTCAATTGGGCGAAAATGGGAGGAGAAGGAAAATCTCCAAGGCCTGCTGTCGCAATGGAACTACTGGTGCTGGTACATGAATAATGGACCCGCAGAGCTACCGAAGCCGCCATTGTTCTTCAGCGAAAACGAGAGCACGCTGGAGAGCTTTTTATTTTGCCTATACGACTTCGGAACGCGCGCCAGTGCTGCTTACCGTATCTCGATGATGCCGCTTATCCTGCTCATGACCAGCCATAGGTTGATGGCGCTCTGGAGCTGCCGTAATCCTGTCTGGCCGGATTTAATTGCAAGAGTCAGTGTAGTCCCTGCGGGCGATCCTTACGATGAGCCAGGCCCTGGAACACCTGTGGGATGGGCGGAAACGGTGCACGCACTTGATCGCAGCGAATACCCTGACGATCCAAAATGTGAGATGGCTAAATGGCGGGGTGAAAAGGATCCTGCTGTGAATGCATTACTTTGGGCTGAGGATACGCCTCCAATGCGCCAGGAGGGCTAATGGATGAACGCGTATTTCCTTACAAAGCAGGCCAACCCATTCCCAAATGGGATCTGATGCATCGACTCCCAATCAACCGGCCAGTCAGCTCGGAGTGCAAAGACTCCAGTACCATCTTCAGGATCAATTCAACCTACATGGATGTGACGGATCAGCCATTTAGAGATCGTCAATGGCAAGCGGGAGGCGTACTGATCGCAGCTTTCATGTCAGCTTCGTTTATATGGTTTCTAAGTTTCATGATCATGAATCCTGCCTCCAGGGTTGAAGTGATGGTCGTTGCTCTTCACTGCCTCGTGGTGGCAGCCATTGTCAGCTTCGCTCATACTGCCTTCAAATATGGTCGCGACGAATTTTTTTCACTGAAACGTCGCCCCATCCGTTTCAATCGGAAAGTACAGAAAATCTACGCCATTCGTCGCCGGAGGTTTTTCGCCAAATCAGGACAAGGTGACGTCACATGGGAAGTTCCGTGGGATGAAAATGCCATCTTCTGTATTCATCGAGGGACCGCTCATCACCGACAGACTTACCATATCCGTTGCTACGAAGTGGATGAAAGCGGCAATGTGATGCGCGCGTTCGCAATCGGCCGTACATGGGATGGAGTGGAATGCATGGAAGATCTGCTGTCGCAATGGAACTACTGGTGCTGGTACATGAATCTGGGGCCAGCCGATTTGCCGAAGCCGCTGCTGTTCTTCAAGGAAAGCGAAAGCATGTTGGAGAGTTTCCTGTTCTGCATGTATGAATTCGGAATGCGTGCCACGGCGGCTTACCGAATCTCGATGATGCCCTTCATTCTGCTGATGACCAGCCATCGTCTGATGGCCCTTTGGACTTGCCGCGATCCGGTCTGGCCGGAAGCGGTGGTCAATGCCAGTGTCATTGATCCTGACGATCCTTTTGACGAGCCGCGGGGTAATACGCCGGTTGGCTGGGCCGAAACGGCCCACGCGCTGGATCGCCATGAATATCCAGATGGGGCGAAATGCGCCATGAAAGATTGGCGTGGCGAAAAGGATCCCACCGTGAACGCGTTGCTGTGGGCCGAAGACATCCCGCCATCCTCCGGATCTTGATAGGCCTCATTACAGCGACTTCGTCTGATCGACGGACTGCATCTTCCTCCACACCTCCACCGCCGTATCGGCGAAGGTACGGATGCAAGGATTGGTATTCTCCTTGTTCCAGATCACGGCGACTTCGACCAGTGGCGCGTCGATCAGGGGTTTGAAGACGGTGGTGTCCAGGTGCATGGCCTGCATCGACGTCGGTACCAGGGCTACACCCAGGCCTTCGCCGACCAGGTTGACGATGGTCTGCTGCAGATTGGCTTCCAGCACGATGCGCGGGCGGAAACCCCGCGACTGGCAGTGGTTGATGATGAGGTCGAATACCACCGGCGCGATCGTACGGGGGATGCTGACGAAAGGGTCCTCCGCCAGTTCTGCAGCGGAGATGGCCTCCTTGCCGGCCAGGCGATGCTCGCGGGGTAGCACCGCCAGCAGGGGCTCGGCATAGATGGTGTGGCTGTCCAGGCGGCTACAGTCCTCCGGGCGGTACATGATGCCCACATCCACCTTCTCATCCTCGATGTCGGTGGCCAGCAGGTTGGGGACGTATTCGGTCAGGCGCATGTCCACCTCGGGATAGGCGGCGGAATAGTGGCGCGTCACCGACGGCAGGATGTTGTAGGCCGAGGACATCATGAATCCCACCTTCAACGCACCGCTCTTGCCGGTGCTCGATGACGAGACATTACGTTTCGCCCGTTCCAGTGCCTTGAAAATTTCTGTGGTGTCGCGATAAAAATATTTGCCGGCCGAGGTCAGCTGGATGGCTCGTTTGCTGCGGTCGAACAATTGCGCGCCCAGCTCCCTTTCAAGGGCCGCAATCTGGCGTGTGAGCGGCGGTTGCGAGATATGCAGCAGCTCCGCCGCGCGTCCGAAATGCAGGGTTTCTGCTACGGTGCGGAAATAGGTGAGGTGTCTCAACTCGATCATTTGATACCTTCAAGGTATTGATTCTGTCTGTACATTGTATTGGAAGTCATGGGATTGTCTGGCTATTCTTTGCCGCAGACGTGCCATTGCGACACTTCTCCGGGCCGGCCACAAGCCAGACCCCGCGCATAAAGAGCCGCTCCGAGGGAAGACGGTTCGACAAAAAAGCAGTTCAAGACAGGAGACCATCATGCCGACACCCCCGGTAGAACAGCCCATGGCTGAGAGTGACGTCCAGACCGCCGATACTGCCCATACTGCGCGCAGCCACCGCTGCGCTGCTTCCCGTACCGCGCCGCGCTACCGTGACATCGACCAGTTGGCCGCGGGTGACGATCTCATGCGCGATCTGGTGGAGCGCGGCAAGCGCCTGATCGATCGCGGCATTCCGGTGCTGATCCTGGGCGAGACCGGTACTGGCAAGGAATACCTGTCGCGCGCGCTGCATGACTACAGCGCGCGTCGCCAGGCTGCGTGGGTGGCGGTCAATTGCGCCTCCATCCCGGAAAGCCTGGCCGAGAGTGAACTGTTCGGTTATTGCAAGGGGGCCTTCTCGGGCGCACTGCCAGGCGGCATGAAGGGCAAGGTGCAGCAGGCCGATGGCGGCACGTTGTTCCTTGATGAAATCGGCGACATGCCCTTCGCCCTGCAAACGCGGCTGCTGCGGGTGCTGTCCGAGCGCGAGGTGATCCCGCTCGGTGCAATGCGACCGGTATCGGTCGATGTGCAACTGATCTGCGCGACCCATCAGGATTTGAAGACGCTGATCGGCGAGGGACGCTTCCGCGAAGACCTTTATTACCGTGTCGCGGGTGGCGTGCTGCGACTGCCAGCCCTGCGCGAACGTGCCGACCGTCGCCGGCTGGTGATGCAGATGATTGCCGACGAGCTGGGGGAGGCTGCCGACGAGAACGTCATCGCCCCGGCGGCCCTGCAGCGACTACTGGCCTATCCATGGCCGGGCAACCTGCGTCAGATGCACGCGGTGATCCGCTACAGTTGCGCGGTGATGAATGGCGGTCGCATCGAGTTGCGCGATCTGCCCGAAGAATTGATGCAATTCCAGGCGGTGCCGCTGGCCCAGCTCCATTCCATCGGTCGCACCGCCCAGATCCGCCCCTTCGCGTCACGAGCCAAAGGGGACGCCACGTCCGTTGTGCTTACCGGCGATCCGTACCGGGACGAGCGCACGCGCGTTATTGCTGCCTTGAATGGCAGTCGCTGGAACATCTCCGCCGCTTCGCGGCAACTGGGAATGTGCCGTGCTTCGCTCTACCGCAAGCTGAGGCAACTGGACATCCCGCACGTACGTGACCAGGCCATGCCGGCTTATGCCGTTGCCTGAAACGATATAAATCATATAAACGATATGTGGGCCGCGAGTGCGGTCCCTGCCCAACTTCTTTAGGAAATTCATGAAAGTCTTCTACGACAAAGACGCAGACCTGTCCCTGATCAAGAACAAGAACGTGACCATCATCGGTTACGGTTCGCAAGGTCACGCTCACGCGCTGAACCTGAAGGATTCGGGCGTGAAGGTCACCGTTGGCCTGCGTAAGGGTGGTGCTTCCTGGTCCAAGGCCGAGAAGGCCGGCCTGAAGGTCGCTGAAGTGAACGACGCCGTCAAGGACGCCGACGTCATTATGATCCTGCTGCCCGACGAAAACATCGGTCAGGTCTATGCCGAAAACGTCGCGCCGTTCGCCAAGCAAGGCGCTACCGTCGCCTTCGCCCACGGCTTCAACATCCACTATGGCCAAGTCGTGCCGCGCGCTGACCTGGACATCATC
>Ga0308159_1001614_pt1 | contig 30921 bp, 25 predicted proteins | sample PhyCR1_FD_201040 | JGI IMG/M metagenome (GOLD analysis project Ga0308159, IMG submission 201040) | Phyllosphere microbial communities from UC Gill Tract Community Farm, Albany, California, United States - DLSLC.R1 | ecosystem: Host-associated > Plants > Phyllosphere > Unclassified | place: USA...
CGAAGCCGTCAAGGAATTCGTCGCACCCCTGGCTGCACTGAACAAAGAATGGGGCGAGCTGACCATGAAGGTCGGTATGGCTGCCATGAAAGATCGCGAAGAAGTCGGCGCGGCCTCCGTGGACTACCTGATGTACTCCGGTTATGCCTGCCTGGCCTACTTCTGGGCCGACATGGCACGCCTGGCGGCAGAAAAGCTGGCAGCCGGCACCACCGAAGAGGCGTTCTACACCGCCAAGCTGCAGACTGCGCGTTTCTACTTCCAGCGCATCCTGCCGCGTACCCGCACTCACGTTGCAACCATGCTTTCGGGTGCCAACAACCTGATGGACATGAAGGAAGAAGACTTCGGCCTGGCTTACTAAGCCCGACCGCAGTGGTTCGAAAAGCCGTTCGCCCCTTGGGGCGAGCGGTTTTTTTATGCCCGCAGAATCTTCATGAAAATTCCCGACTAAATCGCTAAGCAGAAGCGATTTCCTGCCGTTAAAGAGATGGCAATGTGATGTCCATCACACCGCGTGTGCTTAACTTCAACAAATGAAGGCACAATGCCATTCATTGATCAGCCGGGTCGGAGTTTTACCCTTGCCGCGTTCTTTCGCTGTACGTTTCAGTCACTTTGTACCGTCTTTACTGCTTCTGCTTGCGGGGCTGGCGGCCGCCTACGTCAAGGACCTCAACGTCTTCTTCACCTCGCTGTTCAACGTGCTGCCAACCTTGGTGCTGTTGCTGGGCGGGGCGTATTGTGCGGTGTATCGGCGCCAGCGCGAACTGTTCTTGATGGTCACCGTGTACATCGCCTATTTCCTGCTGGACACCCAGACCGACTACTACCGGGACAACGGCAGGGTCCGGGAAGACGCGGCGGTGGTGTTCCATCTCTGCTGCCTGTTGCTGCCCCTGTTGTTCGGCCTGTTCGCTGCCTGGCAGGAGCGCACGCACCTGTTCCAGGACATGGTGGCGCGTTTTGCCGTGCTGCTGGCTTTCGGCAGTGTGGCTCTGGGGCTCGAGCAGAGTTACCCGCAGGCTCTGCTGAACTGGTTGGCGGAGATCCGCTGGCCGGCCCTGCATGGCAGTTGGATGAGTTTGATCCAGTTGTCGTATCCAGTGTTCTTCGCAGCCTTCCTGCTGCTGGCGATCCAGTACTGGCGCAGCCCGCGTCCGCTGCACGCGGCGCAGCTGGTGGGGCTTCTGGGGCTGTTCTGGATGCTGCCCAAGACCTTCATCCTGCCGTTCACCCTGAACATCATGTGCAGCCAGGTGATGCTGATGATCGCTGCTGCTGTCGCCCACGAGGCCTACCAGATGGCGTTCCGCGACGAGCTGACCGGCCTGCCGGGACGTCGGGCGCTTAATGAGCGCATGCAGCGCCTGGGGCGCAACTATGTGCTGGCGATGACCGACGTCGATCACTTCAAGAAATTCAATGACACCCACGGGCACGATGTGGGCGACCAGGTGTTGCGCCTGGTGGCCAGCAAGCTCTCGAAAGTTACCGGGGGCGGCCGGGCCTACCGTTACGGAGGCGAGGAGTTTGCCGTGGTGTTCGCCGGCAAGACCATGGACGAATGCATGCCGCATCTGGAGATGATTCGCGAGATCATCGCCACCTACAACATTCAACTGCGTAATCAGGACAACCGCCCTCAGGACGACCAGCAGGGTCGCCAGCGTCGCGGTGTCGCTGCCGCGTCCAGTGTCTCGGTGACCATCAGTATCGGCGTCGCCGAGCGGCTGGCAGAGCACCGGACTCCGGAGGAAGTGCTCAAGGCTGCAGACCAGGCGCTCTACAGCGCCAAGGGGGCGGGGCGTAACTGTGTCATTGCATTCGGGCAGAACCGCCGCGGTGCGGTGCGCATGGATACAGCTGCGGGTTGAGTGATGATGGCGCATTCAGCGCCTGCACAGTCATTGGCAGGCTGAGGGCGGCGGCAGTAGGTTGGTCTGATCTGCTGCCGGAGAAACCACCATGCCCGAGTATCAAGCCCCCTTGCGCGACATGCGCTTTCTGATCGATCACGTCTTCGACTTTCATGCCAGTTACGCGGCGTTGGGGGCCACTGACGCCAGCCCGGACATGGTCAGTGCCATCCTCGAGGAAGGCGCGAAATTCTGCGAAAACGTCCTGGCCCCGTTGAACCGTTCCGGTGACGAGGAAGGTTGCCACTTTGATAACGGCGTGGTCACCACGCCCAAGGGCTTCAAGCAGGCCTTCGCCCAGTACGTTGAAGGCGGCTGGCACGGGTTGGCCGCCGATCCGGCCTATGGCGGCCAGGGACTGCCCCACTCGCTGGGGCTGGTGATCAGCGAGATGGTGGGCTCCAGCAACACCTCCTGGGGCATGTACCCGGGCCTGACCCACGGTGCCATGTCGGCTATTCATGCCCACGGCAGCGCGGAACAGAAGCAGTTGTACCTGGGCAAGCTCACCGCCGGGCAATGGACCGGCACCATGTGCCTGACCGAAGCCCATTGCGGCACTGATCTTGGCATCATCAAGACTCGCGCGGTGCCCCAGGCAGACGGCAGCTATGCGGTGACGGGGAGCAAGATCTTCATCTCCGCCGGCGAGCACGACATGAGCGAGAACATCGTTCACCTGGTGTTGGCCAAGCTGCCGGACGCGCCGGCCGGAACCAAGGGTATTTCGCTGTTCATCGTGCCCAAGTTCCTGCCGGATGCGGCAGGTGAGGCCGGCGAGCGCAATGGCGTGAGCTGCGGCTCCATCGAGCACAAGATGGGGATCAAGGCGTCCGCGACCTGTGTACTGAACTTCGACGGTGCCAGGGGCTTTCTGATTGGTCAGGCCAACAAAGGCCTGAACTGCATGTTCACCATGATGAACCACGCCCGCCTGGGGACCGGAATGCAGGGCCTGTGTCTGGGTGAAACCAGCTTCCAGGGGGCGATCAGATACGCCAACGATCGTTTGCAGATGCGGTCGCTGACCGGCCCCAAGTCTCCGGACAAGGCGGCGGACCCGATCATCGTCCACCCTGATGTGCGGCGCATGCTGCTGACCATGAAGGCGTTCAACGAAGGCAACCGGGCCCTGGCCTACTTCACCGCCCAGTTGCTGGATGTGGCGCATCTGAGCCGCGATGAAGCCCAGCGCCAGGACGCCGAGAACCTCCTGGCGTTCCTCACCCCGATCTGCAAGGCCTTCATGACCGAGACCGGGCTGGAAGTGACCAACCACGGCATGCAGGTGTTCGGCGGTCATGGGTTTATTCGCGAATGGGGCATGGAGCAGTTGGTACGTGATTGCCGCATTGCGCCGATCTATGAAGGTACCAATGGCATCCAGGCCCTGGACCTGCTGGGCCGCAAGGTGCTGGGCAGCCAGGGCAAGCTGCTGCTGGGCTTTACCCGGATTGTGCACAAGTTCTGCAGCGCGCATGCCGAGCATCCGCAGCTCCAGGCTTATGTCGCGCAACTCGATGCCTTGAACCGTCAGTGGGGCGAGTTGACCACCAAGGTCGGCATGGCAGCCATGAACAACCCCGACGAAGTGGGGGCCGCGGCCTTTGATTACCTGATGTACAGCGGCTACATCGTCCTGGCTTATTTCTGGTTGCGCATGGCTTTGGTCGCCCAGCAGCAACTGGACGCCGGGCAGGGCGACCAGGACTTCGCCACCGCCAAGCTGATCACCTGCGAGTTCTATTTCAAGCGCCTGCTGCCCCGTACGGGGGCTCATCGGGCGGCCATCGAGGCCGGCAGTGATTGCCTGATGAAGCTTCCCGCGCAGTTGTTCGCCTTGTAACTGCTAGGGCGGCACGAACAAAGCCCGCTGCTGCGGGTTTTTTCGTGCTTGGGAATATCTGTGACCAAAAATTACATAAAGGTCACTAGTTGACCCTATGTGTCGCAAAAGTTGTTCGGGTACACTCTGGTTTTCTAAATGGGTCCGTTTCGGCCCGCTTTTTTAGTTCTTGCGAGGTTTGCCATGGCTGACTACAAAGCGCCCTTGCGCGATATGCGCTTCGTCCTCAATGAAGTTTTCGAGGTCGCCAAACTCTGGGCCCAGTTGCCGGCTCTGGCTGAGACTGTGGATGTCGAGACGGTCGAGGCGATTCTGGAGGAAGCGGGCAAAGTCACCGCCAGAAGCATTGCTCCGCTGAGTCGCGGTGCCGACGAGGAAGGTTGCCACTGGGACAACACCGAGGTGACCACCCCTGAAGGTTTCCCACAGGCCTATCAGACCTACGCCGAAGGTGGTTGGGTCGGCGTGGGTGGCGATCCCGAGTTCGGCGGCATGGGCATGCCCAAGGCGGTATCGGCCCAGGTCGAGGAAATGGTCAACTCCGCGAGCCTGGCCTTTGGTCTGTACCCGATGCTGACTGCCGGGGCCTGCCTGTCGATCAACGCCCATGCCAGCGAAGAGCTGAAAGCCACCTACCTGCCGAACATGTATGCCGGTGTCTGGGCAGGCTCCATGTGCCTGACCGAGCCCCATGCCGGTACCGATCTGGGGATTATCCGCACCAAGGCCGAGCCTCGGGCCGACGGCTCCTATGCCATCAGCGGAACCAAGATCTTCATTACCGGTGGTGAGCACGACCTGACGGAAAACATCATTCACCTGGTGCTGGCCAAGCTGCCGGATGCGCCGGCTGGTCCCAAGGGTATTTCCCTGTTCCTGGTGCCCAAGTTCATGGTCAATGCCGATGGCAGCCTGGGCGAGCGCAACCCGGTGACCTGTGGTTCGATCGAGCACAAGATGGGCATCCAGGCTTCGGCCACGTGCGTGATGAACTTCGATCAGGCCATCGGTTACCTGGTGGGTGAACCGAACAAGGGCCTGGCGGCCATGTTCACCATGATGAACTACGAGCGTTTGGGGGTAGGTATCCAGGGGCTGGCCACTGGCGAGCGTTCCTACCAGAACGCTATTGAATATGCTCGTGATCGCCTGCAGAGCCGCTCGCCTACCGGCCCGCAAGCCAAGGACAAGGTAGCCGACCCGATCATTGTGCACCCGGATGTGCGGCGCATGCTGCTGACCATGAAGGCTGCAAACGAAGGCGGCCGGGCATTTTCCACCTATGTGGCGATGCAATTGGATACCGCCAAGTTCAGCGAAGATCCGGATACCCGCAAGCGCGCGGAAAGCCTGGTGGCTTTGCTGACCCCGGTGGCCAAGGCTTTCCTGACCGACCTGGGTCTGGAAACCACGGTTCATGGCCAGCAGATCTTCGGCGGCCACGGCTATATCCGTGAGTGGGGCCAGGAACAACTGGTACGCGATGTACGGATTACCCAAATCTACGAGGGCACCAACGGTATCCAGGCTCTGGATCTGGTGGGACGCAAGATCGTCGGGAGCGGCGGTGCGTTCTATAAGCTGTTCGCCGACGAGATCCGCCATTTCACCGCTACGGCGGATGAGCAATGGGGGGAGTTCACCCGCCCGCTGAACGCGGCGCTGGACAATCTGGATGAGCTGACCGCCTGGGTATTGGACCGGTCCGCCAGCAACCCCAACGAAATCGGGGCAGCGTCGGTGGAATACCTGCAGGTATTTGGCTACACCGCCTACGCCTACATGTGGGCACTGATGGCCAAGGCTGCGTTGGGCAAGGAGCAGGAAGACGACTTCTATGCCAGCAAACTGGGGACGGCGCGGTTCTACTTCGCCCGCCTGCTGCCGCGTATCCACTCGCTTAGCGCCTCGGTCAAGGCCGGTAGCGAATCGCTGTTCCTGTTGCAGGCTGAGCAGTTTTAACCAGCAAGGGCGTTTGTAAGTCATCTCTTACATAACGTGCTGCTGATCGTCCATATCGGTAGATGACGGCTGAAGCTAATCTACTTCACATGGACGTCGCGCAGGAAGCGCAAAGCAACAACACGGACACGTAGGATTCCGCCAGGATGGTGGAGTGAAAAGGATGTCAGGGAAACAGTCTGCAAAGCCCCGCTTCGGCGGGGTTTTCTTTTGTCCGGGTTTTTTATTTTGGCGGGCTTATCCCGGCACCTCCACGGCGGAAGTTCCCCCCAGGCGCGGCTCCTGCGCATTCATCGAGTCTTCCAACAAGCTGCGCAGCAGCTCCAGCGTCCCCTGTTGACGCTGCAGATCCCGGCAGACCAACCCCACTTTTAGCGGCACCCTGGGCTCGCTCAGTGGTTTCCACAACAGTTCCTTGTTGCCGTGCTGCTGTTGGGAGCGCCCGGGAAGCACGGTGGCCAGCCGTGTATGGGGCAGGCTGTCGAGAATCCCGGCCATGTTGTTCAGCTCCGCCTGCACCTGCGGGCGCCGCCCCAGATTGGCCAGTTGAGCCTGCCAGATCTGACGGATCTGGAACTCCTCTCCCAACAACAGCATCGGCAACTCTGCTGCCTGGCTCATGGAGACCTTCTTGAACTCGCGCAGCGGATGCTGCTCCGGGATGACCAGGGTCAGTTCATCTTCGTACAGCGGTACCCCATGCAGACCTGGCTGGCGTGGCGGCAAGTAGCTGATGCCGATATCCAGCGAGCCATTGAGCAGGCGTCTTTCGATCTCCAGGCCGGTCAATTCATAGATCTGCACCACAAGATGGGGCTGGGCCTTGCGTACACGCTCAAGCATCTGCGGCACCAGGCTGGTATGCACGGTTTGCAGTACGCCGATCGCCAAGGTGCGCAGCGCCTGGCCCTTGAAGTTGCGCAAGGCTTCGCGGGCCTGTTGCAAGCCGTCGAGCAGGGGCAGGGCGTGGTTGTACAGCGTATGCGCCGCCAGTGTCGGCAACAGGCGTTTACTGCTGCGCTCGAACAGGCTGACGTCGAGGTTCTGTTCCAGCTGGCGGATCTGCTGGGAAAGCGCCGGTTGCGAGATCGACAGCCGTTCGGCGGCACGTCCCACATGACCTTCTTCATACACCGCGACGAAATAACGCAGCTGCTTAAAATCCATAAGTATTTCTTATCGAAAAAGCTTAAAAAACGAAATGGCCCGAAGCCCCGGAGGGGCCTAGTCTAGCGCCTATTCACAAGGCTTACAGGGCCACGAAGGGCAATGAATACCGTTTACGTCGATGGTGTTTACATAGGCAAGGCAAAAAATCTCGGCCAGGGTCTGGTCAGCGACACTGACAAGTACCCGGTTGCCAACCGACTCTGGTTGTGGCCACAAGGCCTGGGCAGCGATGAGCACGGCGATCCGCGCTTTCACACCGGTCCCGAGCGCGCCTTGCATCATTACCCCGCTGAACACTATGACCACTGGCGCAAACGTTACCCACAGTTCGCCTGGTGCGCGCCGGCCTTCGGTGAAAACCTGTCCACCCATGGCCTCACCGAAGAACAGGTGTGCCTGGGCGATCTGTTTCGCTGGGGCGGTGCGCTATTGCAGGTCAGCCAGCCGCGTTCGCCCTGCTATCGCCTGAGCCATCGCTGGAGCCTGGCCAATCTGCCGCAACAGGCCCAGGACAATGGTCGTTGCGGCTGGTTTTACCGGGTCCTCAAGCCAGGTTTCGTACAAGCGGATGAACCTTTTGAACTGATTCAGCGCAGTTACCCCGGCCTCACCGTGGCCTGGGCCCTGCGCTGTTTTTTCCAGGAACCTCTGGAACATGCTGGCTTGAAAACCCTCATTGATTGCCCGGCGCTTTCCTCGCGCTGGCGTGATATCGCTATCAAGCGCATGCGTACTGGCCGGGTTGAAGACTGGTCCGCGCGCCTGCTGGGGCTGCCGCTGGAGGGCCTGCGGGCATGAATCTGTTCAACCTGCGCCGCACTGTGCCGAGCCTGGAAGATCTGGCCGCCGAGCCCTATGCAAACGCTTCGGCCCCGGCCTTTTCCAACGAGTGCCTGATGCCCAGTGTGCAGCGTCCCCAACCGGTCTTCGTGCGCGGCCAGGGCTCTTGGCTGTGGGACAGTGAAGACCGTACTTACCTGGACTTCACCCAGGCCGGGGCCGCCAACAGTCTTGGCCACAGCCCGTCGGTCCTGGTCGCCGCGCTTGCCGAGCAGGCGCAGTCGCTGATCAACCCGGGTTCCGGGTTCTACAACCGTGGCATGCTCAAGCTGGCCGATCGCCTGTGCCGCAGCACCGGCAGCGACCAGGCCTACCTGCTGAGCAGCGGCACTGAAGCTTGCGAGGCCGCAATCAAGCTGGCGCGTAAATGGGGGCAACTGCATCGTGGCGGCGCGGCTGGCATCATCACCGCCAGCCAGAGCTGCCATGGTCGTGGCTTTGCTGCGTTGTCGGCGGCTGGCAGCGGCGCTCCGGGCAATCGTTTCGGCCCCGGGCTGCCGGGTTTCAGCCAGGTGCCGTTCAACGATCTGCCGGCTTTGCACGCAGCGGTGGATGCGCAAACCGTGGCGATCATGCTGGAGCCGATCCAGAGTGAGGCTGGTGTCATTCCGGCGACCGAGCATTACCTCAAGGGTGTCGAGCGCCTGTGCCGTGAACTGGGCATCCTGCTGATTCTCGATGAGGTCCAGACTGGCATCGGCCGCTGCGGCACCCTGCTGGCCGAACAGCTGTATGGCGTGCGTGCCGACATCATCGCTCTGGGCAAGGGGCTCGGCGGTGGCGTGCCACTGGCGGCGTTGCTGGCACGGGGCAAGGCCTGCTGTTTCGAGGCGGGCGAGCTGGATGGCACTCACCATGGCAATGCGCTGATGACCTCGGCCGGCCTGGCGGTTCTGGACAGCTTGCAGGAGCATGGCTTTCTTCAGCAGGCGCGCCATAACGGCCAGTACCTGGGGCAGGAACTGACCCGCCTGGCGAGCCGGTATGCACAGGGCCAAGTGCGGGGGCAGGGTTTGTTGTGGGGCATGACCCTGGCGGATGAGTCCGCCGACGCGGTGGTCAAGGCCGCCTTGCATGAAGGCTTGCTGCTCAGCGCGCCGCAACCGGACTGCCTGCGTTTTACCCCGGCATTGAGTGTCAGCAAAGGCAATATCGACGAAATGCTCCTGCGCCTGGCTCGGGCTTTTTCCCGGGTGCGCACGGCGCAATTGCACTGTCGCAAGGGAGTGGCCGTCTGATGCGTGTACTGATCCTGCAACATTCGCCTGCCTCCGGACCGGGGCGGATCAACCAGTGGCTGCTGGAGCGGGCGAGCGCCGTGCACATCTGCCATCTGTACGCCCAGGCACGTTTGCCGCGGCTCGACAGTTTCGACCTGCTGATCGCTCTGGGTGGGCCCATGAGTGTGCACGACGAGGCCCAGACTCCGTGGCTGGCTGCGGAAAAACGCCTGTTGCGCAAGGCCCTGTCTGCCGGCAAGCGCGTGCTGGGCATCGGCCTGGGTGGCCAGCTCCTGGCGCAGGCGCTGGGAGCTCAGGTTCGCCCCAGTGCAGCGCGGGAGATTGGCTGGTGGCCTGTGGAAAAGTACCCCAATGCCCAGGACTCGCCTCTGGGGCTGGCCTTGCCGGAACGTCTGATGGCCTTTCATTGGCACGGCGAAAGCTTCGATCTGCCCAAGGGCGCGTTGCCGCTCTATCGCTCGGCGGCCTGCGATCACCAGGGCTTTATCTGGCAGGAGCGGGCCATCGGCTTGCAATGCCTGTTGCAGAGCGACTTGCACAGCATCGAGGCACTTTTGCAGGCGCGCCCCAACGGTTGGCTGAGCGCTGAACACAGCGCCGAGCCCGATAGCGTCGAGGATCAACAGGCGATTCTCGCCGGAATCCCGCATTGCAGTGGTCTGGCACCCACTCTGTTCCGGGTGCTGGATTACCTTTCCGGGCCACATGCGACCTTACGTTGACTGACTTCCTGAACCGTCTCGCGGTATAACGCATCGCCCCGTGTCCGATTTTTCGCACGGGGCGTTTTTTTATCTCCAGCTTTTTCAAACCCCTTCTTTGTTCTTGCAACCTCCTTCAAGTACCGGCTCGTTGTACGGGCGCCATGGCCATCAAGCTGTTGAGCGTGGTGCAGGGACATGGCCTCCAGATCCTCGCCCGAGTGGCAGCGCGGCCTCGAATCGCTCTGAACCCTGGCGTATGGCCAAGGTCGATTGCAGGTAAGGCTCATTCGAGCCGATTGTTATCAGGAGCTGCCCATGGACTTGATCCGCATCATCTTTGCCATTCTCTTGCCGCCCCTGGGGGTCTTCCTGCAAGTGGGGTTTGGCGGCGCTTTCTGGCTGAACATCCTGCTGACCCTGTGCGGCTACATTCCGGGGATCGTGCATGCGGTGTACATCATCGCTAAACGCTGATGGTCTGCCCGTTCCAGGGGAACGGGCAGTAGCTGATCAGTGCTGTGCCTGCAACACTCGGCGGTAAAACCGCCACTCCTGCTCCAGGGCGTGGGCCTGGTTGCTGGCCTTGCGAAAGCCGTGGCGCTCATCGGGATAGTAGTGGGCCTCGGCGGCGATGCCCTGGTCCTGTAGTGCCTTGAGCATGTCGCGAGTCTGCTTGGGCACCACCACCGCATCCTGCTCGCCCTGGAAAAACACCACCGGCACGCCGATGCTGCTGGCGTGGGCCAGGGGAGTACGGGCCAGATAACGTTCGCTGTCGCGTTCAGGATCGCCGATCAGCCAGTCCAGGTAGTCGCCTTCGAACTTGTGGGTGGCGCGGGCCAGGCTGATCGGATCGCTGACTCCGTAGAGGCTGGCCCCGGCGCAGAAGACCTTGGCGAAGGCCAGGGCGCAGAGGGTGGTGTAGCCCCCCGAGCTGCCGCCGCGTATGAATGCCTGTTGCGGATCGATCAGCCCCTGCTCATCCAGGTGGGCCACCACGGCGCAGGCGTCTTGCACATCCACCTCGCCCCAGCGCAGGTGCAGGGCCTGGCGATAGGCCCGGCCATATCCGGTGCTGCCGCGGTAGTTCAGGTCGGCCACGGCAAAGCCGCGCTGGGTCCAGAACTGGATACGCGGGTCGAGTATCGGGTAACAGGCCGAAGTCGGGCCGCCGTGGATGAACACCACCAGGGGCGGCCGGTTGACACCGTTCATGGCCGGGTAGAAGAAACCGTGGGCCTGGCCGTCGCCGCTGGGGTAGCACAGGGTCTGCGGGCGGCTGATGCGTTCCGCCGGCAGAGGGGCAATCCCTCCCGCCAGGACTTGGACCTGCCGGGTCTTGCGGTCTATGGCGATAACGGCCGAGGGGCTGACAGGCGAGGCCGCGATGCAGTACAGGTAGTGCTGGTCCAGCGCCAGGCTGCGGAAGCGGCTGTAGTTGCCGCTAAAGTCCTGCTGGAAACCGTCGTCCTGACGCAGCCCGAGGCGGCCAAAACCCTGCTCGGTCCAGCTGCCAAACCAGGCATCGCCGCCCAGGGGCAGCCAGGTGCAACTTCCCAGTTGCCAAGGCGCCGGGGCATGGTCCGCGGCGGTGCTGGGCAACGGCCGCAAACCATCGCTCGACTCGGTCCAGGGTTGCCAGAAACCGCCGCGATCGCTGAGGCAATACAGATGATCGTGCTGGTCGAAGCGCGGCTGTTGCAGTGACTCTGGCTCGCCATCGCCCGCCACGCAGCGGGGATCCCCCCAGGTCCCGTTGCCCAGGCGCTCAGCAAGCATCAGGCGGGTGCTGGTCCAAGGTTGATGGGGCCGGTCCCACTCGATCCAGGCCAGGCGCAGACCATCGGGGCTGAGGGTAGGAGCGGCATAGAAGTCGGCCCCGGCAGCCAGTAGCCGGCGTTGACCGGTGACGCTGTCAATGCTCACCAGTTGGTGTTGTTCGGCGCACTCCTCGACGGCCAGCACCTGGCCAGAGTGGTATCGCAGGTCACCGTAGCGGCACGTGCCTTGAGTCAAGGCGCTGGGCGCTCCACCGGCCAGGGGCTGGCGATACAGCTGCTGGTCCGCCTCGTTGACGAACAGCAGGGCATCATCGCTGAGGCAGAAGGCGCCACCACCGTATTCATAGACCCTGCTGCGCACGCTGAAGCCGGTTGGCGTCAGGCACTGGGCCTGGCCCTGATGCCACTGCCAGATCCGACAGCGGCCGTCCTCGGGACGATATTCATTCCAGAACAGGCCGTGGGTCGTCAGTTGCAGTTCAGCAAAGTCGACCCCGGCCGTAGTGGCCTGGCTGGCGCTGAAGGGCTCAACCCTTGGCGATGAGGCGGGAGTTTCGTTCATTGCGAAAAGCCAGTTGCTCGATGGTGTGGGTGGCCGTTTCAGATTCTTCACGGGCCTGGAGGATCATCCCATGGTGTGGCGATTTGCTGCACACCGGATCGGCATTGCTGGCATCTCCGGTGAGCATGAAGGCCTGGCAGCGGCAGCCGCCGAAGTCCTTTTCCTTCTCGTCGCAGGAGCGGCAGGGTTCGGGCATCCAGTCGTACCCGCGAAAGCGGTTGAAACCGAATGAGTCGTACCAGATGTGCTGCATGCTGTGGTCGCGCACATTGGGGAACTGCACCGGCATCTGCCGCGCGCCGTGGCAGGGCAGTGCGGTGCCGTCCGGAGTCACGGTGAGGAAGATGCTGCCCCAGCCGTTCATGCAGGCCTTGGGGCGCTCCTCGTAGTAGTCCGGAGTGACGAAGATCAGCTTGCAGGGATGCCCTTGGGCTTCCAGCCTGGCGCGGTATTCGTTGGTGATGCGCTCGGCGCGCACCAGTTGCTCCTTGGTCGGCAGCAGGCCCACGCGGTTGAGCTGGGCCCAGCCGTAGAACTGGCAGGTGGCGAGCTCGACGAAATCGGCTTCCAGTGCGATGCACAGCTCGATGATGCGGTCGATCTTGTCGATGTTGTGCCGGTGGGTGACGAAGTTCAGCACCATCGGATAGCCGTGGGCCTTGACCGCACGGGCCATTTCCAGCTTCTGCGCGAAGGCTTTTTTCGAACCGGCCAGCAGGTTGTTCACCTGTTCGTCGCTGGCCTGGAAGCTGATCTGGATATGGTCCAGGCCGGCTTTCTTGAAGTCGCTGATCTTCTGCTCGGTGAGGCCGATGCCGGAGGTGATCAGGTTGGTATAGAAGCCCAGCTTGCGCGCCTCGCCGATCAGTTCGGCCAGGTCCTGGCGCACCAGCGGCTCGCCGCCGGAGAAACCCAGCTGCGCTGCACCCATTTCCCGCGCTTCGCGAAATACCTTGATCCACTGCTCGGTGCTCAGCTCCTTGCCCTGCTCGGCGAAGTCCAGGGGGTTGGAGCAGTAGGGGCACTGCAGCGGGCAACGGTAGGTCAGCTCGGCCAGCAGCCACAGCGGCAGGCCAACTTCCGGTTTGCCGGGCAGAACCGCCGGTTCAGGCGAGTTCGATCCAGTGCTGAGCACGGGCGACCTCCATGAACTGCTCGATATCTTCACCGAGCTCGGCCACCCCCGGGAACTGGATTTCCAGCTCGCTGATGATCGCCGCCACGTCACGTTCGCCATCGATCAGGCCGCCAATCAGGGCGGCACTGTCGTTGAGCTTGATCATGCCCTCGGGGTACAGCAGGACGTGGCCCTTTTGCGCCGGTTCATACTGGAAGCGGTAGCCGGGGCGCCAGCGTGGGGTTTTACTGCGGTCGAAACTCATAGGGTGATCCCCTTATGCCAGACCCGCTGATCGGTGACGCTGTGATAGGGCGGGCGGTTCAGTTCATAGGCCATGCTCATGGCGTCGAGCATGCTCCAAAGGATGTCCAGTTTGAACTGGAGAATTTCCAGCATGCGTTCCTGGCCGGCACGGGTGGTGTAGTGCTGCAGGGTGATCGCCAGGCCGTGCTCGACATCACGGCGGGCCTGGCCCAGGCGGGTGCGGAAGTACTCGTAGCCAGTGGGGTCGATCCATGGGTAATGCTGGGGCCAGCTGTCCAGGCGCGACTGGTGGATTTGCGGCGCGAACAGTTCGGTCAGCGAGCTGCTGGCCGCCTCCTGCCAACTGGCCCGGCGAGCAAAATTGACATAGGCGTCCACGGCAAAGCGCACACCGGGCAGCACCAGTTCCTGGGAGCGCAACTGGTCCGGGTCCAGGCCCACGGCCTGGCCCAGGCGCAGCCAGGCCTCGATGCCGCCGTCCTCGCCCGGGGCGCCGTCATGGTCCAGCAGGCGCTGGATCCATTCGCGGCGAATCTCCCGGTCCGGACAGTTGGCGAGGATCGCCGCGTCCTTCATGGGGATGTTCACCTGGTAATAGAAGCGGTTGGCGACCCAGCCCTGGATCTGCTCGCGGGTCGCCCGGCCTTCATACATCGCCACGTGATAAGGGTGATGGATGTGGTAGTAGGCGCCTTTGGCGCGCAGTGCCTGCTCGAATTCGGCGGCGGACAGCGGGGTGTCGGTCATGTGTGTTCTCCGGGGGGCAGCCCTTTCGCGGGCAAGCCCGCTCCTACGCAAAGGGGCCAAGGCTCGTGGGGCGAGCTTGTGGGCGATTCGCCCTACAGCTCAATACTCATTCCGTCGTAAGCCACTTCCACCTTTCGGCGTACCAGTTCGGCACGTTCGGCGGAGTCTTCATCGAGGATCGGGTTGGTGTTGTTGATATGTATCAGCACCTTGCGCTGGCGGGGCAACTGTTCCAGCACTTCGAGCATGCCGCCGGGGCCGTTCTGCGCCAGGTGGCCCATTTCCCGGCCGGTACGGGTGCCCACGCCACGACGCTGCATTTCATCGTCTTCCCACAGGGTGCCGTCCACCAGCAGCACATCGCTGGCGGCCATGATCTCCAGGAGTGGCGCGTCGACCTTGCCCAGGCCCGGCGCGTAGAAGAGTTTGCCGCCGCTGCGCAGGTCTTCGACGATCAGGCCGATGTTGTCCCCCGGGTGCGGGTCGAAACGGTGGGGCGAATAGGGCGGCGCTGCGCTGCGCAGGGGCAGCGGCGTGAAGCGCAGGTTGGGGCAGGCGGGGATGCTGAAGCTCTGGTCCAGCTCGATGCGGTTCCAGCTCAGGCCGCCGTTCCAGTGGCTGAGCATCTTGAACAGCGGGAAACCGGTGCTCAGGTCTTCATGGACCATGTCGGTGCACCAGACCTGGTGCGGGCAGCCTTCACGCAGGCTGAGCAGGCCGGTGGTGTGGTCGATCTGGCTGTCCATGAGGATGATGGCGCCGATGCCGGTGTCCCGCAGTGCGCGGCCCGGTTGCATGGGGGCGAAGCTTTGCAACTGCGCGCGGATATCCGGAGAGGCGTTGCACAGCACCCAGTTCACCCCGTCATCGGAAATCGCGATGGACGATTGAGTGCGCGCCTGGGCCCGCAGGCTACCGTCGCGAAATCCGGCGCAGTTCACACAGTTGCAGTTCCACTGCGGAAAACCACCGCCGGCGGCGGAACCTAGAATCTGGACAAACATGGACGCTCCCTGGGCTCAAGACTGAAAAAAGGACGGAGAACTGAAAATAAAAACGCCCCGGACGGGCCGAGGCGTTGCGCTGCGTTTCTGGCCAGAGGCAGAAATTAGCGGCTGGCGAAGTACATGGTGACTTCGAAGCCGATACGCAGGTCGGTGTAAGCAGGTTTGGACCAGGTCATAAAATTGCTCCTTTGAGGTGGGTGGGACGGGTGTTGCCTATACATATAGTCCACCTCCGGCGGGAGATGTTCAGATGCTTAGGAGGCTATCTTACTAAATTCCCGCGGAAGGTTGCCCGCAATTCTGAAGAAAGCTCATTGCAGCGCTGGTAATGATCATTCTGCCACTTGCCAGGGTGTACCCGGGCACGGCCTGTTGGCCAGCGCGCTGCAGCCGCCGGCAGCCTCTCTGAGTTGGCGGGCGGCCTGGATCACGATGGCGGGCGTCAGGGCCTCTATGCAGCCTTGCAACTGCGGCAGGTAATCCGACGAGTGGCCGGCCAGTTTTGCCTGCCACAACAGCTCCATGGCCTGGTCCAGGGGCAGGGTCGCGGGCTGCAACTGTTGAGCCAGGGCCTGTTGCTGATCATTCCAGCTGGGCTCGTCGAGTGCCTGGAGTTGTTCGGGCAGGTGCTCAAGGAATTGTGCGATGTGCTGAAGTATCTCGGTGACTGTCGCGCCGGGGGATTGCACGCCGAACAACAGACCCGTCCGGCCGTTGCGCTGGCGAACGGCACTGAAGACGCCATAGCCCAGTTGCAGCTCAACCCGCAGGCGCTGATAGAACGGGGTCTGGCAGAGCTGGCCGAGCAGGCGCCATGCGGCTTCATCGGCAAGGCTGGCGCTGGGCACGGGATAGAACAGCAGCAGGGCATGCTCACCGGCACTCCCGGGCAGGTTCTGCCACTGCTGGCCGGTGCCTGCTGGCACCGGCCGGCAGAGGGTGGCGTCCGCTGTGCCGGGCATCTGTTGCAGGGTTCGGCTCAAGGCTTCCTGGATGGCGGCTGGCAGCGCCAGGCCCAGTCCGTCCCAGCGAGCGCTGGCCCAGAGTGCTTGCAAGGCCTCTGGGTCGGGCTGGGCCGGGCTGTCGGGCTGTGGCTGTTCGCTGAATGCCTTGAGCAATTGGCGGATCGGCAGCAGGGGCGCTTCAGCATTGACGCTTGCCTGCTCCTGCCAGAACGACTCGGCAGGTCGTCCCAGGGCTTTCAATGCTTGCAGTAGTACTGCGGGCATGGGGGACGGCAAACCGTGCAGTTTCAGCAGCCAGTCTTTGCCACAAGAGGTGAAAATCAGCTCTACGCCGGCCTGGCGGGCATCGTCGCGCAATGTCGCCAGGCTGCGCAGCAACCGGGCATGCAAGCCCATCGGAGCAGGCGAGGCCAGTTGCCAGCGCAGAGTCAGGGCGCTACCAGAAGGATCTGCTGGCAGCGCCTGGCTGAAGCTCAGGGCCGAGCTTTCCTTGCGGCCCCGGGAGCGATCCTGGGCAAAGGTGCGCAGCCCGCGATGAGCGCTGGTCTGCCCGCGAATCAACCCGGCCCGTGGTGCCTCGATCGTGCTGCGTAGAAAGGGGTTGGCAGGAGGCAGGCGCCAGTCGTGGCTGAAGTGCTCCACAGCCTGGGGTTGCAACTGCTTGAGCACCTGCTTGAGGGCGGCCAGCCCCGACTCATCCAGCCCATCGGCAGCTTGGCGGCTGTCGCGTCGGGACAGTTCCAGGGCGCTGGCAACTTCGATCTGGCGCTGTTGCAGCAAGACATATTCTTCGCGCAACGGTGCCCAGTCGGCCTGGGCACTGAAGAACCCCAGCCACTCTGTCAGCAGCTCGCGTACCTGAACCGGGGTTGATGCCGCCACGCTGGTCAGATCGAACTCCAGGTGCAGCAGGGCCTGGCCGGCGAACTCATACAGGAGCGTTGCCTTGAGGCTGTGAGCCAGTTGGCGCTGCTGGAGTTCCGCCAGCAACTCGCCGGGCTTGGCCGATTGCAGCCAGGTGCAGAGAAAATCCACAGCGGCAGTAGCGCCCGCGGGCAGCCGCTCTAGAGCAAACAGCAGGTCCAGCCGCTGGCCGCTGAGTTGTTGGTAAGTCTGGTTGCCCGTGGTCATTAGGGCGGGAGGCGCTGTCTGCTCAAGGTGTTGACCGCTCGGCAGGCAACTGCCGTAGCGTTCCGCCAGGGCTCGGAGCTCCTCCAGTGGCTGCGGGCCGGCGAGGCTCAAGACCATTTGCCCGGCCTGGTAATACTCGCGATGGAACTGCTGCAAGGCCTGCTGGAAGGCGTTATTGGGCAGGTTCAGGCTGTAGCGGTTGCCGGCATGGAAGGCCCTTAGCGGGTGCGCGGCATGAAGACCGTCAAACAGTGCGAACTGACGCTGCGCTGTCGCATCCCGGGACCAGGCGATGAACTCCGCGTGTAGGACTTCCCGCTCCCGGTGTTGGTCCTCCAGGCTCATGCGCGGTTGAGCGAGCATCTCGCACAGACGTTCCAGGCCACCGGCAAAGGCGCTGGCCGGCAGCTCGAAAAAGAACTCGGTGGCACGTTCGCAGGTTCGCGCGTTCAGTTGCCCGCCCTGGGCCCGTACATAGGCCATCAGCCCCTGTTCGACAGGAAAGCGCTCGGTCCCGAGAAACAGCAGGTGTTCCAGAAAGTGCGCCAGGCCCGGCCAGGCCAGCGGCACATCGTGGCTGCCGGCGGCGACGCGCAATGTCGCGGCGCAGCGTTTCAAATGGGGAGCATGACGCAGGGAAACCCGCAGGCCGTTGGCCAGGGTCTCCAGTGGGGGCAGAGGGTGATTCGGCGCGGGCATGAGCACTTCCAGAACAGAGAAGCGCTCATGCTAGCGGATATCCCCGGATCAGCGCTTGCTCAGGTCGTCGTAAAGCTCGGGGCGGCGATCGGACAGGTAGCGGTTGAGCGCCCGGGATTCGCCCATCAGTTGGCGGTCCAGGGTGCCGATGATCAGGGCCTCGTCGAGACCGGCCAGGGCAATCCGGCTGCCGTCGGGGGCGGCGATGCTGCTCTGGCCGCAATAGCGGATCTGTTCTTCATGGCCGCAGTAGTTGGCATAGGCCACGTAGCACTGGTTCTCGAAGGCCCGGGCACGGATCGTCACGTCGGCGACGAAGTCGTAGGGGATCATGTTGGCGGTCGGCACCAGAATCAGCTCCGCGCCTGCCAGGGCCAGGCGTCGTGCATTCTCCGGGAACTCGATGTCGTAGCAGATCAGAAAGCCGAGTTTCCAGCCGTCCAGTTCCACCAGCGGAAAGTCATCTTCGCCGGCGCTGAACATCGAATGGTCGAGGTCACCGAACAGGTGGGTCTTGCGGTAGTTGCACAGGCGCTGCCCCTGGGCGTCGATCAACTGCACGGCGTTGTAGATCTGGCCGTCGACACTGCGCTCCGGGTAGCCATAGAGGATCGCCGTGCCGGCGGCCTGGGCGATGGCGGCGATGCGCTGGGCCGAAGGGCCGTCCTGGGCCTCGGCCAGAGCGCCCACCGCTTCCAGGCCGATGTTGTAGCCGCTGAGAAACATCTCCGGCAGCACCAACAGATCGGCATCGGTGGCTTCCATGGCCACCTGATGCAGGCGTTGCAGGTTGCCGGCCACATCCAGCGGCCGTGGCGGGCACTGATACAGGGCGACGCGCATGGTCTTCACTCCACTCACTGACAGACCGGCCACTGTAGCCGCTGTCGCAGGTTCGTACGACATCCCCGCAGGGCAAGCCTGCGGGAACGAGCGCCTGCCCGGCCGCCGGTTTCAGTCGGCCAGGGCAATCGGCCCGATCTCGTGGAACACATCCCCCGGGCCCGGGTTCTCGGCGTGGGTAGCGCCACCGAAGTGCTTCATGATCCCCCACACCGCGTTCAGCGAGGTCTGCACCGCACCCTCGACCCAGGCGGGAGTCCAGGAGACATCGTCACCAGCGATGAAGATACCGCGCTGCTCGGCGGGCATGTCGTCCTGCATGAAGTGCGCGTACATCCGCTGGTTGTAGCGGTAGTGGCCCGGCAGCGCGCCCTTGAAGGCACCGAGGAAATGCGGGTCGGCCTCCCAGGAGACGGTGATCGGGTCGCCGATGATACGGCTGGCGATATCCACCTTGGGGTAGATCTTCTTCAGCGCATCCAGGGCCAGCTTCACGCGTTTTTCCACCGGCTGCGGGAGCATCTTCAGGGCATCGCTCATCCACGAGTAGGACAGGCAGATCACCCCCGGCTTGTCGTCGCCGTTGTCGAACAGGTAGGTGCCGCGGGTCAGGCGGTCGGTGAGGGTCATGCTCATCAGGTCGCGACCGGTTTGCGGATCCTTGTCCTTCCAGAACGGCCGGTCGACCATGACGAAGGTCTTCGACGACTGCATGTAGCGGGTGCGGTCCAGGGCCATCCACATCTTTTGCGAGAACAGCGATTCCTCGCATTCGATCTGGGTGGTCAGCAGCCAGCTCTGGCAGGTGGTCAGCACCGCGGCGTATTCCCGGGTGTCGCCCCAGTTGTCGGTGACGCTGAAACGGCCATCGGCGGCCCGGGCAATGCGCTTGACCCCGGTACGCGGCGCGCCGTGGTGCAGCGAGCTGAGGCTGGTACCGGCCGGCCAGTGGGCACAACGCTCCGGCACGTGGCGCCAGATGCCCAGGGGCACCTGCTCGACGCCGCCCACCACCAGGTGCTGGTGGTCGTCGCAGTTGGTCATGACCACGCGGAAGATTTCCAGCATCGAGTTGGGGAAGTCCGAGTCCCAGCCGCCGGTGCCGAAGCCCACCTGGCCGAACACCTCACGGTGATGAAACGACAGCTTGGCGAAGGCCTTGGAGGTGGCGACGAAGTCGTAGAAGGTGCGGTCGTCCCACAGCGGCACCAGGGTGTTCCACAGTTCCTTGAGGCGCGGCACGTCGCGGTCACGGATTGCCTGCTGGATTTCGCTGAAGCGCGAACCATCTTCCAGGGCATCGGCCCAGGCATCGGCGACTTCCTGGAACAGCGCCGGCAGGTCGGCGAGTTTCTGGGCGTAGTGGGTCTGGCCTTCGAGGTCGATGACGGTGCTGCCCGAGGCCGGGGTCAGCGGGTTGGGAAAGGGCTTGGTTTCAAGGCCGAGCTTGTCGACGTAATGGTAGAAGGCCGTGGACGACACCGGAAAGCGCATGCCACCCAGCTCGGCGATGACCCCTTCGGCTCCCTCAAAGGCCTGGGAGCGCAGGCGGCCGCCCATTTTCGAGGCTTCATAGACCACTGGCTTGAGGCCCAGCTTCATCAGCTCGTAGGCCGCCACCAGCCCGGCGATACCGGCGCCGACAATCGCCACTTCGGTGCCGTGCCGTGCCTGGGGAATGCTGCCCAGGCCGGCAGGATGCTCGATCCAGTCGTCGAAGGCGAAAGGGAAGTCCGGGCCGAAAATGGTGATCGGCTTCTTACCGTCTGCAGGATGGCGATTGTTCTTGTTCATGGCTGACCTTGGCGGGCGGCTCAGCAGAGTGCTGAGTATAGGAAAAGATGGCAGCCATTCTAGAGAGGGTGAAACACGTAAATAAGACGCAAACTGTCGTCGTTATGCTCGGTTATTTATCGATATGACGAATTTGTGCGTCAGATTGACTGTTTGGCAGGGCGCGCCTTACAGCGCGTGCCCGCGATCGATCTTGCTGCTGAGGATGATCGAGGTGGTGGTTTTCTCCACGCCGTCAACGCTGCCGATCTGGTCCAGCAACTGGTCCAGCTGTTCCGGTGAGTCGGTGCGCAGCCAGGCCACATAGTCGAATTCGCCGCTGACCGCACACAGTTGCTGGACCTGCGCCATGCCGCTCAGGCGCCGCAGCACTTCCTTGCCAGAGCGCGGCTGGACCTTGATGCCGACATACGCCTGCAAGCCGCCATCGACTACCCGCTGCCCCAGGCGCACGCCATATCCGGTAATGACCCGGGTCTTTTCCAGGCGGGCCAGGCGCGAGGTCACGGTGGTGCGGGCGATACCCAACTGCCGGGCCAGCATCGCCACGCTTTCGCGGGCGTTGATCTGCAAGGCTGCGATCAATTGACGGTCGACTTCGTCAAGAACGGGAGGGCGGCTATCGGACAAGGTGGGCTCCAGCACGGCTATCGGGGGAGCGCACATGTTACAGGCTCCCGTGAACACCCGCCGCAGCTCCCGGAGAACATGGCGCAAGCGACAGCTACGCTCTGCAAGTCGGGAATTTTTTTGAAACAAATGACCTGCGACAGATTGTCATAAGTAACTGGTTAGTACATTCTCGCCGTCAGGTTTTGAAGATGGGAGAGTTTTTAAGATGAAAAACACGGGGGCTGCCGCCGGCAGCAAATGGTTGCTCGGGGGGCTGGGTATCCTGATTGCCCTGATCGGGCTGGGCCTGGCCGCAGGCGGGGGTTACCTCCTGAGCCTGGGCGGCAGTGCCTATTTCCTGTTGATGGGCCTGGCGATGCTGGTGTCCGGGCTGCTGATCGCGCGGCGCAACCCGCGTGGTGCCTGGCTGTATGGGGTGGCCCTGGTGCTGACGGCGATCTGGGCGGTCTGGGATGCGGGCCTGGAATACTGGCCGCTGGTCTCGCGGGTACTGACCTTCGCCGTGATCGGCCTCGTGGTGGCGCTGATCTACCCGACCCTGGTGCGCGCCTCCGGAGCCCATGCCGGGCGCGGTGCCTATGGCCTGGCTGGGCTGTTGGGGATCGGTGTGGTCGCGACCCTGGCCTACATGTTCGTGCCGACCCATGTGGTCAAGGCGGATAAGGTGCCAGCGGTCCAGCCGGTGGCTCCCGGGACGGAACAGAAAGACTGGGCCCACTGGGGCAATACCACTGCGGGCAACCGCTTCGCCGCACTGGACCAGATCAACAAGGGCAACATCGACCAGTTGCAGGTGGCCTGGACCTTCCGCACCGGTGACCTGCCCGAAAGCAACGGCGCTGGTGCCGAAGACCAGAACACACCCCTGCAGATCGGCGATACCGTCTACACCTGCACCGCCTACGGCAAGGTGTTCGCCCTGGACGCCGACACCGGCGCCGAGCGCTGGAAGTTCGACCCTCAGGGCTACGCGCCAAACTGGCAGCGCTGCCGCGGCCTGGGTTATTTCGACGCCTCTGCCACCCCGGTAGCCGATGCTTCGGCGCCCGCTGCTCCGGCGGCCTGCACCAAGCGCCTGTTCCTGCCGACCGGTGATGCGCGCCTGATCGCGATCAACGCTGAAACCGGCAAGCCCTGTGAAGACTTTGGCAACCAGGGCACGGTCGATCTGAAAACCGACATGGGCGAGATCAAGCCGGGCTACTACCAGCAGACTTCGACACCGTTGGTGGCGGGCACCGTGGTGATCGTCGGCGGCCGGGTGGCGGACAACTTCTCCACCGGCGAACCGCCGGGCGTGGTTCGGGCTTTCGATGTGCGCAGCGGCGAGCTGATGTGGGCCTGGGACCCGGGCAACCCGGCCACCACCAAGCGCCCGCCGGCGGGTGAAACCTACACCCGTGGCACGCCCAACGTCTGGTCGGCAATGTCCTATGACGCCAAGCTGGGCCTGGTGTACCTGCCCACTGGCAACGCCACCCCGGATTTCTTCGGCGGCCAGCGCACCGAGTTCGACGACAAGTGGAACTCCTCCATCGTCGCCATCGACGTGAAGACCGGCCAGGTTCGCTGGCACTTCCAGACCACCCATCACGACCTCTGGGACTTCGACCTGCCGGCACAGCCGCTGCTGTACGACATTCCGGACGACAAGGGCGGTGTGCAACCGGCGCTGGCCCAGGTCACCAAGCAGGGCGAGATATTCCTGCTCAACCGTGAGACCGGCAAGCCGATTGCCCGGGTGGAAGAGCGCCCCGTGCCCCAGGGCAATGTGCCGGGCGAGCGGTATTCGCCGACCCAGCCGTTCTCGGTGGAAATGCCGTCGATCGGCAACCAGACCCTGACCGAGTCCGACATGTGGGGCGCGACTCCCTTCGACCAGCTGATGTGCCGTATCCAGTTCAAGGGCATGCGCCATGAGGGTGTGTACACCCCGCCGGGCCTGGATCATGCGTTGCAGTTTCCGGGCTCCCTGGGCGGCATGAACTGGGGCAGCGTGTCGGTGGACCCCACCAGCAACTACATGTTCGTCAACGACATGCGCCTGGGCCTGGCCAACTACATGATTCCCCGGGACCAGATCGCCGCCGGTGCCAGTGGCATCGAGATGGGCGTGGTGCCCCAGGAAGGCACGCCGTTCGGCGCCATGCGCCAGCGCTTCCTCTCGGCGGCGGGCATTCCCTGCCAGAAGCCGCCGTTCGGCACCATGTCGGCCATCGACCTGAAGACCCGCAAGCTGGTGTGGCAAGTGCCGGTGGGTACCGTGCAGGACACCGGCCCGCTGGGGATCCGCATGCACCTGCCGATCCCGATTGGTATGCCGACCCTGGGCGCGTCCCTGGCTACCCAATCCGGTCTGCTGTTCTTCGCCGGTACCCAGGATTTCTACCTGCGGGCCTTCGATACCGGCAATGGCAATGAGATCTGGAAGGCGCGCCTGCCCGTAGGCAGCCAGTCGGGCCCCATGACCTACGTGTCGCCCAAGACCGGTCGCCAGTACATCCTGCTCACCGCTGGCGGTGCGCGGCAGTCGACGGATCGTGGCGACTACGTGATTGCTTACGCGTTGCCCAAGAAATAAGCGCAGCCTGGCAGCAGCATGAAAAAGCCGCGCAATGCGCGGCTTTTTCATGGCCGCAGGGAACGGGCTTCAGCCCCCTTGCGATTTGGGGAAGGCGGGGCATGTTCCGGGAGGGCGTTGGTGGTTGACTGCAGGGGAGTGTAAATAAGAACTGTCTTAGATACTGTTTGTGGGTATTTTGCTAAAAAGCCGCCTTTTCCAGATCCCGAAATAGTGGGAATGAATAAGGATGTCGGCATGACGTACAGGCTGTCTCTTTCTGGCTTTCAGGATGCGGTCGAACATTTCCACACGGTGATCGAGGCCCTGGCCTTCTATGAAAGCCTTCAGGAGAGGGAGGGGGATGCACCTGGCGCAGGCCGTGCAGAATTGCACTGCCTGCAAAGGAATACCTTCGTCGTCCTGCTTCCGGGAATCAGTGTGCAAACCGTCACCGAAGAACTGGAAACCGTGTGGGAGTGGGCGCCGGAAGATCGCCTGAAGATTCGCCCCATGTTGAAAGAGCGCTATCGGACCAAGACTTGATGAAGTTTGCTTTTCAAGCAATAACACAGAGCTGCGCATTGCATGGATTTTGTGTTTGGTGGGCTTCGAGACATACGCCCAGCCGCCTCCGCAGTCGGTACGCGCCGCGATCTTGAGATGGGCAAAAAAGTGAGTGCAGAACTCGTCGGCGAGCGGGGGAATGCTTTCTACATCCGATTTATGTGTGGTTACTAATGTATACCTATACGGATTATCATCGGTGGCTGCCTTAAAAAGTGTCCATCGGAGAGCGGAGGCTTGCAGCTGGAGGTTTATCGCCCACTACTACCTCCCCGTCATTAAGTAACTGCGATTTGGTCGGTCGGATGTTTCACAGTTGGAAATTCGATCTTGTCGATAGATACGAATTTTTGGGCGCTCTATTTGTTTTCAGGGTGCCGTATCACTCACTAAGAATTTAACTTGTTCAAGGTGTGTCCCACCTCCGAGAATCTGTCTTTAGGCGTGTTTTTTAAGAATTGCCTTAGATCGTGGTCGGTTTGAATGAAATAGAATTTTAAGAGGTGAGTTTTCCAAGCGACTAGGGCGATGAAGTCATGATTAGCTATTTAGGCGGTTACAGTTTTTTTCGGAGCTATCTTGTAATATTTTTTGTTTGTGTGATCTATTCCGGTTTCGTAAGTGCGGATTATCGAAATAATTACTGTAACTCCGGAGCGGAGCTGGGTAGTAACTCTATATCTTTTAAGCTCGGATACTTACGCCCTTTCTCTGAGGTGGAAGTTGGAGGTGTTCTCGGAACCGCAGCGCTGGTGGGTGCAGTGACATGTAACGATGTAGAGGAGCCTTACGGAAAGTTGGGCTTTAGTCTGCAAGTTGTTCCTGGTACAGGCGAGCCTGGTGACATTTGCAGCACGCCGATCGATGGAGTTGGAGTGCGATATAGATCGGCTTATGGTAGAGCCATACCATGTGACCATTGGGACGAAGTTTTCCTGGTCCAGCCAAAAAAAGGCGGGTACTACGCGGTCTCATTGGATCAAGCAGTGGAGTTCATTAAAACCAAGCCGAGAACCTCCCTAGGGCCAGGGTTGCATGAGCTGCGACTGCCTCCAAGTAGCTATATCTACTCATACTGGAAAGGTATAACCACTAGCAATACTTGGGGGAACTATGCATTTTATTCAGCCGCCAAACTGCTGGTAGCAGACTGCCGAATGGTTGACGCAAACAAAACAGTTGACTTCGAAGGAGTGAATCCATATCACCTTGCAGATGGCGGCATGGTAGAAAAGAAATTTGATCTTACGCTTGGGAGTTGTGGCAGCCAAAGCGCAGCCGAAGAATTCAACAGCGTTGCCAGTTTCCATTTTCAGTCGAAAAATATACGAACAGATGGAAGGCTGGAAAATGACCGATGCGAGGGGTGCGCCAAAGGCATATTGATCACAGTGGCAAATGCTAAGGGGAAAATGATTGATTTAAATAAATCTTATTTGATGAGAGGTGGTGATTATAGCCTGAGCGGAGAAAGAATAACGCACCACTTTTTGGCTAGGTTAGAGCGCGATTTTAAAAATATTGAAGCAGGAAGAATTCAGGTGGTGCTTACGCTGATAATAAGTTCGCTTTAATTGTGAATACGATGTAGTTGCTGTATGGGTATGCATGATGGTGTTTTTGCGTTGATGTTTGATTGTTGAATTGTAAGGTTCTGGCTGATTGATATATCTATTTAGGCTCTCTCTTGTAGTTGGTCGATAATGTGATGTTAATTGTTTTGTTGTCAGTTGACTTTTTAAAGCTTGGAATCGCATGAGTATATTTGAGTGCATTAGCATTGCTCGGCGGCAGGGCCTGCTAATAAATATGCTCGGCGAGTTGAGTGTTCATACCCGCCAGTGGGGTGAGCGTATTGCAAACAATCTTGAATAGATTCACGTCCTTAGATCGGATCCAGCTGTTTGGCGCTTGCAGGCTCTGACCATGCGCCAGGATCTGGACGTCTCACAGAACGACGTGCTTCAGATTCAGGAGCGGCGGATCGGTCAGGGTCGCCGCCAGTTCGCGTCAGACCAGTATCCGCCGCACGTCTTTAGTGGAGGTTTAACTCTCCGCGCAACTGATGAAGTTGCGCTATGGCAGTAGAAGTTGACTGTATGTATCGGCGGTCGGCGATGAGGGCAGAAGGGGCTTCTAGGGTCTATACCAACCCTGTCCAGGGTTAACTGAGCTTGTGTGGGTGGAAAGGAAAGGGGGCTATTTGTTGAACGATTCAGAAAAGCGAAAGCCGCGCATTGCGCGGCTTTCTTGTTTGGTGGGCCCACACGGACTTGAACCGTGGACCAAAGGATTATGAGTCCTCTGCTCTAACCAACTGAGCTATAGGCCCTCAGTAGGCGCCGGATTATAGCGATGGTTTCTCGGCTGTGCTATCCGAAAAATCGGAAACTCGGATTCGCAGGAAGGTCGTACAGAACTCCTCGGCTTCAAGGGGCAGGCTGACGATATAACCCTGGATCTGTTCGCAGCCTTCCAGGGTGAGGAAAGTCTGCTGCTCCTGGTTTTCCACACCTTCGGCAATCACCGTGAACTGCATGCTGCGCCCCAGGGCGATGATGGCGCGGACAATCGCCACGTCGTGGGGGTCGTCCGGCAGCCCGCGGACAAAGGACTGGTCGATCTTGAGAAAGTCCAGGGGCAGGCGTTTGAGGTAGCTGAGGGACGAGTAGCCGGTGCCGAAGTCGTCGATGGCCAGTTGCACGCCCAGGCGCTTGAGCTGATGCAGCACTTCCAGGGCTTCTTCGGCCTGGCTCATGATGAAGTTCTCGGTGATTTCCAGCTGTAGCATTCCGGGCTGCAGGTCATAGTCGCGCAGCAGTTGCTCGATGCGCCCCAGCAGGTTGGGCTGGCGCAACTGGGCGCCGGCGAGGTTCACCGACAGGGGGCCGAAATCCTCAAAGCGTCGGTTCCAGTTGTTGAGTTGCAGGCAGGCCTGTTCCAGTACCCAGTCGCCGATCAGCAGGATCATGCCGTTTTCTTCGGCCAGGGGAATGAAGTGCTCGGGGGGCACATCGCCGAAAGTGGGGTGATGCCAACGGATCAGGGCTTCGGCGCCCACCAGCTCGTGGTTGCTGAGGCTGATCTTGGGTTGGAAATACAGCGACAGCTCGTTGCGCTCAATGGCTCGCCGCAGCTCGTGCTCCAGGGCTACCCGTTCGCTGGCCTGGGCGGTCAGGTCGCGGGTGTAGCGCTCCACGCGGTTGCGGCCCTTGGCCTTTGAGCGATACATGGCGGCGTCGGCGTTCTTGATCAGGGTGGCGACATCGCAGCCGTCCTTGGGGTACAGGCTGGTGCCGATGCTGGCGCTGATGAAAAACTCGTGTTCGCCGGCCTGGAAGGGGGCGGTAAAGCAGTTCAGCAGCTTGGTGGCGATGTGATCGGCATCGCTGGCCTGGTGCAGGCCCGGCAGCAGGATGATGAATTCGTCTCCACCCAGGCGGGCCACGGTGTCGATATCCCTCAGCTGTTCCTTTAGACGCACGGCGATGCCCTTGAGCAGCAGGTCGCCCACCGGGTGGCCGAGGCTGTCGTTGATGTGCTTGAACCGGTCCAGGTCTAGGAACAGTACCGCGCCCTGGCTGCCGTTGTCCTGTTGGCTATTGAGAGCACTGAGCAGTCGGCTTTCGAACAGGGTGCGATTCGGCAGGCCGGTCAGGGGGTCGTGGTGAGCCTGGTAGTCGAGCCGCGCCTGGGCGTGCTTGAGGCTGGAAATATCGGCGAACACCGCGACGAAATGGGTGATCTGGTTTTCCCGGTTGCGCACCGCATTGATGGTCAGCCAGTTGGGATAAAGCTCACCGTTCTTGCGCCTGTTGGAGATCTCACCCTGCCAGTGGCCCTCCAGGGTCAACTGATGCCACATCGCGGCGTAGAAGGCGCTGTCATGCAGGCCCGAGGCAAGTAGGCGCGGAGTGTGGCCCAGGGCTTCACGTTCGCTGTAGCCGGTGATTTCGCTGAAGGCGCGATTGACTGCGCTGATGCGCTGCTGGGTATCGGTGATCATCACGCCTTCGGCTGTGCTTTCGAATACGGTCGCCGCCTGTTGCAGCTTCTCCTGCATCAGGCGTCGGTCGGTGATGTCCCGGGCGATGGTCAGCATGCAGTCGTCACCGCCGATGGGCAGTGGCCGGCTCGACAGCTCGCAGAGGCGGATCTGGCCATCGTTGCGCCTGATATGGCAGTTGAAGTCGCGGACGAAACCATCGCGCTGCAGCAGGTCGAGCATCTGCTTGCGCTCATTGAGATTGACCCAGATGCCCAGGTCCAGGGTCGAGCGGTCCAGCGACATGGCGCTGTTGAAGCCGGTGATGCGACTGAAGCCTTCGTTGACCTCGATCAGTAGCCCGTCGCGCTGACGGGTCAGCAGCAGGCCATCGGGGGAGGCATGGAAGGCCTTGGCGAATTTCTCCTCGGAGGTCTGCAGTTGTTGCTGGGTCTCCTTGAGTTGGCTGATGTCGCGTACCACTACCACCAGCGCTGGCGTGGTGTCGAGGTCGAAGGGCTCGGCGGAGATCAGGCCGGTGAACAACTGGCCGTTATGCCGGCGAAAGGGCATTTCCAGATTGCGGATGCTGCCGGCCTGCAAGCGTTGCAGCAGCCCCGGCCCGACCCCGGGGATGCCCCAGATATTGAGCTCGGTGGCGGTCTGGCCAACCACGCTTTGCGCGCTCAGGCCGATCTGCTCCTCGAAGGCCTTGTTGACTTCCAGCAGGCAGCCGTCGGACAGCCGGGCAATCACCAGGATGTCCGGACATTGCTGGAACACCGAGGCGAACTTCTGTTCGGACAGGCGCAGGGCCTCTTCGGTGTGCTTGGTCTCGCTGATGTCGATCATCAGCCCGCGCATCACCGGTTCGTGGCCATGCTCGATCAGGCTGACGATGTCGCGCACCCAGAGGCAGCGACCGTCGGCGGCGATCACCCGGTAATCGAGGCTGTGATCCCGCCCGGCCTGCACTTCGTGGTCGCAGAAGGCCTGGGCCCGGGTCAGGTCCGCGGGGTGGATGATGTTGCGCCAGAAACCGGGAATCAGCCAATGGGCCAGGGGATAGCCCAGCAGGGCTTCGGCATGGGGCGAGACATAGCTGTAGGTAAAGTCGCTGATGCGCGCTTCCCAGGCAATCGCGGACAGGCTTTCCACCAGGCTGCGGTAGTGGTATTCGCTGCTGCGCAGTTCCTGTTCCAGGGCGACCCGCCGGGAAATTTCCGAGCTCAAGCGGCGGTTGATACGGATCACCACCGCCAGCACGGTCACCAGCAGCAGTAGACCGGGCAGGCCATACATCAGGACATCCGACCAGAAGGTCCTGTGGTCGAGCACGCTGCCCACCCAGTGTTGCTGGATGGTGCTGATTTCCTCGGGGCTGAGGTCGGCGAGCACCTTGTCGAGAATGCTTACCAGGACCTTGTTTTCCCGAGGGACGCCCATCGCCAACTGATAGCGATAGGGGGTTTCGCCGCTGACGTAGAGACCGTCGAGCTTGAGCTGACGCAGGCTCCAGACACTGGAGGCGAGGTCGCCGACCACGGCGTCCACTTCGTCGGTGGCCAGGGCCTGCAGCGCCGAGCTGACATTGGGCATGGCCACCAGGTTCAGGTCCGGGTGGTGGGTGCGCAACAGTTCGTGAGGGGCGTAGTTTTCCACCACCGCTATCTTGAGACCGTACAGTTCCTTGAGGTTGTGGGGTTGCGCGCCGCCTTCATGGGCGAGGATGACGATGGGGAAGTCCAGGTAAGGCCGGGTGAAGGCCATGTAGCTCTGGCGTTCGGGGGTCGACATGATCCCGGGCAGCAGGTCCAGCTTGCCCTGCTTGGCGTCCTCTAGCACCGCGGTCCAGCTGGCGGGCTCGACGGGCTTGAGGTTTACGGACAGGCGTTCCTGGATCAGGTGGATGTAGTCCGCGGCCAGGCCCTGATAGCGGCCTTCTTCATCCCGATACTCGAAAGGCGGCCATGAAGCGTCCACACCCAGGCGCAGTTCCGGGTGAGTCTTGAGCCAGCTACGTTCTTCGTCGGTGAGAGTCAGCGCGCCAGCCGTTGCGGTCCAGGTGAGCAGCGCCAGCAGGAGCATGGCCGACAGTCTGGGCATAACCGTCTCGTTATGGCACGGGGAATGTTTCGAGTGTAGACCGGCTATGGGGCGGGGAAGGAAAGAAGGATGGGCTGCAAAAAGCAAAACCCCCAGCTGGGCTGGGGGTCTTGGGCTTACTCGTCGAGGAAGGAGCGCAGATGCTCGCTTCGCGTCGGGTGGCGCAGCTTGCGCAGCGCCTTGGCTTCGATCTGGCGGATCCGCTCACGGGTCACATCGAACTGCTTACCGACTTCCTCGAGGGTATGGTCGGTATTCATGTCGATGCCGAAGCGCATGCGCAGTACCTTGGCTTCACGGGCAGTGAGGCCGGAGAGTACTTCGCGAGTTGCTTCCTTCAGGCTCTCAACCGTGGCGACATCGATTGGCGACTGCATGGTCGAGTCTTCGATGAAGTCGCCCAGATGGGAGTCTTCGTCATCACCGATCGGGGTTTCCATGGAGATCGGCTCTTTGGCGATCTTCAATACCTTGC
>Ga0308159_1001615_pt1 | contig 30918 bp, 29 predicted proteins | sample PhyCR1_FD_201040 | JGI IMG/M metagenome (GOLD analysis project Ga0308159, IMG submission 201040) | Phyllosphere microbial communities from UC Gill Tract Community Farm, Albany, California, United States - DLSLC.R1 | ecosystem: Host-associated > Plants > Phyllosphere > Unclassified | place: USA...
CCCGAGCTGCACTCTGTCCAGAAGACGGCGTGAGGTGAGCCGACGTCAAAAGCGTCGAGCCAGGACGAAGTTCTCCAGAAGGGAGGCCGACGGGTCTCCCTTTTTTCTTGCCCGCGATTTCATGTTGGCGCCTCAATAAATAGGTCGCGCGACTGATAACCTGTTGCACAACCCGCTGGGCCTGTTTAGCTCTTGGCAACAGGCCCTCCCAACGACAGGCTCCCGCAGTGAGGAAAAGCATGAATTCGCGCATCTGGTGTCTGGCCGGTGTTGGTTTGCTCTGTGTGGGTGTCAGTGTGCAAGCGCTGGCGGATGAGCCGCAGAGTCGCGGGCCCGGCAATGGGCCGCAGAACAATGAAATCATTCGTGGCGACAACAGCCGTCAGTTTGAGCACAACGGCCAGCTGCAAAACAATGACGGTCAATGGCAGAACCGCAACCGTCCTGATGATCGGCCAGAGCCACCTCGCCAGCCCGGCAACAACCTGCCGATCCAGCCACGTCCCGACGCCGTGCACCAGACTCAGGAGCCGCGTCAGGGTTACTACCGCGACGAGCGCCCGCAGAACGGTTACCACAATCAGCAATGGCAGACGCCGCCGCGTCCCGATGGCAACCGCTGGCCGGGACGGCCGAACGGTCATGGCAATGGCTGGGGGCCGGGCCCGCAATATCGCCCGGGGCATGTCATTGACCGCTTCCCGGAGCGTGATTATCGCGTGCCGTATCGCGGCCAGGATTACTTCTATTCCGGCGGCTATTGGTATCGCCCGCAAGGCCCGCGCTACATCGTCGTGCAGCCACCGCGCGGGATTCGCATCCAGTATTTGCCGGATTACGCCCGTGAAGTGTGGATCGGTGGTTCGTTGCTGTTCCTCGCCGCCGGCTCGTATTACGCCTACCAAGAAGCGACGCAGGATTACGTGGTGATCGAGCCGCCGGTGCAACAACAGCCGCAAGCTCAAGGCTATGACGTCGAAGCCTACCCGGCCAACGGCCAGTCGCCGCAGCAAGTGCAGCAGGACGGTTACCAGTGCTCTCAGTATGCGGTGCAGCAAAGCGGTTTCGACCCGCGCACCGCGACCTACCAACCGGCGCCCGAAGTGGTTCAAGCCTATCGCCAGGCGCAGGGCAACTGCCTGAGCAGTCGCGGTTATCAGGTCAATTATTGAGCGCGTGCGGCGAGCACCACTTCCTGTGGGTCAGCGTGCACCAGCACCTCGGCCTTCGGATAGGCCTTGTGAATCGCCGCCGCTGCTTGATCGCTGATGCCATGGGCGACTGACAATGTCAGTTCGCCCGGCAATTCCAGGTGCAATTGCACAAACCAGTGGTTGCCGGAAATCCGCGTGCGCAAGTCATGCGCACCCAGCACGCCGGGCACGCTGCATGCCAGCTCAAGCATGTGCTGGCTGACATCGGTCGGCAGTTCCTCGTCCATCAGCACCGAAAAACTCTCCCGGGCGATCTGGATCGCGCTCCAGAAAATATACGCGGCGATCCCCAGGCCAAACCACGCGTCCAGTTGCGCAAAGCCCATTCCGGCCAACACCAGCGCGATCAGGATGCTGCCGTTGAGCAGCAGGTCCGAACGGTAATGCAACGAGTCGGCGCGTACGGCGTTGGAACCGGTCTGCTTGATCACCCGATGCTGCAACATCAGCAATGCACCGGTCAGTAGCAGGGAAAATACGATCACGCCGATGCTCAGCCACGGTGCGCCAAGCGGTTCCGGCGTCTGCAAGCGTTGGTAGGCCTGAAACGCGATCAACACAGCGCTCCCACCGATGAACAACGCCTGAGCCATGCCCGCCAGCGATTCGGCTTTGCCGTGGCCATAACGGTGATCGTCATCCGCCGGGCGCAAGGCGTAATGCACCGCCAGCAGATTGAGCATCGAGGTGACGCCGTCCAGCGCCGAGTCGGTGAGGCCGGCGAGCATGCTCACCGATCCACTGAGCCACCAGGCAATCGCCTTGGCGACGATCAGCGTGCAGGCGACCGCCACCGAGGCGCGGGTCGCCAGCCGCAGCAGGCGGGCGTGTTCGGGGCTGGAGGTCATTGAACGTCCTTATTCAAGCGGCGGGTTGCAGGCCGAACATCGCCAGTTGCTGAGTGCTGCCCTTGTGCTGGATCAGGCGTGGATCGTCGAGGGGAAAGTCTCTTCCCAGCTCGCTCTCAAGAATCGCCTGCAACTTGTGATTGTCGACCTGTCCATCCGGGCCGATGGCTTGCTTGAGCTTGGCCGGATCGATCTGCGCGGTGTGGCCCGGTTCGAAATAGATCGCCCCGGTGGCGAAGTCGACAGCAAACGCGATCAGTCCGGGAATGATGTAGAACAGCAGGCCGACGGCATCGAGCACGGCAATCGCCGGGTCGATCTTGCCGTCGATCTGGCCACGGCGGTCCGGGTAGAAAATCGAACCGCACGCCGACAGTTGCGTGAGCAGAGTGGCAACCAGAACACCGCCGATCAGGCGAGAGGGTAAGCGCATGGAAATGTCTCCTGAGTCATCAAATAACGAAGCTTCGTCTTGTGAAGTTAAGACCCTGACGAACGCCCGGCAGTTCGCCGTTATACTCGGCCCTCTGTTTTGGAGCCAGCATGATTTCTTTGCCGATCGACGATGTTTTACCCGCCCTGCGTGAAGCCCTCGCGTCACGCCACGAAGCCGTGCTCGAAGCACCGCCCGGCGCCGGTAAGACCACCCGCGTGCCCTTGGCCTTGCTCAGCGAAGCCTGGCTGGCCGGGCAGACCATCGTCATGCTCGAACCACGGCGTCTGGCTGCGCGGGCGGCGGCGGAACGTTTGGCCAGCGAGCTCGGCGAGCAGGTCGGTGAAACCGTCGGCTATCGCATCCGCCTCGACAGCAAGGTCGGCCCGAAGACCCGTATCGAAGTGGTCACCGAAGGCATCCTCACCCGGCGCTTGCAGGACGACCCGGCGCTGGACGGCGTGGGCCTGCTGATCTTTGACGAATTCCATGAACGCAGTCTCGACGCCGATCTGGCGCTGGCGCTCAGTCTGAACGGTCGCGAGCTGTTCCGCGCTGAACGGCCGCTGAAGATTTTGCTGATGTCGGCCACCCTCGAAGGCGAGCGCCTCGCCAGTTTGCTCGATGACGCGCCGATCCTGCGCAGCGAAGGACGCATGTACCCGGTGACGATGCGCTGGGGGCGGCCATTTCAGCCGGGCGAATACATCGATCAGCGCGTTACGCAAACCGTGCTCGAAGCGCTGCACGATGAAACCGGCAGCCTGTTGGTGTTCCTTCCGGGACAAGCGGAAATCCGTCGCGTGCATCAGCAATTGGCCGACGTCATCGGTGGGCGCAAAGACGTTTTGCTGTGCCCGCTGCACGGTGAGCTCGACCTCAACGCGCAACGTGCAGCGATCGATCCGGCGCCGCCCGGTCAGCGCAAAGTGGTGTTGGCGACCAACATCGCCGAGACCAGCCTGACTATCAACGGAGTGCGCGTGGTCATCGATGCCGGACTGGCGCGGGTGCCGCGTTTCGACCCGGGCAGCGGCATGACCCGCCTCGACACGCAACGGATCTCCAAGGCCAGCGCCACCCAGCGTGCCGGCCGCGCCGGGCGATTGGAGCCGGGCGTGTGTTATCGCCTGTGGTCGCAGGATCAGCACGAACAACTGGCGGCGTATGGCAGCGCGGAAATTCTCTCGGCGGATCTGGCCAGCCTAGCTTTGCAATTGGGGCGCTGGGGCGTCACCCCGGGCGAACTGGTCTGGCTCGACGTGCCGCCTGCCGCCGCGTATGCCCAGGCGCAGGATTTGCTGCAACGTCTCGGCGCCCTGCAGGGCGATACGCTGACGGCCCACGGCCAGGCCATGGCTGAGCTGCCGGCACATCCACGCATTGCGCACTTGCTGTTGCGCGGTCAGGCGCTGGGGCTGGCGGCGATGGCCTGCGATGTGGCGGCGCTGCTCGGCGAGCGCGATATCCTGCGCGGCGCTGGTGCGGATCTGCACAGCCGATTGGTCCTGCTTTCCGGTGAAGAGCGCGCCGGTCGTGGTGCACAGGGCGGGGTGCAACGTGCCCGGCAATTGGCCCGGCAATATCGCGGTTATCTGCGCGGCAAGCCGAGCGAACCGGTCAAAGATGCCGAGCATCCGCGCTGGCTCGGTGCACTATTGGCGCTGGCCTACCCGGATCGCGTCGCCCAGCAACGGCGTGACGGCGGCGCTGAATACCGTTTGGCCAATGGTCGCGCCGCGCTGTTCGCTGAGGCCGACAGCCTGATGAAGCACGAGTGGATCGTCATCGCCGACCTCGGCAGCCGTCAGGGCCAGCGCGAAGAACGCATTTACCTGGCGGCGGATTTCGATCCGGCGCTGTTCGATTCGGTGCTCGCCGAGCAAGTGCGCAGCGTCGATCAACTCGACTGGGACGAGCGTGAAGGCGTATTGCGCGCCGAGCGCCAGCGCAAGGTCGGCGAGCTGATTCTCAGCCGTGAACCGTTGACCGGTCTGGATGAAAATGCACGCAGTCAGGCGCTGGTCAATCTGGTGCGGCGCAAGGGCCTGGAATTGTTGCCGTGGACGCCGGAACTGCGCCAGTGGCAGGCGCGGGTGGCGCTGTTGCGCCAGCTCGATCTGAACACTCAGGACGACAGCCAATGGCCGGATGTCAGCGATGCGGCATTGCTCAATACGCTGGAAGACTGGCTGATGCCCTATCTGGGCAAGGTCTCGCGGCTCAGCCATTTCGCCAACCTCGATCTGTCGAGCATCGTGCGCAATCTGCTGCCGTGGCCACTGCCGCAGAAGCTCGACGAACTGGCACCGCATCATTTGAGCGTGCCGTCAGGCTCATCGATTCGTCTGGATTACAGCGAACATCCACCGATTCTCGCGGTGCGTTTGCAGGAGCTGTTTGGTCTGGCCGATACACCACGGGTCGCCGGTGGCCGGCAAGTGGTCAAGCTGCATCTGCTGTCGCCGGCGCGGCGGCCGGTGCAGGTCACGCAGGATCTGGCCAACTTCTGGCGCAGTACCTATGCCGAGGTGAAGAAGGACCTGAAGGGGCGTTATCCAAAGCTATTCCATAAGTTAGACCCTTGGGTCGAATCGCTTAACAAGAAAGACATTGACAAGAAGCCTTGATTTTTAGCGCTTAACATCTAGGGTTGACTCAGTCCTTTGAGGGTGAGTCATGTCCTACTCAAATCGGCGTTACGAAGGTCGCCTCGTTCTCATCCCTCACGCGCAGAGCGCCTTCGCGACCCTGCATGTCGGTATCCAGCCCGTTGACTCAATTAAATCGGTACTTGAAGGGGCTGAAACCAAACAGCTCTACCAGGTTGAGGAAATCGGTTCTTCGTTTACCTCGGGAGATATCTACAATCTCCCGTTTCTGTTTCATAAGGAAGGTGAGCCTTGGCATGAAGCCAATTCATACCTTTTATCCTTGATTGAAAATAAAACGTTAAGCAATAGGCCTACCGATGATCTGCGCCGTCGAGCCAGCAAATTATTAGACTACTTGATCTACTGTGAAAGCGAAGGACTTAACTGGCTCGACTTTTCGGGGCGTCGCCCTGTGTTGAGACCTACATATAAGTATTTTGCTCATTTGATAAATCATAGTGGGCGTAGTTCGGCAGTCGTAAATCAATACACAGGCGTGGTATTTGATTTCTATAGATTTGTTTGTGCCAATTGGCATGACATTGACTTGCAGCGAGTAGATACAGTCAAGGAGGTAAAATTTTTAATTAAAAATGCTTACGGGGCCGCTAGGGTGATTACGGCTGAAAAGCGTAGTCAAACTAAATCAACGGTTCCAGGAAGGCTGGTATCAATAGGGTATGTGCGAGAGGACAACGAAGATCTTCGTCCTTTGTCTAATGTTGAGCTGGCTGAGTTTTTGAAGGTTATTGAAGGTGAGGAGTGGTCAGCACTAGAACGTCTTATACTGTTGACGGCTTTGATGACTGGCGCCCGTAAGCAGACCGTGCTTACGATGCGGTTAAAGCATCTAAAAGGGTTCATTTCAGAAAGGCTGCAGGCAGATGGCACCTATCTGTTACATGCCGGTCCAGGCACAGGGATGGATACCAAGAAAGACCGTAGCCAACGTTTGCACGTGCCAAAGCAACTTGCTAAGGAGTTACGGGTGCTTGGAGATAGTCCGATGATGAGGCAGCGGCGAGTTAAGTTTAGAGCCGCTCTGTCTTTATATTACCCAAATATACAGATAAAAGACGAGGATATGTACGTTTTTTTATCTGATCAGGGAGGGTGTTATTACATGGCAAAAGATGATCCGCGCTACCCTATTGTCAAATCTAGACCCACTGGCCAAGTCACAGACACAATAAAGCGAAAAATATTGCAAAAGACATCTGATAAGTACCCTCAGGACTTTTCGTATCACTGGTTGCGTGCGACTTTTGGGTTTCAGCTCTATCAAAGATTGCAGGCCCTTATTGTTGTGGGGCTTATGCGTCCAGGAGATGATATTGATTTTATAATGGAGCGAATGCACCACGCCACACGAGAGATGACAGAGCATTACCTTCAACTGTTCAAGATGCTTCCTCAGAAAACTGTCGCGCAGGAAAAGTTTGAGGCTAGTCTATTTTCAGGTAATTATTCAAGTTTTATACTGAGTGCTCAAGATGAATAGTCATGTTGATTGGTCATTTCGTGAAACAAAAGTCATCACGGTAGATGAAATCAGTCAGGAGCATGTGTTTCCGGAGCGCTTGCGTCTAAAGCTTGCCAATGCAAAGGGGTATAAGTCGCCTATCGATATTGGGAGTATCGCATATGCAACGCGAGGCGAAGCTAGATCGAGGGAGTTTGACAATGCCGGTACTATATCGGTTGTCGAGTCATCTCTTGTGGAAAGTAGGCGCGAGCTAGTGGTGAAGCTCCTCGATTCTCTAATAGGTTTGCGCGATAATTCGATAGTAACCCAGTTTAGAGTGTTGCACATTGTCGTGAATTGGTTAAATGCCAATGGTTATGTGGAGGTTTTTACTGATGTGAGTTGTGCATCGAGAGCATACGCTGACTACACATCTTATCTTAATGATTCAATCAGAAAAGGGGATTTTGCTCCTCAGCATGCCGCTAAATGTCAGAAGACCTTACAGTTCATAATTGGACTCCAGTTTTCATCGGTAGTGGATTATGTAGTTCGTAGTGCCGTGCCAATTGCTAGGCAAAGAAAAGCAATAAAGCCGCCTAGAGAATCCGATGTACACTTTTTTACGGACGTATGTATTGCCATTGCGCGTGATTACAGTAATTTTATTCTTGAGCAAGAGCCATTTCCATGCGTAGTCCGGATAAGAAATTATGAAGTTGTTAAGTTTCCTTCTAATGGTGGAATGAATAGTCCTTTTCGACAGGGGTATGATTGTTATAATGTGGCAGAAAGACGTGTTGCAACAGTCGAAGAATACATGTCCAAGTATGCTGGAAGAGGTCAGACAATTAGGCTTTGTGAAGCAGAGCGTGCTATAGCAGATGCGCAGGCTAGCGTAGAATTTTCTAATTCTGAATCTCGTAATTATGTCCGGTTGCAAATGGCCGCCTTTGCTGTAAAAGCATATATTTCTCTTTTTATGTTGATGACAGGTGCATCACCTACTGAACTGGAACAGTTTAGTTATGAGGATGCTCTGGGGATTGATAAGTCAGTATTGAAGAAAGAATTAACGGCTGTAAAATTTCGTGCTAGAGGAAAGATGACCGGATATGTCTTAGGGCGAAAAAAAGGGTTAACACTGCTTCGAGAGTATTTTAAGTTGCGTGATTGGATTCTCAATGGAGAATATGTTGATAGATTGTTTTTCAAGATAAAGATTTCTAAAGGCGCTGTTTGTCTATCATTTTCTGATCTTGATGCCGGGGCTGCGGCAACTAGGTTTTACTCATCGATTTCGGGCGTTTTTGTAGATGGCAAATATCCAAAAATAACCTATAACAAGGCGCGTAAGCATAAAAGTTCCGCTCATCACGCGGCTAAGTACTCCCTGGAAACAGTTGCGCGGGCGTTAAATCATTCCAGTGGGGTAAATATTTCGTCGTACTCAGAAGCCACTGTTGAACAGCAGGAAAGTGAGTTTGGTACTTACTGGGATTCAGTGCGTAAAGCTGCTCAAATGGTACGTGAGCGAAGTGTTACAGCGTCAGATAAACTTGACTCAATTGCCGTTGGTCATTGTGACTCGTTCAGGTTTCCAGTTCCCGTCAGCGATACCGAAGCACCGGTGATTCAGCCGAATTGTCGTAATCAGTACGGTTGTTTGTATTGCACTCATTATTTCTGTCACGCCGACGAAGATGATATTCACAAGTTATTAAGTCTCCATTATGTGGTTAACGCTGTACGCAATACTGCTCAGGATAGTGGTCACGCAGAAGTACTCTATAAGGACTTATCCATTCGGGTCGAGTTTATCTTAGAGGCAATTGCAAATCGCTCGGAGTCTGTTTCGCAGTTAGTATCTGCCATGAGGAATAAAGTATTTAATCTTGGGGCGCTAACGCCGTTTTGGGAGCGACGCCTGCAACGCTATGAAGCAATGGGGGTTGTATTTTGAGTGCCTCTGCGGTAAGTGGTTTATATGCCGCCATGGGTAATTTGGGTGCCGTTGCTCCTGATGCTGCAATGCTGGATATAAACTTTAAACCCTCATCTAAGTTTGTTCTGTGTCGAAATAAACATGGTACGCCAACGGCAATATATAAAGAGTGGATATGGGACTTTAATCCATATCGACTTGGAGCGACGAGGGTCACGAAATTTAGATTTGATAAGATTTTCAAGGCGATTGGTCCCGAAAACAAAGCATTGATCGATGAGGTGAAATACATTATCTATTGTCTTGCATATTTCGCAGGAGGTGGTCGTCTGGGGCGGTTGAGTGCAAAGACATTAGAGCAGCGCTGGGTGGTTTTGCGGAGCGCGGTGTTGTTTTGTTATGAGCAAATCCAAAAGCCTTTAGTTGGTGTGTTGTCCTTGCAACAACTTTTCAGTACCCCGGTCTATTTGGCAGCGTTTATTGCTGAGAGGGCGCAGCCACATTTTCCGCAAATGCTATCAGCTTTGCTTGCCAATTTAATTTCTGTTGGTGATGATCGATTGGGTTATCGCGTTATTAGTTCGCGTGATATTGAATTGCGTCGACATGAGCCTAATCAACATCCGGTTATTCCAACTAGGATCTATTTGGAGCTAATAAACGTTCTCCAAGATATGCTTGATCAGATTCACCGAGGCGTAGAAAGCCTGGAGTGCTTTGTATCTAAGTTTTGCGATGAATTCTATGGGCTCGCTCATGATGTTCAGAAAAGTCTGTTGCCTGGCGGAAAGGCTAATTACAGACCAATTATGACTGAGGTGCTTCAGGCTCATTGTCTGAATGAGGTTTTTTCTGGAGTTTTTTCTTGTTCTCATAAAAGAGGGTTGAGCCCTGCGCTATTGAAAATGCAGTACATTGTAAAAAACGTAATTCACTTATACACAGGCATGAGAGAGCAAGAGGTGCTGCGCATGCAGTATGATTGTTTGTCTGATGAGATCTATTTAAAGGAGGTCGTTGATGATAATGGAATGACTCGCGACTTGGCGAGATCAGTCTCAGTTCTGTCGACGACCACAAAATTTACAGGGTACAAAAAATCAGAATCGTGGTTCGCGCCGAGCGAAGTTGTCAAGGCTGTAAAAATTGCGCAGGCAATTTGTCGAGGTCTAGCAAGTATCTATAAGATTGATGTGGATAATGACTGTCCATTATTTCTAAATCCCGCAGTCCTTCGAAAACGCAATACCGATGTTGGTGTGGGGAAGTTAGGGAATTTTTATAATAAAATTCCTCTAATAGAAGGTATCAGGATTGAGCTTTCTGACATACAGGAGTTGGCGCAAACTGATACGAAGCGTGACTTTTACAGTGAGCCAGAGTTTGCGGTAGGTCGTTCTTGGCCGCTGACAGGTCACCAGTTTCGCCGTTCATTAGCTTTCTATGGTAGCAATAGTGGATTTATTTCGTTGCCCAGTTTGAAGTCGCAATACAAACAAGTGACTCTCGAAATGGCTCGCTATTACAGTAATGGGTTTCAAAATCTAAAGACTATTTTTGGATACTACGATCCGAAAAGTAATGGCTTTGTCTTGCCCAACTCGCATGTTGCGTTGGAGTTTCAGATGGGGATGCCGATGGCTGTTGCGAATCAACTGCTGTCCGATGTGCTGTTCAGGGAAGCACCATTGTTCGGAGGCACGGGGTCTTATATTGAGAAGCAGAAAGCTCGTTTGAAGAATGGTGAAGTATGCATTGAGGATGTTAGGGCAGACACTTTGATTCGTGTGAAGAATTGCGAGATTAGCTATCGGCCAACTTTTTTAGGTGGTTGTTCTAAGGTTGGTCGATGTGATTATTTTTTGCTTGGTGATTTCACAGAATGTTTGATATGTGAAGGCGCAATAATACAGCCTGAAAAAGTTGGCCATGCCATTGAGGCTATGACTGAAGAGTTAACGCTATATTCTTATGGTTCGGGAGAATATCAAGTAGCCAATGGGGATCTTGAACGACTGCTGAGCTTTAAGGCGCGCTTTATTGATAAGGATGTGTAGCTATGCGTTCTAATAAAGTAGTTGGTCGTGGTTTGCTTGAGTGTGAAGAGGCGTTGCAGCGCCTTCTCGAAGGCAGGCCAGTTGTGGCGGAGCATGTAGGATTATCTCGTTCGAAAATCACCGCGAGCATTGTAAGTTTCGAAGCCGGATTTGATCGTGGCTACCTCAAGAAATCTCGTAATGCACATTTGCCCATATTAGCCAGGATTGAGGCTTTTCGTGCAGAGGCAAATCGGGGGGGCAGTCATTCAAACACTAAAAAAATTGACAGTTTGGAAGATAAGCTTGATGCCTTGGCGACTGAACTAGCAACTGTTCGTGCGCAGCGCGACCGGGTCCTCACACAAAATCTACAGCTATGGGAACGCGTAAGGGAGTTAGAGTTGGCGGAGCGCCAAATCAAGCCTTTTCAGGTTAGGTTGCATCCTTAAAGTCAAAGTTTGTCTCTACCTCAATGAGGTTGCTAGGGGGCAATTCCTGATCTTATCAATCGCTAGCATCTTTGGCTGTCGGCAGAAGTGACCCTGGTTCACACCCTAGGCTCAAAGCAATCTGATAAAGCTTCTCGACCGTTATGTTTACCTCTCCACGTTCGATGCGCCCCATATAGCTACGATCAACCTTGCAGACGAGAGCTAGGACGTCTTGGGACAAGCCCTTAGCCTTCCTTGCTTCCCGTATCTTCGTTCCCAAGGCCTTCGCCAATTTCCCCATAGCTGCCTCAACCTGCTTGAGGCAGCACTATCGGGCGTTTGCGGACGAATCAGCCACGGACTATAATCCGTATTTTTGTTCGCGGAACTCTGGGTGCCTGCATGAAACATGATTCATTCGAATTCGACAGGCAGTTGTACGACTTGCTTTGCCAAGAAATACATCAGCGGTTCACGACTCGCCAGCTTCGAGATGCCTATGCAGCGACTCTAGACTTCCCTGGCTATGAGCTGGGCGCAGTTCGGATTTACGTTTATGAGCAAATCCGTCGACTGATTCGTGCCGGCTGGGTTGTGAAGTCGCCGAAACTCAGTAAGCGTGGACAGCTCTTCCATCTGTTGGAAATGCCGGCCCATATAAACCTTGTGCTGGTTGCTTCCCGATTTCAAAGACCTGACAACTCATCCCCTTTTCACTCTGAAAGCGTTGAAGGTCCGTTGGTCGAGCTCCCAACACGATCAGCACAAAATGAATCGGACGACCAAGGCCGTCTTCAAGAAATGCTAAAAGAGACTCGCCTAGACCTCCTGTCCTCAATTGGGGAAACGGAGCGTTACAAACAGCTCTTTGAGGAGATCCCTGTTTTAAGAGCCCGGCTTCAAGGCGAATACCATGAGGTTCGAGACCGCAGCTCTCGGTTGCTGGGGCATCTTCGTGCGCTTGAAAACTCGCTCAAGGCAATTGCCGCGGCATGACAAAATCTCTTCGAGAGTGGCAAAGGGAATGTATAGAAACCGCGATTGAGCACTATCGCGGTAACCCTCACTTCTTCTGCCAAGCAACACCAGGTTCGGGAAAAACGCGAATGGCAGCAGAGCTAGCCAAGGTGCTGCTCGAGCGCAAGGAAATTGATTTGATCCTTTGTTTCGCTCCATCTCGACAAGTGGTAGATGGCTTCCGTCGGACGTTTGCCGAAGTGCTCGGGAGACGGCTTGATGGGTTAATCGGCGCTGTGGGTGCTGTGTGTACCTATCAAGGTATGGAGTATCGGGATGAGGCGTTTTGGAGGCTCTTCAATGACCATCGTATATTCGCCGTATTTGATGAGATACATCACTGTGCAGGCCACGATGCGCTGTTAAGCAATGCTTGGGGCCAACAGATCATTCAGAGAGTTCAAGATCGCGCAGCATGCACGCTTGCACTTTCGGGTACTCCTTGGCGATCTGATCAAAAGGCAATCGCCTTGGCACGCTATTCCACGCCTGAGGCAAATCTTATCTGCGATTATCGATATGGATTGCCAGAGGCAATCGCGGACCAAGTTTGTCGATCGCCTCGGATAGTCATTCTTGACAATCAAATGGTTAGGTTTTCTGAGGCCGTTGCAAGCGAGAATACGGTCACGATTTTCCCAAACATAGCCAGGCTTTTGGCCGACTCTCCTGTGTCCTACGAAGATCTTTTATGTCATGAGGATATTCTCAAGCAGCTACTGCTCTTGGGGTGTAACAAGCTTAATTCGATTCGCGAGGTGAAGCCTGACGCCGGCGGCCTAGTGGTAGCAACGAACATTGAACATGCCCATCAGATCGCGGCTATGCTCCGGCACCAAGGTGAGATGTGCCAAGTCGTAACCAACAAGACTCCCAATGCTCAGCAGGTAATCAACGACTTTCGCTACAGCAGTTGTCCTTGGATAGTCGCTGTTGGGATGATCAGTGAAGGGACGGATATCCCTAGGTTACAGGTGTGCTGTCACCTGAGTCGGATCAGGACCGAATTATACTACCGACAAGTTCTAGGACGGATCCTGCGTCGTTCAACTACGACTGACAACGAAGCATGGCTTTACGTCCTGGCGGAACCAACGCTTCAGCAGTTTTCTGAGCGGGTAGCTGATGACTTGCCAGATTCCCATGCTGTGCTCAGCTTGGTACGGGGGGCGCCGAGTGACTCCGTCAGCTACGAGTTTGGAAGTGGCGATGCTGAGTCGAGGAGCGATCTGGAGATCGGGTTCGGCCTTATGCATCCAGATCAAGCTGGTCATAGCTCTTCAGCGTCTCTTAAAGACTTCGTGATTGGACCTGCATACGAGCTTAGTTTTTCGCAACACTACCGCACGCAGTTACTTCGAGTTTGTTAATCCCCGGCCACTCATCTGGTGCGCGCGAGCGGGTTTTGGCTTATGCGGAAATGGGCCTTCACGGGTGTCCTCGTTTCATGGAATGTGGATACGCGGAATTTTGCCCAATCGCGTAGTTGTGACCCTTTAGTCGCGGGACTCCAGGTGGTGGTATAGATTATCCCGGGGTCGATACTGGTTCAAAACTTGAGGACGGTACGGGGTGAGCTTCAGTTGCCCTGCAGCTTCATACGCTGAAATAGAATGTCTGTGGACGATTTACTTGATGTCGCTGCAAAATTGTTAGAAAAATGTTGCGATCGGTGCCCATTCTTAACTGGACTCGACTCGAAAATGACGATGCTGTTTGTTTTTCTCGGGCTGACCTCGCCTAGTTTTGCCTCACCACCACCGTCCCGAATTATTTTACGAGCGCAGGAACCGCATGCAAGCGGTCCAGTTTAAAACCTGAAAACCGAAATTGTGGATGGGAGCTTGTCTCGTGATGACGCTCTCCTGGAACAACGCGCTGCATTGCCTTGACGCTACGGCCGGACTCGTTATGTTCCGGTTGAACTTATCGGATGCTGTCAGTCCCCGTCATCGGGTTTGACTGTCAGTGCACATCTACAAGTGAGGTTAAAACATGATTTGGTTTCTCGAAGGGCAGTCTAGCCAGCGCGACATTATTCAAGGTGCGCGTGATGCGCTTCCACCTGAGGTGAAGATTTTCGCCTCGCATCGCGACGATCGCCCTGAAATCACGGCCGGTGCAGATATTAGTTTCACCGAGCCTCGTGGTGCTGAAGAGCGGATCTCGTGGGTGATTTCGACTGCACGCACCTATGGCATCAAAGTAATCCTGGCAGGTCGATTGGGGGGTGTATTTGAGCAGGCCCGGGCTCGATTCGAGGAAGCTGGCCTGGTGCTGGTAACCGGTGGGACATCGATGCGAACCTTCGACCTCGTTGATGACAAGAGCAGGTTTACTGCTGAGGCAGAGCGTGCTGGCTTGGCTTGCGTGCCGGCGATCACTGCTACGAATGCTGAGGATATGTTTGCTGCTTACGAAACTCTTTCGGCGTCGGGTGAGGTCTGCGTAAAACCTGCAGTCGGCATCTATGGCCAAGGCTTTTGGCGTTTCAAAGAGGGTGCTGATCCCTTTCGCTGCTTTGCTGATCCCGATGCACGGGTTGCGAATTTCGCTACATACATGCGTGCTTACAGCGAAAGAGCAACGCCGCCAGCGATGCTTGTGATGCCTTACATGCCCGGGAGCGAGTGTTCGGTCGATATGGTCTGCGAGGCTGGCCGAGCGATCGCGTTCGTGGCCCGGAGGAAGACCGGCGTCCATCAGATTTTTGAAAACGATGGTGCAGCGGTTGAGCTTGCACTCAAAGCGGCCGAGCATTTCCAGTGTGACGGCATTGTGAACATTCAGACAAAGGATGATGCGCAGGGTATACCCCACTTGTTGGAAATCAACCCGCGCTACTCTGGTGGCGTTGGTTATACCCGGGAGGCTGGCGTCAATTTGGCGGGCATATTTGCTACTCGCCGCCTGAATCTCCCTGAGCCAGCTACCGTTTGGCGGCCAGACGTACGTGTGAAAGGGGTCACCGTTGCAGCTGTAGTGCCAAAATGACATCCTGAGGCATCGAGAAACCTGAAGTTTGGTACCATTGCAGCGCGGTGGTTTTAGCACTCAAGGAGTAATCAAGGAATGATGGTGCTCGCGCCAGGCGTAAACACCGCGGTATCAGGTGCACGGAGTGAATGGACTCTGGAATGCGGAAACTCCTCGGCTTTCGGGGAGTACGCGGCGATTGCCATACTGCCGGTAAATGACAAACGCCAACCCACTGGTGAGGCTGCACTATTCCAGACTACACAGTCATGGATGGAGTGGAGCGGCGACCAAGCGAAGGTTGGTTGTAAGTTGAACCTGTCATCCCTCCCGCCCGGCAGCGATCGGGTGCTTCTTATCGCGTACACATTTTCCGCAGCCGGCCCGGTAAGCGAGCTTCGTTCGTTGCATTTGCTTGTGGACGAACAGATCGAATACCGATTGGACCTTCACGATAACGGTGAAGCGGCGATCATCATCGGCGAGTTCTACATCCGTAATCAGCAATGGAAGTTTCGTGCCCTAGCTGAGGGTTCGGCTTATGGGTTGGCAGCCCTTGGGCGTCGGATTGGCATCGATATCAATGACGCTCATCCCAAAGGGCGCAGTCGTACAGGTGATCCTGATCGATCGCGCACGGGAGCAACCGGTACCGGCTTCGCTGTTTCGCAGAACCATGTGCTCACCTGTGCCCACGTAATCGAGGGTATGAGTGAGATATCTATTTCCTCCTTTGAGGGTCGTTATCGTGCGGAGCCAGTCGTAATCGATCAGCGTAACGACATCGCTCTCCTCAGAGTCATGGAATCCCCCACATTGAAACCAGTGTCCTTCAAAAAGGGCTTTGGCTGTGACCTAGGCGAATCTGTTGTTGCTTTGGGTTTCCCGTTGTCAGGTTTTGCCGGCGGCGGTGTGCACGTTACCCAGGGGGGTGTGTCGGCGTTGTTTGGCCTCCACAACGATTCAAGCCTTTTGCAATTTACCGCGGCCATTCAACCAGGCTCTAGCGGATCTCCCTTGTTTGATTCATCAGGTGCCGTAGTCGGTTTGGTCACGTCGACAATGCCTGATGCTCAAAATATGAATTTTGCGGTTAAGGCGTCGTTGCTCCTCTCCTTTCTGGATGCGTGCCGCGTCGATGCACCTCAAACATCCAACAGCAAGACGTTCACAACTGCTGAATTAGCTCGCTCGGCCCAAGCATCTATGTGGCGCGTCGAAGCCAAGAATTTTTAGCCCCTGTTTTGACTTGAAAGCTGCGGACGAGACGTTAGGTTATCGACCTCACGCTAACCTAGGAATTTGTTTCATGGAAAGTAACGCAGTAACAAAAGCGCTAAGCGCACAACTGATGCGCGGGCGTCTCGATGTCACCGTCGATGCCTCACAGATCGACCCGGGCTCATTGTTCGGTTTCGCCGAGCGCCGTAATCCCAAGCGTGCGTTTCTATTCGTGTCCAAAGTACTGGGCCGCCATATCCCTGTGCGTCCTTCGATCATGAACGCGAGCTTTCACAGTCTCGCGGCGCAAATACCTGAAGATCTGCCAGGGCCTGTGCTCGTTATCGGCATGGCGGAAACAGCAGTTGGCTTGGGTGCCGGCGTACATCGTGCCTTCAGCGCGACCCGCCCTGACACCGTCTACATGGTCAGCACACGTCACCCGACGGGCAATGAATTGTTCGCCCGTTTTGAAGAAGAGCATAGCCACGCCAGCGCTCATCTCATTCATCTGCCTGTCGATCCCGATGTTCGGGAAATGATGTTGAATGCCCGTTCGCTGGTGCTGGTCGACGACGAAGCTTCCACCGGCAAAACTTTCATCAATCTTCACCGTGCGCTGGTCGATGCCGGCCTGACCCAGGTCGAGCGCGTGGTGACGTGCGTACTGACGGATTGGTCCGGCGATGCTGTTCGCAAAACCATTGGGGACTCAGCACATCAGGTATCGCTGTTGCAGGGTTCGTACACCTTCCACGAGGACGCTGAGGCGCCGCTACCGGAAATGCCGGCCGTTGGTACCATCGAGCCTGGTGAGTGGCCGTTGACGGCGGAGAGTGACTGGGGGCGTCATGGTATTCGCGTCGTAGAAGACACCCTGGCTCTGGACCTGAACGTCAAAGCAGGTGAGCGCGTACTTGTGGTCGGTACCAGTGAATTCGTCTGGCGTCCATTTCTGCTCGCTGAACGCTTAGAGCGTGCTGGCGCAGATGTGCATTTCAGTTCAACCAGTCGCTCGCCAATCGCTCTGGGCCATGCCATCGGTCACGTGTTGTCTTTCGCGGACAACTACGGTCTCGGTATCCCCAACTTCCTCTACAACGTGAGCCCCGGACAGTTTGATCGCGTCCTGATTTGCTCGGAAACACCTGTGCAGGCTGTGTCCGCCTCGCTGATTGAATCCCTGAACGCGGAGGTGATTGTCGATGGTCAATAAGCGCCCCCTCGCCCTGGTCGATCTCGACGACACCCTGTTCCAGACTGCTCGCAAAATGCCAGAAGGTTTGCCGCGGGTCACTGCGACTCTCGATATCGAGGGTCAACCCAATGGCTACATGAGCACTGTCCAACATTCCCTTGCCCATTGGCTCCTATCCACAACCGACGTGATCCCAGTTACAGCGCGCAGCGTTGAAGCATTCAGTCGTGTGCAACTGCCTTTCATGCACGGTGCCGTCTGCTCTCATGGCGGCGTGATCCTTGGTCCTGATGGAAAGCTTGACGAGGAATGGCAAGCACGCATGAGCGATGTTCTTGCTGACTATCAGGCTCGCTTGCCAGGCCTCAGTGAAGCAACCCTCGCCATTGGTAAGGAGCTTGGCATTTCCTTGCGCGGATGGGTTGTCGAGGAAGAAGGCCTGCGCCACTACGTGGTGACCAAGCACAACGAATCCAACGATGAAGTCCTACAAACGGTACTCGCGGAAGTACAGGCTCGCGGTTTACTGGAAGGGATGCACATCCACGGAAATTCCAACAACCTCGCGTTCTTGCCGCTGGGCCTGTCGAAGGAAGTGGCCGTTCAAGAATTGTTGCGCCGTGATCGTGAGGCCAATGGTGAGCGTCCTGTGCTGGGCTTTGGGGACAGCATCACTGACCTCGGTTTCATGCAGGAGTGTCATATGTGGGCGACCCCTGCGCGTAGCCAATTGGCCAAGCTGGTTGGGGTGAAAATCCATGACTAAGGCCGTTGCCGGTCTGGTTACCGTAGGGAGCGGCAGCTATGCAGCAGATGATGTTCAGTTTCTGCTGCAGGCCGTTCAGATGGAAACCACTGATGTCTTGGAGAAGGAGCGTCTGATTCAGTCGAAGCAGAAGCACTACTCCGAAATGATCAGCCTGGAGAGTGCGCCGACTGACGTGCATAAAGCCCTATACGAGCGCGCACTTGAACAAAACGGTACCCGCATGGCCATGGACGTTCAGTCCCTGGCGCTGGCGCTGAGCGAGGCATGCACGGGTCCGTCAATTGTGCTCGTGTCTTTCGTTCGTGCTGGCGTGCCGCTCGGCGTGTTGTTGCGTCGGGCCCTGCTCGACATGGGTCGAGATGCGCACCACTACGGAATCAGCATCGTTCGGGATCGGGGGATAGATAAGGTCGCCCTCGAAGCCATCATTCAGGCACATGGTGCCGAGAACATCGTCTTCGTCGATGGCTGGACAGGGAAGGGCGCTATCTCTGGTGAGATTCAGCGCAGCCTCAATGGCGACTCACGCTTTCCTGAGGAACCTCGGCTTGTTGTGCTGGCAGATCCCTGCGGCCGGGCGTGGTTGTCCGCGTCGGCTGAAGACTGGGTTATCCCCTCCGGCATCCTTGGTGCGACGGTGTCTGGTCTGGTTTCGCGCTCCATCTGGCCCGCGAATGGAGGCCTGCATGGTTGTGTGGTTTACGACCATCTGCGTGAGCACGATTTAACCCGCGAGTTCATCGAGCAGATCGACGAGAAGCGAAAGGCGCTGGGGGCGGTTCCTCAAGCCTCGCCATGGACCGACACCCAGCGTTTTGAATTGCAGGGTGCAGCTGCGCACGTAGTCAAGTCGCTGGCCTCTCAGTTCGGCATTACCAATCTCAACCGAGTAAAGCCAGGTATTGCCGAAGCAACCCGCGCGGTACTGCGTCGCGTACCGGATCACGTCTTGGTTCGCAGCCGTAGCGACAGCGATGTTCAGTTGCTCATGCACCTGACTGAGGGCGCTGGGGTGGCTGTGGAAGCGGTCGGTGCTGCATTGGGCCCTTACCGGGCGGTTACCATCATTCGGAGTGTGAGCTGATGAAAGTCCTTTCTCCTTATGCCCTGGGGGCAACGCTCTACATGCCGGCCACACGTGCGGATCTGCTGGAAGTGGTTTTCCGCACAAAACTGCCTGAACTGCGTTCTCTGGTTGTTTGCTTGGAGGATGCGGTCGCGGAAATTGACGTCGACACGGCGTTGAAAAATCTGCATGGCCTGTTGACCGCGATCAACGAGCGCGGTGGGCGTCCGTCTGATGGTCCGCTGCTGTTTGTTCGCCCCCGAGACTCGGTGATGGCTGCCGTGCTGAATGAATGGCCAATAATGGCCCACGTCGATGGGTTCGTTGTGCCGAAATTGACCCTGCGCAACCTTGGAGATTGGGAACAGGCCGTTACAAACCCGGCGCTGTACCTCATGCCGACGCTGGAAACTACAGACGTGTTCAACCCAGGTGGAATGGTCGAGTTGGGCCAGGCGCTGAAGGCGAACCTGAATCAGCGAATTATCGCCCTACGTATCGGCGGGAACGACCTGATGGGAAGTCTTGGACTTCGTCGCAATCCCGCAACAACGCTCTACAGCACCCCAATGGGCTACGTGATCCCAATGTTGGCAGGCGTCATGGGGTCTCAAGGTTTCGCACTGACGGCACCGGTGTTCGAACAACTCGCGACACCGCATTTGCTGATGGAGGAGCTGGAACTCGACATCGCCCATGGCTTGGTAGGGAAGACGGCGATTCATCCATCTCAGATCAACACGATCCAGGACGCGTTGCGCGTAAGCCTCGAAGACCTCAACTGCGCCAGGATGATTGTCAGTGAAGTTGCTCCGGCAGTGTTCAAGCACAACGATGCCATGTGCGAGCCTGCGACCCATTACAAATGGGCGGTCAACATCCTTGAAAGAGCAGAGTGGCACGGAGTTCGGCAACCGGATGTAGGACCTATTGAGGCGCCTATCCGTTTGGCCGAGGCCGCGCGATGACAATGGGATTTGACGATGCTGGCGGGCAAAGGCGTCAGGTGCTGTCGGTTTTTGACTTCGACGGCACGCTGACCCGGCACGATAGCTTCATCCCATTCCTGAAGTTTGCCTTCGGACCCCGGGAATTCAATCGACGCATTTTGCGGCTTGCGCTGCCAAGCGTTCGATTCCTGGCTCGGCGTTTGAATCGTGATGAGTTGAAAGCACAGCTGATCAGCACGTTTCTTACAGGCGTAGAAATGAAATGGGTGCAGGAGCAGGCCGTGAAATTCTGCGGGTTGTTTTGGGAACAGCTCATGCGCCCTTCAGGTTTAAAATCTGTCGCCGCCGAAGTAGAGGCAGGTGCAGTAGTTTCTCTGCTCCGCGTCCCCAGCGTTGGTGCTCCAGCCGTTTGCGGATCGACTTGGCATCAAGTTGATCGGCACCGAGCTTGAGGCGGTAGACGGTCTGTTGACCGGGCGCATGACTGGCAACAACTGCAGATGCGAGAACAAAGTACTCAGACTTGGGGCTGTGTATGGGCCGCTCGGCCAGTACCGGCTTAAAGCATGGGGTGACACCCGCGGTGATTTTGAGTTGTTGGCCGCGGCGCAAGAAGCACACTGGCGACACTTTCACCCCGCATGGCGCCGTCTTCGCCTGCGGGCAGATAGAAGCGGGAATTTGGGTGTGAGCAATGTCGCGCACGCTAACCTGCAAGTGGCGGTCAACCCTGATCGACACGCGAACACTGATGACCAACAAGGAGCGTAACCATGGCACTTACCCTGCAAAAACAGCAATCCATCTCCCTAGCTAAAACGGCCGGCAGTTCGCTGACCAGCATCAGCCTTGGTTTGGGTTGGGACCCAGTCAAGGCGGGCGGTTTCCTCGGCAAGATGTTTGGTGGTGGTTCCGAGATCGACCTCGACGCTTCCTGCATTTTGCTGAACAGCGATTACCAAAAAATCGACCTGGTGTGGTTCCGCCAACTGAAGTCCCAGGACGGTTCGATCAAGCACTCCGGTGACAATCGTACCGGCGATGGCGAAGGCGATGACGAGACCATTAATGTCGACCTGCAGCGCCTGCCCGCCTCCGTTAAGTACTTGATTTTTACCGTTAATTCATTCACGGGCCAGTCTTTTGAGAAGGTCGAAAAGGCCTACTGCCGTATCGTGAATGGCAGCAACAACACCGAGCTGGCACGCTTCAACCTTTCTGAAAAAGGTGGGCACACCGGCATCGTCATGGCGAGCCTGGCTCGCGAAAATGGCGACTGGGAATTCAAGGCGATCGGCACCACCACGAATGGTCGTACTGCTGACGACCTGATCACTCTGGCCGTTCAGGCGTTGCGCTAATGGCTAATCTCGTACCTGGTGGTAATGCGCCGGTTGCCAGCGGCCAGCTTCGCGTTGATATCAATTACTCGCCTATCCCGGGGGCCGACATTGACGTATCGGCCTTCGCACTGGGCGCCTCGGCCAAAGTCCGAGGCGATGGCGACATGTGTTTCTATGGCCAGCCTCAAATTCTGGGTGGCGCTGTTCAGCTGACCGAATCCTCGGCTGGGCGCGCAGTATTTTCACTCGATACGAGTCGTCTTGAGTCTGCAGTTGAGAAAGTGGCGCTCACTGCCACGATCTACGAGAACAAGGCGAGCTTTGAGCGCGTGTCACAACTTTCGGTTGTGGTGACGGGTGGAATTGAAGCTCAAATCCCAACCGGTGGCATGAAGGAAACAGCACTCATCCTCGGCGAATTTTATCGCCGAAATGGTGACTGGAAATTCCGCTGTGTGGCCCAGGGCTTCAATGGCGGCCTTGAGCCGTTGGCCAAGCACTTTGGTGTAGAGGTCGCCGCACCAGCGCCGGCCCCTGCACCTGCACCTGCTCCAGTGGTACAAACGCCGCCGCCTGCTCCGGCCGCTGCACCTAAATCTACGATTAGTCTGAGCAAGGTCACCCTCGATAAAACACGATCGTCTATCAGTCTTGAAAAGACGGCAGCCGGTTTCGGCGAAATCAAGGTGAACTTGAACTGGAACAAAGGCAGCTCGGGCGGCTTCTTCAAGCGAAGCCAATCCGTCGACCTGGACGTTGGTTGCCTGTACGAGCTGCAAGACGGCGAGAAGGGCGTTGTTCAAGCCCTCGGGGAGTCCTTCGGCAGTCTCAATCGGGAACCATACATACAGCTGATGGGCGATGACCGTACTGGCTCTGTTTCCGGTGGCGAGTGGTTGCATATCAATGGCAAACAATGGAGTGAAATTCGCCGCATTTTAGTGTTCGCCTTCATCTATGAGGGCTCGCCTTCTTGGAAAGAAACCGATGGAGTGGTGACTATTTACATTCCTGGTCAGCCTGACATTGAGGTGCGTCTCAATGAAGAGGGTGGCCGTGAACCAATGTGTGCCATAGCGATGCTTGAAAACGTGAACGGTGCCGTTAAGGTCTCTCGGCGGGTGGACTTCCACCGAGGCCACAAACTCATGGACCAGGCTTATGGCTGGGGCATGAGGTGGACTGCAGGGTCCAAATAGAAATCATGGCGGGGTCATACGACCCCGCCCTTGGGGGAACACAACATGTTTGCATGGCTTAAGCAAAACGCAGCAGCAGCGCGTGAAGCACTAACTACCGAAGTTTCGAAGTTCAAGAATCAGAAATTTCTAGATGCGATGACCGCCAATTGCGCTCTCATCTCAGCTGCATCCGGCGGTATCTCTTCTGAGGAAAAACAGAAGATGACCGGCTTCATCCAAAACTCGCCTGAGTTGAAAGTTTTCGACATGGGCGATGTGATCAAGGCGTTCAACGCACACTGTGAAAAGTTCGAGTTCGACTTTCAACTCGGCCAAGCCGAAGCACTGAAGGTCATCGGCAAGATCAAGAACGATGCCGGCGCGTCCCGACTCCTGGTGCGCGTGGGCTGTGCCATCGGTGCGTCGGACGGCGACTTTGACGCCCAAGAAAAAGCGGCCTGCCGTTTGGTCTGCCTTGAGCTGGGCCTTAACCCAGCTGATTTTGAACTCTAAGGAGCGTTACTTTGGACACTCAAATCGGTTTCCCTCCGCTGACCATGGCGGTATTCGTCGGGATCGCGCTCGGCGCGCTTCTCCTCGACATGGTTACTCACCGCGGTGACAAGCCAATTTCCCTGGCTAAGGCTTCGATTTGGTCGATCTTCTGGATCGCTATCTCGTTAGTGTTCGCCGGCTTCTTATACGTACAGCACGGCCCTGAAGTCGCCAGCCTGTTTGTAACTGGCTACGCCCTTGAAAAAGTTCTGAGCGTCGACAACCTGTTCGTGTTCATGGCGATTTTCGCATGGTTCAAAGTGCCAGATGGCATGCGTCACCGAGTCCTGTATTGGGGCATTATCGGCGCCATTGTGTTCCGCGGCATCTTCGTTGCCATTGGTACCGGCCTGTTGGCTTTCGGTCCGTGGGTCGAAATCGTCTTCGCAGTGATCGTGGCTTGGACCGCAGTTATGATGCTGCGCGCCGGCGGTGATGATGAAGAGGAAGAGGACTACTCCAAGCATATGGCTTACCGCTTCGCCCAGAAGTTGTTCCCTGTGTGGCCGAAACTCCATGGCCATAATTTCTTCGTCAGCCGTAAGCAGCTGGAGGTGGAACTCCAGAAGCCTGAGAACAAAGGCATGACACTGGCAGCAAAAGGAACGATTTTTGCGACCCCGTTGTTCCTTTGCCTTGTAGTGGCCGAAGTGTCTGACGTGTTGTTCGCGTTCGACTCTGTGCCGGCGGTGATCGCGGTTAGCCGTGAGCCCCTGATCGTCTACTCTGCCATGCTGTTTGCGATCCTGGGTCTGCGTACCATGTACTTCGTGCTCGAAGCGCTGAAACGCTACCTGGTCCACCTAGAAAAATCTGTAGTCGCGCTGCTGTTCTTCATCGCCATTAAACTCGGCCTGAACGCAACCGACCACATGTTCCACCATGGCTACACAATCGATGCAAACACCAGCCTGCTGATCGTTATGGTTGTACTGGCGATTGGTGTGGTTGCAAGCCTTGTCTTCCCAGGCAAGGAAGAAGCTCAACCTGAAACCGCTGAGTAACAGCCCATACCACAAGGAGTAATACCCATGGCGTTGACCCTACAGAAAGGTGGCAATCTTTCGTTGACCAAAACCGACCCGAGCCTGACCAAAATCTTGGTAGGCCTGGGCTGGGACCCGCGTGCTACTGATGGTGCTGAGTTCGACCTGGACGCCAGTGCGCTATTGCTGGCAGCAAATGGCAAAGTACGCGGCGAAGCCGACTTCATTTTCTACAACCAGCTGAAAAGCGTTGACGGTTCGGTTGAGCACACTGGCGACAACCGCACCGGTGCGGGCGACGGCGACGACGAAGTAATCAAGGTAGACCTGAGCCGCATCCCGGCCGACGTGGACAAAGTGGTCTTCATCGTTACCATCCACGATGCAGAAGTACGCAAGCAAAGCTTCGGTCAGGTCGGCGGCTCCTTCATTCGCATCGTTAACGATACGACCAATGCGGAAGTCGTTCGTTACGACCTGGCAGAAGACGCGTCGACTGAAACTGCGATGGTGTTTGCTGAGTTGTACCGCAACGGCGGCGAGTGGAAATTCCGCGCTGTTGGCCAGGGTTATGCCGGCGGCCTGAAAGCTCTGGCCAATAACTATGGCATGAATTTTTAACGCCTAAGTCGTTAATTTAATTATTTTTTGTTTGCTTGGTCTTGATTTCAAGGCCTTGTTTACCTCACTTAAAGGAATCGAAAATGGCCGTATCTTTGCAGAAAGGCGGGAACGTAAGTTTGTCTAAAGAGGCCCCAGGCCTGACCGAAGTCACTGTAGGTCTGGGTTGGGACGCACGAGTTACCGACGGTTCGAAATTCGACCTCGACGCGTCGATCTTCATCCTGGGTGAAAGCGGCCAAGTCCTCGACGACGCCAGCTTTATCTTCTATAACAACAAAAAATCGGCAGACGGTTCGGTTGAACACCTGGGCGACAACCAGTCCGGTGAAGGCGCTGGTGATGACGAGCAAGCCAACGTCAAGTTGACCGGTCTGGCTGCCGCTGTGAAGAAACTGGTATTCGCTGTGACCATTCACGACGCTGAAGCACGCAAGCAGAGCTTCGGCCAGGTTGCTAACGCTTACATCCGTGTAGTGAACAAGGCTGACGGCAAAGAACTGGCGCGCTACGACCTGAGCGAAGACGCTTCGACCGAAACCGCGATGATCTTCGGCGAGCTGTACCGCAATGGCGACGAGTTCAAGTTCAAGGCGATCGGCCAAGGTTTTGCTGGCGGCCTAGCCCCGCTGGCTAAATCGATGGGCGTGAACATCGGCTAAGCCGCAAGGCTTGAGAAAGCCCCCGCGAAATGGGGGCTTTTTCTTGCCTACAGAAAGACCACGGAGTGGGTCCTGTGGGCGGTATCTACCACTTCTTCACTAGGAGCGACTGCTGGCGATCGCCATGACAGTCCACCGGTTCTCGGTTTCTAAAGGATATTTGGATGGGCATGTTTCGTGGGGTTATAGCTGCAGGTGTTTTGGTGTCCATGTCAGGCTGCGGAGCCTACAACGACTTCAAGGCCAACAATGCAGTTCAAGAATATAGGCAGGCATGCCTTGGAAATTATACGAACGAGTGCGAAAGCAAACTGGTCGACACGAACATTGTCATGCTCGAGCTCGCGCGCAGTAACATCGACAGGGAAAAGGATACGATCGTGCAGGTCGTGGGCAAGGACGGGTTTGATCGCTTCTCAAAAACCGCCAACGAGCTAATTGACCACCTGGTCGATCAACAAGAAAACAAACGTCCCGGTTTTTTTGCGCGATGGTTCCTGGGTGAAGCCCAACCGTTCGGAAATACCCGCAACCAACTCTTCGACATTTCAGACATGCAAGAACTGCGTGCTGCAGTGCTTCAAAAAGTCAGCGCTGGTGTTCAAGCGAGCAAAATATCTGCTAAGCCTGACGAACCAATGACTGAGACCGAGGCAATTTTGTTGGGCAAGGTACCTCAAGCACCGAGTCAAACTCAGGTCACCCCGACTGCCCGGCCGGCGGAGCCAGCGAGCCAGTCGGTTGAGCCAGCAGTTCAGGCAAAAGCATTAGTGCCATCCGACCTTGCTGCATCTGCAGATCGGATGATCTCGAGTGAGATTGATCAGGATGGTGGGGATGAATACAAGGACGGTCGTCAGATCATCTTTGCTGACTTGAATAACGACGGTATCAAGGATGCCGTGGTGCTTTACACGATCGAAGGTCAAGGCGGCGGTAATGGCTACTTCCAAACACTTGCCGCGTTCATTGGCGGTTCGGCAGGCTGGGAGTTCCGTGGGAAAGCTGTAGTCGGCAATGGTGTCCAGGACATCCAGGTGGTTGATCCCCAAACCGTCAGGCTGACTGTTCTCTCCGTCGGTCCGGATGATGCTGATTGCTGCCCGAGTGTTCAGAGCACCGAAAACTACAAGTGGGACGGCACGACATTTCTTCAGGCCCCAACGTCGTAAGTAAAAGCCAGGCATCAGGCACCTAGCCGCGTGCATGCGAGCGCGGTTAGGCAGGGCTCTGGCGAAACGCGGGAGCAAACAAAAAGAAGGAAAAATCTGATATGTCGCGCTTCAACATCGGCTCTGGCCTTTTCGCCATGTTGCTCACCCTGGTATCAGCCCACTCCAACGCCACCAGCTTTGATTGCACCAAAGCTGCAAGCTTTGCTGAGAAATCGATTTGCACAGATTCTGCACTCAGTCGTCTGGATGAGCAGATGAACTCCGAATATGTCCGCGCATTAGACGCAGCGCCGAACAAGGCCCAGGTCCGTCAAGATCAACGAGACTGGTTGCGTCTGCGCGACAACTGCAAGACCGCCAGTTGCTTAACCGCTTCGATGACTGATCGGCTCAGTGTTCTATTACGCACCAAGGTTGATCATCCATCTAAAGCGCCAACCTCCGTTGCCGCTACCCGGGTTGATCAATCTGAAACGAATGTGATTTCAAAGGCCGCTACTTCTCCAATGGTTCCCGCCGCGGTGAAGCCGGCAGCGACGCGAAGTGCAGCGGATGATCATCAAGCGATCCTGAACTTGAAGATTGGCCTGTTCGTGATGGCAATGTTGCTGCTGGTCTGCATTTACCTGCACCGCCGGGGGACCATTACGATCTATCAGGACTACACCGACGCGCTTTGGACAACCTTGACTCCGATCTTGGGGATTGGTGCGTATTTCGTCGCGAGCGCCTGGCTCGAGGTCCCACGCAACTACTCCATCATTGCTGCCTGCGTCCTCGGTGGTCTTATGTCCTTGCAGGTGCTTATCCAAACGTACAGAAGCAACAGCATCTGGTTTTTCCTTCTATCCCTCTTTGCAAAGGTCATTCTGCTGACCTTCTACTTCCTTATGATGGCTCTCCTGCTGTGCGGTGGTGCCCGCACCAAAAGTGAGGCCCGGCGGCGGCGCGGCTGGGCAGTTCTTGCCACGACCGTGTTCGTATTCCTCTCAGGCTGGATGTGCCGCAATCGGCAATTCAGTTCGATCGACGATTACATTGCCGGACGGGCATAAGTGACATATCGGTGGTTGCGCTATTGCCACAGGCGCGACCTCCGATGTAAATGAAAGTCGAGCCTGTCGTAGGGGCCCCAACCGATGCCGGCATTTCAAGCAACAAAGAATCCAGGAATAAGGATCAAGGAGTAGTCATGGGATTTCGTTTCAGCAAGCGAATCACGATTGTGCCTGGCGTACGCCTTAACATCAGCGGAAAGGGGGTCAGTACTTCGATTGGGCCCCGTGGTCTGAGTATGACGATGGGCCGCAACGGCACTTATCTCAATGCGGGTTTACCCGGTACTGGTCTTTCATACCGCGAGAGGATCGACCGGCCCAGTAGATCGAGTAGTTCCCAACCAGGCCCTGCCGGAAGCGAATACTCGGGCCAGGTAAAGGTGAAAGTAAACGACGACGGCACGTTGTTGATTACGGACATGGATGACATCGAGTTGCCGACTGCTGTCATCAAACGTGTCAAATCGGAGATGGCCGATTCCATTCAGGACTTGCTGGCGAAAGCTGCTGATAAGGTCAATCAGGATCTCGAATCCTGCCTAGGTGTGCACCTACTTACGCCTCGGCCGGGTGCCATGCCGGTAATCCCAGCTCCATTCGCCATTGAAGAACCCACGAGGCCCACTCAGCAGACGCCAGGCTTGATGGATCGAATGCTCCTTCGCAGCGCGAAGATTGAGCGTGAGGCTGAGTCGGCGGAAGAGCAGTATCGACAAGACCTCGCGAACTGGCAGTCCACGCGGGACGCCCATGAACTTGAACGCACCGAAATCGAGAAAGCATTCCGGCTGGCGGCAAAGGGCTTCAGTGCTCAGATGCAACGTGCCCTGGACTATGTGTTGAGCGGCATTGCCTGGCCAAAAGAAACCCAAGTGGCCTATGAGTTCTCACAAGACGTTACCGGCGTCGCGCTCGATGTTGATTTACCTGATGAGGGCGATATCCCGCAGCGCAGCGCTGAAGCCCGGGGTAACGGCAAACTAACCTTCAAAAATCGTTCGGATGCCCAGGTACGCAGAGACTTTGTCGCGCTGTGCTATGGCTCTCTGTTTCGAGTTGTAGGAGAGGTATTTGCTCTACTGCCAGCGATCCAGAAGATCCTGGTGTCGGGCTACATTCAGCGTAACAACACCGCAACCGGTGCGGTGGATGATCACTACGTGCTCTCGGTCTTAGTAGGCCGAGATCAGTGGGATGCGATTGATTTTAATCGTCTGGATGCGATCGATCCTGCAGCGACCCTGAACGCGTGTGGCGCAGTGGTAAAGCTGGACCGCTCTGCGCGTTTTGTTGAGGTGACGCCGATGGATATGTTGGTCTTGAACTGAAGACAACCGCGGCGGCTTGAGCCGCCGCGGTGTGAGGCAGGGCAGTGCAGGAGAGGATTAGCGAATGATTCCTTCGCGCTTTGCCTCCAAGATCCACATCGGGAATTCCTGCATCAGCCGGTCGTACAACTGCTCTTCCGTCATGTCGTGAAGGTCATCCAGGGCAAAGAATCCGCAGTTGTCCACGACTCTCCCGGGCATGGTGTCCAGTTTTTCCAGAATGCCGTAATTCCGGCCTGCTAAACCAACGTATTGCCAGAAGATTCCCAGCTTCGCTGCATCCACCATCAGTTGCGTGATCTTGCGGTTTTCAGAAACGCCACCGTCGCTGATGAAAACGACAAACATAGGGGTTTTGTCTTTGGACGCCTGGAAGGATTCGATCACTTTTTGGATCGCTCTCGGTTCATCATTGTAACGCCGACCGACGTCCCACTTGGTCCAGCCATTGTTGTCGGATTCGACAAAGTTCTGGTAGTTGGTAAGCGTCACAGGTGAGAGTCGCAGTGGCCGTTCGGCGAATGTCCAGCACTCAAGTTCGGCATCTGTATCCATGGCTACGGCGATGGGCACAAGACGATTGAGGACTTCCTGTACGCGGCCGGTTTTGTATTGATTTCGCATCGAGTCGGTGACGTCGAGCACGAGCAAAACACGAGCTTTCATCCCAACCAAGCAGGCTTTCTCGAGGCTTACCTGTGCCTTCTTGGCCAGACTGACCAGTTCCGGCGCGACAGCAGCTACACGTTTATCCAGAGAGATTGTGGAGGGAGATGGGGCAGGTGCTGGTGCCGGTGCAGCTTCTTCAGTAACTTCGCCGCCAAAGTGCCTCACGAGAGCGTCCAGGCCCTCTGCAAAACCCTGAAGGTTAGAGGCCAACCGCCACTCCCCATTCTTTCGGTAAAGCTCAACGATCATTACCGCTTTCTCGGTTGTGAACGTGAGCCCTGAGAACGCGCAGGTCGCTCCTATCTCACCAGCGGGGCTGATTACTTTGAAGTTGCCATTCCGGATGTCACTCATCGCCCCGGCACCGTCGATGGAGGCAGTGAAGATCAAGCGATCGATAGTGGCGGGCAGGGTGGCTAGATTAATTTCAAACTGGCCACCCGCAGCAAGCTTCACACTGCTGCAAGGCGTAACAGGTTGATTGAAGAAGACCATATAGCGATCATCAGAAAGCTTGCCTTGGTCGTCGACACCGAAACAGACGAAGTCGACTACGCTGGGGCTTTCGATGTTGACCGAGAGAGTGAAGGATAGACCGGGAAGAATATTTGCCAGCGACATGCGCTGGCCTTGGGTGATCTGCATGCATGGTTCCTTTGTGACGATTAGAGCGCCTGATGATGAGATGGCCTTGGTGAAACAGCCGTATCTGCACCGGCGGCTGGTTCATCCGTCGGGTTAAACCTAACGGCGCTCGAAGTTCCTGCAAGTCTTATACGGCCAGTGAGGTCGCCGCGGGAAGTTCCTATGGGAAGAGCTGTTTTGTTCGAGGGCGCGGGGCGATTCAACATGGGTTTATGAGGCCGATGATGCTGGCATACAACCAAAATAGAAATCCCGCGGCGGCCGTGTGCCGTCGCGGGAGTACTGGTCAGGCATGAAGCTGCTTAAAGCGCCTACTAGCACGAAAGCTTAGACGTACTGCTTTTTGCCGCTCCTTTCGATTGGGCGTCCTTTGAATACGTGTGGGCCGTCCATCGTTAGCTCAATTTTGTCTCCCTTCCGAGTCAGCCAGGGGGTGGCTTCACTGCCGGCTTTGGAGGTAACTCCGGAT
>Ga0308159_1001618_pt1 | contig 30793 bp, 38 predicted proteins | sample PhyCR1_FD_201040 | JGI IMG/M metagenome (GOLD analysis project Ga0308159, IMG submission 201040) | Phyllosphere microbial communities from UC Gill Tract Community Farm, Albany, California, United States - DLSLC.R1 | ecosystem: Host-associated > Plants > Phyllosphere > Unclassified | place: USA...
CGGACCGTCTAGGACGATCGGTGCATCCATCGTCTCGATCAGCACCGGCTTGACGATCGGCGGATAGCTGCCGCCGGCCGGTGTTTCCAGGCAATAGCCGAAGCCCTGGCGGATGCGGTCCATCGTGGACGGATCGGCATGGATCGGAATGCGGTGTTTCTGCAGAATGAAATAGCCGCGCAGATCGTCGATCCCGTGCAGATGATCGGCGTGTGGATGTGTGTAGAGGACGGCATCGACGCGCTGGACGCTTGCGGCGATCATCTGCTCGCGAAAGTCCGGGCCGGTATCGATCACGACCGTGGTCTTGCCGCCATCCGGAGCGATCTGTTCCACCATGAACGAGGCGCGCGTGCGCCGGTTCTTCGGGTTTTGTGGGTCGCAATCGCCCCAGTCGCCGTTCAGCCGCGGTACGCCTGGCGAAGACGCGCAGCCGAGAACGGTAAAGCGCCGTCGATATCCGGTGCTCGTTCCGACCCGGGCCGCCATCACCTCAAAGCCTCGGCATCTTGGAAAAGCACCGGAACGCGTTTTCCGTCGTGATCGCAGCCATCTCTTCGTAAGTCAGGCCGTGAACATCGGCCAGCACCTCTGCGGTATTGACCACGTAGGACGGTTCGTTGCGCTTTCCGCGCCAGCGTTTTGGCGCCAGATAAGGTGCGTCGGTCTCGACCAGCAGTCGGTCCGTCGGCAGGGTTTTGGCGATCGCCCGGATTTCCTCGGATTTCGGGAATGTCAGGATGCCCGAGAAGGATACGTAGCCACCAAGTTCAATACCGGCACGGGCGAGGTCGGGTCCGGCCGAAAAGCAATGCAGAATGAAGGGGAAAGCCCCCTTCCCGCTTTCAGCCGTCAGGATCTCGATCATGTCTTCGTCGGCACTGCGGCTGTGGATCACCAGCGGCAGCCCGGTTTCGCGTGCAGCTTCGATATGTCTGATCAGACCGGTCTTCTGGTCGGCCGGCGTTTGCGTATCGTAGAAATAATCGAGACCCGCTTCGCCGATCGCGACGATCTTGTCGTGCGCATTGGCCAGACGAATGAGGTCTTCCGCCTGGATATCCAGCTCTTCGCTGGCATTGTTGGGATGCGTGCCGACCGAGCAGAATACCGATGGGTATTTGTCCGTGATCGCCAGCAGGCTGTCGAGCTTTCGGACGCGTGTCGAAATCGTCACCATCTGCCGGACACCGGCTTCGTGGGCGCGCTCGATCAGTTCGTCGCGTTCGGAGTCGAAGTCAGCAAAATCCAGATGGCAATGGGTATCGATCAGCATGACTTGCCCTATGCCGCCGGCTGCGGCGCAACGTAGCGCGGGAAGACCGGGCTTGGAGCTTCCAGCACCGTGCCGGGTGTCAGGCGGCCAACTTCGCCGAGTGCTGCGAAATCACGCGATCCGGCAGGTGCAGCCACCAGATCGAGAAGCTTTGACGACGAGTCCGGCATGAACGGCTGCAGCAGGATGGCGATCTGGCGAACCACTTCGGCGGCCACGTAAAGGACCGTCTCCATCCGGGCGGGATCAGTTTTCTTCAGAACCCACGGCGCCTGGGCTGCGAAATAGCGGTCGGTTTCGGACACGACGGCTATGATTGCCGCCAGCGCGCGGTGAACGAGTTGCTTTTCCATGTCGTCGCGGCAGATCGGCAGGAGCGCATCGACGGAGGCCAGCATCTGCCGGTCTGCGTCGGTCAATTCGCCGGGTGCCGGGATCTTCGCGTCGCAATTCTTGACGATCATCGACAGCGAGCGGCTGGCAAGATTGCCAATACCGTTTGCGAGATCGGCGTTGATGCGCGTGCCGATCGCGTCTTCGCTGCAGGTGCCGTCCTGGCCGAAGGAGATCTCCCGCAGCAGGTAATAGCGGATCGCATCAAGGCCGAAATGGCCGATCAGTTCGAACGGATCGAGCACGTTGCCGAGCGACTTCGACATTTTCTCGCCGCCCTTGGCCAGAACGAAGCCATGGGCATAGACGCGCTTGGGCAGCGGCAGACCTGCCGACATCAGGAAGGCTGGCCAGTAGACGGCGTGGAAGCGGATAATGTCTTTGCCGATGATATGCGCATCCGCCGGCCAGTATTTGGCGCGTGGACCGTTCGGGTCGTCGAGATAGCCGGTTGCGGTCAGGTAGTTCGTGAGCGCGTCGACCCAGACATACATGACGTGCGCCGGATCGTCGGGAACCTTGATGCCCCAGTCGAACGTGGTGCGCGATACGGAGAGATCGCGCAGACCGGATTTCACGAAGGAGATCACTTCGTTGCGACGCTCGGCCGGGCCGATGAAGTCTGGGTGGTCCTCGTAGTGCTTGAGCAGCTTGTCGCCATATTCGGACAACTTGAAAAAGTAGCTCGACTCTTCAACCCATTCGACAGGCGTGCCCTGCGGGCCATAGCGGGTGCCGTCACGCAGCTGCGTTTCGTCTTCCGCATAGTAGGCCTCGTCGCGGACCGAATACCAGCCCGCATAGGTATCCTTGTAGATATCGCCGGCGGCCGACATCCGGTTCCAGATGTCCTTGCTCGCCTGATGGTGGCGCGGTTCCGTCGTGCGGATGAAATCGTCGTTAGAGGCATTGAGCAGCTTGCCCATTTCCCGGAACTGTTCGGTATTGCGCTCGGCCAGCTCTTCCGGCGAAATGCCTTCGTTGCGGGCAGTCTGCTGCATCTTCTGGCCGTGTTCGTCCGTCCCGGTCAGGAAGAAGACATCCTTGCCGTCGAGGCGCTGGAAGCGCGCCATCGCATCCGTCGCGATCAGTTCGTAGGCATGGCCGATATGCGGCTTGCCGTTCGGATAGGAGATCGCGGTCGTGATATAGAAAGGTGTCTTGTTCGGCATGGGCTGTACTCGGACAGATGTTAAGTCACGCCGCTCTTAGCGCATGTTGCAGACAAGCGAAACCCAAACTTCCCGCCACGGTCCCGATCGGTGATCAGGCGAGCCTGGCGGTCTCAAGAATGGACATCAGCGTCTGCTTGCGATCGAGGTTATAGGCCTGGGCGACCTTCAATTTCTCGGTCATATCGGACACAAGCTTTGCCCTGCGATCCGCCGTCGCGAGATCGCCTGACAATGCGGCCTCCCTCGCCCGTTTGACGAGATGGTCCGACAGATGCTCGAGAAAGAAGCCGAAGATGACGTCGCTGTCCTTGCCGGAGAGAACGTCGGCCAGCCGGTGCATGGCTTTGCGCGCGGCCGGTCCATCCGCCGAGACGGCATCGTCGAAGGCCGAAATGATATCGGCGCCGCCGTAGTTCAAAAGTTTCAGCGCCTGCGCGACGCTTCCCTTTGATTGCGTCAGCACCATTTCCTCGGTCTTGCCGCCATCGAGTGGGCTGCCGAGGGCTGCGAGCGCGCTTGCAAGATCGGCATCACTGAGTGGTGACAGCCTGAGCGGCTGGCATCTGGACCGGATGGTCGGCAAGAGCCGTCCGGGGGCATGCGAGAGAACCAGGAAAAGCGCACGCCGCGGCGGTTCTTCGAGGATCTTGAGGATCGCGTTGGCTGCATTGCGGTTGAGGTCGTCGGCCGCATCGATAATGACGATGCGCCAGTTTCCGGTTCCGGATGTCTGGGAAAAGAAGTGCCCGGCCCTGCGCACTTCGTCGACGGTGATGGCCGTCTTCATCTTTCCGGTCTTCTCGTCCACCGGTCGAGACAGACGCAGGAGATTATGCGAGGCGCCTGAGGCGATCTGGCGGCTGACGGCGCTGTCTGGATCGGGATCGGCGATGTGATCGGGCGCGCTTTCCGGTTCCGGATGGGAGAGGACATGATTGGCGAAACGGAAGGCCAGCGTCGCCTTGCCGATCCCTTCCGGCCCCTCGATCAGGATGGCGTGATGGCCCTTGCCCGTTTTGTAGCTGGCACTCAGAAAATCCTCCGCCGCACGATGGCCGAACAGGTGCGGATTTCTGGCGGGCGAAATGGCGCCGTCCAGAATATGCGGATCCTGGTCGCTCATTCCGATGAACCCGTGACGCCGGCCTGATCAGCGCCGAGGCTCAAAGCCATGGGCTCGATCAGCGCTGCGATCTCCTTGGCGATGATCTCCTCATCGCGGTCGGCATCGATAACGTGACAGCGGCCGGAATCGGCGGCAGCAATTGCGAGATAGGCCTGGCGGCGCGTTTCGTGGGTCTCGATCTCTTCCCGCTCGAAACGGTCGGGGGCTTCGTCCGGCGCGCGTTTGCGGGCACGGCCAAGGCCGATTTCGGCGGGCAGATCGAGGATCACGGTACAATCCGGTTTGACGCCGTCGATCGCGACACGCTGCAAGGCCTCGATAAGATCGGACTCCAGATTGCCGGTGGCGCCCTGGTAGACGCGGGAGGAATCGATGAAGCGGTCGCAGAGAACGATTGCGCCGCTTGCGAGCGCCGGCCGGATGACCTCCTCGACGTGGTCGTTGCGGGCAGCCGCAAACAGGATCGCTTCGAGCCTAGTCCCGAACTCCTGCGCTGCACCCGAAAGCAGGACGTGGCGAACCGCTTCGGCGCCCGGCGAACCGCCAGGCTCGCGCGTCATCAGAACGTCGTAACCCCGCCTGCGCAGGAGATCGGCAAGCCTGCGGATCTGGGTGGATTTCCCCGCCCCTTCCCCGCCTTCGAATGTCACGAATAGCCCGGATTGTTGTGTCACACTTGGTCCCGTATTGCGCCTGTCGGACGGTTCATAGCCGATATCCACGCGTCACGGAACATGTCAAAGCCAGAAGAACATCAGTTCCAGAGCCGCATCGGTCGCCTTGTTGAAGAGTGTACCACCTTCGATGGCATCCGCCGTCATCAGTGGTACTTCCCGGACCAGACGGTCTCCGGATGAGATCTGCAGAACGCCTATTTCCTGCCCTTTCGTGACGGGTGCACGGAGCGGCCAGCGGTAGACGATTCGACCCGAAAGGCGATCGGGGCTGTTGGTCGGCAGGTAGAGATCGACCGGCTCCTGCGCGACAAGATCGACGTGGCGGCTGGTGCCGCCATAGACGCTTGCCTGGCCGATCACCTCGCCTTGCGCGAAGATCACCTTGGTCTGAAACGAGGAGAGCCCCCACTCCATCACCCGGCGCGCCTCTTCCACCCGCTCCTTGTCACTGGCAAGTCCCCCCATGGCGAGGAACAGCCGTGTTCCTTCGCGCTGTGCCGAAGCGACGAACGAGAAACCTGCGCCTTCCGCATAGCCGGCTCCAAGCCCGTCTATGCCGAGATTGAGCGCGAGCAGCGGGTTTTTGTTGCGCTGAAAGATCTTGTTCCAGGTGAAGTCCGGCTGGGCATAGAGCGGGTAGTATTGCGGATATGTCTTTTGAAGGTGCCGCGCGAGTTCCACCATGTCGCGGGTGGTGGTCCGGCTTTCGGCAGACGGAAGGCCCGTGGAATTGCCGAATGCAGAGCGCGTAAGCCCCAGATCCTTGGCGCGCGCGTTCATGCGCGTCGCGAATTCGGCCTCCGAGCGAGACAGTCCTTCTGCCAGAATGATGCAGGCGTCGTTGGCATTCTGGATGACCACGCCCCGGATCAGGTCGTCGACCTTCATCTGCGATTTCAGCGCCGCAAACATGGTCGTGGTGCCGGAAGGCGCGCCACCGGTGCGCCAGGCGAACTCGGTTACGGGATAGCTTGTTTCGGGTGTGATCTCGCCGCGCTGGAGCGCGCTGAACACCACTTCCATGGTCATCAGCTTGGCGAGTGAGGCTGCCGGAAGAGACTGGTTTTCGTTTGCCGACAGCAGCACCGTGCCGGTCTTTTCCTCGACCATATAGACCTGTCTGGCCTTGGTCGCGAAGGCTGGTGCGGCGTCCTGCGCAGACACGGTCTGTGTCGCGGAAAAGGCTGCCGTGACGCACAGGCAGGCCGAAAACAGAAAGCGTCGCATCATGCCCCCAGAAACGTTTCGACCTATGCCTACAGCATCGATCCGCGAACCGGAATCAATTTTCGGAGATAGGATGCTTTGTGGAAGACAGCGCGAACAACGCGCTGCCGATCGGGACGTCAGACGCGTCGCCTCAAAGTCGGGCCGTGCCGGGCCGCTTAGTCCTGCAGCAGGACGTTGCCGAACATGACCTGCTGCTTGTGGCCCTTAGGCGGCTCGACATAGGCAGTTTCGGAGGTCCAGGCCTGCTGTGCCCGGTTTGCGACCGGGCGGATCTGCTGTTCTGCCCGCGCCGGAGCGACTGGCTGAACGTAACGCTGCTGGCTTGCAACCTGCTGCTGAGCCGGGGCTGCGATCGCCTTCTGGGTCGGAGCCTGAACTGGTGCCGGCTTTGGCGCAACTGCCGCGACCTGTCGCTGCGGTGCTTGGGCACGAACCGTCTCAGCCGTCGAACGCTCGACCGGGCGCGGCGACGCCGCATACTGCTCGGCCTGCTGGAAGCCCCTCTTCGAGGATGCGTTGCTCTGCGCACGGCTCGGATAGGCGGCAGGCGTCGGTACGGACGAACCGAAGCTCTGCATCTGGTCACGCAATGGTTGGTTCGACGCGACCATCACGCCGCTTGAACTCTGACCGCCACCCGGATTGAAGGACGGCAGTCGATCGCCCTTGCGGATGTAGGACGCCATCAGGAACGGTGTATCCTCACCATCCATACGAGCGCGGCCGACATACTGGACATTGACCTTGGCAGTGCCCGAACGCTTCATATCGAGGAGCTCGGCGGTCTTGCTGGACACGTCGAGGATGCGGCCGGCGTGATACGGGCCGCGGTCGTTGACGCGCACGATGACCGACGAGCCGTTTTCGACATTGGTGACGCGGGCATAGCTTGGCAGCGGAAACGTCGGATGGGCTGCCGTGAGGCTGGCAGAATCATAGACCTCGCCATTGGCGGTATAACGGCCATGGAAGGCCGAACCATACCACGATGCGAGACCACTCTTGTTATACTGCGGATCTTCCTTGGGAACGTAGGTCTTGCCCCTCACCTGGTAAGGCTGGCCGACCATAAAGCGACCGCCGCCTTTCGGTACCGGCTGTCCGTCCTTGACGACGCGCGGACTGGCTTTGACGCCATACTCCTTCTCGGAGAAGTATTCCTTGCTGCGTACCTGCTTCTGCGCAGGTTCAGGCGTCGGCTTTGTCGTGGCACAGGATGCCATCGCCGCGAAAACCACCGTCATGCCAAGCCACTTCGCACTTAGCGAAACAATACCGCCACTCAAACGCAAAACCTGTCCGCCCCATAATTTCTTGCCACAACGAGCGCTTGAGCCTCGAAGATCGATTCGTCGTTCCGATCAATGAACCAAGCGAGACCCGTTCGGCCCCGTCTTTGATGGATGCCTAGATTTGCTTTTTTCGTGGCTAAAATGCGAACGAAAACTGTTGAGTAATTAAAATTGTATCCAGTATGGTTAACGGATACTTAAAGTAATATTCTATTAATACTTTGATTGCCGCCTTCCCCGCCAAAGACTAGGGTACCAGTGCAGCAATCGAAGCGCATCTCCAGTTGACGACGGCAGTTCTGCGATTATAAAGCCTGACAGCGAGGAAGAGTGTCCGAGTGGTTTAAGGAACCGGTCTTGAAAACCGGCGTGCGGGAGACCGTACCGTGGGTTCGAATCCCACCTCTTCCGCCATCTGCTTTACCAGTAGTTACCCATTCTTACCTTAAACTACTGATTTTCAATGAGATTTAGTCTCTTGCCTGCTTCCGATTTATCCTGATTTGCCGAAGTTTGCCGCGCTGTACCCCGCTAGATTCCGGGTACTATCCGGGGTATCTTTTTCGACAGTTGGGGTATTTAGGAGATTTGCCGTGCTCACTGACACGCGAATCCGTAAAGAGAAGCCACGCGACAAGCCGTTCAAGATAGCGGATGGCGGAGGGTTGTTTCTCTACGTTTCGCCTTCCGGCGGTAAGCTATGGCGATTCCGCTACACATTCGGGGGTAAGGAAAAGCTGCTTTCGATCGGCCCCTACCCCGATATCAGCCTGCTCGATGCGCGCGGCGAACGTGACGGAGCGAAGGGTATGCTCCGGGCCGGCAAGGATCCCTCTGCGACGAAGAAGCTGCGGAAGCTTGCCGGCGTAAATGCCGCAGACACAAGCTTTGAGTCGTTATCCCGGGAGTGGTTTGAACTCAGCAAGTCGCAGTGGGTCACGCGCCACGCCGACGACGTGATCAACAGTCTCGAGAAGGAGATCTTCCCCGTTCTCGGCAAGGTGCAGATCAAGGACATCACCGCTTCGGACGTGATTGCGGTTCTGCGGCCGATAGAAGGCCGTGGGGCGAAGGATACAGCGCGGCGGATAAGGCAGCGAATGAGTTCTGTGTTTGTATATGCAATCTCGACTGGTCGCGGCGAAGCTGATCCCGCCGCTACCGTGCAAAAGGCGATGGCACCGCTAAAAAAGGGCCGCCAGCCGGCAATCACCGACCTTGCCAAAGCTCGCGAGATGATGGCCAGGGTTGAGGCAGAGGTGGCGCATCCCGTGACCAAGCTGGCAATCCGGATCTTGGCGCTAACCGCAGTCCGACCTGGCACGCTTGCCGGGACTCCTTGGTTCGAGTGGGCAAATATCGCTGACGAGCCTCTGTGGCAGATTCCAGCCGAACGAATGAAGCTGCGGCTTCACTACAAGGACGACGAGGCCAGAGACCACCTTGCGCCGCTTTCACGGCAAGCGGTCGAGGCGATCGAAGCGCTGCGGCAGATATCCGGACGAGGCCCCCTCGCCTTCCCCAATGCCAGACATGCACACAAGCCCATGTCCGAAAACGCTATGGGGTATTTGCTCAATCGGGCGGGGTATCATGGCCACCATGTCCCGCATGGGTTCCGTGCCACGTTCTCGTCGGTGATGAATGAGCGCTTCCCCGCTGATGCTGCTAGGATCGACCTGATGCTCGCCCACGTACCGAAAGACAAGGTGGAAGGCGCCTATAATCGTGCGCTCCACCTCGATCGGCGTAGGCAGCTGGCCCAGGAATGGGCGGATCTCATATCCGCAGACTTGGTGCCAGCGGCTGATCTGTTGCTTGGACGACGCAGGTAAGCCGGGGACTCTTGGACCGGAGCGACCAATCGTGCGAAGGCGGATGATTATTTTGAGGATGGGCCTTCCCTCAGACGCCACCGATCGCCCTATCGCCGTTGACCATGGCGCGCTATAAATTGCTTCACGAACCGCCGACCTCTATGCACTAGATTCGGCCTGACATTACCCGTGGCTAGATCCTTGGAGTAAACGATGCCTACCACCGCAAAAGACTTCTTCAAAGCTGCTGATGGGCATCGCAGGGCGGTCGAATTACTTCAACCTCATGAGTTCAGGCCCGACGGCAGCAGGGATTCGGTCTTCTTCTCGATCTACAATGTGCTTGGCTTTACGGTCGAACTTTACCTCAAGGCATTTCTCGCAAAGGACGGAATGCCAGACAGCGAACTTTGGAAGAAAAAGTATGGACACAATCTAAGCAACCTCTTCGATGAAGCACAGAAGCGCGGTTTCGCAGTGTGCCTGCCGGAAATGACTGCGATCATCAACTTTTTAGGTTCGGGCCATGCTGACTATGGGTACCGGTACGTTCAAGATGGTGGTTACGTTAACCAATTCAACGACTTGACTCTTGTTATCCGTGCTCTGCAACAAGTGCACGTCAGCATGCAAGATGAGCTCGCATAGGCAGGCTATTGCGCGCTATAAGCGGCGGCGTCAGCTCTTCTGAGCGCTGCCTCGGCTTAACCGTTCAGGATCCGCATAAGATTGCGGCAGGCGCCTGCTGTGTACCTTCCAACGAGAAAAAGCCGCCCTGCACTAACAGGACGGCTTGATTTCGATCGCTACGCTTTCGGCGCCGCGATCCGGCTGCACCCCCTTTCGGGCGTCCTTGAACGTGGTAATGCCGCCTTGGCTGGTGAGGCCAGTTTATAGATGGCGCCCCTGGCATCCTCACTTCAAATTCCGGGAAGTGTGCGCGCTTAATCGTCGTCCTGAAATGTCCCTTACTTTGCTCAGTCATTTGATGCTGGGGCAAGACAGAACCGTTTTTCGCAACACCACCGAAGCAATTCGTTAAAACGGATTCTCTGTGTTGGCTACGGCGAAAACACCAGGGAACCAAGAAAGAATCTCTCGACGCGTCCCGATACACGTTCCCTCCCGCATCATCGGACGAAAGGCAGCAACCTGCTGCTGCGCTGTATTCCAAGCTACGTCCCTCTGCGATTTTTCCAAGCCAATATTTTCAGCTTTTGTTTTGAGAGCAGTTGCATAAGCAGAAACTTCTTTATCGCTAAATCCAACGTTTGCCTCCCCGCAGATTTTGGCGGCCAAATAGTTTCTGTAGTGAACGGTAAGGAAAGCCACGGTCGCAGCCGTGTCTGGTTCCGAAGATCCTTTCAACCAGTCCGCGAGTCTATTATCCCGCTGAGGCTCCTCACGCTCCGCCGGTCGCGCTGCGTCTTCCACCTTTTGACCCTCGTTATAGGCTGTATTCTCTACATTTAAGTCGCGAATTCGTTTTAGACCTTCGCTGATCTCTTCCAGCCGGTGATTGTTTGGTGATTTGGGACGCTCCGTCGCAAGGCGATCTTCGATGTCATGCAACTGCCTGTCCCACGCGTATGGCAAAGTCGGCATTTCTTCGCTTTCACCGGGATCGCCAGCAGTGAGGTCAGCGTAAATCTCGTTTATAAGATCCATGCTTCGTTTATGGAACTCGTCGAAGTCCACATCTGCATAGCAATTCGCCGCTAGCGAAAACCAGGACACCAATAACACGACTAACAATTTCATGGGGCTCTCCGGAAAATATCCAAACTATGCTTCCAGATTCGTGCCTAATATAGAAGCAATTAATCAACGTGCTATCTCCACGAAGGGTGAAGATGGCGCCCCTGACAGGACTCGAACCTGCATCGTCCATTACGCCAAACCGGATAGAAGGCCGGAAGCGGTACAGGGGCCGAAACTTTTAGTTCCTCGCGACAGCGCGGCTCTTGAACGGCTCATAGGGTGGCATCCCTTTGCGTTCTCGAACTTCATTGAGCCACTGCGTCGAAAGCTTGTCGAGCAAGCCAGACAGTTCTTCCATGCGGTCGGCGATTAGCTCGCTAGTGCATTGCAAAGCCTCGCAAAGGTGGTCGTCCTGAGCGCCGGCGGCCAGAGCCAAGAGGTCAACTGACTTGCGGAGGTTGTGTAGCTCGATGGAGACCTGTTCGACGCCCTGCGGGCCTTCTGTGAAATTCAGGTTCATTGACCTACCTTCTCAGAGTTCTTACTGTCGATAAGCTCGTAAGTCGCGTTGCGCAGTGCGGCAGCTGCGTCGGCCACGCCAGCAAGGATGCGAGTAGCTGCATTGACCTTGTCGCGCGTCAGGTGGCCTTCCTTGCGGAGGTTCATCAATATCGCGGAAATGTAATCGAGCGCGATGTCGGCATTGTCGGCCATCTCGTTCGCCGGCTCCTCGAGCGCCGCGATAACGTTGCGGGGTATCATCTGATTAACCGTGTTATGGATCATCGCGGCTGCTCCGTTGTACTGTTAGTATCGATGTGATACCTTTAGATCAATACGATACGAGCGTCAATACATTAGGGTCAAATTAATACTAATGGATCAAATCAACATTTCTGGGAGACAGTTGGCGGCAGCTAGAACGCTTGCTGGCAAGACACAGGCCGATATCGCAGCGGCTGCCGGTATCTCCATCCCAACGCTGAAACGAATGGAGAGCAGCGCGGCTACCGTTTCGGGTATCCCAAACAATGTTAAGGCTGTCATTTCAGCTCTCGAATCTGCTGGCGTGATCTTCATCGACCAGAACGGAAACGGCCCAGGCGTTCGTCTACGGGATCGCATCTGATGGCCAAGGTCGATGACCTAGTCGCTTCGACGAAGGCAGCTCACGACAGATACGTCTCGGGCCGCATGGACCGCGAGATCGTGCGGGCATGGATCCTTGGGCTGGGAGAATATCCGGCGCCGTACGGCCAAGCCGTCCTAGATGCTAAGGCCTGGTTCAAGCCGGGCCGACATGACGTCGATGCGACGGAGCTGAAGCTTGCGGATATCGAGCGGCTCCACAGTATCTACGTCCCTAGCTTGACCTCATAGCTCGACCGCAATAGCCTACCCTTACCATATACCACTACCAGAGGAGACATGACCAAGCGGGCGGCATTCGTGCCGGCGGCATGCGATGTTCTTTATGTTGGAGTTGGTATGGCATCCCTGGAAACAATCTACACCGCGGACGAAGCTGCAGAGCGACTGCGGCTGACCAATCGCGGTGTCATCAAACTTGCTCGGCAACACGGCCTGTGTTCGCGCCGAGGCCGGGACTACCTGTTCTCAGAGTCTGATCTAGTGGCTCTTTGGGCAGCTTTGAGGGAACCAGCAAAGGATCCGCGACCGCGGCCCATCGAGCCCTATGTCTCGTCGGCGAGGATCTATGAAAAACTACAGAAGCTAACTCAAAAAAACAAAGGACCCGGCCGGAAACGTTGGGAGGAAACCAACGCGAAAAACAAGGCTCTCCGTGACGAGACGAAGGCGGCAATACAGAAGTGGAAGAACGACGAACCCCTCGATCACTCCAGTCGCGATCCAGAGTACTGGACGTCGGAACGCAAAGAGCGACGTCGGCTCGAGAGCCTAGCCAAGAAGAAGGGCTGGATGGTGCGCACATGACTGACGGGCCACGCCTGATCGGACGGAGAGATGCTGCAGCTTACTGCGGCATCGCCGAGTCTACCTTCTCGATGTGGGTGGCAACGAACAAGATGCCGACCACTATCCCCGGGACGCGGAAGTGGGATAGGCGCGCCATCGACGCCAAGCTCGACGAGATCAGCGGGCTCAGCGGCAGCGACGACGAGGAGCCTTACGAGAAGTGGGAACGGGAAACCCGGGCAAGTAGTCTCAAAGCCAGGAGTTAGGATGCAGTCCCAAATTACACCCAGGCTCCTGACCAAGAGCCAAGCGGCGCATTATTGCGGTCTGTCAGCATCTACCTTCGGAGGCACCTGCCCTGTCCGTCCGATCGCACTCGGCCACGGTGTTCGCATGCAAAGATACGACGTGTGGGACATCAACAAGTGGATCGATAGCCTCAAAGAAGACAAGCCGGCCCGAACGACAATGGCGTCCATACTGCTGGCAAAGTTAGACAGGCCGACAGACCTCGACGACAGGCACGTCAAGGTTCTGCGGTACATGCGGGATCACCCGGAGTGCGACACGGCTAAGGACATTCGAGGTGCCGGTGACCGGACGCTGGCGCTGCTGGCCAAAAGAGACTTCGTTCATCCGCTGGGCTCCGACGAGCGTGGCCTGAGCAGATACGGCCTGTCCGCACAAGGGCGGGACGTTGTCGCCAAGATGGACGAATGGGAACGTAGCTCGTCCCGCCCGTAGCGAAGCCTGAAGGCTCACGCGCATAACTTCAGATTCATTTTGTTCTTGTCTTGTTCTTTTACCGCGACCAATTTAGGTTCGCCGGCATGAGCGAGATCGGCACCATAGGCGACGCATTCAATCAAGGTTGGCAGCTGTCTGCCGCGTGCCGCCATGGCCTTGTCGACACGGGCAGCAGCGGCCGCAAGTGCGACTGGAAGTACAACCTTGACATGACGACGCTGGTCGCGACTCGCGGGCGCGACTTCCCAATTGATCGGGTATCAGAGCGACTGCGTTGTCCCCGATGCGGCAGCCGCAAGATCTCAGTGTTTTTCGTGACACCATCGATGCCGACCAGAAGGACCGCTGGCCGTTGAGAACCACCAGCAGCGACTGCTGTTAGACCCGTAGCGCTCAGAGATCGATACAATCGAGCTCAAACAAAAAGACCCGCCAACCCAGGAGGGCGGCGGGCGAGTTTGGGGAAGGCCGGAATGCCTTCAGGGGAAGAGTAAATCTCGGAGCAACGAGAATCAACCATCTAACGATGGCAGCTCTCCATGCGGGTGCAGTCGATCTTTTACTGCCAGAACTGCTAGTCGATCATCCTGGCGTCGACTGCTACGGTAACAAGCCGAAGGAGAAGATGATGCACAGAATGAAATTCGAAGAAATTCCTGCGTTCGTCGAGGAGGTGGCGGCCACAGGCTGCAACATCACTGGGATCGAAGGCGTCGGGTATGTGATCGGCGATGCCGACTTAGCGGCTGATCAGCTTGAAGAGGTGATGCCGAAGTTAGCCGAAATCATCGACGCTTACGGAAAGCGTGACCACCTACTCGCAGAAATCACCGAGTATCTCGTTTCGATCGGCCGGAGCTATCCCCCGCCTGAGGTGCAGTTCCGTGGTCCATGAGCGGTCCGCAAACGGCGCAGCACTGAGCTTCGGGAACAAGCAGGAACATCAAGCGAGCGTTTCAGTGACAAGACGCCCGCGGGTCCGCAACCGACGGGCCCTTGATACATTCGATCATAGGCAGCAGCCCACCGAGCTACCGCGTCACCTTCCTTGCAAGTCTCGCACCTGCCGGTCCAACCGCTTCACGACCTCAAGCAGGGCAGAAAATGACCGCTCGTATTTGAAGTTCTCTATTTCGCCATCGGCGCCGCGGGTCACCAGCGGCTCCAAGCCAAGCTCGGCGGCCTGGTCGGCGATAGAGCCCATGTGATCCACGTCTGGATCGTCGCCCTCGCAAACACTGTTGTAGAGCCTGCCTTCCATCTGCAGAAGCGCATCCAGCATCTCGTCGGGGATGGGACGGATATTGGTCTTGTACTTCAGCGCCGAGGTAGATCGTCGAATACGCCCGTTTGTCTCGACAACAACGTTCGAGGCATTGGCGGTGGTGTCGTCATAGATCGGCTGCGAGATCAAATTGAGGCCGTTATAGGAAAGGAACGTGACGGTACCCCGCTGGAAAGTTACCGTTCCTTCATCCCACCGCTGATTATAAGCAGTGCCCCAATAGTTCTCGTTGTCAGCCATCCACCCCCAGGTGAAAATATCATTCCCCATCATGTTCTGAAGGCCTATCCGCCCGTTAATACGCCACGAGCGGAGCGTGAGGCCCGCCGTGCCGTTTTCGCCGTCGAACAGGAAGTTGAACGTGTTGTTGTAGCCCGGCCCCTCGAAGGACAAGCGGCGCCCCTTGTCGCCTCGGGGGATCCAGTAGCGCGGGAGCACATCGCCAGTATCCCCGGGAACATCTGCGGTGATATTGCAGAAGAACTCACCGTCGAACCGAAGCAGATCCCCTTGATAAAACGTCGTGTTAGCATTGGTGCGGATTCTTCCGCGACGTCTTGCTACCGCCACACCTCGCGCGGTTTGGTAGGAAATCCAAGCGGCACTCGTTTCTGCAAAATTGCGGCCTCCCACGACATCAAGGTTTGACCAGTAGCCGACATCGAACATCCATATGCTGGTACAATCGAAGCGGCAGCTTTCAAACGACAAGCCTTGAGCGCCGCCCAGCCCAGACATGCGATAGTTAAGGCGGATCAGAGCCCCATCGGTCTCACGATAAGAAAGCGTCTGGGAGGATGTGTCGTTGTAGAATTCGCAGGCCCGGAACTTGGTATCCGAAATACCGTTGACAGCGAAGGCTTCATTGGGACCGCTTTCGATCATCAAAGCACAGGCGCCTTCAAACCGGCAGTCGTCGAACAAATTATTGGTCATGCCGTAGTCATAGAGCGTCGCGTAGTTCGCGGTGAACCAAGTTGGCAAATGGGCCAACGCCATCATCCGAGGGTTGTCGCGTCCCCATGTGGCATCGAGCCGGTAAGCTGCTTTCCTCCAGGCGCCCCGGACATCAAGTCCAAAGCAATAGCCGCGCGAGACGCCGCAATTTAGAAGGCCGACGTCCCAGGCGTTCGCGTCGCGAGTCGTCTGCAGCGTGATATCGATCACGCCACCATTCTCGCCGAGTTCGGCGATCAGCGGTCGCAGCAGGGCGTCCGTCCCATTGCCACTCTCGTCTGTCCACAGACGGGGTGTACCGGCACCCGAAGTGTGAAAGACAGTCCCGGAGACAGGGTGGGCAACTCCGCCGGTGGAATCTCCATACTCCCGGAGCACATTATGTCGGACGCTCCCCTTCAGACGGATTGACGACGGACGGTAGATGGTATCGTTCACAAAGAAGAAGCCATCGGCGTGTACTTCACCCCCACCTTTGGAATACTTGAAATCGATCGCGTTCTGTATTGCTGCTCGGTTAGTCGCGGCATCGCCTGCAAGAGCCGATCCTTTCGCGCCGAACATGCGGATATTGATGTTCGGCGCATTCGCATACGACCACCAGCCGCCATCGGCCGACTGCTTATGCCAAGCTTTGACGGGCGACGGAGCCGCTGGCAGCCGGTACATCTTGAAGGTCACGCAGTCGTCGGAGGTGTAATAGCCGCGCATATCAACGGTCGTGATGATAGACGGGATGAGGGCAGCGACAAATTGCGCCATAGTGTCGAACGGCAGTAGGCCGAACGATAGCTTCGCACCTGTTACGGCTGCGTCTTCCAGTTTGCTAGTTGTCACGGCTGCATCAGCTATCGACGGAATGAACAGATCCCAGTAGGCATCGTCCGCCGGCAGCCGGTTCTGGCTTGGCTGCAGGGCGATCCAGATGTCGCCGCCATAGCTGACGATATCGGCCCGGCGATAGATGGGCGATGACTGCCACGGCCCGCGCCACGGCACTCGACCAAATAGCGTCTGGCTTGTGACCGGTGCCCAGTCTGCACCTATCGGATCCCATTCGCGGAGCGTTGCCGGTTCCGTGTTCTTATCCAGCCACAGCATATCAAGCGCAGGGGGAGAAAAACCGTCGACCATGTGGTCGAGAAAGCCTGCAGATCGTAGAGCGGCAAGTGTCATCTCTGACCACCGCACCTCAAATGAGCTGCCCGTACTGAAGGCTCCGGCGCTTTTAAAGAGCGCGTAGAGCTGGCTGTCGTCGGATTCTTTTGGCATGCTTTGGGCCGTCGTCGGAACCGCAGCAGCCGCACCGATCGATTGAAGGAACTTTCGTCTGTCGAAATTATCCACGTGAGGCTCCATCCGGTTGCGCCGAAGGAACCTAATGAAAAAGGCCCCCTATGAGGAGGCCTTGTTTTATTGCGCTGCTTTTTGTCAGATTATGTGATGAAGCGGTGAGTTATATTGATCGCAAGAGCAGATACAGCTGGCGTCAGCATGTCTAGCCGGCGTCTTGGAGCTGGACCTTTAGGCCGACTTCGCGCGCACGCGGATGACGACGTCTATATGAACGATTTCCATTCCGTCCGGAGGAGGCGGAACATTCGAAATGCCGAGATCTTCGATGGGAATGTCAAGGACTTCATTACGACCCTCAACGAAGAAATGATGGTGATCGGATGTATTGGTGTCGAAATATGTCCTCTCACTTTCAACCGCTAACACACGGATTAGCCCGGCCTCTGTGAACTGATGGAGCGTGTTGTAAACCGTTGCAAGCGAAACAGGGACGCCCGCCTTGACGGCCTCGTCATGTAACTCATCTACAGTGACGTGCCGGTCGCCTCTTAGGAAAAGAAGCTTGCCCAAAGCAATACGTTGGCGTGTCGGCCGCAGACCGAACACACGTAACCTCTCTTTAGTACCTAGAGCCGTATCGTCCATTTTGTCTAACCGCCAAATTGACTACGTTCCACGCTTCACTACGTATCGCTTACGAGCAACGACTTCAACATACGGCTCGAAGCCTTGAGTATGGATTTCATTTACCCCGCTGAGCAACGTTTCAAACAGAGGAACTCTCATGAAACTCGTTGAATTCACCAAAGCCGGCGCGAGCAAGGCAAAAGTTTACATTAATCCAGATCAAGTCGCCTACGTCAGGACGGTTGGTAATCAAACTCACATTTTCATTTCAGCGTTTTCCGCAGAGGGCAAACTCGCCCACGTCGCAGTAAATGAAAAAACCAGTATCGTTGTAGCTTCACTTACGAAAAACTAAGAACACCGAAATGGAGCGTTGTTGCAAGCGCTCCATTTCACCGAATACGTAAACCCACGTGATTGGGCGACGGATGAACTGCGGTTGTCTTCCCTACAAAACCACTTTCGGCTAGATCTCGAAATTGAAATTGAAGGCCATAGCACGCCGCTGGCGTCGATTACCCGCGTGGGCTGCGGCTAGGCGCGTGAACGGCTCAATGCGTTCGCTCCGAATTTGCTACTATTAGAAGCTATCGCCGTAGACGCGCACGGATTAACGCGCTTCAATGGGCCATGGCGAGAATAGCGGCTGCTGGAATAGGCTTCCTGATAGGTTTGATGGTATTTGCGGTCGGGCGGGAGATCGCGTTTGCCTTTGTATCACGCCCTGCATTGGTCGTTATAAGCGGCGCAGTGGCTGCGATTGGTTCACTCCGTTGGGTCGATACAACACTCGTGACTGGGGTAGCGGCAGTAACTGCAGCGGCACTTAGCATTCGCGAAATTCGCCGCCAGGTCAGTGCTGCTGCGGAAGACACTCAGAAACAGATCGACCATTCCTTATCACTACAGAAGCAGCAAACCGACGCTAAACGAGATGCTGCACGAGTAGCACTTCCGCTGGCGCTAAGTAGCATCTGCGAGTATGCTGAAATAAGCACTCGCGAACTGCTGCATTTGCTGCGTGCATTCAAGATTACTTCCTTGCCCCCTAAGCATCCGTTGCCAGATTTTCCGCGCCTTCCCGATGACGCAATCGCTACTCTAAAAGAAACTGTTGAGTTCGTTGAGTATCGGGACCGCCTAGCTTTTGCACATCTCTTACGGCAAATTCAAATTCTTAACAGTAGAACGCGTGGGCTCCCAGAAGAAGCTCGTGTGAGACGGGGACTCGCTCGGACGAATATTGAAGATTATATCAATGACGGAATTTTGGTCTATGCGCAGGCAAGTGACCTGTTCGACTTCGCACGCTATGAGACTGATACAACGCCCATAGCTTTGAGTGAGCAATCCCTTGGCGCTGCGTTCGCCGTAGCTGGAATCCACGGAGAACTACGTGACAACCTGAAAGCGCGAGCTCGAAGGAAGTTTCAAAACACGGCAGGCTGACGTCTGCTCGCGAATCCTAGCGCCGACGGCTACGCATGGAGAGAGGCAGACCAAACTGTTTGAAGGCCCACGAGTCGCCAGATTCCGGCGAGCGATCGAGCTCTAAAAACGCCTCGCCAAGCCGCTGCCATGCGGCTTCGGAATCGGCTAGAGATGGCTGGGAATATTTGTTCGTTTCGATGCCAAGCGGGGGAAGTTCGCCGAAATAGTCATGCCCGCCTGAGAAGACGAAAAACCATTCATCGAGACCTTCGGTCGATCGGCGCTTTGACTGTTTGCGACGTACCGGCATTAGCGCCTCGCGCCGTAGTCTGCTGTACGCGGTGAGCGTGGCGCGTCTGGGGACGTTACGCCGTCGAGTGCCAGTTCGCGGAGAAGGCGAGCAAACGCAATCCGCGAGTTTTGGAGAATGTCAACTTCTAGTCGCGCCTTTGGCTGGCCGAAACGGTCGGTGAACGTCTGTCCGTTCGCGTCCAGCATTTCGCGGGCGCCGTGGGCCTGGTCGAGGGCTTCGGCGGCTAAGGTCAACAGGTGAATGTGATGCGGGTCGAGGTCAAAGTCGCTGAGAACGGAGCGAAACCATTTTTGCGTTTCCGGCCGCAAGTGCGCCGGAACCTTAGGGGCTTTTGCCATGTGATTTCCTGATAGCGCCTGGCTTTCTGGCCGGCAGAATATTTTCTGAACCGGGGCACGCTTCATGCGTACAAATGGGTCCGAACGGTACGGCATCCGTACGGGTTGCCGACTTTGCCGACACCCGTAGGGGTCGCGTCGCCAATCGGGGCAAGACCGGCGACGCGATGGCGCATAGCGGCGGCACAGACAGCCAGGGATGTCATACCGAAACCCGAACCGGAACGCGTCATTGTAATTAACCTTCGCCAACACAGCACGCTCTACCTCAAACAAAAAAAAGCCGCCCTCGACGAATCGGGACGGCTTTCTTCATGGATAAATCGAAGTCCTGGAGGACCAGGCCGGATGGCAGCGGTTGTAGATCTCACCGTAAACGCGCCCCGAAAGCTGCGAGGCGGTCGCGTCGATGATGTAAGGCACGCTCTTGTTGACGCCCAGCGGCCGGATTTTCGAGCTGGCTTCAGGGTCTTCGGGAACGACCTTAAGCTGGCGGAATGCACCACCGGGCTCGCCGACATACCAAGCGAACCCCATGGGATCACACCATCGGTATTTGGTGTATTCGAATACGACCTTGCTCTGTCCGCCCGGCATAGGTTCGATCGAGTCGACCTTGAATGTAGAGTAGACCGGAAAGAAACGAGTCTCGACTTCCGGCCCGATAAGGAACACGGCCATGATCAGGATGGCGGCCCCGATAGCAGTCAGCAAACGATCAGCGATTTGCCTCATGTCAGGCCCCCCTTCAATGCCCAGGTTGTGATTGCCAGAATGACGGCGCCGGCAACGATCCAAAGAGCCTTGGTGCCGACGCCCTTGATTGACTTGATTTCGTCCCGGGTCTCTGTGCGAAGAGCGCTGATTTCGTCCTGCATACGCTGCAACTGGTCTTTCAGGTTCTTGTCTCTCTCATCCTCCCGGGCTTCGGCAATCTTGCGGGTGATCGAGTATTCTTCGACAAGCTTGAGGCGGGTATCCATCAGCAGGACGCGCTCAAGCGCCGTGGACAGGCTCTCGGCGTTGCGGGTGATGTGGTGGTCCAGCCTCTTGAGCTCAGCCCAGACATCGGACTGAGGCCCGTCATTCGCGAGCGGTGTCATGGCTTGACCCCGCATAGCTTTTGCAGTTTCTGGTTCTCAGCCAGGATCTGCCTCTGCGTGCCTTCCGACATCTGATCTGCAATGGAGGGGCGAATTGGCCGCGCAACATCGCAGTAACTACCGCTTGCCGTCGCGCATCCACTTAGAGAGCTCGCTATCAACAGCACCGCCGCCCATCTTTTGAACTTCATCTTCTACGCCCCTCGCCTTCGTGACGGCTTTTGCATTGGCTTTTTCTTTCTCTTGGCGAGCGTCGGTTTTGCCGTCGGAACGGCCGTAGAAAAAGACGCCCGCGATTACCGCGAGCGCCACGCCGATACCGGCTGCGTAGGATTGAATTTTGGCCCAGAGGGTTGCCAGGAGGATCATACGACCGCTTCCTTGTCCCGCCAGGTGTTCCAGCGACGGACCACGATGTCTCGATTGCGATAGGCGACGTAGCCAACGACCACGACAGCCGCGCCAACGGCCACCCAGCCCCAAGGGAAGCCGGCAGCGAACGCGAGCACGCCAGAACCAGCTGCAGACGAAAGGCCCTTGGTGACGAGCTCTTTGGCTGTAGCGGCATCGCGGCGAAGCTGTGTGAGGGTTGCAGTGCCAAGCACGCCGTCGGCGACCAGATGCGGGTGAGCGCGCTGATATGCGATGATGGCGGCCTTGGTCTTCGCACCCATCCAGCCGTCGATCTTACCCGGGTCGATGCCCTGCGACTTCAGGACTTCCTGCGCTTCGCGGACGACCGGATCCTGCATTGCCGGCTTGGTCTCGGTAGCCTCGCGAACAACGCCTTCGCCGTTGGTCACGGCTACGCCGCTTAGGAACATGGCGGCCTCTTCTCTGCGTCGACGCACGAGGCCAGCAAGCTTCTTGCCCTTGGCGGTGTTATAGTGGCTGCCAAGATAGTCTGCGGCTTCACGGATCTTACCAGCGCGCCAGAGGTCTGCCCATGTCCAGTCCATCGCGCCCGTGCCGAGGTTGAACACTGCCGACGTGGCTGCGTCCATCTGCCCCTGCCTGCGGTTGGCGGGCGACTTCTTGACGACTGCCGGCTCAAACTCAGCGGCAAGCACCTCAAGCAGAATAGCGTCAGACTGTGCAGCAGTAATCTTTGTCCTGCCCGGGACTAGCTTGGTGATCCCGATCTTGGCCAGCGCACGGCGCACGGCCGCGGATCCCATTGTAAAGCCAGTCCCGATCGTCGGCACCTTGACCGGATCGAGATAGCAGGTCAGCGGATTGCCCTCGTGGCCGCGCAGGAAGACGCGACCACGTTCGGACGTGGTTGTGATTGTCATGTGGATTCCTCGGTGGTGGTGTGGTTGTCACGAGGCTTGCTTGGAGTGGCCGAGCCGATCGAAGTCGGCACCATCATCGTCAAGCCTCGTATGCCGCTTCAAACCTGACCCGGAAGTTACTCCCGAATTTGCTGGTGGCTGTGAGCGAAGTGTCGTTGCCAAGGCGCTCCGACAAAGCGATGACCGCGACGTTCGGCGCGATATAGCCGACCAGATTCGCGTAGGTCGTGAGGCTGGCATTAGCAATGTCGCTGACCACCAAGGCTGTCGGGCTAGCCGCTCAAGTTCCTTGCCTTGATCGGCAAGTGCGCCGCTCCACTCGTTAGCTGCCCTCGTGCCAATCCCGACCATTGCGTTGATGCGGTTCTGCATCGAGCTCGTGACCGAGTTGTCGATCGACTTGCCGACGGTAGCGAACTGGCGCTGGACGCTGCCGGCCAAGCCGGACAGATCCTGCTCGATACGCTTGATGCTGCGGCGAAGCGTGGCCTGGTCAGTCGAGATGCTGATAATCAGGTCGTCGGTATTGTCAGCCATGCTTTGCGCATCCTAGAATTGAAAAAGCCCGCGTATGGGCGGGCTTGGGAGGGGTATAATGCCGTCACCGATCTTTGAGATCAGCAACATGCACAACGACCCCGCTGCACCACGACTGTGGTGGGCAGAGGTGAAGATGAACTTTGAGGAGAACCTCGATGAGTTTGAGGTCGCTCACTGGGTCACATTGAAGGTGCGCGTCACAGCACCCGAGACCGTAACCGTGCAAGAGCTGAGAGAAGCGCTTTTTCAGAAGGCGGTTCTGCGCGGCGATTGCCAGGTGTCCTCTGTGTGAATAGTTCAGCCAGGGGATCTCTGCGGAGATCTCGCGCCAAGCTGTCTTTGCGCTGTCCTTCAGCCACTCGTGCGGCTCGCCGACGCCTTCTGCGACGACGGGCTCGTTGCGACCTTCGAAGCGCGCAGGATCGCGCTTATCCCGGCCAGTTACCGCGGCTTTCGCCTTCGGTGTGCGTGGTCTGGCCATTGCAGGCTCCAAATCTGTAGCGGATCGGTCGACCGCATAGGGTCAACTGCTCAATCGCGGCGTTGTGTGTGTTCTAGGGACGCCGGTAAGTGATGCCGACGGGGTCCGGACTTTAATTCGACCCCCTCCTTTCAGATTGGCCATCCGTCGCGGCCATATCGGACGACCGTCTTGCCGTTGTCCTCAAGCTGGCCGCGTGAAGCGTGACAAGGTTTGCAGGTTGAAACGAATGGGCCTTCGTAAAAGCGGTTGATGTCCCCGCGGTGCGGTCCGTCGTGGTGCACCTCAGTGGCGACCGTGACCACTTCACGTTCCTGCAAACACCACTCACAGAGTGGATTGGCCGCAAGCTGGCGCTCGCGGATGGCTCGCCATTTGGCTGTGCCATAGAGACGACGGTAGGCGATAGCCTCGTCTGAACGGGCCTCTGACCTACATGTCTGAATTGATGAAAGGCGGGGCGCTTGGGCCATGCGGCCTCCGGGCCACCGATCTACTTTAGCTAAAAAGCATTTCGTCAGGACAACTTACGGGCAGAGACAACATCCAACCCTGTGGATTGCGCGGAAAACACACGTGCTTTTGAGTCAAGGAAATATTTATTTTTTCGACGATTTTTACTGCGCCTACTGTGAAGGACAAGAACGAGATTGAAAGCACTGAGATTCTTCAGCGAAGTACTTCCGCCATAATAATCAGAGGCAGTAAGTCAACAGTTTCCCCAGAAGTGCACTCGAAAAAACGTTGTTGAAGTTCGTAAGTGTTGCTGCCACCTTTGTAAATGGCAAACACGAAAGCAGGAAAGGAGCGTTATTTAGATCACGGGATCGAAGAGACGTCTGCCTAGTGGGGGGTCGCCCTGATAAAGTGACAATCTATCCCCGCCGTACGAAAGGAGGTGCTCTGTGACCTTTGAAGCTATAATACTGATCCTCGCAATTCCGCCAACGGCGATTGCGTTGATCCAGCTCGTAGATCGCTTTAAGCGCTAAATGAGAGGGCAAGTCGTCACCCGTGAAGGGCGGCTTGCTTCCTAAACGCAGAAAGCTCACGAGGTGATAAGACTCGCGAGCTTTCCGTATTTCGCTGTTTAGAAGTCTCAGCGTGACCATTGAAGCACCACTGATATTGAGAATGTTGTAGTGAAAGTCAACAGCTAGTTGATTACTTAATAATCCGATTTTGATTATCTTACTAATCGGCACCGGCTGCAAACACATAAGGCAAACGCGCCGACCTCAACCCGTAGGGAGGCCGGCGCAGGGTCGCCAAGTCGCCGAGAAGAGGCGGCGCCAAGGCAATGGGGTTGGCCAACGAATGCCGCGTCCAAGCCGCTAGCATCTATCGTCTGATGGCCAGTGAATGACCCAGCGGGGTGCGCATCGTGGAGAGGCGTGCCGGGTTCTATTCTGCAATGGGGTTGAGGCGTCGCCCGCAGCTTGCGAGTTTCATTGCGTCCGCGCTCGAACGATGCCTCATCAGGGTATTAGACCCTTCATATAGAAGCGGGGCCACGACAGCCCCGACCGGATATCATGCCGCAAGTTTTTGCAGGTCTTTGGTTCTGGCCGTTTCGTCCAAAGCGATAAGGGCGTCGAGGGCTGCGTCAATGAGAGACGGCCCTACCTTCTCCGCATACGCTGGCGCCTTGCCAAGCGCGAAGGCGATGTCCTTGGCGGAGTAGTCGGCGATCGCCATATCGAGCACACGCGCATGTTGGCCTAGAATTGAGCGCAAGGTTGACAGGTGCCCGCGTCCTTCCGGCCGCCGATACTGCTCGACCTGATAGGTGGCAGCGGCAGAGATCTCGCCAAGAGGCTTGGGCTTTTTCACGCCTCCGACCCACTGACTGCCTGTCACGATGCCGTCGGCAGCAAGCTTGGCGGGAACCGGCAGCCGAACGAATGGCACCGAGCCGTCAACGCCAAGAGCCTTCAGAACCGCCCTCGCCTCCTCCGCGCCAAACCTGCCGTGCGGATCCTTGGCCGTTGGCTCTTGCGCTGGCAAAGGGTCGTAAAAGTATCCGATCGCCGGCTCCTCTGAAAACGGGCGGTGCAGGTGCTTGGCCGCGAGTGGCGAGGTTGCTCCACGAAGCGCCAGGTAAGACCGCAGAGCCGTCTCAGTGCGGTCTTTGGATTGCGCTGCGCCCTTCTCTCCACGCGGACGCTCGACCGGCTTAAGCGGCCTTCCTTTTGAGGTTACGCCCCATTCCGTGAGCCTGTTGTCGCGGAATAGCAGGTCGCCACAACGCGTGTCGGTCCCGCCAAGACGATTCCGGGTCGTGACAGCCTCAACTTGTCCGCCGCGATCATAAGTCGGCTGAAGCCTGCCGTTATGCGTATAGCCCGCTGATGCCCGTTCCTGCCCTTTCACAGTCCAACCGATCGCCCGCAAGGTCTCTGCCTCCGTCGGGCGCACTTCGATTACTTCCTCTGCGGAGTCATCCGTGCCTTGCTCCGAATGATAGCCGCTGCCGGGATGAACTAGGTTCTTCCAATGGCGCAGAGCGAAGGCCCGGGCAAAGTCGCCGCGATGGGCAAGTCTCTCCAATGCAGGCCACGCAAGAACCGGAACGGTCGGCTTGTTATCGTTGGCTGGCGTTGGCCGTGCCCGCTTAGGCTTTGGGGTCGGGGTCGTGACAGTCGCGAGGATCTGCGACAGCTGTGACAGGTCGTGGCGATCGATTGCGGTCATTTGATTTCCTAATGGGTGAAGCGCGGACGTGGCAGGGGCAGGCAGTCGATAGCGTGCGAGAGTGGTGTAGGGCGGCCATCGACGCCCTCGACGATGCTGGCCGCCATGTATCGCATGGCGTAAGCGGCCCGCTGGCGCTCTTCCTCCGCAACGGTGCGGGAGACGGTCAAAGTACGCTCATACGCTGCGCTGGCGCGAGCCTTGGCCAGCGTTGCAGTCAGCTCGTCTATCTTGCCTTGCAGCACGTCAACCACTCGTAGGGCGTCGACGAGATGGGCACGATAATGCTGTCCATGGTTCTTCGGATTGCGGGGTGCGGTGCTGTCCGCCACAAGGGTCTTGTTCGATGCTGATACCTGCCGATCGCGGCGCGCCGATTCTTCGGCTGATTTGATCCTGCGTGACATTGGCGTCCTTTCGTTGGGGGCGGAGACATATAGTGGTCAGGCGTCTAATCCCCCACTGCGGCGGCTTCGATTTTCACTCACTATATGAGGGGGTGGTGTTCCCAAGCACCATCCCTCTACGCAGTAGAGGCAAACGCTGGGAACGTGGGAATGGCTTTGTTTTCAATGACTTAACCCGTTCCCAATTTTTCTGGGAACGCTGGGAATGGGAACGGGTTATCGTTTGTTTTCAGATACTTAGCGTTCCCATTCCCATGGGTTCCCGGGAACGGTTTTTGCTACCTTGGCGACCCCGTTGTAAAGCTGCCGAGACCGATCGCGAATTGACCGCCAGGAACGTCCAGCCACTTAGCGATCTTCTCGCCCTTGGCTGCTGCACGGACGATTTTACCAGCGTCGAGAGCCCTTTCCGCAAGGCTATCAATACGGCCCTTGGAGAAACCCCTCAACTCTGCAGGAAGCCGTTCCTTGAGCTCGTAGAGCCCGCTTGCACCCGTTTTAGTGAAGGGTGAGCAACTTGATGCCGCGCCGGCAACTGCAAGCACGAGAGCGTCAATAAGGTCTTCCTGCGGAGGTGCGGACGAGTTAAGGCCCGAAGTGCAGTCGATCAAAAGCCCGAACTCGTTTCGGACATAAGTGCTGACGATTCGACGCGCAGCACCGTTGGCCTTGACGACGCCACCGAGGACCACCTTGCCCGAAGAGAACTCGACGCCAAGCGCCTTGCAGACCTTTCGTGCCCGAGCCTCGTCTGCCGGCCACATTGCATATGAGCAAGTCGCCGGAAATGGTATTGTCGTTTGCAGCATTCATATTTTTTCCTCCTCATGGGTTGACACTGTTTGTCAAAAAATGGTATCTTCGTCGTTGGGGTATTATGTCCGTTCTATAAGCCCGTTTGACAAAATTGTCAAGGTGCGGCCGTATTTTTCCGCCCCATACCCCTGCCCTATCTTTTTTCATGCGGGGTATATTGTGGGGTACTCTCACTCAACGAAATAATTATTCCTTAGAGATTTCAGCTGCTTGTCCTGACAGGTTGACAGACACCTCTTCCGCCATCAGCCGATCGCATCGAAAAGAGTGGCAGCGTTCCATACACGTCATGTCTGTAATGCCTGCGGGCTTTTTGCCCTTGAAAAAAGCGTACCGCTCGCCATTTCGCAACTTCCTGTTTTAACCATGCGTGAAATGATGTCCGATAGCACAGCCTATACCGAATCCGCGAAAATCCTCCTGCTGGAGGATGATCTCCTTCTTGCCATGGACATGGAGGATTACCTCCTCGACCGTGGACACGAAGTCGTCGGACCGTTTGGACGTCTGGTCGATGCGCTCGATGCCATCCCTCGCAACGAGCTTGCCGGCGCGGTGGTCGATCTCAACCTGCACGGCGAGTTGTCCTTTCCGGTGATCGAGGAACTGCAGGCACGTTCTGTCCCCATCATCGTCTGCACCGGTTACGCCGAGCTGCCGGAAGTCAAGACGAGGCTGAAGGGATTGCCGCTGCTTCCCAAGCCCTGGACGGCCCACAAGCTTTCCTCGCTGATGGAAGAGACATTCGGGGCCACTCAGGAACCACGTGACGCGCCTTCGTCGAAGATCCGGAACTAGGCGCTCGGGCGCTCATCAAAGTTCGTTCTGACACAGTTTCGACGCGGCGCCTAAAGGGGCAGCCGCGCCGGAGTTCCGAACTTCAGTCGAATGACGGTATCGGGAAGGTGATCCGGCAAACGAGGCCTGTCTCGGCATAGTCTATTTCGACGTTCCCTCGGAGTTCATACTGGATGCTTCGCTCCACCAGCGTCGTACCAAAACCCTGTTGCTCGGGTGGCGTGACGGTCGGGCCGCCAATCTCCTGCCAGGTGAGCGTAATGGTTGCCTTTCCCTCCTTCACGGCGTCGCGCACCCAGCTGATCGCGATATGACCGCCATCCTGTGACAGTCCGCCGTATTTCACCGCATTGGTCGTCAGTTCGTTGAAGACCAGGCTGAGCGCCAGCGCGGACTTCGGGTCGAGATGAACGGTCGGACCGGGATCGATCACGAACCGGTTGCCGCGGCCCTCCATATACGGTGCCAGGGTTCGACGTACGACCTCGGCAAGCTCCGCCTTGCTCCAGTTCGTTTCGAACAGGAGCGCATGTGCGTCAGCCATCGCCCGAAGCCTGCCAAGCAGGTTCGACGCGTAGTCATCGACCGTGTGACTGCTCTTTGCAGTCCGGCGTACGAGCGACATGACCATGGCCATGGTATTTTTCACCCGATGGCTCAGTTCGCGGACGAGCAGTTCCTTCTGGTTCTGCGCACGCCGGTGCTCGGCTTTCTCGTGAGCCTCCGCCAGTGCCCGCTCGACGGCAGCGGGCAAGCGTATCAACCGTTGCTTCAGAACGTAGTCCGTCGCGCCACGCCGAAACGATTCGATTGCGGCCTCCTCCCCGAGGATACCGGAGACAAAGATGAATGGTATCTCCGGCACCTCGCGGCTTGCCATGTCCAGCGCCGCCATACCGTCGAAATCGGGCAGCGAAAAATCCGAAAGGATGAGGTCGAAATCGCGCGCTTCCAGCGCTTTCACAAATTCACCGCGGTTGCTGACGAGACGGATCTCCGGCTTTTTCGTCAACAGTTCAAGCTGCTCGCGGATCAATTCGGCATCGAGCGGGCTGTCCTCCAGCATGAGTAGGCGTGGATTGTGCTGCACTCTGTTAGCCTCCGTCTTTGGCGCGGTATCCAGGAGGTGGTTCATTCAAGAGAGCCCAAAATACCCCGAGATCCTGAATGGCCTTGAAGAACTGCTTGAACTCGACAGGCTTCACGACGAAGGCGTTGACGCCGAGCTCGTAGCTTCGCACCAGATCCTGCTCTTCCCTCGACGACGTCAGCATGACGATCGGAATGTGGTGCAGTCTCTCGTCTTTCTTGACACGCTCGAGGACTTCGAGACCATCGATCTTGGGCAGTTTCAGATCAAGCAGCACGACGGTCGGATCGCCGGACGGGCGACCTTCATGAATCCCGGTTCCGAAGAGATAATCGATCGCCTCGGCGCCATCGCGAGCAACGACAATCTCGTTGGCAAGCTGGCACTTTTCCAACGCGGCGAGCGTGAGTTCCAGGTCGCGTGGGCTGTCTTCAACAAGCAGTATCGGGCGTAGTTCAGGCATGGGCGCGGCCTTTCTTCTCAGGGCCTGGCAGGGCAAAGACAAAGGTTGCGCCCTTGTCCACTTCCCCATGGGCGGTAATGCTTCCGTTATGGCGTTCGACGATCCTGCGCACAAGAGCAAGGCCGATACCGGTCCCCTCGAAGTCTTCGGCGCGCTGGAGCCGCTGGAAGACCCCGAACAGTTTGCCGACATAAGCCATGTCGAACCCGACGCCGTTGTCGCTGACGCTGTAGGTGGTCACATCGCCTTTGACGGAGCCCCGGACGCGGATTTCTGCGGGGTTGCGGTGCCTGCTGTACTTTACCGCGTTTTCGATAATGTTGAACCAGACCTGCCGCAACAGCGTGGCATCGCCCCAGGCGGTCGGCAACGGCTCGATCGACCACGAGATGGCTCGGTCGTCCTGGTTCAGAATCACGCTCTTCACAACCTCGGCGACAAGCTTGTTCATGTCGACATGCTTATGGGTGATCGAGGCACGCCCCAGCTGCGAAAAATTGAGCAGGCCATCCACGAGCCTGCCCGCTGCCAGCGCCGAATCGGAGATGGTCCGAAGGTAGTGGCGCGATTTTTCGTCGAGACTGTTTTCCCTGTCTGTCAGCAACTGAGCGAAGCCGACGATGTGCCGGAACGGCGCCCTCAGATCGTGCGACACCGAATAGGAGAAAGCTTCAAGCTCCTTGTTGGAGCGCTGCAGTTCGCTGGTGAGTTCACCCAGCTCTTCAGCCTTTCGCAAGACGATCCCGACGATCGCGTTGCGAAGGTCGCGTGCAGCAGAAAGTTCTGCTTCGCTCCAGGCCTGAGAATGGAGCCGGACATTTTCGCTCCAGGCCTGAAAGGATTTCCGCGGATGGATACGTCCTTTTTCCTGGACAATCTTATGCGGGTCTCCAGCCCACTGGACCGTGCGGATCACCTCGGGCCGGAACCAGATCAGCCAGTTTTCGTAAAGCTCGGACAAACGAATGGCGATGATGCCGCTTGCCTCGCCGGCAAACGCTTCAGCCGATGGAAAGTCCGCAGCAAGCGATGTGGTGGCGAAGATGTCGTCGTCCGCTCTGCCGGAAAGCCAGCCGACGATGGAGCGAACTTCGTCGTCCGTCGGGGTGATCCCCACCTTGTGGCACTCTCCCTGTGCAATAATGGCGGCTCCCGAGGCACCGACCTGCGCGACCAGATCCTTCGGCAAGGTCTCCAATCCCTCGCTCCAGGACGAGGCAGATGTCATTGCCCGCAGAAGATCACCGGAGATGCGCGCCAGCTCGACGCGGCGGGTGGCGTCCTGGGAGTGAACTTGCGCTGCGATCCGCATGGCGAGCGACTGGACGATAAAGTCGCAGGCATCGCGCACCCTGACCGGAACCATGTGAGGCTGGGCGCTATGGCAAGCGACAAGCCCCCAAAGGCGTCCGTCGATTATGATAGACATGGACATGGATGCGGCCGTGCCCATGTTGTGCATGTATTCGAGATGCACCGGCGAAACG
>Ga0308159_1001619_pt1 | contig 30753 bp, 30 predicted proteins | sample PhyCR1_FD_201040 | JGI IMG/M metagenome (GOLD analysis project Ga0308159, IMG submission 201040) | Phyllosphere microbial communities from UC Gill Tract Community Farm, Albany, California, United States - DLSLC.R1 | ecosystem: Host-associated > Plants > Phyllosphere > Unclassified | place: USA...
TTCCCCGGACCCCTTCTTTTTTCTGCGAGTCTTTCGGGTGTGGCTGTGGGGTACGCCAGCTTTTCTGGAACCAGGGTCCAGGTCGCAATGGAGGTTCGGCCTAGGTAGGCTTGATATTCCACATGGCGCCGACCGTCAGTCCTGAAGCCCCACGTCAACTCGTAGAAAAAAGATGGGGTTTCAGGGGAATTCCTTGCCCTGACCTTTTCTCCGCCCTCACTCCAGATGTCGGCGCGGGCTAGTCGGCGCTGTCCCTGCCGGCGCCTTCCTCGACGCCCTGGCGCCAATAGGCGGCGGCGCGGAAGTGGCCGCGGGGCAGGCCGCGTTCCTGGCCCCAATGCGTGCGCAGGGCGACGGCCGTCTGGGCTTCGCAAGCGGCCCAGGCGGAGAGTTCGGGCTCGTCCGGCCAGGGGGCGTCGCGCACGGCTTTGAGCAGTGCTGCGCCATAGGGCCGGCCGTCGCGGTGCAGCCAGCGCACCGGAAGGGCAGGCGGGTGGCGCAGCGGCTGTTCCTCCAGCCGGTCCGCTACCTCGATCAAGGCGAGGCCACGGGCGTCGGCGGGCATGGCTTCCAGCGCGCGGGCGATGACCGGCAGCGCGGTCTCGTCACCCGCGATCAGCGTCCAGCCACGCAGCGGCACCTGGCCGCCGCCGGGGCCGGAGACGCCCAGCCAGTCACCGGGCCACGCATGGGCGGCGAAGCGGGAGCCGGGGCTGGCATCGCCATGCAGGACGAAATCGATGTCCATCTCACCCGCCGCCACGTCGATACGGCGGATCGTGTAGGTGCGGCGGGTCAGGCTGCAGCCGTCGAACACGGGCTGGCCGCTGGGGCTGAGCCGGGGCCAGACGGGTTCCGCATCGCCCTGGCCCGGTGTGGGAATGAGCAGCTTTACATGCATCATCTCGGCATCGAAGCGGCCGAGATCGGCGCCTGCCAGCGTCACGCGGCGCATGCGCGGGGTGACGTCCGCCACCTGCTTCACCCGGGTGACGCGGAAATTATGCGGGCGGGCATCGGCGGCCGCCGCGCCATCCCCGGCCCAGACAATGCCGAGGTTCTCGCCGGGGACGAAGCCGTCCAGGTGCCCGGCGACGACGCCCTGGGCATCCGCCAGACGGTCGGCGTCGATGGCCTCGATCCGCAGGGCGATGGCGCCGGGTTCCAGTCGCAGGCGGGCGAGGCCGCCGGGGAAGGCGACGCGGCTATCCTCCACCGGGCCAGCCACTTCCAGCCCGTGCTCCAGCATGTGCTCGCGGAACTTGGCGATCAGATCGGCAGGGTCGGTAGTGCTGGCGCGGGCTTCGGCGATCAGGGTGCTCACGGGGTCGTCCTTCGTCAGAATGCGCCGGCGGGCAGATCGGCCCAGTGCGGCCCCGCCATCGGGATGGCGAGGAAGCGGTCGTTCAGGCCTGCCAGGGTGGCGGCAGGGTCAAGGTCCCCGCAGCGTTCGGGGTGGAACCAGCGTGCCAGCGCCTGCAGCATCACGATATGCGCGGGGGTGTCATTGAAGCCGTGCCAGATGGTGTGGGCGCGCCCGGCCTTCACCGCCGGCAGCACGTCCAGTTGGCTGCGCCGGATGACGGCCACCAACTCCCGCTGCGCGGCCTCCGGCGTCACGCCGGGGCCGAGCGGGATGCCACCCCGGCCGGCATAGGGGCCGCCCGTGGCCACGTACACGGCGGGGTCGTGCGTGATGACGCTTTCCAGCGAGACATCGCCGATGGCGCCCAGGATCAGGTCGGCGCCGATATTGTGGCCGCCGGAAAAGCGGATCATGGAATCGAAGGCGCCCTGGCCGGGGGAAGCGCAGCAGGCGGTGCCGCCGGCATGGGCATGGATGAACACCTTGGGCCGCGTGGCGCCAATATCCTTCAGGCGACTGGCGATGGCATCGCGATGCGCAACGTAGAAGGCGTCGAAGGCAGCGGCCTGCTCCTCCCGCCCCATCACCTTGCCCAGCACTTCCATGCTGCGGCGCGTGTGCTTCATCGGGTCGAAGAAGAAGTCGATGGCGACGACAGGAATGCCCATAGCCGCCAGGCGATCCGCCAGCCCGTCACGCAGCACGCCGAGGCCGGCGACGACGACATCCGGTTGGCTGTCCAGCAGCTTTTCCAGCGACAGGCCATCCACCTGACCGCGCATGATGATGGGGATGGCGTCGGCGCGCGGGAAGCGGGCGCGAACCGTGGCGTAGTCCGGCGGGTTCATCCGCCGCAGATCGTCGCCCCAGCCGGTGACCAGGGAGAGCGGGTCGGGGTGCAGCAGGCCCATGGCCAGCACGTGCCGCGCCTGGGTCAGCGCAATGCGGCGGGCAGGGCGGGGGAGCGTGACCTCGCGCCCCAGCACATCGACGATGTGGATGGGGGCCTGTGCCGCGGCCAACCGGGGGGCCGCCAGCAGCGGCAGCGCGCTGAGAAGGCTACGGCGATTCATGCGGCGGCTTCCGGTGGTTGGACAGGTTTCATCCGCGCCGGTCGCGCGGCGCGGATGGGCAGGCTGCCGGCCGGGATGCTTACCAGCGGGCGCGGACCGAGCCGAGCACGACGCGGCCGGTGCCGTAGTAACAGGAGGTCAGCGAGGCGCAGCTGGCGATGTAGTCCTTGTCCTCGATGTTCTGCGCATTCACAGCGACTTCCAGGCCGCGCGCGCTTTCGAAGCGGGCGCCGAGGTCGTAGCGGATGGCGGCGTCGAACAGCGTGACGGCATCGACCTTGAAGGTGTTGAGGTCATTGCCGTAGGTGGAACCGACATAACGCACGCCGCCGCCGAGTTGCAGGCCGCGCAGCGGACCTTCGAGGAAGCGGTAATTGGCCCAGCCGCTGGCCATGTGGTTCGGCACCTGCGGCACGCGGTTGCCGCTGACGCCAGCATTGTTGGAGTTGGTGATCTCGGCATTGATGTAGGAATAGGCGCCAAGCAGGTCGAGCCCGTCGGTCAGGCTGGCGCGGCCTTCCAACTCGATACCGCGCGAGCGGATCTCGCCCTGGGGCGTGCTGTAGGTGAGGTAGAGCGGGTCCTGCGTCAGCACGTTCTGCTGGCGGATCTGGTAAGCGGCCAGCTGGATGAAGCTGTTCATGCCCTGCGGCTGATACTTGATGCCGACCTCGAACTGCTCGCCCGTCGTCGGCGCGAAGGTGCCGCTGCCACGCTGCGGCGCCGCCGTGCCGGTGTTGGGCAGGAAGGAGGTGGAGTAGCTGGCATAGGGCGCCAGGCCGTTGTCGAACAGGTACAGCGCGCCGGCGCGCCAGGTGACCTTGTCGTCGAACTGCGAGGATTGCGATGCATTGGCGCCGCTGGCCTGGTGCGTGGTGGTGCCCAGATCGGCGCGGTCGTAGCGGACGCCGACATTGAAGCGGAAGCGGTCCAGCGCGATCTGGTCCTGCGCGTAGAAGCCGACCTGGTCGATTTCCTGGTTCGTCAGCCCGGCGGGGCTGGTCGCGATCGCGGGAATGACCTGGTAGTAGCTGGGCGCGAAGACATCAAGGCCCGGCACCGTGGCGTTGTTGAGGCCCTGGCGCGCGCGGGCCGAGGTGCGCTGCCAGTCGACGCCGAACAGCGCGGTATGTTCCAGCGGGCCGGTGGTGAAGGTGGCCTGCGCCTGGTTGTCCAGCGCATAGGCGTTGGCGTGGTCCGACACATAGGTGGCGCCGCGCGTGCCGATGCGGCCGTTGACGGTGCGGACGGAGATGACGTTCACCTCGGCATCGATGTGCGAGTAGCGGAAGTTCTGCCGCACGGTCCAGATGTCGCTCAGCCGGTGCTCGAACTGGTAGCCGATCGAGGCCTGGGTGCGGGTGAAGCGGTTGAAGTTGGGATCACCGCCCTGGAAGTTGCGCGGGATGCGGCCGTTCGGGCTGGGCAGGACGGTGCCCACCGCCGGCACGAAGTTGTAGAAGCCGCCTTCCGGATCGTGCTGGTAGGAGGCGAGGACGGTGAGGCTGGTGTCCTCGTCCGGTCGCCAGGTCAGCGCGGGGGCGATGGCGATCCGCTCCTCCCGCGCAAAATCGTATTGCGTGTCCGAGGTGCGGGCGATGCCGGTGAGGCGGTAGAGGAACTTGCCGTCCTCGGTGGCCGGGCCGGTGAAGTCGAAGGCCGTCTGCAGCAGCGCGTTGGAGCCGGCCTCAATGCGCACCTCGTTGGAGGCGACCGGGCTGGGGCGGCGGCTGACCAGGTTGACGAGGCCGCCGGCGCCGGTCTGGCCGTACAGCACGGAGGCCGGGCCGCGCAGCACCTCGATCCGCTCCATCAGCCACGGGTCGGTGTTGGGCACGCCGAAATACAGGCCGCGACCTTGGCGCAGGCCATCGAGGAAGTTGACGAAGGCGGCGCTGGTGCCCTGGCCGCCGAAGCCACGGACAAAGACGCTGTCATAGCGCGCGGAGGGACGCACCTCGCCCAGCACGCCGGCGGTGTAGCGCAGGGCCTGGGAGACGCTGAGCGCTGCCTGATCGTCAATCTGGCTGCGAGTGACGACGCCGACGGACTGGGGAGCCTCGATCAGCGGCGTGTCGGTCTTGGAACCGGTGGTGGTGACGGGGGCAACGTAGCCCGGCACGCTCTCCCACGCCCGCCAGGCGGTGGCCTGCACGTTCACCTCGGGTAGCACTACCGCCGCCGGGTCCGCGGCGCCCGCCTGTGCCGGGGCCGGCGTTTGCGCGCCGGCCGGCAGCGCGAAGGCGAGGGCGGCGGCCGAGGCGAGGAGGAGGTGGCGCGAGGAGAGAGGGCGGTTCATGTCAGGCTTCCGCTGCGAGGGTGCCCCGTTGTGCCGTCATTGCGACTGAGTCGCAATACGATCCAGGCATTCTGGCCACAGGTGTGGCGTGGGCGCATCACCTACTTAGGGGCCCATGCGAACGCCGGGGCGGCGGGTCGGGGGCTGGTGGCGACCCGGCGAAACGGATACTGCACCAGCCATGCGCCGGCCCGGCCGGTATGCGTCCAGGGATTCAAGGAGGACACGCGATGGATGTCGTCACGTTCGACACGCGGCAGAACCTGATCGGTGGAGAGTGGCGCCAGGCTTTGGCGCGGGAGACGATGCCGCTGCTGAACCCGTCCGACGGGCAGCGCCTGGCGGATATCGCCCGCAGCAACGCCGCCGATATCGACCAGGCCGTGGCCGCGGCGCGCGAGGCGCGGCGGGGCCCCTGGGGCCGGATGACGGCGACCGAGCGTGGGCGCCTGCTGACCGCCATGGGCCGCCTGGTGCTGGAGCGGGTGGACGAGCTGGCGCGGATGGAAGCGCTGGATGTCGGCAAGCCGCTGAAGCAGGCGCGCGCCGATGCCGTGGCGCTGGCCCGCTACCTGGAATTCTACGGCGGTGCCGCCGACAAGGTGCATGGCGAGACCATTCCGTACCTGGATGGCTATACCGTGCTCTCCATCTACGAGCCGGTGGGCGTGACGGGGCATATCGTGCCCTGGAACTATCCGATGCAGATCATCGGCCGCAGCGTCACCGCCTCCCTCGCCATGGGCAATGCGGTGGTGATCAAGCCGGCTGAGGAAGCCTGCCTGACCGCGCTGGCCTATGCCCGTATCGCCGAGGAAGCTGGTTTCCCGGCCGGCGCCATCAACATCGTCTCCGGCACCGGGGAGGAAGCGGGCGCGGCGCTGGCGGCGCATCCCGGCATCAACCACATCTCCTTTACCGGCTCCGTCGTGGTCGGCGGGTTGGTGCAGGCGGCGGCGGCGAAGAACGCGGTGCCGGTGACGCTGGAGTTGGGCGGCAAGTCGCCGCAGATCGTCTTCGACGACGCGGACCTGGAGGCGGCGCTGCCGTTCCTGGTCAATGCCGGCATCCAGAACGCCGGCCAGACCTGCTCGGCGGCATCGCGCATCCTGGTGCAGCGCGGCGTGCATGACCGCGTGCTGAAGGCGATGGCCGAGCGCTACACGGCGCTGCGCGTCGGCCCGGCGATGTCGGACCTCGACATGGGTCCGCTCGTCTCCGCCCGGCAGCAGGAGATCGTGCGCGGCTATATCGACGGCGCGCGGCAGGATGGGCTGGAAGTGGCGGCGCAGGGCAGCATCGGCAAGGATGCGCCCGGGGGCGGCTACTACGTGCCGCCGACCCTGGTTTCCCGCGCCACCAGCGACAGCCGGCTGGCGCAGGAGGAGATCTTCGGCCCCGTGCAGGTCGTCATTCCGTTCGAGGACGAGGCGGATGCGCTGCGCATCGCCAACGGCACCGATTACGGGCTGGTGGCGGGCGTCTGGACCGCCGATGGCGGCCGGCAGATGCGGATGGCGCGCGGCATCGAGACCGGGCAGGTGTTCATCAACAACTACGGTGCCGGCGGCGGCGTGGAGCTGCCCTTCGGCGGCGTGAAGCGTTCCGGCCACGGGCGGGAGAAGGGGTTCGAGGCGCTGTACGGGTTTGCCTCGCTCAAGACCATCGCCATCCGGCACGGCTAGCGACGACGGAAGGCCGGAGGACTTTTCACCGGCCTTCCTTTGCTACTCCGCTTCCGGCTTCAAAGCCATGAAGCCCATCTTTGGACGTCCTCAGACTTCGTATGATTTGACAAAGAAATTGTTGAAAGTCCTGGCGCCGCCCTGCTCTCACGCGCCCCCTGAACTCGCAAAAAGAAGATGGGGTCCGGGGAATTCCTTCCCCGGCCTTTGCCTGCTGACCAGACGGCTTAAAGCCCTGACAGCGCCATCAGCACCGCCAGCACCAGTGGGATGGCGGCGGCGGCCAGCACGGTCTGTGTGGCGGTGATGCCGGCCATCAGCGGCGCGTCGCCGCCCAGTTGCCGCGCCAGGATGTAGGCGGAGGACGCGGTGGGCATCGCCTGGAACAGCAGGGCGGTAAGCAGGGCAGGGCCGCTCAGCCCCAGCGCATAGGCGGCCAGCAGCGTCGCCGCCGGCATCAGCAGGAACTTGATGGCCGAGGACGTTACCACCGGACCGAGCCAGGACCGCGCCGTGCCGAAGTCCAACGCCGCGCCGACGCAAAGCAGGCCGAGCGGCAGCGATGCGGCACCCAGGGCGCGGATGGCCGGCTCCAGCCCAGGCGGCAGGCCGAGCCCGGTGGCCTGCAGGGCGATGCCAATGGCGCAGGCCAGCACCAGTGGATTGGTGAGGATCTGCCGGACGATGCCGCGGGCGCTGAGCCTGGCGCTGCCGAAGCGGGCGAAGACCAGCACGCAGAGGATATTGACCGTCGGCACGATGGCGGCGTTGCAGATGGCAGCCAGGGCAATGCCCTGCGCGCCGAACAACCCGGCCGCGATGGTGACGCCGACATAGTTGTTGAAGCGGACGCTGCCTTGGAAGACAGAGGTGAAGGCTGGGCCGTCGATCCGCATCAACGGCCGGGCGGCGACCACCAGGGCCGCCACCACCAGGGTCGCGCCGACCAGCACGCCTACCAGGCTCCACACCGGCAGATCCTGCAGCCGGGCGGTGGCCAGCCCGTGCAGGAACAGGGATGGCAGCAGGACAAAGTAGCCCAGCCGCTCCGCCTGCGGCCAGAAGGCCTGTTGCAGAAAGGCGCGGCGGCGCAGCCAGTAGCCAAGGGCGATCAGGAGGATGACCGGCAGCAGCGCCAGCAGGATGGCGCCGGTCATGACCCGGATGCGGTGCTGGCGGTGGGCCGAAGGGAAGTTAATTCAGGCGGCATGCGGAGTCCGGCGGGGAAGCAAGCGGCAGGTTAGGCGCGGCGGCCAAGAACGACAGGGGCTTTTTGCGCGGGGCAGAGCCGCCGCCGGTGGCCGGACACCCTGCCACCGCAGCGCTGACGGCGGTTAGCGCGCCGCCGGGGCAGCCTAGGCGCCGATCAGCGCCCGCATGCTGTCCACCGCGGCCTCAGGCGCGGTCAGCACCGGCACGCCGACGGCGGCGCGCACTGCCTGGGCGGCGCGGGAGGTGGAGAAATGCGCGAGCATCAGCACGTCCTGATCCGCGAGGTCGGGCGCCTGGGCCGCCACCAGCCGGTTATGCGTCTCGGCATCGCCCTGGCGCAGCGCGGCCATGGCGTCCGGCACCAGCACGGTCTTCAGCGTGGCGGGGTGGCCTCCGCGGCTGACGAATTCATCGAACTCGTCCGTCATGGTGCCTATGGCAGGGGCGAAGGTGGCCAGCATGCCGATGCGGCGGCCCTGGGCGAGGGCGGCCTGGAACATCGCCTCGTTCGGCTTCAGCACCGGCACCGGCAGGCTGGCGGCCAGTTGCTCGATGGCTGGGCCGAAGGCGGAGCAGGTGACCAGGATGCCGTCGGCCCCCATTCGGTGGCCGTAGCGCCCGAACTCGACGAAGCGGTCGATCATGCGGTCGGACAGGTCGGTCTCCCGCGCGCGGTCGATGCTCAGGCCGTCATCCAGCAGGTTGACGATCTCGGCCTCCGGCCAGCGGGCGGCGAAGGCGGCCTGGATGGGCGCCATGGCAACCGGCGTGGCGTGCAGCAGGACGATGCGGCAGGGCATTCTGGCACCTCAGGGGTTGGCGGCGGGGCGATCTTGCAACCGCTTTCAGGCATTGTCCATGCCAGGGCGGGGTGGGGCGGTGCTGCCGCGGACGATGAGCTCGGCGGCGATCTCGGTCAGGCGCACGACGGAGCGGCCTGCCATGCGGGCCAGCAGATGTTCCGCCGCCACCTGGCCGATCTCGGCGGCGTGGATGCGGATGGTGGTCATGGCGGGGGTCAGGAAGGCGGCGTAGTCCGCATCGTTGAAGCCAATGAGGGAGAGGTCGCCGGGGATGGCAACGCCGCGCGACTGTGCCTCGATCATCACGCCGAAGCCGAGTTGGTCGGTGCCGCAGATGATGGCGCTGGGCGGCGGGGCGGGCTGGCTGAGGATCTGCCGCAGCGCGTCCCGCCCTGCGGCGATGCCGTGCGAGGTTTCCACGTCGTGCGCGGGATCGATCGTCAGGCCGCGTGCGGCGAGGGCGTGGACGATGCCGGTAACGCGGGCGCCCGAACGATCATTATCTTTGCGGATGCCGGTGATGACGCCGATGCGGCGATGGCCGAGATCCAGCAGGTACTGTGCCGCCCGCCCGGCGGCAGCCAGGTTGTCGAAGCCGACGCAGGGGCGGGCGGTGGAGAGGGTGAAGGTCTGCACGGTGGGGATGCGCTGGCGGGCGATGCGGTCCAGCAGCGCCGGGCGGTGCAGGTCTCCCACCAGCAGCAGGCCGTCGATGCCACGTTCCAGCAGGAAGCTGGCCTCCTGCCATTCATTGTCCAGGTCGTAGCCGGCATTGGTCAGGATGAGGGTGTAGCCATCCCGCCGCAGCCGTTCCTGGAAACTGGAGAGGGTGCGGAGGAAGCCCTCATTCTCGATATTCGGCACCACGGCGCCCACGGCCATGAAGCGGCGCATGGAAAGGGCGCGGGCGGCACCATTGGCGACGAAGCCCAGTTCCTCCGCCGCCTTGAGCACGGCATCCCGCTTGTCCGCCCGCACCGCTGCCGTGCCGTTGAAGACGCGGGAGACAGTGGAGGTGGAGACGCCGGCGCGGTGGGCAACGTCCCGCGCCACGGGGAAGCGGTCTTCCAGGCTGCCTTCTTCCGGCGGCGGGCTGGGCGGCAAGGGCGGTCTCCTCCGCCGGTTCCGGGTTGCCGGCGGCGTGGGTTGAGGCTGGCATGCCCGGCCGGGCTATGATAGCGGTTTCATAATGGCCGCCGATCAAGAAGCAAGGCCATGTTGGAGAGCCGTCCGCCGATGCCAGACGCCCGCAAAACCGTCGTGAAGTTCAATTTCTGGCAGGACCCGGCCATGGCCGAACGGTTCGCGCTGGAAGACGACATCGACTTCCTGACCTGCGACGTCGCAGGTGCGGCGGAGGAATCGTGGGCCAAGCTGGCGGCTGCGCATGTCTACCACATCTCCTCCACCAAGGATGAACTGCCCCGGCCATGGTTTGCCGAGGCGCCGTTGCTGGAGCGCTGCCCGCGCCTGCTATGCATCTCGGCCACCGGGGCCGGCTACGATACGGTGGACGTGGCGGCCTGCACGGCGGCTGGGGTGCTGGTGGTGAACCAGTCGGGCGCCAACGCGGCCGCCGTGGCGGAACACACGCTCGGCATGATGCTCGATATCGGCAAGAAGCTGAGCCTGAGCGACCGGCTGCTGCGGCGGGAGCGCGGCTTCGCGCGCGAGGACCTGATGGGCCGGGAGATCGGCGGCAAGGTGCTGGGGCTGATCGGGCTGGGGCATGTGGGCCGCCGCGTCGCCGCGCTGGCCAAAGCTTTCGGCATGACGGTGCTGGCACATGACCCGTATCTCGACGATGCGGAGATCACCCGCCGCGATGCGCGCGCCGTGTCGCTCAAGGAGTTGCTGGAGACGGCGGATTTCGTCTCCGTGCACTGCCCGCGGGACCAGCGCACGCTGCGGATGATGAACGCGGAGACCTTCGGGCGGATGAAGCGCGGCGCGGTCTTCCTGAACACCGCGCGCGGCGGCATCCATGACGAGGAAGCGCTGCACGAGGCGCTGAGCAGCGGCCAGCTTGCCGGTGCCGGGCTGGATGTCTGGGATGTCGAGCCGCCGCCGCTGGACCACCCGTTGCTGCGGCATGAGAACGTCGTCGCGAGCTATCACACCGCCGGCGTCACCGTGGAGGCGCGCCGTTGCATGGCCAGCTTCGCGGCGGAGCAGATCATCACCGTGTTGCAGGGCGGCATGCCACCACGCCTGATCAACCCGGAAGCCTGGCCGGCCTATCGCCAGCGCTTCCAGGCCGTGATGGGCCGGCCTGTCGAGGCGGAGGCTTTACCCGCCTAATTCCAGATACCGTCCAAGAATCGTCCAAGACAAACAAAAAGGCCAATGAGCATGAGCATGAAACGCCGGGCTGTTGTCGCGACTTCCCTGGCCACGCTGGCCGCGCCCGCACTGGCGCAGGGCTCCGAATGGCCGCGCGAGCGGCCGATCCAGGTCATCGTCCCGTTCCCGCCCGGGGGTGGCGTGGACCAGATGGCGCGGCTGGTGATGCCGCATGTGCAGAAGCAGTTGCCGGACCTGCGCTACGTGGTGGACAACCGCCCCGGCGCCGCCAGCCAGCTGGGGCTGGAGTTGCTGTACGGCGCCCGCCCGGATGGCTACACCATCGGCGCCGTGGTGATGCCAACGCTGCTGAGCATGGCACTGGAGCGGAGCGTCCGCTACGATGCCAAGCAGTTCACCTTCCTGGCCAATGTCGTCGATGATCCAGGCGGGCTCTGGGTGATCAAGGAATCGCGCGTCAAGACACTGGCCGAGCTCATCGAGAAAGGGAAGTCCGATCGGGGTGCGGTCTCGATCGGCACCACCGGGGTGGGCTCGGATGACCACCTGATGATCGCGGCGCTTTCCCAGGCCACCGGGGCGCAGTTCAACCATGTGCCGTTCAATGGCTTCGCGCCGCTGCAGACCGCGGTGCTGGGCGGCCATGTCGATATCGGCTGCTTCAACATGAGCGAGGGCCTGCCCGGGCTGCGCGATGGCCGCCTGCGGTGCCTTGGCCTTGCCTCTGCGCAACGCCTGCCGGTGGTGCGCGATGTGCCGACCTTCAACGAGCAGGGCGTTCGGATGGAGGCGGGTTCGCAGCGCGGCATCATTGGCCCGCCCGGCCTGCCGGACGATATCAAGAACCGGCTGGTCGGGGCCTTCGAGGCAGCGCTCGCCTCCGCCGCCTTCAAGGCCGAGGCGGAGCGGGTGGACATGCCGATCTCGGCCAAGGTGGGCGACGCCTACCGGCAATCGGTATTCGCCACCGAAGGCCAGTTGCAGCAGATGTGGGAACGCAGCCCCTGGCGTGACTGAGACAGGAGCGGGGATCGCCGGCGGCGGTCCCTGCCCAGGCCTTCGGCCGCCGCTCCCGCGCGGCTTGCCTCCCTTTCCCGGAATAATGGATATCAGCGATGCACACAGAGACCCCGGGCCCAGGCCTGCACATCATGTCCGGCCTCGCAGTCCGGGCGGCGTTCGACAGCGTGATCGTGCCCAGCTTCGAGGCGCGGACCGGCACCAAGCTACGTGTGGACTGGCTGCCGACGACGCTGATCATGGAGAAGGTGCCGGCGGGCGAGGGCGCCGATATCCTGGTGCTGGTGAAGGCGGCGATGGACAAGCTCGTGGAGCAGGGCTTCGTCGATGCATCCAGCCGACTCGAACTGGTGCATTCGCGCGTCGGGCTGGCCGTGCCTGCCGGTTCGCCGCGCCCGGATATCTCCAGCCTCGAGGCTTTCAAGGCGGCGTTGCTGAATGCGAGGTCCGTCGTCTATTCCCGTGCTGGAGCCAGCGGGATTCACTTTGAGCAGGTGCTGGAGAAGCTGGGCATCGCCGAGCAGGTGCGGGCCCGTGCCACGGTCATCCCCGCCGGCTTTACCGCCGAGAAGCTAGTGAGCGGTGAGGCCGACCTGGCCGTGCAGCAGATCAGCGAATTGATGGTGGTGCCGGGGATCGAGATCGTCGGCGCCTTCCCGGACGAGGTGCAGACGGTGACGTCGTTCTCCACTGCGCTAATGCGCAACGCCCCGAATGCGGAGGCCGGCGCCCGCTTCCTGGCGACCTTGCAGACGCCGGAAGCGGTGCAGGCTTATCTGGCGGGCGGGGTAGAGCCGGCCTTCTGAAGCTTGCCGCGCGGTCGCAGTGACCGGCGAGGGGGCGGCGCTGACGATGTGCCGCTTCCCCTCGGCGACCCGGCGTAGCGTGGAAACAGACGATGTGGGCGTGCTTCCCACAACCGCTCGAAGCAAGCCCAGCCCCTCACAGGGCTTCTAGCCCAGTTCGGCGCCCAGGCGCTGGCCGTAGGCGGCGATCGCAGCGCCGGCCGGCCTACGTTCCCGGTCATAGGCCGCCAATGCCAGCTCCAGCGGCAGGTCGCGCAGGTGGCGGCGCAGCGCCAGTGCATCACCGGCTGCCTTGGCCACGCCCATCGCGGTGTGCGGCCGCACGACGAAGGCGGCATCGCCCAGCAGCGCCAGGGCGCCGGAGGCCATGCGTGGGGCCTCGTAATCGAAGATGGCCTGGACGAAGGGGTTCTGCTCCGCCGCCACGGCGGCGGCAAAGGCGGGGGGCAGAAGGCTCTGCGCATCCGTCTGCAGCGCGGCCGCCCTTCGGGCCGGCATCTGCCCTGGCGCGAGGGAGAAGGGATGCGTACGGCCCGCGCGATCCGTCAGCACTTGCGCAAGTTCTGCCTCGGCCGCGCGGCGATACCAGACCCAGTTGTAGCGCCTTGCGCCGCGCTGCATCTCCCCGCCCGGCCCGGTCACGGAATAGCCAAGGATGTGGGAGCCCGGCATCATGAAGAAGGCGAAGCGGTCCAGCAGCGCGTCCGCCGCTGCCTGCGGCAACGCGGCCTCCGGCACCAAGCCGCGCCAGGCGACGTAGCCGGCGTAGCGGTTGGGGGAGGGCTGTGCCGTCACCACCGGCCGCAGCACGGAACCGATGCCATCGGCACCTACCACCAGATCTGCATCCTCGCTGCTGCCATCATAAAAGTGCAGCACCTCGCCGGCTTCCGTCTGCGCCGCACCGCTGACGGCCCGGCCCAGGCGGTAATCCGCATCCCCCAGCCGGGCGCGCACGGCGCTGTAGAGGTAATCCCAGGACAACTGCATCTGCGGCGTGACCTGGCGGTGGGCGATGCCACCGGCGCGGTCCAGCGTGATGCGGTCCCGCGCCACCACGCCCACTTTCACCACATCCTCGGCGCCGATGGCGCGCAGGATGTCAAACACCTCCCGCTGCGGCACCAGCCCGGCGCCACGACCTTCCAGCCCGCCGGCCGAACGTTCGAACACCTGGACCTCGTGTCCGTCCTGCCGCAGCAGGATGGCGGCGAACAGACCCCCGAGGGAGCCGCCCGCGATGGCGATGCGCAGCTTTCTCACCGGACCTGCTCCTTGCTGTTGCGGCCCAGGACTTCCAGCAGCAGCGCCAGGCTGGCCAGCGCGCCGCCGAAGGCGCAGACAGCGGCCCAGCCGCCAAAGTCCCACGCCATCATCGCACCGGCAGAACCGGCGGCGCCGCCAAGGAACATGCCGGTCATGAACACGGTATTGAGGCGGCTGCGGGCTTCGGGCTGCAGCGCATAGATGACGTGCTGGTTGGACACGAGCGCGCTCTGCACGCCGAAGTCGAGGATGATGACGCCGACGACCAGCCCGGCGAGCCCCGGCCAGGCGCCGAACACCAGCCAGGAGGCCAGGCTGAGCAGGGCGCCGAGGCCGATGACCAGACGCGGGCCGCGCCGGTCGGCCAGCTTGCCGGCCAAGGGCGCCGCCGCGATGCCTACCGCACCGATGACGCCAAACAGCCCGGCGACCTCCGCGCCCAGGGCGAAGGGCGGCTGTTCCAGCCGCAGCGCCAGCACCGTCCAGAAAGCGGAGAAGGAAGCGAACAAGGCTGCCTGCATCAGCGTCGCCTGCCGGAGTGCCCGGTGGGTGCGCCACAATTGCAGCAGTGAGCGCAGGGCGGCGCCGTAGCTGATGGCGGCCACCGCCGGGCGGCGGGGCAGGGCCACCGCCATCAGCGCGGCGGCGCCGAGCGCCATGGGCACGGCCAGCCAGAACATCGCCCGCCAGCCGCCATGGGCCGAGACGAAGCCGCCCAGCGTGCGGCTGAGCAGGATGCCGGCCAGCACTCCGCCCATGACGGTACCGACCGTGGCGCCGCGCCGTGACGGGGCCGCCAGATGCGCCGCGAAGGGCACAATCTGCTGCGCCACCGTGGCCGCCATGCCGACCAACAGCGAGGCCAGCACCAGCACCGGCGCGCTCGGCGCCACGGCCGCAAGGGCCAGCGCGCCGGCCAGCACCAGAAACTGCCCGACGATCAGCCGCTTCTGGTCCAGCAGGTCGCCCAGGGGCAGCAGCAGGAACAGGCTCGCGGCGTAGCCGAGCTGCGTGGCGGTGGGGATCAGCGCCGTGGCGCCGGAGCCGGCGAAATCCTGCCCGATGATGCCGAGCATGGGCTGGTTGTAGTAGATGTTGGCGACGGCGACGCCGGCCGCCGCCGCCATGGCAAAGGTCAGCCCGGTGCCGAGGCCGGGGTGCTGCCCGGCACTCTCCCGCGGCGTATCCGGCGGCATGCGCGGTTCGATGGAACCAGGGGGCGTCCGGAGGTTGGCGATGGGGACATTCAGCACGACGGGGTTTCCTTTCGCTGTGCCCACAAGCTGGAAGCATAACGCCCGCCGATGTAGATCCTGATCTGGTTAAGGCGGTATAACACTTTCGGTTATGATCGATCTCACCCACGTCGCTGTCCTGGTCGAGGCCGTGCAAGGCGGCAGCCTGGCCGCAGCCGCGCGCCGCCTGCGCATCACGCCCATGCTGGCCTCCCGCCGTCTGGCTGAACTGGAGGAAGAGGTGGGCGTGCGGCTGGTGCACCGGACCACGCGGTCCCTGGCGCTGACGGTGGAGGGCGAGGCGTTCTTCCCCCATGCCCAGGCCTTGCTGGAGGAAGAGGCGACGGCGCGCGCGGTGGTGCGCCCGGTCTCGGCCGGGGTGTCGGGGCTGTTGCGGATGACGGCCTCGGCGCCGTTCGGCCGCAAGGTGGTGGCGCCGCTGGTGCCGGAGGTGCTGCGCGAGCATCCGGGCCTGCAGATCGACCTGCTGCTGAGCGATAGCATCGTCGACATCGTGGCGCAGGGGCTGGACCTCGCCATCCGCATAGCGCCGCTGCGCGACAATGCGCTGGTGGCCCGGCGCGTGGCGGATAATCCGCGGGGGCTGTATGCCGCGCCGGCTTATCTGGCCGAGCACGGCGCGCCGGCGACGCTGGCGGACCTCGCCCGGCACCGCTGCCTGGCGCTGACAGGAACCGGCCACTGGTCCTTCCTGGTGGACGGCAAGGTCGTGCGCCAGCGAATCTCCGGGCCGTTCACGTCGAGCTCGGTCGAGGCCCTGCACCAGGCCTGCCTGGGCGGGCTTGGCATCGCTTTGCTATCGGGCTGGGATGTGCGGGAGGAGGTCGAAATCGGCCACCTGTTACCTTTAGCGCTGGATGTGGCGGAGCCGGAGCCGCTGTCGATCTGGGCGGTCTATCCCACGGCGCGGCTGGTGCCGCCGAAGGTACGGCTGTTCGTCGTGGCGTTGGAGGCACGGCTGCGGGTGGGGTGACCGTGGCGCATCAGCTAAAGCGTACCGTTTGTTGACATAAGATATATTATACGTGATGAGTACTGGACTGAAGGGCCGGCGCCTGACGGGCCGGCCCCCTGCCTCAGTACGAGCGCGGCATGCCCAGGACGTGCTCGCCCAGATAGGACAGGATCAGGTTCGTGCTGATCGGCGCCACCTGATACAGCCGCGTCTCGCGGAACTTCCGCTCCACGTCGTATTCCTCGGCGAAGCCGAAGCCGCCGAAGGTCTGCACGCAGGCCTCGCCGGCCGCCCAGCTGGCTTCGGCGGCGAGCATCTTGCCCATATTCGCTTCCTCGCCCGGCCGCTCGCCGCGCTCGAACTTCTCCAGCCCCTTCTGCACGATGGCCTCGGCGGCACGCATCTGGGCGTAGGCTCGTGCGATGGGAAACTGCACGCCCTGGTTCTGGCCGATCGGCCGGCCGAACAGGACGCGTTCCTTGGCGTAGTTCACGGCCTTCTCGATGAACCACTTGGCATCGCCGATGCACTCGCTGGCGATCAGCAGGCGCTCGGCATTCATTCCATCCAGGATATAGCGGAACCCCTTCCCTTCCTCTCCGACCAGGTTCTCCGCCGGCACCTCCATGTTGTCGAAGAAGACCTCGCAGGAATTGTGGTTCATCATGGTGCGGATGGGACGGATGGTCAGGCCCTTGCCCAGTACCGTGCGCATATCGACGATGAAGGTGGAGAGGCCTTCGGTCTTCTTCGCCACCTGGTCGCGCGGCGTGGTGCGCGCCAGCAGCAGCATCAGGTCGGAGTGCTCGGCCCGGCTGGTCCAGATTTTCTGGCCGTTGACGATGTAGGTATCGCCTTGCTTCTTCGCGAAGGTACGCAGGGAGGTGGTGTCGGTACCGCTGGTTGGCTCGGTCACGCCGAAGGCTTGCAGGCGCAGTTCGCCGCTGGCGATCTTGGGCAGGTATTCCGCCTTCTGCCGCTCGCTGCCATGCCGCAGGATGGTACCCATGATGTACATCTGCGCGTGGCAGGCGGCGCCATTGCAGCCCTGGCGTTGCACTTCCTCCAGGATGGCGGCGGCGGCGGAAAGCTCCAGCCCGGCGCCGCCATATTCCTCGGGGATCAGCGCGGCGAGGTAGCCGGCCTCCGTCAGCGCCTGCACGAATTCGGTCGGGTAGCCGCGGACTTCGTCCAGTTTGCGCCAGTATTCGCCAGGAAAACGCGCGCAGAGCTTGGCGACTTCCTCCCGGACCTCGGCGTGAGAATCGGCTTGAGACTCTGTCATGGCTTGGCCTTTGTGCTCCCTGGCGCTTCTTCGTGGCTGTGGACCGCCGGACATGTTGCCCCGTGGCGGGAGCATGCGCCATCGACAATCCCGGTCTAGCTCCTATGCCGGGCCGCTAACGCTGCCGAGCAATTTCCCGTCCCACACCCCTTCCCGCACCATGTCCGTCACTTCCTGATACAAGATGGCCTCGAAGCGCTGGACGGCGAGGGAGGCCTTGCGGCCCATGGGCCGGGCGATGACCAGCTTGCGCGACAGATGCGGATCGACCACCGAACAGGCCGTCAGGATGCCGGCGGCGATATCCTGATGCACCGCCGGCATGGGCAGTACCGTGGCGCCCAGCCCCCGCGCCACCAATCCCTTGAGGATCTGCAGCGCATCGGCCTCGACCGGGATCTTCAGGGTGATGCCACGGCGGCGCGCCTCGTTCTCGATCAGGATGCGCAGGCCGTGTTGCGGGCCGGGGAGGATCAGGTTCTGCGCCGCCATCTCGTCGAAGGAAATGGCATCGTGCGGGCCGCGGCCGGATTGCGCGGAGGCGATGAAGTAAAGGTTCTCGACCAGCAGCGGCGAGAAGCGGATATTCGCCCCCTGCTCCGACCCGTAGATCACCGCGATGTCGATCTCGCCACTATGCAGCCATTCCAGCAGGTAGCCGCTGAAGGCGGTGGCCACGCGCAGGCGCACTTCCGGGTAGCGTTGCAGGAAGCGCTCGACCAGCCTTGTGGCCAGCACGTCGCCCACTGTGGGCGGTACGCCGAGGATGACCTGGCCGCGCACCACGCCGGCTTCCAGGCTGAGATCGGCGCGCGTCTCCTCGATCTGGCGGAGGATGCTGCCGGCACGCACCCGCAGCAATTCGCCGGCATGGGTCAGCACCATGCCCCTGCCATGCCGGGTGAACAGCGTGACCTTCAGATCCTCCTCCAGCATGCGGATCTGCCGGCTCAACGCCGGCTGGACGATGCGCAGACGGTCGGAGGCTTTGCTCAGGCTGCCGAGCTCCGCGACCTGGACGAAGGTGTTGAGCTGCTTGAGATCCAGGCACCATCTAATTTCGGCATAGCTTGTTGCGCAATATTATAATTCCGCAGCCGACGCCCCGTTCGTAAAGCTCCTGCCTGTCACGAACGAAGAGGAAGCGCATGGCACCGGATCTTGCAGCCGCGGCAGCGCCGGGTTGGCAACAGGATGTGTTCGACGTCCTGAAAGCCGCCCAGGTCAAGCATGTCGTCTATGTGCCGGATGCCGGCCATTCCACCGCGATCCGGCTGGCGGAGGCCGATCCCTCCATCACCTCCGTCGTGCTGACGACCGAGGAGGAAGGCATCGGCTACCTCGCCGGTGCCTGGCTTGGGGGCGAGCGCGGCGCGCTGCTGATGCAGTCCAGCGGCGTCGGCAATTGCATCAACACGCTGGCGCTGCAGGCATGCACCCGCTTTCCGCTGCTGATGGTCGTCACCATGCGGGGGGACTGGGCGGAGTTCAACCAGTGGCAGAACCCGATGGGCCAGGCGACGGAGGCCGCATTGCGGCTGATGGGCGTGCTGACCTGGCGGGCGGACGACCCCAAGGACGTCGCGCCCCTGCTGCGCGGTGCCGCGACCATGGCCTTCGATGGCGATGCCGCCTGCGCGGTGCTGCTGGGCCAGCGGCTGATCGGTGAGAAGGAGTGGCTGAAATGATCGCGGGCGGCACTCTCGACCGGCGCGCCGTCGTGGCCGGGTTGCTGCGGGACCGGGGCGACCTGCTCGTCATCACCGGGCTCGGCTCGCCCTCCTACGACGTGATGGCGGCGGGCGATCATGACGGGAACTTCTATCTCTGGGCCGCCATGGGCAGCGCGGCGATGGTGGGGCTAGGTCTTGCCCTGGCGCAGCCCAGCCGGCCGGTGATGGTGGTGACGGGCGATGGCGAGCAACTGATGGGCTTCGGCGCCCTGGCCACCATCGCGCTGCGGGCACCGCGCAACCTCAGCATCGTCATCCTCGACAACGGGCATTTCGGCGAGACCGGCATGCAGCCCAGCCATGCGGGCCAGGGGCTGGAGTTCAGCCGCGTCGCCGAGGCGATCGGCTTCCCCAAGGTCGATCTCGTCATGGGCATGCAGGGCGTCGCACCGCTGCGGCAGCGTGTGCATGCATGTGAAAGCCTGAACCTGGCGGTGGTGAAGATCGCGGCGGAGAACCTGCCGCGTGCCCTGCCGCCGCGCGACGGCGTCTATGTGAAGAACCGCTTCCGCATGGCCCTCGGCCACGCACCTGCCTGAGGAGGACGCTGCCATGATGCAAGCCGACGAGTTCCACCATCTGGACGCCATGACCGGCGGTATCGAGCGTGAGCTGGCGCCCGGCCTCACCGCGCGGATCTTCGCCGGTGAGCACGCCATGCTTTCCATCGTGACCATCGCGCCGAATGCCGAAGGTCGGGTCCATGCACATCCGGAAGAACAATGGGGCGTGCTGCTGGAAGGCAGCGCCATCCGCGTGCAGGGCGGTGAGGAAATCGCGGTCAGGAAGGGTGATTTCTGGCGCACGCCCGGCGGCGTGCCGCACACCATGCGGGCGGGGCCGGAGGGTGCGCGCGTGCTGGACATCTTCAGCCCGCCGCGTCCGGAATACCGTGTGCCCGGCTCCGGCTTCGGCACGGCCTGACCCTGCCCCGCGCCGCCGACGCAGGATAACGGCACGGGATCAGACCCTCGGCACGATCTTTTCGGAAGCGTTGCGAATCCGTTCGTTCTAGGCTTGCCATGGTGCCATCGGCCGGGATGCGGGCAGCAAGACCTGACCCGGCCGCTGATCATGCCACGCGCGGCGCTCCGGCGCCCAACGCGGCATCGTTGGTCGAAAAACAGACAGGGAAGAAACATGCTTGCAATCAACAGGCGATCATTGTGGCAGCTCGCGGCCGGGCTAGCGGCGTCCGGCCCCGCCTCCGCTTGGGCGGACCAGACCTGGCCCAATCAGGCGGTGCGCTTCATCTGCCCCTTCGCGGCGGGCGGGCCGACCGATGTCGCGGCCCGGCTGGTGGCGGATGGCATGACGAATGCCCTGCCCCAGCGGGTGATCGTCGAGAACCGGACCGGCTCCGGCGTGGTGGTCGGGACCGAAGCGGTGGCGAAGTCCGCGCGCGATGGTTACACGGTGCTGTACAGCACGGTCGCCCATGCGGTGCTGCGGCCGCTCTTCGCCAATCTCAATTTCAACCCGGTCAGCGACTTCCAGCCCGTGGCGCTGGTGGGCACCATCCCCATGCTGCTGATGGTGAACAACGATGTTCCGGCCAAAGACCTTCAGCAGCTTGTGGCGATGTTCCGCGGCAAGCCAGGACAGTACAATTATGGCAGTTCCGGTGCCGGCGGCGCCGTGCATCTGGCGACCGAGCTGTTCCTGAAGCAGGCGGGCGATCTGAAGGTCAACCACATCCCCTATCGCGGCTCAGCGCCGGCCATGCCGGATCTGCTGAACGGCAACCTGACGATGTTCCTCAACGTCGCCTCGGATGGCATTACCAGCGTGCAGCGCGGCACCACGCGGGCGCTGGCGGTCAGCTCCGCCCAGCGGCTGCCGCAACTGCCTGACGTCCCGACCTTCGCCGAGGCCGGGCTGCCGGGCTACGAAGCCTATACCTGGCATATGCTGTTCGTACCGGCTGGCACGCCCGATGCCATCGTCGCCCAGCTGAACCAGGCGGTGAACAAGGCCATGCGGCTGCCGAGCGTGACGCAGCGCTTCAGCGACATGTCCATCCAGGCCAATGCCGACAGCACGCCGGCTTCCGCCGCCGCCTGGCTGAAGGCGGAGATGGAGAAGTGGGAGCCGCTGGTGCGTGCCAGCGGCATTACCGCGCAGTAGCGACGCGGCGAGCGCGGGTGGCGCGGCCATGCGAAGTGGCCGCGCTGCAAGGACGGGGCCGGCCTTGCCCCGAGGGAACGCAGCCTGCAATCTTCCAGGCAGCACTTCGCCCCCCTGACAGCCTGAGATGGACCGACGCCGTATGACCGCATCTTCCTCCCCTGCCCGGTGGCGTTCGCTGTTGTTCGTGCCGGCGCATGTCGAACGCTTCATCGCCCGCGCCAATGAGCGGGGTGCCGACGGCATCATCTTGGATCTGGAGGATGCCGTCCCCGCCGCCGAGAAGCAGGCGGCGCGGGACCGGCTGACCGAGACCATCCAGCGTATCGGCACCAACGGCACGCTGGCGATGGTGCGGGTCAATCACGGCCTCCGCCATCTGGCGCGCGACCTGGAAGCCGCGGTGCAGCCCGGCCTGCAGGCGCTGGTGCTGCCGAAGGTGGAGAATGCCGGCTTCGTCCGCGAGGTCGCCGACGCGGTGGCGGAGCTGGAACTGGAACGCGGGCTGCCGGCCGGCGGCATCAGGCTGATCCTGCAGATCGAGACACCGTCAGCAATCTTCGTGCTTCCCAGCATAGCTGCCGCGCATCCGCGCGTCGCCGCCATGACCGTCGGGCCTGAAGATTATTCCGCAGCGATGGGCGGCGTGCCGGATGCCGACACCCTGTTCACGCCCAACTATGCCGTGCTGTGCGCCGCCCGCGCGGCGGGCATCACGCCGCTGGGCTTTGTCGGCAGCATCGGCGCCTATGCCGATATCGATGCCTTTGCGGAGACCGCCCGCAAGGCCCGTCGGATGGGCTTCCGTGGCGCCCTGATCGTACATCCTGCGCAGGTCGCCCCACTCAACGCGGCCTTCACGCCGAGCGAGGCGGAAGCCGACTGGGCCCGCCGCGTCATTGCCGGAGACAAGGAGGCACGCGCGCAAGGCCGTGGCGCCTTCCAGTTGGACGGCCGCATGGTGGACCTGCCGGTGGTGCGCCGTGCCGAGGAAATCCTGGCCATGGCGGGCTGAGCGCGCCGGACGTCGTTGTTGCGCGCCCGCTGCGCCCCCACAGGCTGACCAGCACCCCTTGCCGCTGGCGATGGCTGCGGGCGCCAATAGGCACTGGTGGCTTGGCCATGCCGGGCCATCTTGTCCCGGAGGCAGGGGCACGCGCACGCATGCGTCTCCGCTCCAAGTTCGTTAAAAAAGTCAGGATGAAAGCTCATGCAGATCAGCCGCGTCGACCATTTCGTCCTCACGGTCCGTGATATCGCCCGCACCTGCGACTTCTACCGGCGCGGATTGGGCATGGATGTTGTGGAGTTCGGCCAGGGCCGCAAGGCGCTCGCCTTCGGCCAGCAAAAGATCAATCTGCATGAAGCCGGCCATGAGATCGAGCCGAAGGCGCTGAAGCCGACACCTGGCTCGGGCGATTTCTGCCTGATCACCGACCTGCCGCTGGAAGCGGTTCAGCGCCACCTGGCAGCCGAGGGGATCGCGCTGGAGGACGGCCCGGTGGCGCGCACCGGCGCCATTGGCCCTATCCGTTCGCTCTACCTGCGGGACCCGGACGATAATCTGGTCGAGATTTCGAACTACTGAGCCGCTTAACTTCGGCGCGTCCGAAAGTTGGCCGGGCATCTCCCCTCCCGCTGGCCAGACAGAGTCGCCACTGCCAGAGATGATGCGATGTCTCGCCTGCCTTCAGGGTGCGGCCCCTCCTACCTAGCCGCGGACGCCGGCGGGCATGAATCCCTAGATTACACCGGCATCCTTCAGCGCGGCGATGTCCTCGGCCGTCTTGCCCAGCAGCTCCCGCAGCACAGCATCATTGTCGGCACCGATATCGGGGCCGGTGGAGCGGGGTGGCGGTACGGCGCCGTCGATGCGCGGCACCACCCCGGGGTGTAGCACCGGGCCATGCAGCGGGTCCTGCACCTCCCGCACCATACCGCGCGCGAGGAATTGCGGATCGGTAGCACAATCGGCCACGGTGAAGGCGCGGGTGGAAGGAATGCCGGCCTCGTCCAGGCGCCGCTCCAGCTCCAGCCCATCCATCGTCGCCGTCCAGGCGGTGATGATGGCGTCCAGCTCCGCGACGTTGCGCACACGCTGCTGGTTGCCGATGAAACGTGGGTCCTCCACCAGCCCGGGTTGCCCCATCAAGGCGGTAAGCCGGCGGAACAGCGGCTCCGAATTGGCGGCGATCAGCACCCAGATGCCGTCCCGTGCCCGGTAGGCGTTGGTCGGTGCCGCGGTGGCGATGCCGCCGCCCGCCGGTTGGCGGATGCTGCCCAGCGTGCCGTATTCCGGCAGTGCGCCCTCCAGCAGGCTGAAGACGCTTTCCGTCAACGCGACGTCCACCTCCCCGCCGCGCCCGGTGCCGGCCTGCCGGCTGTCCCGCCGCCAGAGTGCGGCGACCACGCCCAGCGCGGCGTAGATCCCGGCCACGGAATCCCCCAGGCTGATGCCGACCCGCACGGGCGGCAGGTCCGATGTCCCGGGTGGCTGGTCGGTCAGGTAGCGCAGGCCACCAATCGCCTCGCCAATCACGCCGAAGGCGGGCTTGTCCCGGTACGGGCCGTCCTGGCCGTAGCCGGAGATGCGGCCGATCACCAGGCCAGGCCGCGCCGCCAGCAGGGCGTCCCGGCCCAACCCCATTTTCTCCAGTTGGCCGGGGCGGAAATTCTCCACCAGCGCGTCGCATTGCTTCACCAGGTCCAGCACGATCTGCCGTGCCGCAGGCTGCTTCAGGTCCAGCGTGATGCAGCGCTTGTTGCGGGCATGGATGGACCACCACGGTGCGTGGCCCTGGTGGCGCGCGCCCCATTGCCGCACCGGGTCGCCGCCCGGCGGTTCGACCTTGATGATCTCGGCGCCGAGATCGCCCAGCAGGCGAGTGGCGAAGGGCGCCGCGACGAAATGCCCGAGTTCGAGGATACGCAACCCGGCCAGCGGGCCCGGGCTGGCATCGGCCTGCGGATGGGGCAGGGTATCGGGCATGGGTCTCTTACTCCGGCTTGATGTTGGCCGCCTGGGCCAGGCGGGTCCATTCGGTCAGTTCGGTATCCACCCGCCGCGCCAGTTCCTCCGGCGTCTGCTTGCGGATGATGGCGCCCTGCTCCTCCGCCTTGCGGCGGAACTCGGGCTGGTCGACCACGGCTTGCACCGCCTCCGTCAATCGCGCCAGCGTGGCCGGCGGGGTTCCGGCGGGGGCAAAGACGGCGAACCAGGCCAGCAGCACGAAATCCGGCTGGCCGGCCTCGGCCATGGTCGGCACGTCCGGCAGAGCGGGCGCCCGCTGGGCCGAGGTGATGGCCAGCGCCTTCAGCGAACCATCGCGCACATAGGGCATCAGCGGCGGTGGGGTGGTCATGAAGATCTGCACACGCCCGGTCAGCAGGTCCTGCGTCGCCGGGCCAGTGCCGCGATAGGGCACGTGAGCGATGTCGATCCCCGCCTTCTGCTTCCACAACTCGGTACCCAGATGCTGGATCGAGCCATTGCCGGAGGACGCGTAGTTCAGCTGGCCCGGGCGCTCCTTCGCGTAGGCCACCAGCTCCGCGACCGTGCGCGCAGGGATGGATGGATGCAGGAACAGTACCTGCGGACTGTCCATCAGCAGTCCGATCGGGGCGAAATCCTTGCGGACGTCGTAGCCGATATTAGGAATGATGGCGGGCGAGCCGACATGGTAACCGGAATACTGTACCAGCAGCGTCGTGCCATCCGGCTTGGCGCGCGCCACGGCGCCGGTGCCGATGGCGCCGTTGGCCCCGGCGCGGTTCTCCACCACGACAGCCTGCCCCAGGCGGCGGGAGAGCGGCTCGGCCAGCAGGCGGGCGGCGAAGTCGGTCGTGCCGGCCGGCGCGGTCGGCACGATCAGGGTGATGGTGCCGGTGGTCCCGGTTGCCTGGGCCCTGGCCTGGCCCGGCAAGCCCAGGGCGGCGGCGAGGCCGGCGGGGGCCGCCTATGGCGCCGGGGTCCGGGTGTTCGATGCCGCCATCGCCGGCCTGGGCGGCTGCCCCTTCGCGCCCGGTGCCACCGGCAATGTGGCCACGGAGGATGTGGTGTGGATGTTCCAGCGCATGGGCGTCCACACCGGAATCGACCTGGAGAAGCTGCTGCCCGTCGCGTTGAGCGCGGCTGCCTTGCCGGGTGGCATGCCCGGCGGGCGGGTGCGGGAAGCCTTGTCGGCCGCGAAGCCCGCCGCCGCGGCGCAGTGAACTGACCTTGGCACGCGGCAGTTCCATCCGGCAGACCATGGCTGACGCGGTGCACAAGCTGGAGCGTGAGCTGCGGATACGGTTGGAGGCCAGCAGCTTCGAGGCGGTCGTCGGCTGGTACAGGTGGGGTTGGGCATTTCCGTGTTGCCCAAGGCCTGTATCCACCCCTACCAGGACGCGCTGGGCCAGCGGGCGGTAACGCTGGACGAGAGCTGGGCCACCCGCGAGATGAAGTTCTGCGTGCGTGACCTGCGGTCGCTGCCCGCGGCGGCGCGGCTGTTCATCGACGGCATTGCCGCGTTGCCCTGATCGCGGCGGCTGCCACAGCGCCGGAAGCCCTTGCAGCCGACCCAAAATGTGGCACTTTGCAACCCATGGCCCCACGCAACACACAGGCCCTGGGAAAAGCGGCGCGCCATACCGCCATTCTCGAGGCGCTTTCCACCGACCCGACCGTGCGCATCAGCACATTAGCGGAGGATTTCGGCGTCTCCACCGAGACGGTACGGCGGGATATCGAGGAACTCTCGGCCAAGGGCGTGGTGCGGCGGACCTATGGCGGCGCCTCCGCCTCCCACCCCGCCAGCCAGCCCCGCCTCTCGGAGCGCGAGCTGGTGCTGGTGGCCGAGCGCCGGCGGATCGGCCACGCCGCCGCCGCGTTGGTCGAGGACGGCGCGGTGGTGATGCTGGATGCCGGCAGCACCACCACCCATTTCGCCCGCGCCCTGGCCGCGCGCGGCACCCGCGCCACGCTGCTGACCAACAGCCTCGATGCCGCCCTGGCCGCCGGGGATAGCGAAGCGCTGCGCGTGCTGGTGGCACCTGGGGAGTTGAGCGCGGTGGAGCGCGGCCTGTATGGGCCGGAAACCGCGTCCTTCCTGCGCCGCTTCCATGTGGACATGGCGGTGATCGGCGCTTCCGGCTTGACCGAGGAAGGTCCCTGCGAGGCGGAAAGCCGCGCCGCCTGGGTGAAGCGCGCGATGCTGGAGCGGGCGCCGCGTCGGCTTCTGCTGGTCGATTCCTCCAAGTTCGGCCGCGTCTTCCTGGAGCAGGTCTGCCCGGCTGAGCTGATCACCGACCTCGTGACGGACGCTTCGCCGCCCGTGCCGATGGCGGCCGCGCTGGGCCGGCATGGGCTGCGGCTGACGATTGCAACAGAACTGTAAAAAACATGTTTGACCTGCCACATAGCGTGGTGGCAAGTTCAACATGTATATGACACAAGAATCCGCCCCTCCCCTGCCCCTCGTCGACGCGAGTCCGGCCCGGCTCGCCCGGCTGCGCTGGGTGCTGACCGATATCGACGATACCCTGACCCTGGATGGACGGCTGCCCGCCGCCGCCTACACGGCGCTGGAGGCCCTGGACGCCGCCGGCATCGCCGTCATTCCCGTCACCGGCCGCCCCGCAGGCTGGTGCGACGCCATCGCCCGCCACTGGCCGGTTGCGGCCGTGGTCGGCGAGAATGGCGCGCTATGGTACGCGCTGGACCGCCAGGCCCGCCGCATGCTGCGTTGGCAGGCCCAGCCCGAGGAGGAGCGCCGCGCCAACCGCGCCCGCCTGCATGCGCTGGCCGAGCAGGCGCTACACGACGTGCCGGGCAGCGCCATCGCCGCTGACCAGGCGTTCCGCCTGTTCGATGTCGCCGTCGATTTCTGCGAGGATGCCGGCCCGCTGGGCTTCGATGCCGCCGAGCAGATCGCCGCCATCTTTCAAGCAGGCGGCGCTGCGGCGAAGGTGTCCTCCATCCACGTCAATGCCTGGATCGGCGACTGGGACAAGCGCGCCGGGATCGAGGCACTGTTCGCCGCCCGATTCCAGCCTCTCGCCGCCGTGCGGGACCAGGTCGCCTTCGTGGGCGACAGCGCCAATGATGCACCGCTCTTCGCCGCCGTGCCATGCTCCGTGGGGGTCGCCAATGTCGCGCCCTTTCTGCCCGGCATGGCGACGCCGCCGGCTTACATCACCCGTGCCGAAGGCGGTGCGGGCTTTGCTGAATTCGCCGACGCGTTGCTCAAGGCGCGCGGCATCGTGGAGGAGAACGCCGCATGAAAACCCTGTTCCTGGCAAGCACCGCCCTGGCCCTTACGCTCGGTGCCGGCTTCGCGCTGGCCCCGGCCGCCGCGCAGCAGGCCGCCGCCTGCGCCTTCCGCGGCGCGCTGGATGAAAGCTATTGCGACGCCAACCGGGACATGGTGGCCGATGCGCCGACCGACCCCGCCCGCCTGCGTGATCCCTCCACCATCGTCTTCACCTACACCCCGGTGGAGGACCCGGCGCTGTATGCCAGCCAGTTCAAGCCGTTCCTGGACCACCTGACGCAGTGCACCGGCAAGCGCGCCGTGTACTTCCAGGTGACGTCCAACGCCGCGCAGGTGGAAGCCATGCGCTCCGGCCGCCTGCATGTCGCCGGCTTCTCGACCGGGCCGACGGCCTTCGCCGTCAACCTCGCCGGCGCCGTGCCCTTCGCGGTGAAGGGGAATGCGGAGGGCTTCGAGAGCTACCGCGTCGCCATGATCGTGCGCGCCGACAGCCCGTACCAGACCCTGGCCGACCTGCGCGGCAAGCGCGTGGCGCACACCTCGGCCACGTCCAATTCCGGCAACCTGGCACCGCGCGCCTTCTTCCCCGCGCTCGGCCTGACGCCGGATACGGACTACCAGGTGGTCTATTCCGGCGGGCATGACCGTAGCGTCATGGGCGTCAACGCGGGCGACTACGATGCCGCGCCCGTCGCCTCCGACGTCTGGACCCGCATGGTCGCGCGCGGCCAGGTGAAGCGCGAGAATTTCCGCGTCATCTGGGAGAGCGAGCCTTTCCCGACCAGCGGCTTCGCCGTGGCGCACGACCTGCGGCTGGAATTGGCGCAGAAGATCCGCGAGTGCTTCCTCTCCTACCGCTTCCCGGAATCGATGGCGCGTGACCTGGGCGGCAACGATCGCTTCTGGCCCGCCACCTACGCGGAGCAGTGGGCCCCGGTGCGCGCTGTGGCCGATGCGGTGAACGCCCCCTACAACCGCGCCGCCTTCGATGCCGAGAGCCGGCGTGAGCTGGAGGCCGAGGCACGCCGCCGGGCGCAGCAGCAGCAGCCTTCCGCCCCCACCCACGTCGCGCCCACCGGCGCCCAGCCCGGCGCCGCGCCGGCCCGCTGACAAAGGCACACCATGTCCGCCACCATGACAGCCGCACAGGGCGCACCGAACGGTGCGACCCTGGCCTCCGCCACGGTCCTCGAGATCAAGGGACTGGTGAAGGAGTACTCTGCCGGCAAACCCGTTCTGAAAGGCATCGACGTCGCCGTGCCGGCCGAGGGCATCACTGCCATCATCGGCCCTTCCGGTACCGGCAAGTCGACGCTGATCCGCTGCATCAACCGGCTGGTGGAGCCCACTAGCGGCTCCATCCGGCTGCATGGCGCCGAGCTGACCGGGCTGCGCGGGCGGAACCTGCGGCTGGCACGGCGGCGCATCGGCATGGTGTTCCAGGAATACAACCTGGTCGAGCGCCTGACGGTGATGGAGAACGTGCTCAGCGGGCGGCTCGGCTACGTGCCGCTGTGGCGTGCCTGGCTGCGCAAGTATCCGGAGGAGGACATCCAGCGCGCCTTCATGCTGCTGGATGCCGTCGGCCTGCCGGAGCACGCGACGCGGCGTGCCGACGCGCTCTCCGGTGGCCAGCGCCAGCGCGTGGGCATCGCCCGCGCGCTGATGCAGCGGCCGGAAATCCTGCTGGCGGATGAGCCGACGTCCTCGCTCGATCCGCGCACGGCGGTGGAAGTGCTGGAATTGCTGACGCGCCTGACGGCGGCGGAAGGCGTTCCCGTCATCATCAACATCCACAATGTCGATCTCGCCAAGCGCTTTGCCCGGCGCATCATCGGCATGTCCGGCGGCAGCGTGATCTTCGACGGGCCGCCGGAGGAGCTGGAGCAGCACCACCTGCGCGCCATCTACGGCGGTGAGGACTGGCTGTGAGCGCCACCACCTCCCCCCGCCGCCTGGCCTTCGCGCCCAACTGGCCGATGCGCCTGGCGCTGCTGGCGCTGGCTGTCTACACCGTCTGGGCCAGCACGCGGCTGGGCCTGACCTGGGACCGCGTGGCGCACGGTATGGGCGAAGGCGCCAAGCTGCTGGGCCGCATGGTGCCGCCCAATTTCGAACGCTGGCAGCTGCTGCTCGAAGGCCTGCTGGAGAGCCTGCAGATCGCCGTGCTGGCCTCCGCGCTCGGCATCCTGATCTCGCTGCCGCTCAGCATCCTGGCGGCGCGCAACCTCTCCCCGCTGTGGATCGCCGGGCCGGTGCGCGGCGTCATCGCGGTCTGCCGCTCGCTGCACTACGTCATCGTCGCCATCCTGTTCGTGAAGGCCATCGGCTTCGGCGCGCTGGCGGGCACGGCGGCGCTGGTGGTGGCCTCGGTCGGCTTCATCGCCAAGCTGTTCGCCGAAGCCATCGAGGAAATCTCGATGAAGCAGGTGGAGGCGATCCGCGCGACCGGCGCGGGGGTGATGAAGGTCATCGCCTACGCGGTGCTGCCACAGGTGGCATCCCGCTTCATCGGCTTCTGCCTTTACCAGCTGGACAGCAACCTGCGGAATTCCACCCTGGTCGGCATCGTCGGTGCCGGCGGCATCGGTGGCACGTTGTTCGCGGCGTTCAAGCGCTTCGACTATGATTTCGTCGCCGCCATCCTGCTTTCCATCATTGCCCTCATCTTCCTCGCCGAGATCATCTCCGGCCGTGTCCGGGCCGCCCTGCGATGAACAGCATGACCCATGATCCCGTCGCGCCGCTGCGGCGCGAGTGGCAGCGCCACACGCCCGCGCAGCGCATCTCCCGCTGGATGGTCTGGCTGGTCTGCGTCGCCGCCGTCGTCTGGGCGGTGCGCAGCATCGACATCATTCCGGAATTCCTCGCGGATGCACCGGAGCAGATGGCCGACATGCTGGTGCGGATGTGGCCGCCCGATATCGCCCACTACTACCCGGCCGTGCACAACGCGATGATCGAGACGCTGCACATCGCGACGCTCGGCACCGTGTTCTGCTTCGTGCTGGCCATTCCGCTGGCGCTGATGGCGGCCCGCAATGTCTGCACCATCAAGCCGCTGAACGTGCTGGCGCAGCTGGGCCTGGTGGCCTCGCGTTCGGTGAACTCGCTGGTCTGGGCTCTGTTGTTCGTGGCCATCTTCGGCCCGGGCGCGGCGGCGGGCGTCTTCGCCATCGCCTTCCGCTCGGTCGGCTTCGTCGGCAAGCTGCTGGCGGAAGCGCTGGAGGAAACCAATCCCGGCCCGCGGGAAGCGCTGCGCGCCGCCGGTGCACCCTGGGGCGCCGAGTTGCTGAAGGGCGTCTGGCC
>Ga0308159_1001622_pt1 | contig 30703 bp, 24 predicted proteins | sample PhyCR1_FD_201040 | JGI IMG/M metagenome (GOLD analysis project Ga0308159, IMG submission 201040) | Phyllosphere microbial communities from UC Gill Tract Community Farm, Albany, California, United States - DLSLC.R1 | ecosystem: Host-associated > Plants > Phyllosphere > Unclassified | place: USA...
TAACCATTCCCTTCTGCTTTTTTCATGCATTAGGGTTCTTAAAAAATTGGAGTGAATATAATTTTCACTTGCCATTGGCTTTTTTATTGATGCTTTGGGCGAATGATACCGGTGCTTATCTCTTTGGTGTAAAATATGGAAAGCGTAAATTATTTGAGCGCCATTCGCCTAAAAAGAGCTGGGAAGGTTTTTTTGGAGGGATGTTTACCAGTGTATTGGTTGCCTTTGGGTTGTCTTACTTATTTACAGAAAATCCATCATGGGTTTGGGCCGGAATGGCAGTATTAATTTCCTGCTTTGGTACGCTTGGAGACTTGGTAGAATCGATGTTAAAGCGAAGTTTAGATACTAAAGACAGTGGGGGCTTATTGCCAGGCCACGGAGGTTTATTAGATCGCTTTGACGGCCTGTTATTAGCTGCGCCGGTTGTTTACGCTTATCTGTATCTGATTTTATATTAAAACAATTAAAAGAGCATTGTCTGTAAACAATGCTTTGAATGTTAATGGCGAGTATTTAATAGATTTATTTAATTACCTGAACAGGTTTTTTCGTATCATCTATCGCAACAAAAGTGAAACTTCCATGTACGGCTAATTCCCGGCCTTCTGCATACATTTGCTCGATGTAAATTTCTACGTTTACTTTCAAGCTTGTATTTCCAACGTGAATAACTTTTCCAATCAGTTCCACTATAGTACCTGCCGGGATGGGCTTTTTAAAATCTATTCTGTCACTGCTTACCGTAACCATTATTTGCCTGCTAAAGCGGGTTGCAGTAATAAATGCCACCTCATCCATTAAATGCATCGCTGTACCTCCAAATAAGGTATCGTAATGGTTTGTAGTGTTCGGAAAAACGGCTTTGAAAATGCTTGTCGTGGAGTTTTGAATTCTTTCTTCTAAGGTCATGCTGATCATTTATAAATTAAGCCACGGAAACGGTTGTTGATCATGAAGATGCTGAATGATCTCTTCAGTTTCTTTCATGTTCACAGTTTCCGTGGCAAAAATATTAATTAATTTGTACCTGCGAATTTAAAACATCTTCTGTTTTACGCATTTCTTTAGCGGCCTCAACCATTTCAATCAATGCTTTCTTGGTTTCATCCCATCCGCGGGTTTTTAATCCACAATCAGGATTTACCCAAAGCTGGTCTCCAGGAATAACAGCTTTAGCTTTTTTAAGTAAATGAACCATCTCTTCCCTTTTAGGTACTCTTGGTGAGTGAATATCATAAACACCAGGGCCAATCTCATTAGGATATTTAAAATCTGCAAAAGCATCTAGAAGTTCCATCTGTGATCTGGAAGTTTCGATCGTGATCACATCTGCATCCATATCAGCGATATTCTGAATAATATCGTTAAACTCAGAATAACACATGTGGGTATGAATCTGGGTTTCATCTTGAACCCCACCTCCAGAAATCTTAAATGCTTTTACAGCCCAGTTCAAATAATTCTGCCAGTCATTTTTCCTTAATGGTAAACCCTCTCTAATGGCAGGTTCATCTATCTGAATAATTTTGATTCCCGCATTTTCTAAATCTACCACTTCGTCTCTAATTGCTAGTGCAATTTGCGTACAGGTTTCTGATCTCGGCTGGTCATTACGTACAAACGACCATTGTAAAATAGTTACTGGTCCGGTTAACATCCCTTTCATGTATTTGGAGGTTAATAATTGTGCATAAGCCGTCCATTTTAAAGTCATGGGTTTTGGTCTGGAAACATCACCATAAATGATGGGAGGTTTAACACAACGGGTACCATAACTTTGAACCCAGCCATTTTTTGAAAAGGCAAATCCTTCCAGCTGTTCACCGAAATATTCTACCATATCATTCCGTTCAAACTCTCCGTGAACCAGCACGTCAAGGTCAATTTCTTCCTGCCATTTCACGGCTTTGGCTGTTTCGTCTGCAATTAAAGTGTTATACTCCTCTTCAGTGAAAGTTCCATTTTTAAATTTAGCCCTCCAGCTTCTCACTTCAGTAGTTTGCGGAAACGAACCGATCGTAGTTGTTGCATAAGTTGGTAATTTAAGCTGTTGTTGCTTGATTTTCCTCAACGAAAACGGACTTTGGCGATCTGCATCACCATCTTTTAAGTTTGCAACACGGTCTTTAACTATTGGATTGTGAATGGACTTTGATGTTTTTCTGTTGCTTATCGCTTTTCTGTTTTCCTCAAGTTTTTGCAAGGTAGATGCAGGGCTTTCGTTCAGGATTAATTTTTTAAGTGTTACCACCTCTGCAACTTTTTGCTTTGCATAAGCGAGCCACTGTTTCACTTCAGCGGTTAAATTTGCTTCATTGGTTTCATTCTCTAAATCGACAGGCGAATGAATTAATGAGCAGGAAGGTGCAATCCAAACACGGTCTTTACCTAACTTTTCTACTGCCTGATTAATTGTCGTAACAGATTGATCAAAATCGTTTTTCCAGATGTTCCTTCCATCAACAACGCCCAAAGAAAGAATAGTATTTTCTTTGAGTTTACTTATTACTGCTGTAAGCTGGCTTTCTCCACGCACTAAATCAACATGTAATACATTTACAGGTAATGAAACCGTTAAGTCTAGGTTGTTGCCAAGTCCTTCAAAATAAGTTGCTAAAACAATCTTTAGTCTTGGAAAGGCTTTACGAATTTCCTTATAAGTATATTCATAAGCCTTCTGTTCTTTTTCAGTCAAATCTAAAGCTAAAAATGGCTCATCAAATTGAACATATTCGGCACCTAGTGCATCTAATTTGGTTAGAATATCAAGGTATACCGGAAGTAAGTTTTTAATCAAATCAATTTTCTCAAATCCGCTTTCCTTTTCTTTACCCAATAGTAAGTACGTTACAGGGCCAATTAAAACAGGTTTAGTGGTAATGCCGATCTGTTTTGCTTCATAAAACTCGTCAATGATTTTGGTAGAAAAAAGTTTAAAAGGCTGATCTTTATGAAACTCAGGCACTATATAATGGTAGTTGGTATCAAACCACTTTGTCATTTCCATTGCTACCACATCTAACCCATCTTTCTGGTAACCTCTGGCCATAGCGAAATATAGATCCAGCTCAGAATTTCCTTTTTTCAAAATTACTTCATTATACCTCTTCGGAATTGCCCCGAAGCTTAATGAATGATCCAAAACATGATCATAGAAGGAGAAATCATTCGAAGGAATGAGGTCTATTCCAGTTTCCTGCTGAAGTTTCCAGTTGTCGTGCCGAATGTTTTTTCCTACCTGGAGTACATTCTTGTAACCTGTTTTATCTGCCCAATAATTTTCGCAGACTTTCTTTAATTCCCGGTGGCTACCAATTCGCGGATAGCCAAGATTTTGCGTTAGCATCTCTTTTAAAGATTAAGTAAATAAATCGTTTAAAAGCCCTTAAGCAATATTCTATAATGATTTCTGTAAAAATTAAGGGAAAGGTTTGGGCATACAAAACCTACTCATCAGCCAAAAGCTTAAAGCAAATTTTAATAAAACGGTTAATTTTATTGTGAACCTATCAGACCTGACCTGTTACTTTTTTACGCGAAAGCACCGTCAATTCGATAAATGGCAGGTCTCCTGACTTATTCCCGGGTTTATCGCCTTCCCATCCCAACGAAGTTGAAACAGTGGCATATTGATAAAACCGTTGTCTTTAAGAAAGACAGAATTTACAGTTGCGCGACAGCTCGTGATTTGCACACGATTCCCTTTTAATCTACAGCTAAGTAAAACCTATATCGGTTGATGAAAAATAAAGTTAAGAACTTACATCAATAGCAAATGTATCGATTAAGCAGGAAGAATTTAAGGATTAACTCAATTTTGTGTTTATAGGGTTAAAATAATAGCCAGCTGAAGAAGAATTCCTTGTAACAAATTCACCTCATGCAGTTTTACCATTCCTTTCTCTATTATATTTGAGTATCCAACAAACAATCTTGATTATGATAAAAAATTACTTAAGAAAGTCTTCCTTTGCTTTTTTAATGATGATATCCGGTGTCTCTTATGCACAGGATATCCCCTCTCCTAAATCGCATTTCGGATTTAATATCGGCGACAATTACCAACTCGCTACATATACCCAAACCGAGGCATATTTTAAAAAGCTTGCACAAACTTCCAGGCGTGTAAAATTGGTTGATATTGGCAAAACCGAGGAAGGCAGAAGTCAGTATATGCTTATTGTTTCTTCGCCAGAAAACATTCAAAAGTTAGATCGATACAAAGAAATTTCCCAGCAGCTTGCTCACGCTACAATTTCACCTACACAGGCAAAAGCATTATCGCAGGAGGGAAAAGCGGTGGTATGGATTGATGGCGGGTTACACGCCACGGAAACAGTAGGTGCACATCAATTGATTCAGACTGCATATGAATTTGCTTCTAAAACTGACCCGGAAACGATGAAAATTCTGGATAATGTGATCATCTTATTTACGCATGCCAACCCTGATGGGCAAGAGTTGGTAAGCAATTGGTACATGCGGGAAAAAGACACGGCAAAAAGAGCATTATCTGGCTTGCCGGTATTATATGAAAAGTATGCAGGTCATGATAATAATCGTGATTTTTTCATGCTTAATTTGAAGGAAACACAAAATATTGGCCGTCAGCTTTTTATAGAATGGATTCCGCAAATTATGTATAACCACCATCAGGCTGGTCCTGCCGGAACGGTAGTTGCGGGCCCGCCCTACCGCGATCCTTTTAATTATGTTTTTGATGCCACGCTTTTAACCAGTTTAGATGCTGTTGGCGCAGCAATGCATACCAGGTTAAATGTAGAAGGAAAACCAGGTTACACACAACGTGGAGGTTCTGTATTTTCTACCTGGTATAACGGAGGTTTAAGAACCACAACCTATTTCCATAATATGATTGGTTTACTTACGGAGATTGTAGGTAGCCCCACTCCGTCTGAAATTCCGCTCGTGCCAGCTCGATTGTTACCAAACAGTGATTCTCCAAATCCCGTAACACCCCGAAAATGGTATTTTAAAAATTCAATTGATTATTCCGTTTCATTGAATTACGCGGTGTTGAATTATGCGCAGCGACACGCAGATGAATTGCTCTTTAATATTTATCAAATGGGTAGAAACTCTATTGATAAAGGGAAAAAAGATACCTGGTCTTTCTCTCCTAAAAAAATAGAAGCCATTAACGCTGCGGCGAAAAAAGGCGGTAACACTACTGGTGGCGATTTTGAATTTGGGGCCAGAAGTATGAATGTAAAGTATTTTGATACCGTAATGAATGCTGCGGCAAACCGAGATCCGAGAGGGTATATTTTATCAGCCGATCAATCTGATTTCAATTCTGCAATTAAGTTTTTAAATGCACTTATCCGTACGGGTGTAGTTGTAGAAAAAGCCACCGCTGCATTCACTGTTTCCGGTAAAAAATATCCGGCAGGAAGTTATGTAGTAAAAACCGACCAGGCGTTTCGTCCACATGTTTTAGATATGTTTGAACCACAGGATCACCCAAATGATTTTAAGTATGAAGGTGGTGCTCCTATTCCGCCTTATGATGCCGCAGGGTGGACGTTGGCTTATTTGATGAATGTTAAATTTGATCGCATTCAGGATGATTTTAACGGGCCGTTTGAGAAAAATCCATATGGAAAGCTTTTGGTTCCAGAAAATAAACTTAATGGAACGAACTATGTGTTAAGCGCCGCTCAAAATGATTCTTATACCGCAGTTAACGATTTATTAAAGCGTAATATACCAGTTTACCGTTCAAATGAGAACGGAGATTTCTATGTTTCTTCATCAGGAAAATCAATTTTGGAAAAGGCGAACGTTAAACTCATACAAGCAACTGAAGTTAAAAATAAAAGCAAAATTTCGGCTGCGAGAGTGGCCTTATGGGATAATTATGGAGGATCAATGGCTTCAGGATGGATGCGGTTCATTATGGAACAATACCATTACAACGCAACCGTAATTTATCCTCAAGACATAGATGCGGGTAATTTAAAGTCTAAATACGATGTCATTATTTTTGTTGGTGGTGCAATTCCTTCTCCTCAAAGTGGTGGTTTTGGTGCCAGAGCCTTTGGTCCAAAAGCGGAAGATGTTCCTGCTAATTATAGAAATCGCTTAGGCAGAATTACCGCCGATAAATCAGTGCCTCAGTTGAAGAAGTTTTTAGCAGATGGTGGAAACATTGTAACAATTGGCAGTAGTACTAACCTAGCTTATCATTTAAATCTTCCGGTGCGGAGCGCGATGACAGAAATTGTAAACGGTGAAGAAAAGCGACTGCCTGCAGAGAAGTATTACGTTCCTGGAAGTGTTTTAAAGGTTGGTGTAGATACGAAACAACCTGCTAATTGGGGAATGGAAAAAGAGGCTGACGTTTATTTTGACAATAGCCCTGTTTTTAAACTTACCGGAGATGCAATCGCAGCAGGAAAAATTAAGCCATTAATGTGGTTTGATTCTGCTACCCCTTTACGTAGTGGATGGGCTTGGGGGCAGGCTTACCTGCAAGATGGTGTAACTGCTTTCGAAGCCAGTGTTGGCAATGGAAAGCTATTTGCTTTCGGACCTGAGATCGCTTTCCGGGCACAAACACACGGAACTTTCAAATTGATATTTAATCAGTTGTATAAGTGAAATTGATGATAGAAAGCCAGCAATTACTGGCTTTCTATTTAGCCGTTATTTCTTAGAAAAAACCTTCAGTTCGTTCTGATATACGTAGTATAAGTTGTCTGTTAAATAGTCAATTTCATAGATAGGTTTTGAGTTCTCAACCGCAATTTTATCTACTTCTTCACCTGTTGCCTTACTTACTTTTACAATATGATTCGTTTGATCACTTTCACCGCGGGCAAAAATATATGCAAAATCATTATTTTGTTTTAAGGCTTTGAATCTTGAATTAACACGACCGATGATGTTTCCCGTTAAATTATCTAAGGTGATAGATTGAATTTTGGTTTGGAACTTAGAAGAATAATCTGCTTGTCGCTGCGCGAAAGCACCAAAATACAGGCCAGTAATTACCAGGCCTGTAAAAAGCATTTTTTTTATATAATATTAATATTTGAATTGAATAGTGCAAAATGGTGCCATATTTATTTCATGCTTAATAAAGTGTTTAGGTAAACTGTTCTATTTGGGTTGGGGAAATTTTTTCCCTGTGGTGAGGTATAAGTGCCTCTTTTGATATCAATGCTTTTTACTTTGAGTTTACCTTCTTTAAAACATAAGGAACTACTTTTACCTTATGAAAGTAGAAATTTGGTCGGATGTAATGTGTCCGTTTTGTTATATCGGTAAAAGGCATTTTGAACAGGCTATTGATAAATTGCCTTTTAAAAATGAAATTGAAGTGAATTGGAAAAGTTATCAGTTAAATCCTGAATATCATAATACAAGCAACGAGACCGTTTATGATTACCTGAGCAGAAGCAAAGGTATGCCGGTAGACCAGGCGAAGCAGATGACGAAGCAGGTAAGCGATATGGCCGCGAATGCCGGATTAAAAATAGATTTCGATCATAATATTCCAGCAAATACGTTCGATGCACACCGCCTTATTCATCTGGCTGCTAAACACAATCGACAGGATGTTGCTGAGGAAAAACTATTTGAAGCACATTTTGTAAATGGATTGAACATTGGCGAATCTGAAGTTTTAATTAACCTTGCTGATGAAATTGGATTAGATAGATCAGAAGCCGAAGCCGTTGTGAATAGTGATGAGTTTGCTGAAGCCGTTCGTTATGATATTTATGAAAGCCAGAATCTGGGTATCCGAGGTGTTCCATATTTTGTAATGGATAGAAAATACGGTGTATCTGGTGCGCAGCCGATAGAAGCCTTTACCGAAGCCTTAACCCAAAGTTTCGCTGCTTGGAAAGATGCTCAACCTAAAACCACGCTTACTTCATTAAATAAGAATAATGATGCCATTTGTGATGAGAATGGTTGTGAGATATAGTTTTGTTCCCCGCAGATTATATGATAAGCCATAGATTTTTCTGTGATAATCGTTTAATCTGCGGGAGAAATTAGCCGATTTTTTATGCTGAACTTTTTAACGAGTTTGATTCTTCAATGGCGTAAGTAAATACTCTAATCCGTTTACACGAATTTCAAACATTGTTGCCATCAAATCTCCTAACTTACCTTTAGGAAAGCCTTTATCCTTATACCAAAGCAAATAGCTTTCTGGAATATTACAGATCAGATAACCTTTATATTTTCCATAAGGCATTTGCATTTTTACTAAATCGAGTAATAAGGTAGGATCCATTAAAGTATAAAATCTAAGTAATTTTCTTTGCTAATAATTGAAAACGAGGCATTTGGATAATTCTTCGCGAAAAAGCCGGGAATTTTCTTTTTTTGATTACTCCATTTAAAGTCGATGGCTATCATCTCTCCATTTTTTGTTTCAATTAAATCAATTTCCTGTTGATCGTAAGTTCTCCAAAAATAATATTGAGCGCCCGGATATTCGTAGTTTGTTTTCTTAATGCGCTCACCAAACCCATAGTTTTCCCACAAAATGCCTTGGTCATTTCTAAGAGATAACAACCGAAAATCATTGATAATGGCATTGCGGATGCCATTATCGTAAAAATACCATTTAGAAGATTTTGTTACTTCTTTTCGAAGGTTATTGCTATATCCGCCTACCTTATAAATGATAAAAACTTTCGAAAGTAAGTCGAGATAACGATCAACTGTATTTTTGCTAATACCTAATGACCTGGAAAGCTCATCAATCGAAACTTCTGAGCCAATCTGTAACGCAACAAGCTTTAACAAATCAAATAGTTTATTACTGTTTTGAATATTCTCATAAATCAAAATATCCTTCAGCAGATATGACTTAACCAATTCTGTTAAGTATTGCGATTTTTCTGCCAGGGTTTCCAATTGAAATATTTCAGGGTATGAACCAAAAATTAACCGCTCTTCCAGGTTCTGAGTGGTTTGTAAGCCATTTTCGTTTACTGCCAGTTCAAGTTGCGCAATTGGATAAAGATGATAAGTAATGCTTCTACCGGTAAGTGGCTCTCCGGTTTGATTGGAAAGATCAAAGGCAGATGAACCACTGGCAATAATTGTAAGATCTTTAAAGCTATCGATCAGCAATTTTAAAATTTTGCCAATTTCAGGAATCACCTGGGCCTCGTCAATCACCAATAATTTACTGTTACCTAAAATTCTTTTGTAGTTTGCCGCGGTTCTGCTGGCCAAGAGGGTTTGAATATCCTGATCTTCTCCATTTAAAAAAAGATATGCGATGTTTGCTTCACCAGTGATTTGTTCAATGAGCCAGGTTTTACCTACCCTTCTGGTTCCGAAAAGTAAAATCACCTTATTCTTCCCAATTTTGTTGAGAATGGTTGATTTTAGATATCTGGAAATCTGACCTTGCATATTCAAATATACAAATTTTTATTAATACAGTCAGTTCATTGACTGTATTAACGTTAATTCAGTCAGTCGACTGACTGAATTAACGTTTTTTAATCAATTAGTTCTAAAGTTTGAATAGCTTCCTTCACAGTATTTACATTATCAAAAGCAATCCTTAAGGTGTTTTTTACCTCTTTTAAATTACACATGCGTGGATGATTTTGGGCGAAAGTTAAGATTCTGGTAAATGTATTGGAATCAAAATATTTGGATTGTTTATCACTCAGGAAGTAACCACGAAGGCTGTTTTTCTTAAAGCTAATTTTCTCGAAGCCTAGTTTTTTACCAAACCACTGGAGTCTGACTACACTTAACATGGTTTTCACCTGTGGTGGAACCGGGCCAAATCGATCAGCTAAATGCTTTTCAAAAACGGCAAGTTCAGTTTCATTACTCAGCTTAGAAAGTTCTGTATATAAATTATAGCGTTCGGTAATATTGGTAATATAAGCATCAGGAATATACAGTTCAAGATCTGTATCTACTTGTGTAAAGCCCACAAAAGGTCGTTCAGGTTCGTTTTCAAACAGGCCTTTAAACTCAGCTTCTTTCAACTCCTGAATTGCTTCATCCAATATTTTGTGGTACATTTCGAAGCCAATTTCGGCAATAAAACCACTTTGCTCTGCACCTAAAAGGTTTCCGCTACCACGGATGTCTAAATCGCGCATAGCTACATTAAACCCACTGCCCAAATCAGAAAACTCTTCAATTGCGCTTAATCGTTTTCTCGCCTCAGAGGTTAAAGTAGAAAGCGGTGGCGAAAGTAAATAGCAGAAAGCTTTTTTATTACTCCGCCCTACGCGGCCACGCATTTGGTGTAGATCGCTCAAACCAAACATATGTGCATGGTTAATGATGATGGTATTGGCGTTTGGAATGTCTAAACCAGCTTCTATAATGGTAGTGGCTACGAGAACATCTTTTTCACCATTAATGAAATCGAGCATAACATCCTCCAGGGCGTCACCATCTAATTTTCCATGCGCTATTCCAATTCTGGCTTTTGGCACCAGTTTCTGGATCATTCCACCTAATTGCATTAAATCGTTTACACGATTGTGAATAAAGAAAACCTGGCCGCCACGGTCTAGCTCGAATTGTACAGCTTCCTGGATCAGCTTATCATTAAAGACATGGAGTTCTGTACTCACCGGCTGTCGATTTGGAGGTGGCGTACTAATAATAGACAAATCACGGGCACCCATTAAAGAAAAATGCAATGTTCTTGGAATCGGGGTTGCCGTAAGCGTTAAGGTGTCTACATTTACTCGGACTGCTTTTAAACGTTCTTTCGCCGTTACGCCAAACTTTTGCTCTTCATCAATAATCATGATGCCGAGGTCTTTAAACTTTACATCTTTACTCAGCAAACGATGTGTGCCAATCAAAATGTCAACCTTTCCTGCTGCTGCCTCGGCCAGTGTATCTTTGATCTGTTTACTAGTTTTGAAACGATTAATGTAATCTACTGTAACAGGAAAATCCTTTAAACGGGAAGAAAAAGTTTTGAAATGCTGTAAAGCTAAAATAGTGGTAGGAACCAGAATAGCAGCTTGCTTACCTTCTGCAACAGCTTTAAACGCGGCACGGACTGCAATTTCGGTTTTGCCAAAACCTACGTCTCCACATACTAAACGATCCATTGGATGTGGAGCTTCCATATCCTTTTTCACATCCTGAGTGGCTTTTAACTGATCAGGGGTATCTTCATAAATAAACGAAGCTTCCAACTCGGTTTGCAAATAACCATCGGGAGAGAAAGCCGTTCCTGCCTGGGTTTTTCTTAGCGCATAAAGCTTAATTAAATCCCGTGCAATGTCTTTAACTTTTTTTTTTGTGGTTTTTTTAAGCTTGTCCCAGGCATCGGTACCAAGCTTATTCATTTTCGGAACACCACTTTCCTTGCCGCTGTATTTTGCGATGCGGTTAAGGGAGTTAATGTTTACATAAAGCAAATCATTATCTGCATAAATCAGGCGGATCATTTCCTGCGTTTTACCGTTTACCTCCACTTTCTCTAATCCGGCATATTTGCCAATACCGTGATCAATATGGGTAACATAATCTCCGGATTTCAGTTCACGTAAATCCTTCAGTGTAATGGCCTGGCTTTTTTGATAGCCTTTTTTAAGCTTGTATTTATAATATCGATCAAAAATCTGATGATCGGTGTAAAAAGCAGTTTGAATTTGAGGGTCTACAAAACCCTCTCTAAGCATGCTGTTGATTGGTGTAAACTTTGCTGTTTTATCAATGTCTTCCAGAATGGCATATAATCGCTCAATCTGTTTAGGCGAATCGGTAAAAATGAAATTTACGATACCCTCTTTTTCATTCTCTTTTAAATTATGAATCAGGAGATTGAAATCTTTATTAAAAGAAGGCTGCGGTTTGGTTTCAAATTCAAATCTATCTTCTGTTTTATAAAAGAATTGTTTCCCGAATTCTACTAAAGGAAAATCATGTAAATGATCGCCAAGTAATTTTTCATCACTAAAAGCAAACTTAGGATCAATCCATTCCGGGTTCTGAGCTTTATCTGCCAATGAAAGCGCTTTCCAAAGTTCGACTGCTTTTTTATAACCAGCTTTTACAATATCAAGTGTAAATTCAACATCTTTAAGCCAAAGCTGCGTATCCTGATCAATGTAATCGAGGATACTAATATTACTTTCGGTTAAAAATTTGGCCTGTACGTTGGGCACAATCGTGAGCGATTTAACGCTATTAACCGAAAGCTGGCTCTCGATTTCAAAACTTCTGATGCTTTCTACCTCATCTCCAAAAAATTCGATGCGGTAAGGTAAATCAGAAGAGAATGAAAAAATATCTACAATCCCCCCGCGGATGGAAAACTGACCAGGTTCATACACAAAGTCACTTCTGTCGAAATCATAATCGATAAGAAACTCATTGATAAAATCGATGCCAAGTTTGGCGCCAAGGCTTATTTCTAATGTATTTTTCTCTAAGGCAGATCGATCTATAACTTTTTCAGCGATAGCTTCGGGATAGGAAACCACTATTTTCCCGTACTCAGAATCATGATTCAATTCATTCAGCACTTCTGCCCGCGCCAGCACATTTGCAGTATCTACCTGAGTAAAATCGAGAGATTTACGGTATGATGAAGGGAATAATAAAACCTGCTTATCCAGCACGCTTTCCAGATCAGACTGAAAATAAGCTGCTTCCTCCCTATCGGGCAAAATGAAAAGCAATGGTTTATGCAGTAAAAAGTAAGAGGAAAGTGCAACAATGGCATCAGCAGAACCCACTAATCCTTTTAATTGTATCTTAGGGCTCTTTGAAGCGTTCAACGCTTTGGTAAATTGGGTTACCCGATCGTCGGTTTTGTATCTGTTTATTAAATCGCGAATGTTCAAGGCACAAAAATAAGCTTATTCTTTAATATTAACCCTCAATTATGTTAAAGGTTTTTTAAGTTTGTGCGAAGTTTGTTCGTTCTCAAGCACTGATTCGTCGGGATATATTTACAGTTGGTCGAATAAGCGTCTAATCCTGTAACAAAGCACATCACAGATCCTCTAAAACATATAAATTGAAAGCATGATATACATTAAAAACTTCCCGTTAGAACTAGCGTTCTGGGTGATGGCTTTAGTGTTACTGGCAACAGCAAACGGTCATGAGCATCATTTTACACTTTGCCCTCTGGCTAATTTAGGCTATGAAGGCTGGTGTCCGGGATGCGGATTGGGGAGGTCGATCAGTCATATTTTTCATGGCGAATTTACCGAAAGCTTTTCCGAACATTGGTTTGGATTGCCGGCACTTTTAATTATAATTTACAGAATTTATACGTTAATCAGGAATAAACAAAAATTTAAAATATTAACTACAAACAAATAAAACCATGGATATATTTCAATCACCTTTAATGTCGTTACCAGGTATAACGCCAGAAGAATATGCATACTTACAACAAGCAACAACCGGCTTAACTGAGCAACAGTTGCGTAACTTCCTGATGATTTACGGAAGCAGAAGAAAACAACCATCAGAAATTCTATTATTAGCCCTTATCGGGTTTTTGGGCTTCGCCGGGATACACCGATTTGTTATCGGACAGATTGGAATGGGTATTTTATACTTTTTCACCGGGGGATTATGTATGATCGGTACGATTGTAGATGTAATTAACCATAAAAGCCTAGCTTTTGAATATAACCAGAAAGCAGTCTTCGAAAGTCTGCAAATGGTAAGAATGGGTGGCGGATTTCAATAATCACTAAAAATTCTCCAATTAAAGATTAAAAGTCCGCACCTGATGAAAATATCAGGTTTGCGGGCTTTTTGTTTCTACAGTTAATTTTTCAATTCGCTAAGTCCTCCGCATTTATTGAACTGATGATGGGAAATTTCCCCCTGTATTCCATACTTCCTTGGCAATTAAATATTCATTAGTTTATTTGTCAATGGCTCATTGGTTTGGTCTCAGGTTGATCCGTGTATTCTGTGCTTTCGCGGCAATTATATATGTACATTTTAGTCTATCCTTTAATAGTTCATTGGTTTTGGTTTCAAGTTGATCCGTGTATTCTGTGCTTCCGCGGCAATTATATATACATTAGTTCATTGTAAGTACTTCATTAGTTTTGGGTTTAATTTGATTTGAGTATTATGTTCTGTGGCAAATAATTGCTATTATTTTAAACACTATTTTCACACCCTGCATTGCAGTTTTCATTAAGGTTAAAACAACGGTTCTGCTACATTCCTTTTCAACAAAAACCTTTTCTATATTTATACCATGAAATTATCCGAAATTACCAATTACCTGGAAAGTATTGCACCGCTGAATTATCAGGAAGATTATGATAATTCAGGGTTAATCGTAGGCGATCCGAATATGGATATTCGTGCAGCGTTGGTGGCTTTAGACTGTATCGAAGCTATTGTAGACGAAGCCATTTCTACAGGATGTAATTTGATTATTACCCACCATCCCATCGTTTTTAAAGGTTTAAAAAAACTAAATGGAAAAAATTACGTAGAACGTGTGGTGTTAAAGGCGATTAAAAATAACATCGCTTTATATGCCATTCATACCAATCTGGATAGTGTACATACCGGCGTAAATGCCCGCATTTGCGAACGGTTGGGCTTAAGTGGAACTAAAGTGCTTTCCCCTAAAACCGGCCTGTTAAAAAAGTTGGTAACTTACTGTCCGCATGCTCAGGCAGAGCAATTGCGGTCGGCATTGTTTTATGCAGGGGGCGGAAACATCGGGAATTATAGCGAATGTAGCTTTAATGCAGATGGTTTTGGAACCTTCAAAGGGAATGAAGAATCGGATCCTTTTGTCGGTGAAAGAGGTGTTCGGCATCGGGAGGCAGAAACCAGGTTGGAGATCATTTATCCTACCCAGGCCGAGAGAAAGATTTTACTTGCGCTATTTGAAAACCATCCTTACGAGGAAGTTGCATATGATATTTATAAGTTAGAAAACAAACACCAGTTAGTAGGCGCAGGTATGCTGGGCTGGCTGGAATACGATATGGATGCCTTCGATTTTCTTCATCTGGTTAAAGACAGCATGAAGGCAAAGGTAGTTCGCCATACTGCGGTAACTGGAAAAAGAATCAAAAAGGTAGCAGTGTGTGGCGGCTCCGGAAGTTTCCTTTTGAAGGAAGCAATAGCGGCGGGAGCAGATGCTTTTATTACTGCGGATTTTAAATATCATGAGTTTTTTGATGCTGAAGAAAAAATCATCATTGCCGACATTGGACACTTTGAGACTGAACAATTTACCTCTAATTTATTGCTTGAAATTATTCAGAAAAAATTTACTAACTTTGCAATCCGTTTAACGGAGCAAAATACAAACCCCATAAATTACTTGTTTTAATGGAACAAACCGTAGAACAAAAGCTAAAGGCTTTATACGAATTACAAAATATCCACACCAAAATTGATAAAATCCGTCAGGTACGTGGCGAATTACCAATGGAAGTTGCCGATTTAGAAGATGATGTTTTAGGATTAGAAACTAGAATTTCAAAAATTAAAGCTGAGCTTGATGATTTGGAAGATTCAATCGTAACGCGAAAAAATACGATCAAAGACGCACAGTCTTCTATAAAAAAATACGATACTCAATTAAAAGAAGTTAAAAACAACCGTGAATACGATGCTTTAACCAAAGAAATTGAGATTCAAGGGTTAGATATTCAGGTTTCTGAGAAAAAAATTAAAGAACACGGTTTCGAAATCACTTCTAAAACTGAAATCTATGAAGCAGCAAAAGCAGAATTAGATGGCAGAAAGAAAGATTTAGAGATTAAAAAAGGTGAGCTTGATGTAATTACTGCTGAAACTGAAAAAGAAGAGCAGGATCTACAAAAGAAAGCAGATAAAGCAGAGCCTCAAATTGAAGAACGCTTATTGGTTGCTTACAAACGTTTACGTAAAAATGCTGTTAACGGGTTAGCAGTGGTAACTATTGATCGTGATTCTTGTTCAGGTTGTTTCAACCAAATTCCTCCTCAACGTCAATTAGATATTCGTCAACGTAAAAAAATTATCGTTTGCGAACACTGTGGTCGTATCCTTGTTGATGAGGCTTTAACTCATGAAGTAGCTGAAGGTTAATCAATCTTTAAAATATTATAATGAACGTCCCGATTTAATCGGGACGTTTTTTGCTTATACGCAAAACAAGGATAAAATTTTAGCGTTTAATAGTACCGTGTAAAATTCCGGTTATTATCATTTCAATCGCAACGAATACCATCAAAAATGATCAAAAAGCTACGTTTTATCATCCTCTCCGCTTTACTTATATTTTCCGCTACTCCTCTCTTTGCAAATTTCGATTTCAATTCCAATTGCCTAAAAGCTTACAAAAGCATTTTTGAACTGAAGCTAGGTAACGCCAGAGCTTACATCGCTACAGAAAAGAAGCAACATCCCAATAATTCCATTATCCCGTTGCTAGAAAATTATGTAGATTATTTCACACTGGTTACTTCAGAAAGTAAGGCCGACTTCGATCGGCTGAAAGGCAATAAGTCAAGCCGTTTGGATCAGATTAGTGATGATGATAAGAAGTCTCCATACTATCTATATGCGCAGGCTGAAATAAATCTGCAATGGGCATTAATTCGAGGCCGTTTTGGCGAGTTTTTTAATGCGGCCATGGAAGTTAAAAAAGCAAATAGCCTTCTTCAGGAGAACGCTAAAAAATTTCCAGATTTCCAACTCAATTTTAAAGGGTTAGGTTTAATAAATGCTGTTTTAGGCAATTTACCTGATGGTGCACTGAAAACCGCACTTTCTACTTTTGGTATCCGGGGCAATCTGCAAACAGGTCTTAATATGTTCGAAAAACTTGCAGATTATCTACCTAAATCTTCTTACGAGCCGTTTTATGATGAAGTGGTTTTTTATTACGCTTACGTATTGAGTGATGTGGCACATAGCCCCTCAGCCTATGCGAAAACAATGAAATACACCGAACGTATTGCAGATACCAGTTTATTGAAAAGTTATCTACAAGGCTACGTTTGTTTAAAGAATGCCCATAATGATGAGGCCATTCAGCTTTTAGCTAGAAAGCCAGAAGGAGGCGTTTACCAGCCATTTCCATATCTGGATTATTTGGAGGGGCTAGCTCACCTCAATAAATTAGATCTCAATGCTAGTGTTTATTTCAATCGCTTTTTGCAAACGAATAAGGGCGTTAATTACGTAAAGGATGCTAATCTTCATCTTGCATGGATTTCACTTTTAAAAGGTGATAAAACAGGCTATAATACATTTGTAGCAAAGACGATTAATAATGGCTTCCTCTACACAGAAAAGGACAAGCAAGCGAAAAATGAAGCTTCGGCCCCTCTGCCCCCTGTTGATCTTTTAAAAACCAGGTTATTATTTGATGGAGGATATCTTAATAAAGCTTTGCAGGTACTGGCTGATAAACAAACTTCAGACTATGCAAGTGATAAAGATAAGGCAGAATTTAACTATAGGATAGGAAGGATTTATGACGGCTTAAATAAAGATGATCAGGCGCTCACTGCATACCAGTCTGCAATTAATCAGGGTAAAAGCTTAAAATATTACTTCGCCGCAAATGCGGCAGTGCAGATGGGTAAGATTTACGAAAAGAAGAAGAATCTGTTAAAAGCAAAAGAGGCTTTCAACACTGCCCTCAATATGAAAAATCATGAGTATGAGAACAGCATTGAAAGCCAGGCAAAGGCGGGTTTAAAAAGGTTAGCTAATTAAAAACGGTATACAAATGCGTTGATATGCATGCCTGCACCTACTGAAGCAAAAACAGCGATGTCTCCCGCTTTAACTTTATATCCTTTAACTTCTTCTTTCAAAACTAGATCAAGCAAGGTAGGTACGGTTGCAACCGAGCTATTACCCAACCATGAAATCGTCATTGGAACCAGATTCTCCGGAACTGTATCTTTACCATATAGTTTAAAAAGACGTTTCATAATTGCCGTGTCCATTTTACCGTTCGCTTGATGAACAAATACAATGTTTACATCATCAACACTCAAGCCTGCCTTATCAATTGCTTTTTTGATCACCTGCGGAACCTGTACAACAGCAAATTCGTAAAGCTTGCGGCCATTCATTTTAAGGTAAAAGTTACCATTATTTTCTTCCGGGTGTGATCCTTTACCCATAGTAAGCAGGTTACCGTAATTTACAGCATGGGTTTCGGTTTTATGCGCTAAAATGCCTGTTTTTTGTTCTTGTTCTTCTTTGCCTTCGAAAATTACTGCCCCAGCGCCGTCAGAAAAGATCATGCTGTCGCGATCATGTGGATCAATGATTCTACTCAAGGTTTCTGCACCAATCACCATCACGCGTTTGGCATCACCACTTTTAATAAAATAATCTGCTTGGATAGATCCCTGGACCCATCCAGGACAGCCAAAAATGATATCATAAGCGACACAATCGGGATTTAATATGCCCAATTGTTGTTTCACCTTTGCTGCTAGTGATGGAAGAATATCTACTCTGTTACTGCCTAACGGAATATCTCCGAAGTTATGACAGAATATAATGTAATCTAAGGTTTCCTTATCAATCCCGGCATTTTCAATTGCCCTCTCTGCCGCTTTAGCGCCGATATGATTGCTCAATTGCTCTTCGCTGATATATCTTCGTTCTACGATTTCAGTGATCTCAGAAAACTTATGGATAATCTCAGCATTTTCTTTTTCAATGCGATTTCCGTTCTCAAAAAAAGTCGAATTCAGGAATTCATTGCCAGAAATTATATTTTCAGGGATGTAACTCCCTGTGCCGGCTATTACCGTATTTATTGCTTTGCTCATAATTATAATACCGCATACTAAAACGGTATGTAGTATAAAAATATCAATTATATTCGAATATGGAAAATAAATAAAATATTAGCAGTGCTTAATTCTAAAGAAAAAGTTTGAAAGATTATTTTTAAACGCAGTGTTTGCACTTTGAATTATGCTTTTTAAGCCGACAAACACAATTAAATCCTAGAACTTATTTGCCATTTACAATCGCGCATCAAAAGAGACGATTTAGAAGTTTAGCTAAAATCATCAATCAGAAACACGAAAAGTTCTTTCGGACCATGTGCTCCTAAAACTAATGTTTTTTCAATGTCGGCGGTTCTGCTTGGACCAGTGATATTACTAATCATTGATGGAATTTGATTGCCATATTTGTTCTTGAGCAACTGGAAACCATCTTTAAGGTCTAAAACCAATTGACTGGTTTTTGCAATTACAATATGGTGATGAGGAAAAATACTTAATCTCCTTCCGGCAGCGCCCTGATTACTGACCATTACACTACCGTTGCGGGCAATTAGTGCCTCACACAGTGTAATCCCTACCTCTGCCTGTTCAAAATCTTTATCGGTTTGATAAAAAGGAAATTCATATTTCGCTAAGAATTCCTGAAGTTCAGGTTCCCAGCAATAGATTTTGCGCCATTTGAAACGATCTGCCAGTTGAAGCATGTTTTCAAAAAAATCGATTCCATCCTCACAAAAAATAAAATTGCCCGATATGGCCGTAAGTTGTTCTGCAAATAAAATTTCGAGCTCTTCCGTGTTTTTCTTGTACAACGGACTTTCCTCTAAGTTAGGATATGGATTTTCACGCTTCTCTAAGAGCGCTTTTCTTATTTTTTTTAAGATCTGCTCTTTCGCTGTCGTATTATCTTTCATTGGGATAAAAAAATGAACCCTTGAACTTTTCAAGGCTCAAGGGTTCAAACATATGTATAATTGTGTTTATATGCAATTTAACGCATCACATTACTAGGCTTTATCTGCAGCAGGATTCAATCCGTTTACTTCTTTATTAATGTCTGTATCGCTCACGCCATCATGAATTAATCCTTCAGCAGCGGGACTTTGATCGCCAGTGCCGTTTACGAACTCATCATAAGTTGTACGTGTATCAAACGGACGCTTGCCTAAAATCTCTTCCAAATCTGCCTGGAATAAGATTTCTTTCTCCAATAGCTTTTGAGCCAGTTTTTCTAAACCATCCCGCTTATCTGTAAGCAATTGTTTGGTTTTGATGTAAACATCGCCAATCAATTTACGAACTTCAACATCGATTAATTCCGAAGTTTTTTCAGAATATGGTTTGTTAAAATTGTATTCATTTTGTGGATCGTGGAAAGAAACATTTCCAACAGCTTCATTCATACCATAAATAGTTACCATGGCATATCCAAGTTTGGTAATGCGTTCCAAATCGTTTTGTGCACCGGTTGAAATCTTGCCGAAAGTGATATCTTCCGCAACACGTCCGCCCATTGTCATACACATACCATCAATTAACTGTTCTGTAGTGTATAAAAATTGTTCTTTTGGGAGATATTGTGCATAACCTAATGCGGCAACACCACGGGGAACAATAGATACTTTAACCAAAGGATCTGCATGTTCAAGGAACCATCCTGCGATAGCATGACCAGCTTCGTGATAAGCAACGATTCGTTTTTCTTCAGGAGAAATGATTTTGTTTTTCTTCTCTAAACCACCAATCACACGGTCAACTGCATCCTGGAAATCCTGCATATCCACCTGCTCTTTGTTTCTACGCGCAGCGATAAGCGCAGCCTCATTACAAACATTGGCAATTTCTGCACCTGCAAAACCTGGGGTTTGTGCCGATAATTTCTTAGCATCAACTTCTGCAGCAGTTTTAATCGGCTTCAAGTGAACATTGAAAATGTGCTCACGACCAACTAAATCTGGCTTATCAATAGAAATCTGTCTATCAAAACGGCCTGGACGCAACAGTGCTGAATCCAGTACGTCTGGGCGGTTGGTTGCTGCCAGAATGATAATTCCCGAATCCGTTCCAAATCCGTCCATTTCCACCAATAATTGGTTTAATGTATTTTCACGCTCGTCATTTCCACCCATTACACTGTTCTTTCCGCGGGCACGGCCAATGGCATCAACCTCATCAATGAAGATGATACATGGCGCTTTATCTTTAGCTTGTTTAAATAAGTCTCTTACTCGTGATGCACCAACACCCACAAACATTTCTACGAAATCTGATCCAGATAAAGAGAAGAAAGGTACTTGCGCTTCACCAGCTACAGCTTTCGCCAATAATGTTTTACCAGTACCCGGAGAACCAACTAATAATGCTCCTTTAGGTATTTTACCACCCAGATTGGTGTATTTCTTAGGGTTCTTAAGGAAATCTACAATCTCCATTACTTCTTGCTTCGCTTCTTCCAGCCCGGCTACATCATTAAATGTAATGTTTACCTGACTTTCTTTATCAAATAAAGTAGCTTTTGACTTCCCGATGCTGAAAATCTGACCACCGCCAGCTCCACCACCGCCCATCCGGCGCATCATGAAAATCCAGAATCCGATTAAAAGTAACAATGGAAGACCGATGTTCAGTAATAATCCCATGAAAGGGTTACTACGGCTATCTTTTTCTGCCAAAATAGGTTTTTGACCAGCAGGCAAGTTTTTCTGTGACTCTGCCAGTTGTTTGTCTAAACCATCCATAGTACCAGCGTTGAAGTATACAGTTGGACCTGTATTTACTGCTGCGAAAGTACTTGTGCTTTTATACTTTTTATATTCCGGTTTATTTTTTAGTGCTTCAGGTTTGATATACACCTCAACCTTAACTAAATCTTCAGATCTATATGCCACCAGGCGTTCCACATCTCCTGTTAAAAGCATTTTGCTTTCAAACTCTGGATAGTCTACTTTTTTACCACCGTCGCCAGAAAATAATAGCTGAGCGGCAATAACAGCAATGATGATTGCTGCATAAATCCAGAAAACATTAAATTTTGGTCCTTTTTGTGGTTTTTTTGGAATGTTTGGGATTCTTTTTCCCAGTTTTTTGCTGTCGTTCGTATTTTGATTATCGTTCATTTGTCTTGTTCAAAATGGTTCTAGAGGTTACGCGCTTTGGTAATTTGTACTTTCGGCATCTCCCCACAATTCTTCTATGCCATAAAAGTGGCGCTTTTCTGTTTTAAAAATGTGCACAACCACGTCAAAATAATCAAGAATAATCCAATCGGCAGATTCCTGCCCTTCTTTATGTCTTGGATCGGCCTGAGTGGCCTTATATATTTCTTTTTCTACACTATCTGCAATTGCTTTAACCTGGGTGCTTGAATTGGCACTTGCTACGATAAAGTAATCTGCTACTGATGTGTGAATATTTCTTAGATCTAACCGCACGATATCTTCTCCTTTTTTCTCTTGTATGCCTTGTACAGCTAACTCAGAAAGGTAAGTAGAAAGGGCTACTATTTTCTTTTTTACCATTAAAATGCTTTATTTTTGGAATTACAATATTATAAATTCAACCCTTGCAAAATAACACTTTTTCGACACTATTTGTTGGTCAAAATTTAATCAAATTAAAAGAGGTTGATTCTACTAATAACTTTTTAAAGGAATTGTTGTCAAAATCCGAGCCATTAGCAGAGGGAACTGTAATTATGGCAGACAATCAATTTTCTGGTAGAGGGCAGCAAGAGAGCGTATGGCAAACCGAGCCTGGAAAAAACATCAGCATGAGTATTTTTCTGAAGCCCGGGTTTCTTCCTATTCATAAGCAGTTTTATCTTAATATCGCGGTTAGCCTGGCCGTAAGCTATGCGTTAATGCATTTTGTTACCAGTGGAATTAAGGTGAAATGGCCTAACGACATCTACTATCTTAATAAGAAACTTGGGGGAATATTAATTGAAAATACTCTGACAGGTGCTGCATTTAAATCATCTGTTATTGGCATTGGCCTGAACATCAATCAGGTAATTTTTTCAGAAGCTATTACAGATAAGGCTACTTCCTTGGCACAGATTCTACAAAAGGAAATCGATTTAATGAAGATTTTGGAGAAAATTTCCATCTTTATAGAAAAATATTATCTGATTCTAAAATCTGGTAAATATGATATTTTACATAAAGATTACCTTAACAGACTATACAATTATCAAGTTAGGGCGTCTTACATTCATAATGGAGAGGTTTTTGAAGGTACGATAACGGGAATTGAAGATGTTGGAAGGTTGATCATCGAAACGGCTTTTGGTCAGAAAGTTTTCAATTTCAAAGAAGTAGAATTTATACACACAAAATAAACACATAATGAAAAAAATCACACTAGCGTTATCATTGGTATTGTTTACCATTGCAGGGGCGTTTGCGCAAATTGAGAAACCGGTTACATGGTCTTACGCGGCAAAAAAAGTTAGCAAAACAGAAGCTGTGCTATATTTAAAAGCCACTATAGATGATAGATGGCATATCTATTCGCAAAATGTTAAAGACGGCGGACCTGTAAAGACCACTTTTACCTTCTCTCCTTCAAAAGATTTTACATTGGTTGGAAAGCCGGTAGAACCGAAAGCGATTGTGAAATATGAAGATACCTTTAAAATGAATGTTAGTTATTTTGAAAAATCAGTTGTCTTCCAACAAAAAATAAAATTAAACAAAGCTGCTACAGCTGTTAAAGGAAAAGTTGAGTTTATGGTTTGTAATGACAGACAATGCCTTCCTCCAGAAGAGATTGAATTTAGCATTCCAGTTAAATAGTTGATAATAAAATATTTAAATGACAGTCCCGGATTTTCGGGACTGTTTCTGTTTAAAGTAAAATCTAAGTTGTGTAGGCCCATTTAAACTTCTCGTTTATAAAATTATGCTTAATTTCACGGCCTAAACACACACACACAAATGAAAAAGGTTTTTATTCTATTTTTAATGGCAACGATGTTCATTGCATTGCCTGCTGTTAAAAGTTATGCCGTCGTGGTTCAAGATACGACCGCAACGGCGCCGCCGGATGATATCGTTTTTACCGAGGTAGGCTCGGCACAAGACAGCGCGGCCAATGAGATTGTAAAAGATTCTGTAAAAAAGGATACTTCAAAAACAGTTTCAACAGTTGTAGCCAGCTCAAATGATGCTGATAAACTAACGCTTTGGCAGACTTTTATTAAAGGACTTCTCTTCGGTTTTGCGGCTATTTTAATGCCTTGTATTTTCCCTATGTTGCCTTTAACGGTAAGTTTTTTTACTAAAAAAGCCGGCAGCAAAAGTAAGGCTGTTGGTCAGGCGGTTATTTATGGAATTTCGATTATCGTAATCTATGTAGCTTTAGGAATGTTGGTTACAATCGCGTTTGGATCTGATGCGCTAAATGCCCTATCTACCAACGGAATATTTAATGCATTTTTCTTCCTAATGCTTGTTGTTTTCGGCGCATCTTTCCTAGGTGCATTCGAAATTACTTTACCAAGCGCTTTTGTAAATAAAATTGATGCGAAATCTGACAAAGGTGGATTGATGGGCATTTTTTTTATGGCATTCAGCTTAGCATTGGTTTCCTTTTCTTGTACAGGTCCGCTAATCGGAACATTACTGGTAGATGCAGCTTCTAAAGGTGATCGTTTAGGTCCTGCGGTAGGGATGTTCGGATTTTCATTTGCTCTTGCTATCCCATTTGCTTTATTTGCTTTGTTCCCTTCCCTATTAAAATCCTTACCTAAATCTGGTGGATGGTTGAACAGCGTCAAAGTTGTTTTGGGTTTCATTGAACTGGCTTTCGCATTTAAGTTTTTATCAAACGTAGATTTGGCTTACCACTGGAACTTATTAGACAGAGAAGTTTTTCTAGCCATCTGGATCGCTATTTTCTCTTTAATGGGCATCTATTTATTGGGCAAGATTAAATTTTCTCACGATAGCGATTTGCCTTATTTGTCAGTACCAAGAACGTTCCTGGCGATAGTAGTTTTTGCATGGGTAATTTATTTAGTGCCAGGCATGTGGGGTGCACCTTTAAAATCAATCAGCGCATTTTTACCTCCAACAGCAACGCAAGACTTTGATTTAAATAATTTGACTGCAGCACAACCGCCAGCAAATACAAAAACATCCATCGCAGTAAAGAAATATGCTGAGCTTTTTCATCGCTTAACCCCAAAAGGCTTTGATCCTTATTACGATTTCGAGCAAGCCAAACAGGCTTCAAAAGAATTGGGTAAACCAGTTTTGATTGATTTTACTGGCTGGAACTGTGTAAATTGCCGGAAGATGGAAAATAACGTTTGGTCTGATGCAGAAGTTGCGAAAAGGTTAAAGAACGATTTCGTAATGGCCGAACTGGTGGTTGATGATAAAACTGAATTGCCGGTTGAAGAACATTATGTTTCTACCTTCAGCAAAAAGAAAATCAACACCATTGGTAAAAAATGGAGTGATTTTCAGGCGGCAACTTTTAACAGTAATTCTCAGCCTCAGTATGTAATTGTAGATGGAGACGGAAATGTTCTTGTACCTCCTCAAGGAGCTGATTATAATCCTGAAAACTACATTAAATTTTTAGACAGCGGAAAGGCAGCTTTCCAGAACAAAAACAAATGAGTAAGATAAAGAATATAGGTGTTTTAACCTCTGGTGGCGATTCGCCAGGCATGAATGCCGCAATAAGAGCCGTGATAAGGGCTTCAATTTATTACGATATAGAAGTGACAGGTTTTATCCGCGGTTATGAAGGATTGATCAATAACGATTTCATCCCAATGGATAGAAAATCTGTTGCAAACATTATACAACGCGGCGGCACGATTTTGAAAACCGCACGCAGTGAGGCTTTCAGAACGGTTGAGGGTAGAAAAACTGCTTACCAGAACCTGAAAGAAAAAGGAATTGATGCCCTGGTGGTGATTGGTGGAGATGGAACTTTTACAGGAGCAAATGTTTTTGCGAAGGAGTACGATTTTCCAATCGTCGGCTTGCCGGGAACAATTGATAATGACCTTGCGGGAACAGATTTTACTATCGGTTACGATTCTGCAATTAATACGGTAATTGATGCTGTAGACCGAATCAGAGATACAGCAGAATCTCACGACAGGCTTTTCATTGTAGAAGTAATGGGTCGTGACTCTGGCTTAATTGCTTTGAGAAGTGGCATTGGCGTAGGTGCGGAAGCTATCATGATTCCTGAAGCTAATATGAATGCGGATGATATTCTGCACAAACTGGAACATAGCCGCAAAGACAAAGCCTCTAAAATCATTATAGTTGCAGAAGGTGATGAAAACGGCGGTGCATTTAAAGTAGGCGAAATCCTTCAAGCTAAATACCCGCATTATGATACCAAGGTTTCGGTTTTAGGTCATATCCAACGCGGTGGTAAACCAACTTGTATGGACCGTGTTTTGGCTAGTCAGCTTGGAGTTGCTGCAGTTGAAGGTTTAATTAATGGAGAGAGAAGTGTAATGGCAGGTCAAGTAAATAGGGAAATTGTATTTACACCATTTGATCATGCAATTAAACACATCGATGCAGAAAAGGTGAGTTCGAAGTGGTTAAAACTGATAGATATTTTATCATTCTAGCTGCGATTTAAACATAAAAAGAAAAGTCTTTCCCGCACCGGAAAGACTTTCTTGTTTTGCTTAGTTTTCGCAATAAGCAATATTTTAATCTGCTAAAATAACAGCAGTTCCATTTGCGCTTACCATTAACATGCTTCCGCCGGCACCAACGGTTTCGTAATCCAAATCTACACCAACAATCGCATTGGCCCCTAATGCCGCAGCATATTGCTGCATTTCATTTACAGCAGTGTCCTTCCCCTCACGTAAAACACGCTCATAAGAGCTGGATCTTCCACCAACAATATCGGTAATGCCAGCAAATAAATCTTTAAAAATATTTGCCCCAATAATGGTTTCGCCCGTAACCAGGCCAATGTATTTTATAATTTTTCTGCCCTCAACTGTAGGCGTTGTGGTTACTAACATAGTTTGATTTTATTATTAGAATCTTTTAACTGCAAAATGTTACACTATTTTAAAAGCGTAATCAATCTTTGCGATAAGGCCGTTGTCATGGAAAATGCTTAACCCTCATATGCCAAGGATACCGGTATCCATTTTATTTATAAAGTGTCTGAATATCAACTAAATAATAAAGGTTAAAAAATAGTTTATGTAATCTCTTGAAATTTTGCATCACTATTAAAACCTAAATTATGAGCATCATCAAACATCTACTCGCTTCCTCTTTATTGTTTATCACGATTATTACCCAAGCACAAATGCCTGTTTTGCAGGTTCAGCAGGCATCGACAGATGAACAGAAAAATGCGGTAAAACTAAAATCTTTAAACATCGACGTACAAATCACAGGAAACATTGCTACAACAGTTATGAAAATGACTTTTCATAACAGCAGCAATAAAATACTGGAAGGTGAATTAACTTTTCCAATGCCTGAAGGTGTAAGTGTAAGTCAATATGCATTAGATATTAACGGAAAGATGCGGGCAGCCGTCCCAGTGGAAAAAGCGAAGGCAACCGAAGTGTTTGAAAGTATAGAACGCAGGCGGGTAGATCCTGGCCTGATTGAAAAGGTAGAAGGAAATAATTTTAGAACCAGGATCTATCCCTTACCTGCTAATGGAGAAAGAACCATATTAGTTGGGTATGAAGAAGAATTATCCTTTAACAGGAATGTCCTCAAATACCATTTACCCTTAGATTATGGCCAGCCTATTGAGCAGTTTGAATTGAAGACAACTGTTTTTGAAAGTGTAATAAAGCCCGAACTTGCAGAACAACCAGATGGGTCTTTTGAGTTGAAGGCACTTGGTAATACGTATACTGGTGAGGTTATAAAGAAAAACTATCAGCCAAAAAAGGGCTTAACCATCAATCTTCCTAAACGGAGTGATTTGCCAGAAATTCAAATGCAAAAAGCATCCAACGGCTATTATTTTCTCGTAAGTGTTTTTCCAAAATCTCAAAGCAGACCAAGGCAGTGGGCTAATCAGATTGGGCTAATCTGGGATTGTTCGTTAAGTGGCCTGCAACGAGATACAAAAAAAGAAATTGAACTTTTAGGCCGGATGATTAAACAAAAACAGCATCTGACTATCCAGCTAGGTTTGTTGAATAATAGTTTTAAAACTGGAGGGACTTTTAATATCACCAATGGAAATTGGTCAGCTTTGAAAGATTATCTGGAAAAAATAATTTATGATGGCGGGATGAATTTCAGTGCTATAAATTCGCAGACTTTCCAGGCAGACGAATATCTCTTCTTTAGTGATGGATTATCAACCTTTGGAAAAAATACCTTAGCACTTAGTAAACCAGTGCATTGTGTGAATACAGCACTTAAGGCAGATTACAGTACTTTAAAATACATCTGTCAGAAAACAGGAGGTGAATTTATAAATCTAAATATATTGTCTGTTGATGATGCCTTTCGCCAATTGAATATGCAGAACCTTCAATTTTTAGGAATTAAAAATGGATCAGATGTTCGGCAAACCTACCCATCACTCCGTGTAAATGTGAACGGACATTTAGCTGTTGCAGGAATCTTAACTGGTTTAAATACCGAGTTCATTCTGCAATTCGGTTACGGATCTACAGTCGTTTCGCAGCAAACCATTCGGTTGAATGCCACAGAACATACTTTAAACAGTATTGATGTAAGTCGCGTTTGGGCCCAAAAGAAAATTGCAGAAATGGACGTTCAATATGATCAGAATAAGCAAGACATTAGTGTTTTAAGTAAACAATTTGGTATCGTTACCCGCAATACAAGCTTGATTGTTCTGGAAAATTTAGCAGATTATTTGAGATATGAAATTGTTCCACCAGTTGAATTGCGACAGGCTTACGAAATTGCTTTAAAACAGAGGCAGAAAAATAATCAGGAGCGCAAAACGAACTTAGTAAATACTGCCGTTACCATGGCAAAGGATTTGAAAACCTGGTGGAATACTGATTTTCTTTACAAGAAACCTGTGGGTAAACAAGAGCAATATCCAACTCCAGAGGGTGTTATTGTTAGTCAGGATAATGTGGCCGCAAACAATAGCTTCAGGAATGAGCGATCCGTTCAAGCTCCGCCACCTCCTGTATCGGCTACTGGGGCAAACTTTGATGATCGACTTGCGCTTGCAGAGGTAGTGGTTGTTGGGTATGGATCTCAAGCGAAAAGAATGGCAACGGCAAGTTCTACTAACGTAATAAGGGGTATTGGCTCAAACAATACGGTACAATCGTTGCAAGGCGTGGTGGCTGGTGTGAGTGTAAAGCAGGAAAAGCTTAGCACACCTATTGCTCCGCCGCGGGCTAAAATTATTATTCCTGAATTTAAAAGTGATCAGAATTACATGAAAAGCCTGGTTGGCAGGCCAGATAGTGCGTACAAGGCTTACCTAAAGGTGCGGCCAGATTATCTTAGTACGCCCATGTTTTATTTCGATGTGGCAAATTGGTTTTATCAGCAGAAAGATAGTGTGAGGGCGTTGACTATTTTAAGCAATATTGCTGATTTGGATCTGGAGAATGCTGATCTGTATAAAACCCTTGCTTATAAATTAAAGCAAACTGGAAATTATGAAGCGGAAGTTTTTGTGACCGAAAAAGTGTTGCAATGGCGCCCGATGGATGCGCAAAGTTATCGCGATTATGCACTTGCTTTAGCAGATGCGGGTCAATATCAAAAAGCGTTAGATAACCTATATCAGGTTTTAACGCAAAGTTACAACAGTCAAATTGCCGATAGAGACCGTGGAATTGAAGAAATTGTGATCTCTGAAATGAATAACCTCATTGCAAGACAGGGTGCTAAATTGAATTTGAAGGGAATCGACCAAAGATTGATTCAGCGCTTGCCTGTTGATGTTAGGGTTGTATTGAACTGGAATAAAAACGATACTGATATTGATCTATGGTTAACCGATCCAACCGGTGAGAAAGGGTATTATGGAAACGCCAGAACCACAACTGGCGGGAGAATTAGCAATGATTTTACTTCTGGCTATGGGCCAGAACAGTTTATGCTTAAAAAAGCAGTGAAAGGTAAATACAAAATTGAGGTCAACTATTTCGGAGACAGGCAAATAAATATTAGCGGGCCAACAACGGTAACCGCCGAAATTTATACTTATTATGCTACAGGTAAGCAACAGCGAAAGGTAATTGTGTTACCCATGAGTGCAGGAAGTAGTGGGGGTAGCCTGGTGGGTGAATTTAATTTTTAGGATTATATTATAGCAACAAACCTGCTATCTCTTCCCAGGTATTTACACGCTCGTATTCTGTAATTAGCTGGTTATGTGGAGAGGTAAACAGTAACGGCCGACCGGAAAAATTGATAAAATTTTTGGTGCGGTCATCAATCATAATGTCCACATCAACTATTTTTTTGCCGCAAAAAATAATATGTTGCCAGTCTATGAAAGGGAAATGATCTGCCAGCCAGTCGTATTTGTCTTTTAGGCAATTTGGGAATTCCATAGCAGCAGAAACGATGTAAACATCATATTTCTCTTGCAAAGCTTGTATTACCCGCTGGCTATCAGCGATGATTTCTAAATCGCGGAAAAATCCGGGCTCATTAATATACTCGAACCATTTTTTACTGGCGTGTTCCGGAACATGAAGGAATATCTCATTACCTGCATCGATGATTAGATCCAAAGGAACATCATAATCTCGGTTATAAAGCTGAATAAATTTTTTAAGCGGATCGGCAATAACCTCATCCATATCAATGGCAATTCTTTCCATGGTTGTATCTGCAAATATTTTGAGCCAAATCTCCTGAAAATAAAGAAATTAAACTATGTTTTTAATTTACAGTATTTTAGTTATCTTTGCAGCCCCGCAGTATGTAGCTCCGGGAACTATGTTGAATACATAAATACGAAAAACAATGGCA
>Ga0308159_1001623_pt1 | contig 30692 bp, 28 predicted proteins | sample PhyCR1_FD_201040 | JGI IMG/M metagenome (GOLD analysis project Ga0308159, IMG submission 201040) | Phyllosphere microbial communities from UC Gill Tract Community Farm, Albany, California, United States - DLSLC.R1 | ecosystem: Host-associated > Plants > Phyllosphere > Unclassified | place: USA...
CGCCGTACATGATCACGTCCGGCTTCTTGCCCTTGATCTTGGTCAGAATGGCCTTGAAGTCGGTCGCCTTGTCGTTGGTCGCCTCACGCGCCACGACGTTCACGCCGTCCGCCTTCGCGGTCTTCTCGAACTCGTCGGCCAAGCCCTTACCGTAGGCGGTGGCATCATCAACAATTGCCACGGTCTTGGCGCCCAGGGTCTTGGCGGCGTAGTTCGCCAGTGCCGGGCCTTGCTGCGCATCGGTCGCGACCACGCGGTAGGTCGTCTTGAAGCCTTGCTTGGTGTAGTCGGGGTTCGTCGACGACGGCGAGATCTGCACGATGCCTGCATCGCTGTAGATCTTCGAGGCCGGGATCGAAACGCCCGAGTTCAGGTGACCAACGACAGCAACAACGTGCTCGTCAACCAGCTTCTGCGCGACGGCGGTGCCGGTCTTCGGGTCGCCTGCATCGTCTTCACCAACCAGTTCCAGCTTGATCTTCTTGCCGTCGATGGTCAGGCCTTCCTTGTTGGCTTCTTCAACGGCCAGGCGTGCACCGTTTTCGTTGTCTTTGCCAAGGTGAGCAATACCGCCCGTGAGCGGAGCCGCGTGACCGATCTTGACGACGGTCTCGCCGCCGCCAGCAGCAGCCGGAGCCGACGTTGCTGCAGGTGCAGCAGCTTGGTCTGCGGGCTTTTCCTCGTTCTTACCGCAAGCTGCTACGAGTGCCACGGCAGCCGCAAGCGGCAGAACTTTGGCAAACTTAATTTGCATGAGTGATCTCCTAGATCTCGCAAGAGCAAGAAGAGCGTCCTGCCTCCCGGCCGCTCCCCCCGCGCCGATTGTTTCAATTTGAAACGCGCGAATTGTATCCCCTTTTATTGCGGATGCAATACGCGTCGCAACAACGATTTTTGCAGTAACTACGCCGCTTTACGGGCTTTCCCCAATGCCCAAACAGGCGTCATTTCGCGCAGGCATTCGCGAACGGCTGATAGGCTTATCAAGAAGTGTGCCAGACTAGGGGAAACCCCCTATTTATGCGGCTTGGCGGGCGTTTTCCACGGTAAATCAAGGCTTCGCCGGTATTGAAGAGGTTTTGCAACGCACAAAACAAAACGGCCACTCTGGGAAGAAGTGGCCGCTGATTCCTCAAAAGCGCTTTATGCACCGCATTAGGGCGCACAGTTTTTGTGCGCTTTTAAGTGGGTATTTACATAAAGGTATTCAATTGATTTGAAGACCCCTCGGAAGGGGGAAGGACATGTTTTCCTGGATGCCGTCGAGCGGACGCACAGTGCGCGCGCCCAGCGCCTTGAGCCGGTCGACGATCGATTGCGCCAGCTCTTCGGGCGCCGAAGCCCCCGCCGTCAGGCCCACGCGGCGCTTGCCGGCCACCCATTCGGGCCGCACCTGTTCAGGTGTATCCACCATATAGGCAGGCACGCCCAGCTTTTCGGCCAGCTCACGCAGGCGGTTCGAGTTCGAGCTGTTCGGGCTACCGACCACGATCACCACTTCCACTTGCGGCGCCATGAACTTCACAGCGTCCTGGCGATTCTGTGTCGCGTAGCAGATGTCCTGCTTCTTCGGCTCGTGCACGGTCGGAAAGCGTGCCTTGATGGCCGCCACGATCTCCTGGGTCTCGTCCACCGACAATGTCGTCTGCGTCACGTAGGCCAGGCGCGTCGGGTCTTTCACCTCAATATGCGCAACGTCGTCGACGGACTCGACCAGCAGCATGCCGTCGTTGGCCTGGCCCATGGTGCCTTCCACCTCGGGATGGCCCTTGTGCCCAATCATGATGATCTCGAAACCCTGCGCACGCATCTTCGAGACTTCCACGTGCACCTTGGTCACCAGCGGGCAGGTCGCATCGAACACGCGCAGGCCGCGCGCCTCCGCCGCCTCGCGCACCGCACGCGATACGCCATGCGCGCTGAAGATGACCGTGCCGCCAACGGGCACATCGTCGAGTTCCTGCACGAACACCGCGCCCTTGTTGCGCAGATCGCCAACGACATAGGCGTTGTGCACGATCTCGTGGCGCACGTAAATGGGTGCCCCAAACAGCTCCAGCGCGCGCTCGACGATCTCGATGGCGCGATCAACGCCGGCGCAGAAACCGCGCGGCTGCGCCAGCAAAACCTCGGCGTCGGCCTGTGTGACAGGATCAATGCGGGGGGCAAGCGGGGCGTTCACAGCGTTACTCATATTAGAGAATGCCGATCAGTTGGACTTCAAACACGATCGTCTGGCCGGCCAGCGGGTGGTTGAAGTCGAACAGCGCGGAGGTTTCGCCGACTTCCTTGAGCACACCGGCATATTTACCGCCGCTCGGCGCATTGAACTCAACCAAGTCGCCCGGTTGGTAATCCTCTTCAAACGAAGAATTCTCGCGCAGCGTGGCCAGCGACACGCGCTGCAGCAGCTCCGGATTGCGCGGGCCGAACGCATGCTCGGGCGCTAGGCGGAACGTCGTGCGCTCGCCCTCGCGCATCCCGAGCAGCGCCTGTTCCAGCGTCGGCGCCATCTGGCCTTGGCCGAGCAGCAGCGTGGCCGGCTTGTCGTCGAAGGTCGTCACGATGTCCGTGTCGTTTTCCAGCGCGATGCGGTAGTGCAGCGTCAGAAAGGAATCCGGGCCAACCACCTTGCCTGCGTCGCTTGGCGCCGCCGCGGACGCCTCGTTCACCAAATTTTGCACGCTTAACCTGCTTGACCAAAAAGTAACCCGTTATTGTACGTCAGCCCTCCCCGCAGCCGCAGGCGCGAAGCCCGCCGCACTCTCGCTGGCAGGGCCTTTCCTCCGTTGATCCCAAACTATGGCAATCGTCGACTGGCCCGCCCACGAGCGGCCGCGTGAAAAACTGCTCGCCCACGGCCCCGCCGCGCTCTCCGATGCGGAACTGCTGGCCATCTTCCTACGCGTGGGGATGCCAGGCAAAAGCGCCGTCGACCTAGCCCGCGAGCTGCTCACGCACTTTGGGTCGCTCGCGCGGCTGTGCCATGCGTCACAACAGGAGTTCTCGTCGATCAACGGCATGGGCCCTGCCAAATACGCGCAACTGCACGCGCTGCTCGAAGTTGGGCGGCGTGCACTAAAAGAGGATTTCACCCAGGGCCAGACCTTTAACTCTCCACAAAGCGTGAAGGATTTTCTGCGCCTGACACTGGGGCACCGCCCGCACGAGGTGTTCGCCTGCTTCTTTCTAGATGTACGACACCGGCTGATCGCCTGGGAAGAACTCTTCCGCGGCACGCTGACGGAAGCCCGCGTCTATCCGCGCGAGATCGCCAAGCGCGCACTACATCACAATGCAGCCGCCGTGATCCTGGCCCACAACCACCCCACCGGCAATACTGAACCCAGCGAAACCGACATCACGCTGACCCGAGAGCTGTGCCGCGCGCTGGCCATGCTCGACGTGATCGTCCTGGATCACATGATCGTTGGTCGCAGCCACGTCTACGGCTTCCTCGAACACGGCAAAATGTAGTGCCGATGCCGCATCGCACGGTGCCCAACAGCAATCCGTCGATCTCGTTGATTTGCCAGCGCTTTTGTGTGTATAATCCGCGTTTCGCTGAAGTCCCACCTCTACAGTGGCGCTGCGCTTGGTTTGGTCCCAGCGCCCGGTCGCAAACTGTAGCCAACGAATTTAGTTAGGAGTGCTCCATGGCACGCGTCTGTCAAGTGACCGGGAAAGCGCCGATGGTCGGCAATAACGTTTCCCACGCAAACAACAAGACCAAGCGCCGTTTTCTGCCGAACCTGCAGAATCGCCGCTTCTGGGTCGAATCCGAAAACCGCTGGGTCAGCCTGCGCGTCTCGAACGCTGGTCTGCGCCTGATCGATAAAAAAGGCATCGACGAAGTGCTCGTGGACCTGCGCGCACGCGGCGAAGTCTAATTAGGAGTTAAACATGGCCAGCAAAGGCGGACGCGACAAGATCAAGCTGGAATCGACCGCAGGTACGGGTCATTTCTACACGACCACCAAGAACAAGCGCACCAAGCCGGAAAAGATGGAGATCATGAAGTTCGATCCCGTCGCCCGCAAGCACGTCGCTTACAAGGAAACCAAGATCAAGTAATCCTCGCGGATTGCGCATCTTGTTTCCGTCGGCATGACCGACAGCAAAAACCCGCTCTCAGGCGGGTTTTTTGTTGCCTGCTGTTTGGCGCATGCTGGGGTGTACACTGCTCTTCTTTCCAATTGACACGCGGCTGTGGTATCCACCGGCCGTGTTCGCACCGCTTCCCGCGTCTTCCATGAATTTCGATGTTGCCGTTGTTGGCAGCGGCTTGGCGGGTCTGACCGTCGCCCTGCACTTAGCCGATCACCGCCGCGTGGTCGTCATCAGCAAACGCAGCCTGCCGGAAGGCGCCAGCGACTGGGCGCAGGGCGGCATTGCCGCAGTGCTCGATTCAGGCGACAGCCATGACGAACACGTCGACGACACGCTCATCGCCGGGGCAGGACTGTGCGATGAAGCCGCCACCCGCTACATCGTCGAAAACGGGCGCTCGGCCATTGAATGGCTGATCGGCCATGGCGTGCCTTTCACGCGCGACGAGCAGGCTGAACTCGGCTTCCACCTGACGCGCGAGGGCGGCCATCGCCATCGACGCATCATCCACGCCGCCGATGCCACCGGCCATGCCGTGGTCACGACGCTGGTTGAGAAGGTACGCAACCACCCGAACATCACGCTGCTGGAAGACCACTTTGCGATCGACCTGATTACCGATGCGAAGCTGGGGCAGCCGGGCATGCGCTGCCATGGCCTGTATGCGCTCGACATTGCATCGGGCCACGTCAAGACGATTACCGCGAGCCAAACCGTGATGGCCACGGGCGGCGCGGGCAAGGTCTATCTCTATACGACGAATCCGGACACGGCCAGCGGCGACGGCATCGCCATGGCCTGGCGCGCGGGCTGCCGGGTAGCGAACATGGAATTCATCCAGTTCCACCCCACGTGTCTGTACCACCCGTTCGCGAAATCATTCCTGATTACCGAAGCCGTGCGCGGTGAAGGCGGCAAGCTGATCCTGCCCGACGGCACGCGCTTCATGCCGGCGCACGATGAGCGCGCTGAGCTGGCTCCGCGCGATATCGTCGCCCGCGCCATCGACTTCGAGATGAAGAAGCGTGGCCTGGACTGCGTCTATCTGGACATCAGCCACCAGAGCCCGGAGTTCCTCAAGGAACATTTCCCGACCATCATGGCACGCTGCCTGGAGCTGGGCATCGACATCACGCGCCAACCGATTCCGGTGGTGCCGGCGGCCCACTACACGTGCGGCGGCGTGGTGACGGATCACCTCGGGCGCACGGATATCGCCGGCCTGTACGCCGTGGGCGAGACGGCCTACACGGGCCTGCACGGCGCCAACCGGCTGGCGAGCAATTCGCTGCTGGAATGCATGGTGATCGGGCGTGGCGCGGCGGAGGACATCCTCGCGCAACCGCCCTCGAACCCAACGTCGTTGCAGATTCCCGCGTGGGATGAGAGCCGCGTGACCGACGCCGATGAGGAAGTCGTCGTCTCGCACAACTGGGACGAACTGCGCCGCATGATGTGGAACTACGTCGGCATCGTGCGCACGAACAAGCGACTGGAACGCGCGCAGCACCGCATCGCCCTGTTGCGCGAAGAAATTACGGAGTACTACGCCAACTTCCGCGTGAGCCACGATCTGCTGGAGCTGCGCAACCTCGTCGAGGCTGCCTCGCTGATCGTCGACAGTGCGCTGTCACGGCATGAGAGCCGCGGCCTGCATTTCTCGCGCGACTACCCCGAGACGCTGCCCAAGGCGCTGCCGACGGTCATGCAACCGACCCATCGGCAGATCGCCCGGAAACGCTAAGGCTTACTCGACGATCCGCAAAGAGAAGTCGGTCGCGCGTACGTCCTTCGTCAGCGCGCCGACGGAGATACGGTCCACACCCGTTTCGGCAAACGCGCGGATCGTCTCGATGTTCACGCCGCCGGACACCTCCAGTAGCGCCCTGCCCGCCGTCACGCGCACAGCCTCACGCATCGCAGGCGGCTCGAAGTTGTCCAACAGCACGGACGTAGCGCCCGCCGCCAGCGCCTCTTCAAGCTGAGTCAGCGTTTCCACCTCGATCTGGATCGTCACCCCGGTGTTCAGTGCCTGCGCCGCACGCAGGGCTGCCGTCACGCCACCCGCCGCAGCGATGTGGTTTTCCTTGATCAGGATGCCGTCATACAACGCCAGGCGTTGGTTCTCGCCACCACCGATACGCACGGCGTACTTCTGCGCCAGGCGCAGGCCCGGCAGCGTCTTGCGCGTATCAAGCACGCGGGCGCGCGTGCCGTCGATGGCCGCAGCGTAACGCGACGTTGTTGTCGCCACACCGGAAAGCAATTGCAGGAAGTTCAGCGACGGGCGTTCGGCTGTCAGCAGCGATCGCGCCGGACCTTCGATCTCGCACACCACCGAATCGGGCGCCATGCGGTCGCCTTCGTGCTGGCGCCATGTAACGCGCAGCGTCGGATCAACGGCGCGCATGCATGCATCGAACCAAGGCGTGCCACACAGCACGGCGGTCTCGCGCACAATCACCCGCGCGCGCGCATGGCGATCGGCTGGGATCAGCAAACCGGTGCGGTCACCCGTGCCGACGTCCTCGGCAATCGCAGCAGCCACGTTGGCGGACAATGCCTCGTGCAGTGCCGGGCCAAAGCTATCGAAAATTGCCTGAGCCGCCGTAGCAAAGCTCGTCGCGTTCATCTGGGTTGCCGTCATGCCGGACCGATTCCTTGAAAGAGTTGCGCGTTGGCTGCCAGTTCACCCTGCGGGCGAACCACGGCTTTTTCCCGCGCGGCAAAATCCAGCATGCGATCGATGCAGACCACGGCCTGCTTACCGACGGCGGGATCAACATGGATCTCGTTGCGACCGGTTTCCAGCACCTCGGCCAGATTGGTCAGCGCATTCATCGCCATCCATGGGCAATGCGCGCAGCTCTTGCAGGTGGCGGCGTTGCCGGCGGTCGGCGCCTCGATAAAGCGCTTGCCCGGAGCCGCCATGCGCATCTTGTGCAGGATGCCGTTGTCGGTCGCGACGATGAATTCCTGCGCTGACAACGACTGCGCTGCCGCAATCAGCTGCGAAGTCGAACCCACCACATCGGCCTGCGCCACCACAGATTCAGGCGATTCCGGGTGGACGAGAATCTTCGCGTTCGGGTGCTCGGCGCGCAGCAGGTCGAGCTCCACGCCCTTGAACTCGTCGTGCACCAGACAGGAGCCCTGCCACATCAGCATGTCGGCGCCGGTCTGCTTCTGAATGTAGCTGCCGAGATGACGATCGGGAGCCCACAGGATTTTCTTTCCCTGCGCATGCAGATGCTGCACGATCTTCAGGCCGATCGATGAGGTCACCATCCAGTCGGCACGAGCCTTCACAGCGGCGCTGGTATTGGCATAGACGACCACGGTGCGATCCGGATGCGCGTCGCAGAAGGCGGCGAACTCATCCGGCGGGCAACCCAGATCCAGAGAGCAGGTCGCGTCAAGGTCCGGCATCAGCACAGTCTTTTCGGGGCTCAGAATCTTGGCGGTCTCGCCCATGAAGCGCACGCCCGCCACGATCAATGTCTTGGCCGAATGGTCGCGGCCGAAGCGCGCCATTTCGAGCGAATCGGACACGCAGCCACCAGTCTCCTCGGCCAGGTCCTGCAGGTCAGCGTCAACGTAGTAGTGCGCGACCAGTACGGCCTCACGCTCCTTGAGCAGGCGCTTGATGCGAGCCTTCAGTTCGTCGCGTTCCTCGCGCGACAGCACCGGCGGCACCTTGGCCCAAGCGTGGGCCACGCAACTGGCACCGGATTGCGCTTCGGAAAGCATATCCGGGCGCTCGAATTCAACCGTCTTGATGTGGGTTTCCATGGTGGTCTCCGCGTCCATTCGCGCTGTTAAGGCGCCGAGAAGCTGGCGCGGCAATGAAACGGACGGCGTGTGAGGAGGACTGGCACCGCGATACATTGTCGCGGCCCGTTAAAAATGTGAGTTGGGGCAGTTTACCCAAAAGAAAAGCCCCGCTGCGGAGCGGGGCTTCACCTATGAGACAAGAAAGTCAGGCGTAACGGCGCAGGCGAACAGCAAATTCCTGCAGCGCGTGGATGCCGCTTTCCTCGGCGCGCTTGCACCACTCTTGCAGTTGATGCAGTAGTTGCTCGCGCGTGGCGTTCGAACGGCCCCACAGCGCGCCAAGCTCGCGACGCATTTCAACGAAGGTGTGCAACGCCGAATGGTCCGACACGATTTGCGAGAGCTGCTCACGCTGCGGCGCGCCCAGCTTGGTTTCGTCGCGGTGGAACCACTTGCGGGCCGGCTTCAGCGCACGATACTCAACAGCGCGCGAGTCCTTCAACTTGGCCAGCTCTTGGCGGTAAGCCGTCTTAACAGTCTTGGCGTAGCGGGCCATCACGTCATAGCGGTTCGCGATGATGGCTTCCAGCGTGTTCTGGTCGACCGGCTTCACGTCGCCAAAACGCGCCTTTGGCGCCACTTTCTTGACCTTCGCCAAACCGACGATTTCGAGCGCGCGGATGTAGCCCCAGCCGATGTCGAACTCGTACCACTTGACCGAAAACTTAGCCGACGTAGCGTACGTGTGGTGATTGTTGTGCAGCTCTTCGCCGCCGATGATGATGCCCCACGGCGACACGTTGGTCGAAGCGTCTTCGCAGTCGAAGTTGCGGTAGCCCCAGAAGTGGCCCAGGCCGTTGATGATGCCGGCAGCGTGGATCGGGATCCACAGCATCTGCACCGCCCACACCGTCAGGCCTAGCGCGCCGAACATCAGCACGTCCAGGATCAGCATCAAACCGACGCCCTGCCACGTGAACTTCGAGTACACGTTCTTCTCAACCCAATCGTCCGGCGTACCGTGGCCGAACTTCTGGATCGTTTCCTTGTTCTTGGCCTCGGCGCGATACAGCTCAGCACCTTCCATCAGCACCTTGCGGATGCCACGGGTCTGCGGGCTGTGCGGATCGTCTTCGGTTTCGCACTTGGCGTGGTGCTTGCGGTGAATGGCGGTCCATTCCTTGGTGACCATGCCGGTGGTCAGCCACAGCCAGAAACGGAAGAAGTGTCCGGCAATGGGATGCACGTCCAGCGCCCGGTGCGCCTGGCAACGGTGCAGAAAAATCGTGACGCAGGCGATCGTGATGTGCGTCACCACCAGCGTGAAAATGAGGATCTGCCACCAGGCCCAATCGAGGGTGCCGTTGGCAAGGAAAGTCAGAAAGGAGTCGATCAAAGTGTTCTCCGTGGTCAACTCGGTGATCAAAGCAGCTTTTTATCCATCAACTGATCCGGACGTTGCTGCCTCTTAAGGCCATCCGCTGTCGTAGCGTTACGACAACGGGGTCGTGTTGGCGGGGATTCGGGTGTTGGCACCCGGCTTGCGCGTCACATCGGCGAGCTTGCGGCTGCTACCCATATGACCTCCGCCCCAGCGCAATACAAGGTGTTCGCGGCGCATTGTCGCAAGTGCTAAGCTTTTGCGACCGGCCGTCTGATCCTTCGTGGGAGCATTTAACATTTTAACCGAATACCCCCTCCATTCCATGGGGGAAACCCGCTGATTTGACCTCAGACAAGTGGGCACCGTTCCGCCTACAGATGTGTTAGGTCGGCACGGATGCGCTGGATGAGGCTGCTGCATCACCCGAAGTGCTTGAAGCGCCCTGCTGCGGCCCCAGCGGCCCGAGCACACGCACTTCCCGTTGCGGATACGGAATGTCGATGCCCGCCTCTTTGAAACGGCGATAGATAGCGCGATTCAGATCGGACTGGACGCCCAGCTTGCCGTTGTGCGGATCCGCGATCCACACGCCAAGTTCGTACTCGATGCCGCTGTCTGCAAACAGGGCCATGAAGGCGGCGGGCGCCGGCTCGGGCAGAATGCGCGAGATGCCCTCGGGGCATTGCAGCAGCAGCGACAGCACCGCTTCAGGATCGGCGGCATACGACGCCTGCACGCGCACTGCCACGCGCACGGTGCCGCGCTCATTGTGGTTCTGCACGGCTTGCGCGACCATCAGTTCGTTCGGAACCAGCGTATCGCCATCGCCGTTGCGCACCACGGTGTAGCGCGTGCGGATCTGCGTGACGATGCCGGTGTATGTGCTGACCGTAATCTGATCGCCGAGCTTGAGCGAGCGTTCGAGCAGGATGATGAAGCCCGAGACGTAATTGCTGGCGATCTTCTGCAAGCCGAAGCCCAGGCCCACACCCAGCGCGCCGCCAAACACCGACAGCACCGTCAGGTCGATGCCCACGAGCGACAGGCTCAGCAGCAACGACACCAGCAACAGCACCGCCTTGGTCACACGCGACAGCACCACCTTCAGGTTGGCGTCGATGGCAGAAGCGCGCGTAATGCGGCTGTCCAGCCACGAGCCGAACCACATCGCCACCAGCACGGTGACAAGAATCCACACCACGCCCATCAGCATGGCGGCGAGGCTCACCTTCTGCTTGCCGCCCAGCGCAAAGCGAATGCCGTCGAGGTAATCCACCACATCGCCCAGCACGCCCAGCACGTAGAGCACCATGCCGATCCACATCAGCGTGGTCAGCACGCGCTCGGCGACGACGAGCATGCCGTGCAACTCACCATTGGCCGACAGCACGCGGCGCAGCACGTAGAAGCCGAGATAGAGAATCGTCAGGCCGAACAGCGGCACGGCAGCCAGGCGGAACACGCTGATCGGCATGGTTCCGATCAGCGCATAGCGCGCGCCCACCACCAGCAGCCAGCCGATCAGCGGGAACATCGCCCGCTCCAGGCTCGACCAGGCAAAACGCAGGGCGAACGTGTCGTTCACATGGGCCGTATGCAAGCGCCGCGCAATCGGCCGCGCAATCAGCCACGCGGCAACGAGCACCAGCACCAGCACGCCCAGTTGCCAGATAAAGCGCGGACCACCCAGATCGGAGACGATGTCGTCGATCATGTGGCCCAGCGCGAAGTGGTTCAGGTTCAGCGGCAATCCGTTCATTGGCGTGACCGGTTATTGCGACCCATTATTGGGTCCGATAGGGCAACGCATCGCCCACATGCTTCTGCCAATTGGCGGCATAGCGTTGGGCGAGATCGGCGTCGCCGCGCACGATCAGGACGTTCTCGGCATTGCCGCGCTGCGCGGTCTGCGTGAAGTTGAAGCTACCGGTGACCAGCACCGGATGCGCGCCGCGCGGGTCGATCACGATGACCTTGTTGTGCGCGTTCTTGTAGCGCACCTCTAGCCAGACGGGGATGCCCGCATTGGCCACCTCGGGCACGCGGCTGCCGCCGGAGCGCGTCATCTGCTCGCGATCGGCCAGCACGCGCACATCCACGCCGCGCTGATGCGCCGCCAGCAACGCACGCGTAATCGCCTTGTTCGACAGCAGATACGCCTGCACCAGCACCTGCTCGCGCGCCTGGTCGATGGCATCGGCCAACAACCCTTCGATGTCATCGTCGGGCGTGAACGCAGCCTGCACCGTACCCTTGGCCGGCTGCACCGGCGGTGTGCTGCGGGCCAGCGCCACGCCGCCTTCAGCAAACACCAGCCATGCGGCCAGCAGCCAACCCAAGCGGCGCAGCATCATGCGCGGCGCTCCAGCACAGCCGCGAAGAAGCCGTCGGTCTGATGCGTGTGCGGATACAGCTCCAGGTAGGGCCCCATTTCCAGGGCGATCTTCTGCGCGGCCAGCACCTCACCAGCGGGCACGAGCACGAAATCTTCATGCGCGGCCAGGAACTGCTCGACCACCTGCTGGTTCTCGCGCGCCAGCACACTGCAGGTCGCGTAAACGAGGCGGCCGCCCGGTTTCAGCAGCCGCGCCGCCGATGTCAGGATCGACAACTGCTTGGCCGACATTTCTTCCACGGCCTGCGCGGACTGGCGCCACTTCAGGTCCGGATTGCGGCGTAACGTACCCAGACCGCTGCACGGCGCGTCGACCAACACGCGATCGATCTTGCCCGCCAGCCGCTTGACCTTGGCATCGTGCTCGCTGTCGATCCGGCCCGGATGCACGTTCGACAGGCCGCTGCGCGCCAGGCGCGGGCCCAGGTTCGACAAGCGCTTTTCCGATACATCGAAGGCATACAGGCGCCCGGTCGAGCGCATCGCCGCGCCGATCGCCAGGGTCTTGCCACCGGCGCCAGCACAGAAATCGACCACCATCTCGCCGCGCTTGGGTGCCAGCAATTGGCAGAGCAGTTGACTGCCCTCGTCCTGAACCTCGACCGTGCCGTTGGTGAAGATATCGAGCTTGTTCAACGCCGGCTTACCCGCCAGGCGAATGCCCACCGGCGACAGCGGCGCCGCAGCACCTTCAATACCGGCTTCGGCCAGTGTTGCAAGCACGGCTTCGCGCTCGCCCTTGAGCGTGTTCACCCGCAAGTCCAGCGGCGCGGGCGTCAGCCACGCTTGCGCCAGCGCCTCGGTGAAATCCGCACCGTGCTGCGCAACCAGTGCGTCGAACAGCCAGTCGGGCAGATTGGCACGCACGCGGGCTGCCAGCGCGGCACGGTCGCGGTTTTCCCAGCGATCCAGCCATTCGGCTTCGGCCGGGTTCAGGAACGGGGCAATGGCCTCACGCCCGGCGGTCTGCAACAAGCCAAGCAGCACAAGGCGACGACGCGCCGGGCCAGTGCCGCTCTCGGCAAACTGACCGAACTCCACCTTGCGGCGCAGCACGGCAAAGGCTGCCTCAGCGATGATGCCGCGCTCGCGGTGGCCAAGTTCGTGGTGCTCGCGGAAGTACTGGCTGACCACCATGTCGGCCGGCGCCGCAAAGTGCAGCAGGCGCGCCAGCACCTTATCCAGGTGTTCCAGATGGCTGCCATGCACGCCCGTGCGGGGACGCGGGGCGCTACGGGGCGCGGGCTTGCCCTGCGGCGCCCGATACCAGCCGCCGCCACCGGAACCGGCACGCTTGTTGCCCGCCCCACCATTTCCATTGCCGCGCGAACGCTGACGATCCTGACTCATGCTGCCTCCCGGGCGTTGATGCCAATGACAAGCTGCGATTCATCCGGAGAAACGCGCACAACACCGTCTTCGATCGACAACCGCCCTTCCACGAACCAGCGTACGGCACGCGGATAGATCGTGTGTTCTTGCGCCAGCAGCCGCCCGGCCAGCGAGTCAGGCGTGTCGTCCTGACGCACGTCGATGATGGCCTGCAGCACGATCGGGCCGTGGTCCAGGTCGGCCGTGACGAAATGCACCGTCGCGCCATGCACCTTCACGCCCATGGCCAACGCGGCCTCGTGCGTGTGCAAGCCGGGGAAGCACGGCAGCAGCGACGGATGAATGTTCAGCATGCGCCCGGCGTAGCGCTTTACAAAGCCCGGCGTAAGGATGCGCATGAAGCCGGCCAGCACCACCAAATCCGGCGAAAAGCCGTCGATCACCTGCGCCAGGGCGGCGTCGAAGCTGTCGCGATCGGGGAACGCCTTGTGGTCGACCACCGCGGTGGCAATGCCGTGCGACGCGGCAAATTTAAGTCCTGCCGCATCGGGCCGATTAGAAATGACGGCGGCAATGCGTCCCGACCAACCTTCGGCCTGACAGGCGCGGACAATGGCTTCCATATTGGAACCGCGTCCGGAAATGAGAATGACGATGTTTTTCATCGCGGCATTTTATCAAGTGCGCCGGAGTTCCCCGAGAAAATCGGGTGTGACGCCTGCGCAGCCATGCCGCGGGCGCTTTTGCAGCCACCGTGGCATTTTGCCGACGCGTGCCGACAAAAACCCTGTCGCGCCAGCAAAAGGAAGGGGCAACCGTTGGCGCGCTTTGGCGCGCTCTGATAATCTCAGCACCATAATTGTCCGCGCTCCCGAGGGGTCGGGTGGGCTGCCAGCGGTGATCCGACGCGTATCAAACGCCTGTTCATCCTGCGCTGCAACATCGTGCGGGCAATACCGTGACGGTCGATCGGCACAGGGTGAGACACCCGGCTTGTCGGCCATCGCCCGCGCCGGGTCGACACGCGTACAACAACAAGAGGGCATTGCCCTCACCGGGGAATAAGAATGACGAGCTCGCTGCGTAGCCTGCTGGTGGTCGACGACCACCCTCTCGCCTTATCTGGCACGACCACGTTTCTTGCGCACGCCTTGCCTGAAGTTCAGGTGCACGCGGCTATTGGCCGGCGCCAAGCGCTGGCGCTGATTGAAGAAGGCGTCCGACCGGACGTCGTGCTGCTGGATGTGTGGCTGTCTGATTGCACGGGTTTCGACGCCATGCGCGAACTGCGCGGCAAGCTGCCGGAAGCGCGCTTTGCCTTCATGTCGGCGGAAAACACGCCGGAAATCGTCGCCAAGGCCCAAGCGCTGGGCGCCATCGGCTTCATCGGCAAGCACGCCGATGCCCATGCATTCTCCAAGGCAGTGGCCGGTATTTTTGGCGGCGATGCGTCGTTCCCGTCGGAAGACGATATGGGGGGCATCAACGGCAAAGGTGGCGCCTCGCATGGCATCCCCATCACGCCGGCGGAACTGGGGCTGACGCCGCGTCAGGGCTCGGTGCTGGCGCTGCTGCTCGAAGGCCTGCCCAACAAGTCGATCGCACGCCAGTTGGGCCTGACGGAAAACACCGTCAAAGAACACGTCTCGGCGATTCTCCAGCGGCTGGGCGTGCGCACGCGCATCCAGATCATCTCGCGCATGGAACGCTTTCGCCTGACGGGCGCGGCCTGATCTGCGCACCTGATCTGATCATTCCGGCGGCGCCATCGACGGCGCCGTTTCACATTACCGTCAGTAAGCGACCTGCGGCTCGGCTGAGCGGCCGCGCAGCCAGCGCTTGAGCAGCACGCGCAGCATGTTCGGGTCCATCGGTTTGGCCAGCAGCAGATAGCCGGCCTCTTCGGCGCGCGCCAGGGCGGCGGAGTTGCGATCGCCAGTCAGCAGCACGGCGTGGGCATCGGGGTGGCTGACCTGCCAGCGTTCGAGCAGTTGCAGGCCGTCTTCCTCGCCGGGCAGGCGCAGGTCGCAGAAGATGATCTGCGGACGGATACCGCGCGCGAGCAGTTGCTCTGCGGAACGGCCATCGGCGGCACTGTGGACTTCCACGCCCCACGCTTCGAGCAGCGCGTGCCACGCCTTCCGGATTTGCTGGTCGTCGTCCACGACCAGCACTACGCCGGAGAATCGCGGCTGGTCGAGCACTGCACGCTTTTGCTCGGCGCGCGGCTGTGTGGCCAGCGGCGCCTTGATCTCGGCGGGCACCGGCCGAAGCGCCATCCAGAACATCGAGCCGCGCCCCGGCACCGAGCGCACGCCAAACGTCCCGCGCAACAGACGCACACATTCCTTGTAGATCGACAGGCCCAAACCCAAACCTTGGCTCGGATCGCGCTCGGGGTTTTCGACTTGGTAGTACGTCGAGAAGATGTCTTTCTGGTGCTCTGGCGCTACGCCGATGCCCGTATCCCAGACCTCGATCCGCAGATGCTTCTGACGCACGCGCAGTGCCACCATCACGCCGCCGCGCTCGGTGTAGCGCAACGCGTTCTGCAGCAGATTGAACAGCGCCCGGCGCAGCAACACCGGCTCGGCCATCCCGAACACCGGCAGCGGCGGAATGCGCGCCGTGAGCGCCAGACCCTTGGCGCGCGCATCCGGCATGAACTGCTGGACCACTTCGGTGATGACCTCGCCCAGATCCACCGGCTCCAGCGTCGGCGAGGTCTTACGGCTCTCCAGCTTGGACAGGTCCAGCAGCGAACGGAACAGCAGATCGATGGTCGCGGCGCCCGAGGCCAGTTGCTCCACCAGCGGCGCCAAGGATTCCGACTGGTTGCGCGCCCGCAGCGCCTCCACCAGGAGCACGATCGCATGCACCGGCTGACGCAAGTCGTGGCTGGCTGCAGCCAGGAAGCGCGATTTTTCTTCCGATGCCGACAACGCGCGCTGCTTCTCATCCTGATAGCGGCGCGCGAGCTGGCGGCTCTCGTTCTCAAGCTGGATTTCGCGCACCAGCGTGTTGTGGATATTCACCGCATGCCGCGTCAGCAGCGCCGCAAAGAACAGCAGCACGCCCCGCAAATACAGCCCGTGCCCCGGAAACGCCTGCTCGGCCAGCACAAAGTGCGGCGCCAGGATGCCCGTCCCGAGGATCAGCAGGCTGGACGGCACCGGCGCCTGCGACAACACCGCCGCCGCCGCCACACCGATGATCACGATCATCAGCAGGCTGCTGAACTCGAGCGACGGCGACATCAGATACAGCCCCGCCGAACAGCCCCACGCCACCCCGCCCACCGCTGACATAACGTGCATGCCCGTCCACCACTTGCGGGTGTGCGCGGCCAGCGTCATGCGGCTTAGGTCGTAGCGATAGCCAAAATAGAAGCGCAGACCTGACGCCGTCAGGCACAGCATGATCAGGCACCAGCCCAGCAGCACCGGGCGGTTGGAGGCGTCCCAGAACGCCGCTACCGTCAAGGCGGGCAGTACGACCGAGGCCGCAATCCCCATGGGAGCCCCGCGATGCACGGCGGCGAGCAGCTTCGCTCGGGCGTCCAGTTCAAGCGGCGCACGGCTGGCAAGCCCGAACTTGGCAAAAAAAAGGCGCAACGAAGCGTTCAAGGGGATGTGGGAAAGAAACTGGATACCGGATTGTGCCGCAAGCATGCGCCGCGCGGGCGCACCGTTCGGACGATTGTGCAACACCCCGACACCCATCCGCGTGCGCGCCGGGGATGGGGCAATCCCTTATATAATGTGCGTTTTGCTGGATTTTGGCGGCTGTCACGCCAATCCGGCACGAAAGCGCACTTCTCCTTTCCTCGACCACCGACGCTTCTCGTGAAAGTCTTTCGCGGCTTGCCCAACGCCGAAAGTCGCGCGCCCTGCGCGTTGACCATCGGCAACTTCGACGGCGTGCACCGCGGGCACCAGTCTTTGCTGGCCCGCGCACGCGCGGCGGCCGACGCACGCGGATTGCCGCTCACGGTGATGACATTCGAGCCGCATCCGCGCGAATTCTTCATGCCGGACCGCGCGCCCACCCGCATTGCGCTGCTGCGCGACAAGCTGGAAAGCCTGCGCCGCCAGGGCGTCGACCGCGTGGTCGTGGAGCATTTCAACGCGCATTTCGCTGGGCAGACGCCGGACGAGTTCGTGCGCAATGTTCTGGTCGATGGCCTGCACACGCGCTGGCTGCTGGTGGGCGATGACTTCCGCTTCGGCGCCAAGCGGGCGGGCGATTTCAACTATCTGCAGGCCGCCGGTGCCCAGTTTGGCTTCGAAGTCGAGCAGATGGGCTCGGTGTCGGAGTCCGGCGTGCGCATTTCCAGCTCGGCCGTGCGCGAGGCGCTGGCCGCCGGTGACCTGGAACACGCCCGCCGCCTGCTCGGGCACGGTTATGCCATCAGCGGACACGTGGTGCACGGGCAAAAGCTCGGCCGCTCGCTGGGCTTCCCAACGCTGAATTTGCGCATCTCGCATCGCAAGCCGGCAGTGGCCGGCATCTTTGTCGTGCAGGTGCACGGGCTGGCCGAAAAACCGCTGCCGGCCGTCGCCAGCATTGGCGTGCGGCCGACCGTGGACGACTCAGGCCGCGTGCTGCTTGAAGTGCATATCTTTGATTATCACGCCAGCGTCTACGGCAAGCTGGTGCGCGTGGAATTCATGAAAAAGCTCCGCGACGAGGCCCGTTACGATTCGCTCGATGCCCTCAAGGACGCGATCGCGCAGGACTGCGTACACGCGCGGCAGTTCTTCGGCCTGCCGATTCCGCCAGCCGGCGAGTCGCCAACGCTTCGGCGCGACTTCGCCACCTCCGCCACCGACCGAATTCAGTAGGCGGCCGACCCGTTCGCCGCCCAGAAGCCACTCGCTGCGCACGCGCGCCCTGCACTGTCAGCCGCGCCTGCACCGATCCGATCTGCCCGAATCTGCCCCACATCACACCATGTCCGATTCCAAGAAGCCCACGCCGGAGAAGAGCAAGTACCCGGTCAACCTGCTGGACACCCCGTTCCCCATGCGCGGCGACCTGCCCAAGCGCGAGCCGCAGTGGGTGAAGCAATGGCAGGACAAGCAGCTCTACAAGAAGATCCGCGCCGCGCGCAAGGGCGCGAAGAAGTTCATCCTGCATGACGGCCCGCCGTATGCCAACGGTGATCTGCACATCGGCCACGCGGTCAACAAAATCCTCAAGGACATGGTGATCAAGGCGCGCGGCCTCACCGGCCTGGACGCTGTCTATGTGCCGGGCTGGGATTGCCACGGCATGCCGATCGAGATCCAGATCGAAAAGCAGTTCGGCAAGGGCCTGCCCGTCCAGGAAGTGCAAGAGAAGGCGCGTGCATACGCCACCGGCCAGATTGCGCGCCAGAAGGCAGACTTCGAGCGCCTGGGCGTACTGGGCGACTGGGCCGATCCGTACCTGACGATGAACTTCCGCAACGAAGCGGATGAAGTGCGGGCGCTGGGCAAGATCCTGGAGAAGGGCTACGTCTTCCGCGGCCTGAAGCCCGTCAACTGGTGCTTCGACTGCGGCTCGGCATTGGCTGAAGCCGAAGTCGAATACGCGGACCGTACCGACCTGTCGATCGATGTCGGTTTCCCGTTTGCCGATATCGACGCACTGGCCAGTGCCTTCCACGTGGGTGTTGACGTGCTCAAGGCCAAGCCGGGCTGGATCGTGATCTGGACCACCACGCCGTGGACGATCCCGTCCAACCAGGCGCTGAACCTGCACCCGGAAATCGAATACGCGCTGGTCGACACGCCGCGTGGGCTGCTGATCGTTGCCAAGGAGCGCGTCGAGGCGTGCCTGCAAAGCTGGAAGCTTGAAGGCACCGTGCTGGCTACGTGCGAAGGCGCGGCGCTCTCGGGCGCGCGCTTCCACCACCCGCTCGCCAAGATGGACGCGGGCTACGACCGCACCTCGCCCGTCTACCTAGGCGACTACGTGACCATCGACACCGGTACCGGCATCGTCCACTCCGCGCCTGCGTATGGCGTGGAAGACTTCCAGTCGTGCAAGTCGCACGGCATGCCCGATTCGGAGATCATCAACCCGGTGATGGGCAACGGCGTGTATGCATCGACGCTGCCGCTGTTTGGCGGCCAGATGATCTGGGACGCCAATCCGAAGATTGTCGAGGTGCTGCGCGAGTCCGGCAACCTGTTCGACGCGCATAAGCACCCGCACAGCTACATGCACTGCTGGCGCCACAAGACGCCGATCATCTATCGCGCCACGTCGCAGTGGTTCGCGGGGATGGACGTGCAGCCCAACGACGGCAACGCCACGCTGCGCGAGACCGCGCTCGCGGGCATCGACGCGACGGCGTTCTACCCATCGTGGGGCAAGCAGCGCCTGCACAACATGATCGCCAACCGCCCGGACTGGACGCTCTCGCGCCAGCGCCAATGGGGTGTGCCGATGGCCTTCTTTGTGCACAAGGAAACCGGCGCACTGCACCCGCGCACGCCTGAGCTGCTGGAACAAGTCGCTCAGCGCATCGAAAAGAGCGGCATCGAAGCCTGGCAGACGCTCGACCCGCGCGAGCTGCTCGGCGATGAAGCCGACATGTACGAAAAGAACCGCGACACGCTCGACGTGTGGTTCGACTCGGGCACGACGCACTGGCACGTCATCCGCGGCTCGCACGCCGCGGATCTGTACGACGCTTCGGCCGATCTGCCGGACGGTCGCCTGGCTGATCTGTATCTGGAAGGTTCCGACCAGCACCGCGGCTGGTTCCACTCGTCGCTGCTGACGGCTTCGATGCTGTACGGCAAGCCACCGTACAAGGGCCTGCTCACGCACGGCTTCACGGTGGACGGCGAAGGCCGCAAGATGTCCAAGTCGATCGGTAACACGATCGCGCCGCAGGAAATCGCCAACAAGATGGGCGCCGAGATCATCCGCCTGTGGGTGGCCTCGACCGACTATTCGGGCGAACTGGCCATCTCGGATGAAATCCTGAAGCGCGTGGTGGAAGGCTATCGCCGCATCCGCAATACGCTGCGCTTCCTGCTCGCCAACCTGACGGACTACGACCACGCCAAGCACGCGCTGCCGACCGAGCAATGGCTCGAGATCGACCGCTACGCCGTGGCGCTGACGGATGCGCTGCAGAAAGAAGTGCTGTCGCACTACGACGTGTACGAATTCCACCCGGTGGTCGCCAAGCTGCAGACGTTCTGCTCGGAAGACCTGGGCGGCTTCTACCTCGATGTGCTGAAGGACCGCCTGTACACGACGGCGCCCGATTCCGTGGCGCGCCGCTCGGCACAGAACGCGCTGTACCACATCACCCAGGCAATGCTGCACTGGATGGCGCCGTTCCTGTCGTTCACGGCCGAAGAGGCGTGGCAGGTATTTGCGCACGGCACGGAGCACACCGACACCATCTTCACCAGCACGTACTACAACGCCCCGGTGCCGCAAGGCGCCAGCGCGCTGCTGGAGAAGTGGGCCGCCATCCGCAACGTGCGCGGCGAAGTGACCAAGCAACTGGAAGCGCTGCGCATCGACGGCAAGATCGGCTCGTCGCTGCAGGCGGAAGTGACGGTGGCGGCGGGTGAGTCGGTGCATGACGCGCTGGCCAGCCTCGGCGACGACCTGCGCTTCGTGCTGATCACATCTGCGGCCAAGTTGGAGCGTGCGCCGGAAGGCGGCGATCTGCTCATCACCGTGGTGCCGTCCACGCACGCCAAGTGCGAGCGCTGCTGGCACTACCGCGCCGATGTCGGCCACGACGCGGCCCACCCGACCCTCTGCAAGCGTTGCACCGACAACCTGTTCGGTGCCGGCGAACAACGGAGCGCTGCGTAATGGCGACAACTCGGGCGGCCCGTAACGGCGGTAAGAGCAAATCGATCGGGTTGAAGAAGAGCGGCGGCGGTCATGGCGTGGGCCCCTGGCTCGGCCTGGCGGTCATCTGGATCCTGCTGGACCAGTTGACCAAGGTCGCCATCCTCAAGACCTTTACCTACGGCGAGTCGCGCCCGGTCACCGGGTTCTTCAACCTCGTGCTGGCCTATAACAAGGGCGCGGCGTTTTCGTTCCTGGCCGCGGCCGGCGGCTGGCAGCGCTGGTTCTTCACGGGCCTGGGCGTGGCGGCGGCGCTGTTCATCGTGTGGCTGCTCAAGCGGCACAGCGGGCAAAAGCTGTTCTGCTTTGCGCTGGCGCTCATTCTGGGTGGCGCGCTGGGCAACGTGATCGACCGCGTCATCTACGGTCATGTGGTGGACTTCCTCGACTTCTACCTGCACAACTACCACTGGCCGGCCTTCAACGTGGCCGATTGCGGCATCACCATCGGTGCAGTGCTGCTGATCGTCGACGAACTGCGCCGCGTGCGTCGCTGACGCTGCGGTGCCAGAACTCCGGCAGTGGAATGGTGAAGCGGTGCTGTGCCTCGACGAGGCCGGCCCGCCCATCGCCAGCGAACAGGATGCGCTGGACCACCTGATCGGCGAGGCGCTGGGGCATGGTGCGTCGATGGTTGCCGTGCCCGTCAGCCGCCTTGATGCCGCGTTCTTTGCGCTGCGCACGGGCCTGGCTGGCGGCATCGCTCAAAAGATCACCAACTACCGCCTGAAGCTTGCCGTGGTGGGTGACATTTCTGCGCACCTGCACGCCAGCGGTGCGCTACGCGACTGGGTTCGTGAATCGAACCAGCGCGACACGATCCGCTTCGTGCCCTCGCTCGCCGACTTGGCCGCCAATGCGCGGCCCATGCCGGCTGAATGATCCCTCAGCGTCAGTAGCGCACGGCGTACCACGCCCGTTTGACGTACTCCGCAAGAATCGACCCGGATTCGTACACTGGCACCGACTTGGCCAGCGTGTCGCCCGGGAATACGCCCTGCGCGCTCCATGTGACTTCCGGCCACACCTTGCGGAACACCGCCAGCGCCCGGCCCGTGTGATACCAGCTCGTGACCAGCATTGCCCTTTGCACCTGCTGGCCCGTTAGCGTCTCGCGCGTCATCCGCGCATTTTCCATCGTGCTGCCGGACACACATTCGTGGCCGATGCGCTCTGCCGGCACGCCGGCCATCACAAGGCGGCGCTCGATGAGAAGGCAATCGCCCTGGCCGCTGACGAACACGCGGGGTGCCACGCCTGCGTGGTACAGCTCCGCGGCGCCGATCACGCGTTGGCCCGATTCGCCACCCAGTACAACGATCACGTCTGCGTGCGCCAGCTTCGGCTCGTCACGCAGCCATGCCTTAGCCCCGCACACGAGCACAGCGCAGATCACCGCCGCAACGATGGCGCAACCGCCAATCCAGGCGAGGACATTGCGAACTGCTGAACGACCGAAAACCATATCGAGAATGCGCTTTTGAGGAAAAACCGGGTGCCAAACGCACCGCGGGGCAAGCCGGTATCATCGCCACTGTTCAGCAGGAAGCCCGGGCACCGGGTTGTATCCTGCCCGCGCATATTGCGTCAATCGGATTCCCAAGCGGGTTGTTATGGAACTGCAAGGCAAACATTTCGTGCTCGGCCTGACCGGCGGCATCGCGTGCTACAAGTCGGCCGAGCTGGTGCGGCTGTTGACCAAGGCCGGGGCGACCGTGCAGGTGGTGATGACCGAGGCCGCCGCGCACTTCATCACGCCGGTGACGATGCAGGCGCTTTCGGGGCGACCGGTCTTCACGTCACAGTGGGACGGCCGCATCGGCAACAACATGCCGCACATCGACCTCTCGCGCGAGGCAGATGCCATCATCATCGCGCCGGCCTCCACCGACTTTCTGGCCAAGCTCGCGCACGGCATGGCCGACGATCTGCTCTCCACGCTGTGCATCGCGCGCGATTGCCCGCTGCTCGTGGCGCCCGCGATGAACCGTCAGATGTGGGCGGCGCCCGCCACGCAGCGTAACGCCGCGCAGTTGCGCGCGGATGACGTCACCCTGCTCGGCCCCGACGCCGGCGACCAAGCCTGCGGCGAAGTTGGCGACGGCCGCATGCTGGAGCCGGAAGACATCGTCGAGCAGCTCATCGGCTTCTTCCAGCCCAAGCTGCTGCGCGGTCACCGCCTTCTGCTCACCGCAGGCCCGACTTTCGAGCCGATCGACCCCGTGCGCGGCATCACGAACCTGTCCAGCGGCAAGATGGGCTTTGCCTTGGCACGTGCGGCAGCGCAGGCCGGCGCGGAAGTCACGCTGGTTGCCGGACCGTGCCATCAGGACACGCCCGCAGGCGTGCTGCGCATTGATGTGCAAACCGCCCAGCAGATGCACGACGCCGTCATGCACGAGCTGGATGCTGCCAAGAACGATATCTTCATCGCAGTTGCGGCGGTGGCCGACTGGCGCGTGGCACAAGCCGCGGAACAGAAGCTCAAGAAGCAGAACGACTCCGACGTACCCGTACTTACGTTCACGCAGAACCCGGACATCCTCGCCGCTGTGGCGCGCCGCGCGAATGCGCCGTTCTGCGTCGGCTTCGCGGCTGAAACGGAGCGGCTGGAAGAGTTCGGCGAGGCCAAGCGCCAGAAAAAGGGCATTCCCCTGCTGGTCGGCAATCTCGGTCATCAGACCTTCGGCCGCGACGACAACGAAGTCGCACTCTTCGATGCCAAGGGCATCACGCGCCTGCCGCGCGCCGACAAGCTGACGCTCGCGCGCCAGATCGTCGCCGCCATCGCCGACCGCGTGCATGGGGCACGATCATGAGTGCCGCGCCGATCCGCCTGTCCGTCCTGGACCAAAGCCCGGTCATCTACGGTCACAGCGCACGCGATGCCATCGCCGCGACGGTCGATCTGGCACAACTCACGGATTCGCTCGGCTACACGCGCTACTGGTGTGCCGAGCACCACGGCCTGCGCGGTGTCAGCAACCCCGCGCCGGAGGTGATGATCGCCCGTGTGGCCAGCGCCACGAAGCACCTGCGTGTGGGCTCCGGCGGCGTGATGCTGCCCTACTACAGCCCCTTCAAGCTAGCCGAGCAGTTCCGCCTGCTGGAGGCGCTGTTCCCCAACCGCATCGACCTGGGCGTCGGCCGCGCACCCGGCGGCGACATGCGCACCGCGCAGGCCGTGGCCATGGGCGACTACAACCGCGGCGACATCTTCCCGCAGCAGGTGCAGGAACTGATCTGGCACCTGACAGGTACGCTGCCGCCGGACCACCCGGCCTACGGCGTCCTCCTGCAACCCGAGATCGATACCAAACCCGAGCTGTGGATGCTCGGCTCAAGCGATTTTGGCGGTGCGCTGGCCGCGCGCCTGGGTATCCGTTTCGCGTTCGCGCACTTCATCAACCCACACGTCGGGCACATCGTCGCCCAGCAGTACCGTACGGATTTCGAGCCCGGCTACGACGCACGCCCGTATAGCGCCGCCGCCGTCTTCGTGATCGCGGCTGATACCGAGGCGGAAGCGCGCCGCTATGAAGCCGCCGTCGATCTGCGCCGCGTGCAGATGGCACTTGGCGCGAACGGCCCGATCCCGACCGTCGAGCAAGGGGAAGCCCACGTCTACACCGAGCGCGACCAGGCCATCGTCATGCGCGAGCGGCCGCGCAGCATCATCGGCACGCCTGACTCCGTGGCCGAGCAGATGCACGCGCTCAAGGAGCGCTTCGTCGCCGATGAACTGATCGTGCTGACCGTCGCACCAAGCTACAAGGCGCGCCTGCGCTCGTATGAGCTGTTGGCCGAGGCGTTTGCGCTACCATCTCCGGCTTCTGTAACCTCTTCGGCCTGCCCCGCATGAAACTCGACGTCAAGATCCTCGACGCCCGCCTGCACGAACAGCTTCCGCAGTACGCCACCACCGGCAGCGCCGGGCTGGACCTGCGCGCCTGCATCGACGCCCCGCTCACCATCGAGCCCGGCACCACGCATCTGGTCCCGACCGGCATGGCCATCCATCTGGCTGACCCGGGTTATGCCGCGCTGATCCTGCCGCGTTCCGGCATGGGCCATAAGCACGGCATCGTGCTCGGCAACCTGGTCGGTCTGATCGATTCGGACTACCAGGGCCAGCTCATGGTCAGCACGTGGAATCGCGGCAGCACGGCGTTCGTGCTCAATCCGATGGAGCGCCTCGCGCAATTGGTGATCGTGCCGGTGGTGCAAGCCGAACTGAACATCGTCGATGACTTTGCAGAAAGCGAGCGCGGCGCGGGTGGTTTCGGCAGCACCGGGCGCCACTGACAACATCGCCCGCGCATAACAAAAAGGCCCGGAGATTCCGGGCCTTTTCTTTGGTGCGACAAACTCGTCAAGCTTCCGCTTCTTCCTGGGCAGGTGCTGGCGGCGCTTCGTTCTCGGAGAATTCCAGCTTCACTGCATCCGCATCGTCCAGGTCCACGACCACCTTGCCTCCATTGGTCAACTTGCCGAACAGCAGTTCGTCGGCCAGCGCCTTGCGGATCAAGTCTTGAATCAACCGTTGCATCGGGCGCGCACCCATCAGCGGGTCGAAGCCCTTCTTCGCGAGGAAGCGCCGCAGCTTCTCGGTGAAGATGGCGTCCACCTTCTTCTCGTGCAGTTGCTCTTCCAGCTGCATGAGGAACTTGTCGACCACGCGCATGATGATTTCCTCATCGAGCGAGCGGAAGCTGATGGTCGCATCCAGACGGTTGCGGAACTCCGGCGTGAACATGCGCTTGATGTCGGCCATCTCGTCGCCCGCTGCCTTGGAGTCGGTAAAGCCCATCGAGCGCTTGGTCAGGCTCTCGGCGCCGGCATTGGTCGTCATGATGATGATCACGTTGCGGAAATCCGCCTTGCGGCCGTTGTTGTCCGTCAGCGCGCCGTGGTCCATCACCTGCAGGAGGATGTTGAAGATGTCCGGGTGTGCCTTCTCGATCTCGTCCAGCAGCAGCACGCAGTGCGGCTTCTTGGTCACGGCTTCCGTCAGCAGACCGCCCTGATCGAAGCCCACGTAGCCCGGAGGCGCGCCGATCAACCGGCTCACCGCATGGCGCTCCATGTACTCCGACATGTCAAAGCGGATCAGCTCGATGCCCAGGATGAACGCGAGCTGCTTGGCAACTTCGGTCTTGCCCACGCCCGTCGGGCCGCTGAACAGGAACGAGCCGATCGGCTTGTCCGTCTTGCCCAGGCCAGCACGCGACATCTTGATGGCCGAAGCGAGCGCATCGATGGCCGGGTCCTGCCCGAACACCACCGACTTCAGATCGCGCTCCAGCGTCTGCAGCTTGCTGCGATCGTCCTGCGACACGCTTTGCGGCGGGACGCGGGCGATGCGCGAGACGATGTCTTCGATCTCACCCTTGCCGATCGTCTTCTTCTGCTTCGACTTCGGCAGGATGCGCTGCGCAGCACCGGCTTCGTCGATCACGTCGATCGCCTTGTCCGGCAAATGGCGGTCGGTGATGAAGCGTGCCGACAATTCAGCCGCAGCCGTGAGCGCCGACGACGCGTACTTCACGCCGTGGTGCTCTTCAAAGCGCGACTTCAGGCCACGCAAAATCTGCACGGTCTGGTCAACTGTCGGCTCCACCACGTCGATCTTCTGGAAGCGGCGGGACAGCGCTGCGTCTTTCTCGAAGATGCCGCGATATTCCGTGAACGTCGTCGCGCCGATGCACTTGAGCGCGCCTGAGGACAGTGCCGGCTTGAGCAGGTTGCTTGCGTCCAGCGTGCCGCCCGAAGCGGCGCCTGCGCCGATCAGCGTATGGATCTCGTCGATGAACAGGACTGCGTTCGGGTTGTCCTTGAGCGACTTCAGCACGCCCTTCAGGCGCTGTTCGAAGTCACCGCGGTACTTGGTGCCGGCCAGCAGCGCGCCCATGTCGAGCGAGTAGACGCTGGACTCGGCCAGGATTTCCGGCACGTCGCCCTGCGTGATGCGCCATGCCAGGCCCTCGGCGATGGCCGTCTTGCCCACCCCGGCCTCGCCCACCAGCAGCGGGTTGTTCTTGCGCCGGCGGCACAGGATCTGGATCGTGCGCTCGACCTCGTAGTCGCGGCCGATGAGCGGATCGATCTTGCCGTCCTTGGCCATCTGGTTGAGGTTCTGCGTGAACTGCTCCAGCGGGGACGACTTCTCGTTCTTCTCGGCACCGCCCTCCTCGCCTTCGCTGGCCGAGGACTCGCTGCCCTTGGCGGCTTCCGGCGGGTCGCTCTTCTTGATGCCGTGGGCGATGAAATTCACCACGTCGAGGCGCGTCACCCCTTGTTGGTGCAGGTAGTAGACGGCGTGCGAATCCTTCTCGCCGAAGATCGCCACCAGCACGTTCGCGCCGGTGACTTCCTTCTTGCCGTTGCCGGTGGACTGCACGTGCATGATGGCGCGCTGGATGACGCGCTGGAAGCCCAGCGTCGGCTGGGTGTCCACGTCATCGGTGCCGGCGACCTGGGGCGTGTTGTCCTTGATGAAATTCGTCAGGGAGCCACGCAGGTCGTCGATGTTGGCCGAGCAGGCGCGCAGGACCTCTGCGGCGCTCGGGTTGTCCAGCAAAGCGAGCAGCAGGTGCTCCACGGTGATGAACTCGTGGCGCTGCTGACGGGCCTCGACGAAGGCCATGTGCAAGCTGACTTCCAGTTCCTGGGCAATCATGTGATTTCCTTTGCCTTGCTGTGAATTGAGACTGAGACTTCAGATGGGTTGGAAGCGGATTTATTCAACCGGTTCACTGACACACTGCAGCGGGTGGCCCGCCTGCACCGCGGCTTCCATCACCTGATTGACCTTGGTGGCGGCGACGTCGCGCGGATAGACACCGCAAACTCCGCGCCCGTCCAGGTGGATCTTCAACATGATCTGGGTGGCCGATTCGCGGTCCTTGTTGAAAAACTCCTGAATGACGACCACCACGAATTCCATCGGGGTGTAATCGTCATTGAGCATCACGACCTGGTACATCTTCGGCGGCGCCGTCTTCTGTGGACGGCGCTCCAGCACCACGGAGTCGCCGTCGTCCCGCCGGGGCTGGACGGGCGCCGGAGGTGGCGTGGAGGGTTTTTTCGTGGCCATGAAATTCATTCTATAGAGCGGCGCCACGCCATGGCGCAGGCACAGGATTTGGCGCCGTGGCGCCGGAATTCAAGGCACGGCCATGGTGACGGATGGCAGGGCAAGGTGCAAATAAAAAAATAGGTGTCGGCATCCTCGCCGAATTCGCTCGGGCCAGTGGCGGCTCCGCGACATCCCTGCCGCAATGCCCCGATGAATGGCCGTAGAATTTTGCGGCACCCTGAGGAGGCGAGAGTTTTGTCAACGACCGGCACGTCCGTCTCGTTGTTGGCAAACCTTCTGCTGGTCGGGAGGCGTTTTCCAATCACTTCCACAGAGGAATCCGTAATGAGCAAACTTCTCGCTGCCTTGGTCGCTGGCCTGTTCGCCGCTGGCGCTTACGCCCAGAACCCGCCCGGCGCTTCGGCCGAGCAAGCCCCCGTGACCAACACGCCCGGCCAAGCCAAGGCGCAAGCCAAGCGTGATGCCAAGCCCCAAGGCCAGGTCAAGCAAGCCGGTGGCGACATCAACAAGACGCCCGAAGGCGGCGCCGTCGGCACCGACAAGGCAGCCATGTCGGGCGAAAAGCGCGCCGAGAGCCGCGACCAGCGCCGCCGCAACAAGGACGGCAGCATGAAGCGCCGCAGCACCCAGGGCGGCACGCCCCAGTGATCCTGACTTCGGTCTGATCCACGAAAAGGCGCCTTCGGGCGCCTTTTTCTTTGCCTGCCCGTATGGCCCGTTCCTGAGCCATGGCTGACGTGGCGGCTTTGCCTGTGCCTTTTGGCCGGCAGGCTCGGCGCCTGCGAGGCCTCGGCCACAATCGGCGCATCGGCGGCCATCGACATCATCGCCCGCTGCAGGATCCATCGCCATGTCTTCTTCGTTCCCTGACTTCCTTCGCCCCGCCCTGATCGCTGCGTCCCTGCTGTCGGCCGGCGCGGCATTCGCCCAGCAGCCGCAGATGGACCTCGAGCGCGTCCGCATCTCGGCGGGCATGTACCAGATCGATGCCCAGGTCGCTGCCACCCCCGAGCAGCGCCAGACCGGTCTCATGTACCGCAAGGAGATGCCGCAGTCCGAGGGCATGGTGTTCGTCTTCGACCAACCCTCGCCCCAGTGCTTCTGGATGAAGAACACGCTGATCCCGCTGTCGGCCGCCTTCGTGGCCGACGACGGGCGGATCGTGAACATCGAGGACATGAAGCCGCAGACCACCGACAACCACTGCTCTGCCGAGCCGGTGCGTTACGTGCTCGAGATGAACCAGGGCTGGTTCGCCAAGAAGAACATCAAGAAGGGTTTCAAGCTCGGCGGGCCGCTGTTCGAGGCACGCCGCTGACGCCCAGCGATCGCGCATGAAAAAGCCGACCCGGAGGTCGGCTTCTGGCGTGACGGCAGGCTGCGCGATCAGCCGAAGTTCTTCGCCGCGAAGTCCCAGTTGGCGAGCTTCGCGAGGAAGGTCTCGACGAACTTGGGACGCAGGTTGCGGTAATCGATGTAGTAGGCGTGCTCCCAGACGTCGACCGTCAGCAGCGCCTTGTCGTCGGTCGTCAGGGGCGTGCCCGCGGCGCCGGTGTTCACGATGTCGACGGAGCCGTCGGGCTTCTTGACCAGCCAGGTCCAGCCCGAGCCGAAGTTGCCCACGGCCGACTTCGTGAAGGCTTCCTTGAAGGCGTCGAAGCTGCCCCACTTGGCCTCGATGGCCTTGGCCAGCGCGCCGGTCGGTGCACCGCCACCTTGCGGCTTCATGCAGTTCCAGAAGAAGGTGTGGTTCCAGATCTGGGCAGCGTTGTTGTAGATGCCACCGCTGGATTTCTTGACGATCTCCTCGAGCGGCATGCTCTCGAACTCGGTGCCCTTCTGCAGGTTGTTCAGGTTGACCACGTAGGCGTTGTGATGCTTGCCGTAGTGGTACTCCATGGTTTCCTTCGAGTACTCGGGCGCCAGCGCGTCCAGGGCATACGGGAGGGGTGGCAGGACGTGTTCCATCTTGTTGCTCGTGGGTTGGTTGAAGGACGAACGATTCTAGAAAGGATTCATGCGGACCGCGTCGGACGTGGGCTTGTGGCCACCGCGTCGACCGTCAGGAAGGCCTCGCCGTCGGACAGTTCGGCGCGCACCGGCTGGCCCGGCTGCAGTTGCGCGGCGCGCGTGACGGGCACGCCGTGCACATCGGCCAGCCAGGCGTAGCCGCGCTGCAGCACCAGGGCCGGGTCGAGCAGGTCCAGACGCAACGCCGCACGCGCGAGCCGTTCGTGACGGCGCGCCAACGCTGCCTCGAACCTCGCAGGCCAGTCGGCCTGCAGCGCCCGCTGCACCTGCGCGGCGCGCTCCAGTTTGGATAGCGCCGCATGGTGCATGCGCTGGGCCGCATGGCTCAGCTCCATGCGCTGGCGCGCCACCATCGTGGACGGCCGCCCCAGGCGCCCTGCCGCCAGGTCCAGGCGCTGGCCGTGCACATCGAGCCGGCCGCCGACCGCGTCGCGCAGGCGCTCCTCGATCAGCTCCAGGGCGCCGAGCCACAGCTCCCGCGGCGCGGACGCGAGTTCCGCCGCGGCGGTGGGCGTGGGCGCGCGCAGGTCGGCGCAGAAATCGGCGATGGTGAAATCCGTCTCGTGGCCCACGCCGGCCACCACCGGGACCGGGCTGCGCACGATGGTGCGTGCCAGCGATTCGTCGTTGAAGGCCCAGAGGTCTTCGATGGAGCCCCCGCCACGCACGAGCAGGATCAGATCGACGGGGGGCGA